>Ga0302326_10003499_pt1 | contig 36940 bp, 28 predicted proteins | sample Palsa_T0_3_FD_202264 | JGI IMG/M metagenome (GOLD analysis project Ga0302326, IMG submission 202264) | Peat permafrost microbial communities from Stordalen Mire near Abisko, Sweden - Palsa_T0_3 | ecosystem: Environmental > Terrestrial > Soil > Palsa > Peat permafrost | place: Sweden: Abisko... | reverse complement strand
CTCGCCCCATGGCTTGACGGTGACGTCGGCGATGGTGGTGTTGCCGTAGCGGCCTACACCGGCGCCCCACAGACCCTTGATGCCGGCGTCGAGGTGCTTGGCGAAGAGCGGAACGCGAGCGCTGCCGCCGATACCACCACCCCACACGGTGTCGTTATAGGCAGGCGAGGTAACGGTGCTGGTTCCGGGGAAGATGCGGTCGCGGAAGGCGCGGCCGATGCCGAAGACTTCGTAGTGGCCCCAGCCTGGATCGAAGGCGACCTTGGCGAGGAAGTCGGGATTGGGGTTGATGGCGTAAGTCGTCAGCACGGGAGGCACGACTGCCGAGCAGGTGACCGTGGTTCCGGTCGTGGTGCAGGTCGGAGTAAAGGTCGAAGCGCCGCTGGCCGCACCATTATACAGGCCGCCGCTGGCGCCGGGCTGACCCCAGAGGTAGCTGACGCCGGGGTTGAGGGTGATGGAGCCGCCGGGTCCGAGAACCTGGGGATTTTCAGCCGCGATGCCGAAGGCGATCTTGGGTGCCGAGTAGGTGACGCGGAAGCCGTACTGACGGGTCCAGACGAAGCCCGCCTCGTAGTTCGGGTCGATGGTGAGCGGAGTCAGGATGTCGCTGGAGAGATTGGAGAGGCCCTTCTTGTCTTCCGTCGCAAGCGACCAGAGCTGGCCGCCGGTGAAGGCCCAGCCGTTGTTCAGCGCGGCCTGTGCCCAGACCACGCGCTGGCGCAGCACGTAGCTGTTGGACTGGTTGTTGTTGGAGGTGACGCCGGTGCCGAGGAAGTCGGCCTCGACATAGCCGCGCAGGGTGCCCCAGTCGGTCTTGCCGGTGGCCATCATGGAGATGCGCGACTGACGGGCGCCCGAGTACCACTCGCTGAGGTGAGAGGCATTGGTGCCGTCGAAGGGAATGGCGCTGAACGGCGTGGCAATATCGCCGCCGGTGGCGCGGCTGCGGTAGACGGTTTCAGCCGCCATGAAGCCGCCGGGTGTGATCTCGATGCCCTTGTAGTGCAGCGAGTCGGGGCTCTCGATGGCCTTCTTAACCGCGGCTTGACCATCCTGGATGGTGGTTACCAGGTTGGTCTGGTTGGCCTTGAGATCGGTGACGGTGGATTGCAGCGTGGTCACGGCCGAGGCGTTCTCCGTGACTGCCTGCTGCTGCGACGAGGCGGCCGCCTCGGCGCGAGCTGCGGAAGCCTGGGCGGCGGCAGCTGCGTCCTGCGCTTGCTTGAGCTGGGCGTCGCGATCGGAGAGCTGTCCCTTGAGCGAGTCGATCTGGGTTTGCATCTCCCGCTTGAGTTCGTCGAGCTCGGCGGCGGTTGCGGCCGGAACGGGCTTAGGCTTGACTGCGGCATGTTTCGCAGTCTTCTTGGCCGGGGCCGGCGCAGGATCGGCCGACTGGGCGTAAGCAGAAGTAAGTCCCGCTGCCAGTATTGCCACAGCGATCGCTTTGATCTTGATATTCATGGAGCCTCTCTGGATGAATTGCATGTTGGAATTGGCAGCGTACGCGCCTGAATCATCGGGTTGGTGAACTCTTGATGCCCGTGGTCCTGTTCGTGTCCTCACGTGCGCCGTCCGGGGGGTGAAGACGCGTAGCCCACAGAGTTTGTGGGAATAGTTTCGGCTCCGCAGGCTCTTATCTCGCACTGAATTCATGCGGAGGACAATATGATTCCCGCCATGAAAACCGAATCTGAACTGAGGATTTCAGAGTTGTATGAATATTTAACGAAACCGGCGCTGGCGTGCGTTTCAATCGCGTGAATTTACGGCCATTACTTATCGATTGTTACTGAATTGTTAATTTGCGTGGGTTATCCACCAGTTACTCAAGATAACTGAATACTATGTTCATTTGCCGATTGTTTCATTTGTGTGAATAGCTCCGGATACCGATGCGGGCTCTTTGCCCGTGCTTAGCAGATTGGCCAGGATGCGATAGGCTCCGGGCACCAGTTCCGGGAGCTGGCGGTAAAGGGCGTAGGCAATATAGACATAGGTTCCCTTGCCGGCGTGGGCTACGAGCAAGCCGCCGCGCTGGGGATCCTGACCCTGGTCGGCGGTCTCGGTGAGCGGAGTGAAGGCTGGGTCCCAGGTGTCGAGGAAGGAGTGGCCGCGCTCCTCGACCCATCCATCGAAGTCGTGGGAGGTGATCTGGTTGGGCCAGCTCATGAGCTTGTCCTGAGGGGCGAGAATTTTCACGGGCGCGGACTCTTCGACGACGCGCTCGGGGGTGCGCCCCATCGAAAGCTGAAAGGGAGCGGGAAAGGAATTGCTCTGGTACTGGACGACGATCGTGCCGCCACCCTGGACGAAGGCTTCGAGGCGCGCCTCGACCATGCCCAGCTCGGGACGGGCTGAGTAGGCGCGAATGCCGAGGACGATCACGTCCCAGGCGGAGAGATCGCTCGACATGAGTTCGCTTTGCGTCAGCAGATGGGGTGTGACGCCGAGGCCCTCCATTGCTTCGGGAACGTTGTCGCCAGTGCCCATGACGTAGCCGACACGCAGGCCGGGAGCTACCTTCACCTCGACGGCGCGGGTCTTGATCTCGGCAGTGCGGTACTGATTGTAAGGGCGCAGGCCGAGGTAGCCGATGCGCTGCCAGCCACTTTGATAGGTGTGGCCGCCGGAGTCTGCTTCGGCCTGGATGGCGATGGCTGGGGTGGATGTGTCTTGCACTCCCGCGGGCGGTTTGACTTCAAAAAGCATGGCTGCGGTGTCGCCGAAGACTTTGCGATGGAAATCGGCTTCGGATGGGGTCGCGGTCCAGCCGGTGGGTAGTTTGAGACGTACTTTGCCGTCGGCCGGGCCCTCGGTATGCACGGTGACTCGGACGGGCAGTGGACTTCCATCGAGGGGCAGAATCCGGGATTCGGGTGAGACGCGCACGCCGATCTTCGGAGTGACGACGAGCGGCTCGAAGATGCCGCCGACGCCTACCTGCCGCTGCATGGTCTGTACCACTTCACCCATGCGGATCGGGATGCCCTGGTAGCTGAACTCGGCCCAGACGGTCAATGGATAAGGCGCGAAGGACCGGCCTCGCCACGCGAGACGCGAGACATCGTAATAGGGCTGTTCGATGGTGGGACGGGTGAAATAAGGCGCGGTGGGCGCGGTGCCTTCAGGGACTTTCGCCTGTAGAGTCACGTCGCTGCCGGGGTCGGCGCTGCCCTTCGCCGAGGTGGTCCAGGGCTTGCCGTCGCTGCTTTCGAGCCAGACGCGCTCCAGCTTGGCCTGGTTGGTGGCGTTGCCGGTGTGGATGCGGACTTCGAGCGGGTCGCCGGGTGAGACACTGCGCGAGCTCTCGTCGATACCGCCGCCGAATGGACCGCCCGAGGGAGCCGATGAGCGGGTGGTGAAGGCCTGGAGGTCGAGTCCGAGAGATTGAGCGAGGGCCTGCTGAAATTGCTCGATCTTGAGGTCGAGTTCCGCGGTGAGGTTCGCTTTTTCGTCCTTATTGAACGCACTGGCAGCTACGCGATCGCGCAGGGATTTGGCCGCGTCATAGCCGGCTTTCAGGATGGGTGCAATCGCCTCCGGGCGTTCCGGATTGTAGACCTGTCGTGCTTCGTTGACCTTGATCGCAATGGCTTTCAGACCGCCTTCCAACCAATCGGGCTTCGAACCGGAGACCAGTGTTGCCAAACCCTCGATGCCGGTTGGGATACCGGCGAAGAAACTCGATTGGAGGCCGCTCAAGCCTTCCACGCTCGTCGCCCAGCGGTGATACTCAGACTCGCCGCCATCGGAGAGCGTAGGATTGCCACCTCCATTCTGCGACTTCTGCTCGCCCCAGCCTTCGCGGGCGATTTGGGTGTAGCTGCGGCCGAGGACCGGGTCATACGTCCCGGTGGGGATTTTGACGTCGGTCGAGAGTTCCTTGTCGGACCATTGCTGGGTGACGTAGTTGTAGAACTTGACCGGCTGCCATTTGCCGGTGGCGTAGTCGAACATTCCTTTGCCGGAAATAGGCGCGAAAGGCATTCGGGAGAAGACGGCGCGGGGCGACCATGGCCGGACGCCCAGAGCAAACTGCTCGGGAAAGACCTTCGGGTCGCCGGCAGCGCGATAGGCTTCCTGCTCGATGGCGGCTGAGACTTGGTGCTGGCCGTGGCCGTCGGTAACGCCGCCGACGAAGGTGGAGACGAGCACCAGCGGGCGCTCGCGGCGGATGGCGAGGACGGCGTCGTAGAGAACGCGGTCGTGTCCCCACTGCGCGAAGGCTTCTTCCTTGGTCTTGGAAAAACCGAAGTCGGCTTCGGTGCCCCAGTACTGCTTGACGCCGTAGAACTGGTCTGCGCGCAGCAATTCGTTGGTGCGAATGAGGCCCAGCGCGTCATAGCTGTCGGCAGAGATGGCGTTCTGGCCGCCCTCGCCTCGGGTCAACGTCAGTTGCGCGGCGCGGACGCCGTGGCCGCGGGTCTCGTAGGTAAGCATGGTGCCGTCTTCGTCGTCGGGGTGGGCGATGACGATCATCAGGCTGGCCCAGGTGCCGAGTTGCTTGAGGCTCTGCTCCAGGGCGGCTGCGCCGCGGTCTTCAGGCAGTGGCAGTGCGATTTCGCGCGCCTCGGCGTGAGGCACGGGCGCGGCAGGCTGCTGCGCCATCGCGGAAAAAGGAAGAAGGCTCACGAGGACCAGCCATGCTGCGGTCTGGCGCACGGCTGTCTCTATTCGAGGCATGGGGCGTTGCATGGTTCTCGGAGTAGGACGCATCATTAACGCCAGTGTACAATCCGGGCAGTCCCGTGGCGGTTGCGGCAGCCTTCGACCCTTGCGCTTATCTCAAGATATGAATCCAAGCAGAGCTTCGATTACGGCCAACCGCAGTATCGCCAACCACGGACTGGCCCGCCGCATTGGTCTGCCGTCGGCTGTGGTCTTGAACATGATGGACATGATCGGCGTGGGACCGTTCCTGACCCTGCCGCTGGTCATTGCCGCAGCGGGCAGCAGCTTTGCCGTCTGGGCGTGGATTCTGGGCGCGGGAATCGCGGTTTGCGATGGCCTGGTCTGCGCGGAACTGGGCGCGGCGTTTCCCCAGGCTGGCGGTTCGTACACCTTCTTGCGCCAGATTTACGGGGAACGCGGCGCGGGACGATGGATTTCTTTCCTATACGTGTGGCAGCTGAGTTTTTCCGCGCCGCTTTCGATCGCCTCCGGCTGCATTGGCCTGGCGACATTCCTTGCCTATATCTGGCCGCCGCTTGCGGCTCAACCGCTGGCGGCGATTCCATTTCTGCATGGCACGAACCTGGTGGCTGCCGCGACCTGCCTGCTGGTGGTGGCGCTGCTCTATCGCAATCTCACCCAGATCACCAGGATGGCCTGGGTGCTCTTTGCCGGTGTGCTGCTTACTTTGACTGGAGTGATCGTTTCGGGATTTGTCAGTGGGGCTCATGCTGGCATGGTTGGTAGCGCGGGCGCTACGGCTGGCGGGTGGCGGTTGTCGCATCTCATCGCATGGCCCTCGGTCGCGTTGCTGCCGGCGCTGGCGCAGGCCACCATGATTACCTGCTACGACTATTGGGGCTACTACAACATCTGCTTCCTGGGCTCGGAGGTAAAGCGGCCGGAGAAGACGATTCCCCGCGCGATTCTGATCTCCATCGCCGTGGTGGCGGCCTTGTATGTGGCGATGAATCTGGCTGTGCTGCCGTCGCTCGATGTGGTTTCAACGGCGGCGGCCAAGGAAGGAATGCAAGCGCGCCTGGCGCTGGTGGCGGAGATTGCGCAGTCGGCCTTCGGACGCGTTGCGGGGCAGACCCTGGCCGCGCTGATTTTGTGGAGCGCTTTTTCTTCGGTCTTTTCGCTCCTGCTGGGGTATTCGCGGGTTCCTTATGCTGCGGCGCGCGACGGCAACTACTTTTCCGGGCTGGCGGCGCTGCATCCCCGGCATGGATTCCCGCACCGCTCGCTGATCGCGCTGGGCCTGGTGGCGACGTGCTTCTGCTTTTTTTCGCTGGGCGAGGTGATCACGCTGCTGGTGGTGATCCGCATCCTGCTCCAGTTTCTATTGCAGCAGGCGGGGGTGATCTGGCTGCGATGGAAGCAGCCTGAGCTTGTGCGGCCGTTTCGGATGCCGCTGTTTCCGCTGCCTCCGCTGCTGGCGATGGCGGGATTTGTGTTTGTGTTGGCGTACCGGCCGCATCCGCTGCGGGAACTGGGGGTTGCGGTGGGGATTGCGGCCTCTGGAACGCTGATTTACATGATTCGCGCGCGATCGCGCCGCGATTGGCCGTTCCTAGCACGGTGATACGGGATGAGACGTTCTATCGACTGACTTTCAGGTTTGCGAAGTGGGCCACGGTACCGGGGCCGACCCAGAGGGCAATCGCGCCGGCCTGCGCCGGGTCCTTCAGGTCATGCACGACCAGCGTGGGCTGGTCCGCGCCATTGACGTAGAGCTTGGCGGTTCTGCCCTCGACCTTGATCCTCACCTTGGTCCATGCGCCGGGAACCAGATCGACGTAGGACTCATACTTGCCGGGAGATTCGGCGCGCAGCTTGTCCCAAGGTGAATCGGGCACGGAGATGTACTGGGCAGAGTGATTGCGCTGAAGCTGGTCTTCGGAGCGGCCATTCTTGGGGCGAAGATAGAAGCATTCATACTGCGCGCCCTGGTTGGCGACGCGAAAGGCGATCCCGACGAATCCTCGGAGGTTGGGCGCAGCGTTGGGGGCGGTGTCGCCGGTAAGGCTGACTTCGATGGAGCCGTCCTGGAAGGATGTTTCTTTGACAATGGCGATGCGGCTGAGGCTGTCGCCGCCGTCGGGAGCGGCATCCGAGATTCGGATCGCGCTTTGGCCGCGGTAGGAGACCGGCTCTGCTGTCACATGGTGGATGTCGAGTGCACCGGGGCTTTCGATAGCCAGTACGGGCTTTGCGGCATGATTCGCGGCTGGAGTTTGTGAGACTGCTCCAAGAGTGACGGCGGCTTGCAGGACTAAGAGCGGGATTGCGCGCAATCGCACGATGAGGAGTTCCTTTCTGTCAGGCGCGTTGAGGACTTTGATCCCCTCGCGACGCCGTGTCGTTCTCCTGGGATTAGCAATCGTACTTCCAAAGACTGAAGCGGTCTCCCGGAGTAGGTGATTGGATTTGCGGCAGGCGCACGGATCAACCGTCACTTTTACATGTCCACAAGCGGACGGCGAGGTTCGAAATTGGACACCTGCTGTTTTGGGATTCGGTAGCCTAGAGACTTGCCGGAACGCTTTGCGATTCCTCGCCGGGGCGATGGAAGGTATTCTGAAAGAAGCTCAATACGCACGAGAAGGAAACCACCGTGTCCGATATCGCTGTAGAACCTCAGAGCATTCCCGCGCAGTTGCCCAACGTCCGCATTGCCGTGCTCGGCACGGGCAAGATGGGCGGCATTCTGCTCCAGGCTTTTTTGAAGCAGAATCTCTTCGCTCCCGACCAGATTCACGCGACAGTAGCCCATGCGGAGAAGGCTCTCGCGCTCTCGACGCAGTGGGGCGTCGATGTCTCGACCGACAACCTGGCCGCGGCGCAGCAGGCGGATCTGATCCTGCTGGGCGTCAAGCCCTTTCAGGTGCCGGATTTGGTGGCGCAGATTCGTCCTGCGCTCACGCCTCAGAAGACCATTGTTTCCTTTGCCGCTTCGGTGAAGACGGCGGCGATCGAAGAGGCTGCCGGGATGGAGATTGGCGTGATTCGCGCCATGCCTAATACGCCTTCGGCGCTCGGCGCGGGCATTGCCGGACTGTGCCGCGGGCGCTTCGTGACCAATGCGCAGATGGAGCTTGCACAGCGCATCTTCGAGACTGTCGGGCGCACGGTGACCGTGGATGAGAAGCATATGGACGCGGTGACCGGGCTTTCGGCGTCGGGGCCGGCGTTTATCTACATCATCCTTGAGTCGCTGGCCGAGGCCGGCGTCAAGGTCGGACTCCCTCGCGATACGGCGACTCTGCTGGCAGCGCAGACCACCTTTGGCGCGGCCAAGATGGTGCTCGATACGGGCTACCATCCGGCGCTGCTCAAGGATGCGGTGACGACGCCTGCCGGATGCACGATCGACGGGATTCTGGAGCTGGAAGAAGGCGGATTGCGGGTGACGCTCATCAAAGCTGTCATGCGCGCCACGCAGCGGGCCAAAGAGCTGGCTGCGGGTTAGCGAAGCGATTCGCCCGGAGATGAGTACGCCGATCACCCAACCCGCGATGCACAACCCGGAGCTGGGGCCGGCTCCGGCTCCGCTCCTTGCGCCGGTCCAGCCGCCGTCAGCAACGAAGCGGCCGCAATGGCTGCCTTCCTACATTCCTGAACTGCAAGGGTTGCGCGGCCTGGCGGTGCTGGCGGTGGTGGTCTACCATTGCCACGCGCGGCTGGAGGGCACATGGATTCACTATGCCTCTTTGTGGGGCTGGGTGGGAGTGAATCTGTTCTTCACGCTATCGGGATTTCTGATTACTTCGATCCTGATCGAGGCGCGGGACAAGCCTCACTACTTTCGAAATTTCTACGCGCGAAGGGCGCTGCGCATCTGGCCGGTGTATTTTCTACTGCTGGTGGTTTGCTACTCCGTGCCGGAGTGGTTTCTGGGCGATACGCTGGCCCACCAGACGCACTGGAAGACGCTGGTGGCCTACGCACTCTTTGTGCAGAACCTGCGCCATACCGCGCTGCCAGGGACGCTGGGGCCGACATGGTCGCTGGCCATCGAGGAGCAGTATTACTTTGTCTGGGCGCCGATTGTGCGCTTTGCGAAAGGCCGGTATCTCGGCTGGCTGCTGCCGGGAATTTTGGTTGCAATGCTTGCGATCTCGCCGCTGATCCGCTTTCTGCACCCGCATTGGGTCAATGGGACACACACGGCAATTCATCTGGATGGCATTGCACTCGGCAGCTTGCTTGCGCTGGGGCTCTACAGCTTGCCTCTCACTCGGCGCCTCTGGTTTTGGATCGGCGTAGCTGCCGCTATCCTTGGCCTGGCGGCGACAGCCACGATTGCCGGAGGGACTTCGTTTTTAGATTCTGCGTTGGCGCTCTGCTTTGCCGGGGTGGTGCTGATGGCAGTTGCTGGCACCGGCGCACGCAATCCTCTTGCCGCGGCGCTGCGGCGCGGGCCGCTGCCGTTTTACGGGCAGATCAGCTATGGCATGTACATGACCCACATCCTGGTCTTTGTGTATTTCGGCAACTTCGACGCCCGGCTGGATGACCAATACAAAATCGGCATCGCGGGAAACCTGGCCATCGTGGGTTTAAGGCTGCTGGCTTCGACGATTGTGGCTACGGCGCTCTGGTATGGCTTTGAATCTCAGGTGTTGAAGCTGAAGCGATATTTCAAGAGCGCGTAAGCTGGCGATTGAGCGTCATCTCACGGGCTGAGATGGACTCGATTTCAAGTTGTGGATGACGACTTTTCGTCAGCCCGTAATATGCCATGCAATACCATCGAGGTATATGCGGCCTGCCGTTATCCTGCTTTCTTTCAACTCGGAAGACACACTTGGCGCAACCCTGAGCCGCGCGCGGGAGGTTGCAGAAGAGATTTTTGTGGTGGATTCGTTCAGCAGCGACGGCACGGTAGCGCTGGCGGAATCCTACGGCGCGAAGGTGGTTCAGCACGCCTTTGAGAACTACGGCGCGCAGCGCAACTGGGGCATCGACAATCTGCCGATTAAGACGAAATGGCAGCTCCATCTGGACGCAGACGAGGTGATGGACGCGGAACTGGTTGCCGCGATCCTGGCATTGCCCGACGAGCCGGAGCATGCCGGCTATTTTGTGCCGCGCTATGTGCGGTTTTTGGGCCGCGTGCTGCGCCACGGCGGCATGAGCCCGACCTGGCATCTGCGCCTCTTTCGCAGCGGTGTGGGGCGCTGCGAGGACCGCAAATACGACCAGCATTTTCTGCTTGCCGGGCAGGGCGCCACAGGGCAATTGCCGGGCGTGATGATCGACGACATTGCCATGAGCCTTTCCGAATGGACGGCGCGGCACAATCGCTGGGCGGATGGCGAAGTTGCCGAGATGGACGCGAAGAACGAGGCAGGCCGTCTGGTGGCCGATCCGAAGGGCAACCCGGCGCAGCGCAAGCGCGCGCTGCGAGAGAAATACAACAATCTGCCGCTCTTTATTCGCCCATTTGCGCTGTTTGGCTACCGGTTTTTCTTCAAGCTTGGGTTTCTGGATGGGACCGAGGGGTTTATTTTCTGGGTATTGCAGACCTTCTGGTTTCGCTTCTTGATCGACGCCAAGATTTGGGAGAAACGCAACCGTTCCGGGGGTACGCAATGAGGCCGCGAGTTCACAGGAAGGCTGCCGGAAGGATTTCGCACGGTGAAACGGGTCATTTTTCGTGTGTCCGGAATCACACAGATTTGTAACGTGGTACTGCTAGCATCAGCTTGCAAGGACGTGATTGGGGGCTCTCTTCTCAATTGCTCCAGCGAGGTGCTGTATGACGGATGAATCGATTCTGACGGATGACGCTCCAGTTCAGCACGAGACGCAAGCCGCGCTCAGCCCCGAACTGCTGGAGAAGATGAACGCTTATTGGCGCGCTGCCAACTATCTCTCCGTAGGCCAGATTTATCTCAAGGACAATCCGCTTCTGGAGCAGCCGCTGACTCTCGAAGATGTCAAGCCGCGGCTGCTCGGGCACTGGGGCACGACTGTTGGGTTGAATTTCATCTATGTTCATCTGAACCGTCTCATCAACGAGCGCAACCTGAACATGATGTACATTATCGGGCCGGGGCATGGCGGGCCTGGAATCGTTGCCCATACCTACCTCGAAGGCTCGTATACGGAGCTGTTTCCGGCTGTCGAGCAGAATGCCGACGGCATCAAGCGGCTCTTTCGCCAGTTTAGCTGGCCGCTGGGAATTCCCAGCCATGTGGCCCCGGAGACGCCGGGTTCGATACATGAGGGCGGGGAGTTAGGCTACTCGCTGCTGCACGCCTATGGCGCGGCCTATGACAATCCCGACCTGGTGGTGGCTTGCGTAGTGGGCGATGGCGAGGCGGAGACCGGGCCGCTGGCGGCAAGTTGGCACTCCAACAAATTTCTCAATCCAGCCACCGATGGCGCCGTGCTGCCGATTCTGCACCTCAATGGATACAAGATCGCAAATCCGACGGTGCTGGCGCGCATTCCGCATGAGGAGCTTGAGGACCTCATGCGGGGCTATGGCTACGAGCCCTTTACCTTGGAGGGCCACGATCCGGAGACCATGCACAAGAGCATGGCCGCTGTGATGGACACAATGCTGGACCGCATCGCGGCGATCCAGAAAGCCGCGCGCGAGGAGGGCAAGACGGAACGGCCGCGCTGGCCGATGCTGATCCTGAAAACGCTTAAGGGTTGGACGGGGCCTAAGTTCGTCGATGGCAAGCCAGTGGAAGGCACATGGCGCGCGCATCAGGTGCCAGTCTCGGACATTTTTGAGAAGCCGGATCATCTGCGGATTTTGGATGAGTGGATGCGCTCCTACAAGCCCCAGGAACTGTTCGACGAGAAGGGCCACTTTTTGCCTGAACTGGCCGACATCGCGCCCAAAGGCCAGCGGCGGATGGGCATGAATCCGCACGCCAATGGAGGCCTGCTGCTCAAGCCGCTAGTAGTGCCGAACTTCCGCAATTTCGCCGTGGAGATCGACAAGGAGAGCCGCGGCCAAACCGATGCCGAATCGACGAAGATTCTTGGCAAGCTGCTGCATGCGGTGATGGAGTGCAATCTAAAAGAGAAGAACTTCCGCGTCTTCGGACCGGATGAGACTGCGTCCAATCGCCTGCAGGATGTCGAGATCGGCGTGGGCAAGGCTTGGATGGCTGAGACGTTGGCGGTCGATGAAGATCTCTCCCAGACCGGGCGGGTGATGGAAGTGCTCAGCGAGCATCTCTGCCAGGGTTGGCTTGAGGGCTATCTGCTCACCGGGCGGCATGGCTTTTTCTCCTGCTATGAGGCCTTCATCCACATCGTCGATTCGATGGTCAACCAGCACGCGAAATGGCTTAAGGTTACACATGATATTCCCTGGCGCAAGCCGATCGCCTCGCTCAATTACCTGCTGACCTCGCATGTCTGGAGGCAGGATCATAACGGCTTTTCGCATCAGGACCCCGGATTCATCGACCACCTGCTGAACAAGAAAGCAGACGTGGTACGGATCTATCTGCCGCCCGACGCCAACACGCTGCTCTCGGTCGCCGACCACTGTCTGCGCAGCCGCAACTACATCAATCTCATCGTGGCCGGCAAGCAGCCCGAGCCGCAGTGGCTGACCATGGACGAGGCGGTGCAGCATTGCACCGCGGGGCTGGGCATCTGGAAGTGGGCATCCGACGAAGGCGAGCCGGATGTGGTAATGGCCTGCTGCGGCGATGTGCCTACGCAGGAGACGCTGGCCGCAACAATGCTGCTGCGCGAGGAAGTTCCGGATATCAAGATTCGCGTCGTGAACGTTGTGGACCTGATGACGCTGCAGCCAAGCTCCGAGCATCCGCACGGTTTGGGCGATGAGGAATACGATCTGGCGTTTACCAGGGACAAGACGTGCATCTTCGCGTTTCATGGGTATCCATGGGGCATTCACCGGCTGACCTACCGGCGCCACCATCATGACGACCTGCATGTGCGCGGGTACAAGGAAGAAGGCACGACCACCACGCCCTTCGATATGTGCGTGCGCAACAACATCGACCGCTATCAGCTGGCCATGGACGCGATTGTGCGCACGCCAAAGTTTGCGCATCTGGCCGACGCGGCGCGGCAGCGCTATTCGGAGCAGATCCAGAAGCATCGCCTGTACGTGGCCGAGAACGGGCAGGATCTCCCTGAGATTCGCAACTGGAAGTGGAAAGCGCGCTGAAATTTACTTCGATTCTTCAAGGATATTTCCATGCCTACGCTGCCCGTGTTGGTGCTGAACAGCGGCTCTTCTTCGATCAAGTTTTCGATGTACGAAGCGGAGGGCGATGAGCGCAGCAAGTTGCTGGAAGGCGAGGTCGAAGGCATCGGCGCTGGAGCAGGCGGTGCCGTGGGCAAGTTCTGGATCAAGTCGTGGCTAAACGTAGCTGATCATGCCGGCGCGGACGGAAGCAAGGTGGTGGATGAAACACCCTCCGTCGCGAATGTCGACGAGGCTTTTGAGCTGATTGCCAAGGCACTGAAAGAGCCACCGTTTCCGCGTCCGGCGGCGATTGGCCATCGCATGGTTTGCGGCGGCCCTACGGTTACCGAGAACCAGCGGATTACTCCAGCACTGATCGACGAGATGGAGCGCTACACGGCATTTGCCCCGCTGCACACGCCGGTTGCCATCTACATCATGCGCCAGGTCATGCGCGAGTTTCCCGACGTGCCCAACTTTGTCTGCCTGGACAGCTACTTTCATCGCAACCTGCCTGCGGTGACGCGTCGCCTGCCCATTCCTGCTGAATATTCGACGATGGGACTGCGCCGCTTCGGCGCGCATGGTCTGTCGTATGAGTCGATCGTGGCACATTTGCAACGTGAAGATGGTACGTCTTTTCCTCCGCGATTGATTGTGGCCCATCTCGGCAATGGCGCTTCCATCTGCGCCATTCGCGATGGACAGAGCGCGGACACTTCGATGGGGCTGACGCCCACCGGCGGCCTAATCTCCGGTTCGCGGACAGGAGATCTCGATCCCGGCGTACTGCTGTTTATTTTGCGCAAGCTGGCGGAGAAGTCGAAGGACACTTCGGAGGTAGCGAATCAACTGGAGAAGATCGTCAACAAGCAATCGGGCCTGCTAGGTTTAAGCGAGCTTACAAACGACATGCGCGATCTGCGCAAGGCCATTGCGGAGGGCAATGTCACGGCGCGCCTTGCTGTCGATGAATTTGCCTATGTGATTCGCAAGTACATCGGCAGTTACATGGCAGTGCTGGGCGGCCTGGACATGCTGGTTTTCACCGGCGGCATAGGCGAGAACGACGCGGCTACGCGCGCGGAAACCTGCGCAGGGCTTGAGTCGTTGGGCATTCTGCTTGACGCCGAACTCAACCAGACGCATGGCGAAGCGAAGATATCAGCCGGCGGTTCTCCGGTGACAGTGCGCGTGATCCCGCCGGCAGAAGATTTGACGATTGTGAATCATGTATGCCGGCTGCTGGATGAGAAGAAAAGCTGAGCGGCTTTCGATCGAAGTTACAAGACAGACCGGTACGCGCAATTCAGGGCGGCTTTAGATCAGTTCGTCGACCAGGGGAGAGCCCACGCCGCGAGAGACGCGAGAGTCGAGATGCGTATCTGCATGGCGTCCCTTCGCATCGAGGTTAACTGCGCCGGTTCAATCGAGAAATCTCCGGGAGCGATGTTTCGCTCGGCGTGGTCGATCAACTCCAGAGCGATGCCGGAGCATTGGAAAAAGGCCCAAAGATCGCTCAAGTTACGCGGCCGTTGGCGAAGTAGCCCGGCTATCGCGACTAATCGCTCCGCAAGAGTAGATTGATCGTTCGAGGCGAAGACGTTTGGATAGGAGCGAAGCCGGTCGAGTAGGCTCTCCCAACTTCGCAAATTGCGCTGCCGCATCGACCTCCGGCACTGCCAGAGATAAGCCGCCAGAATGCCGGCCAACATCATCTGCCACAACAAGGACATTCCCGATTCCTTCTCCATGACACGCCCAAAGACTGGTACGAGCCATGCAAGTCACTCTAAAAGGTGAGTATCTATTGAGTAGTAGCAGAGATTGCAGGAAAGCCAATACAACTCTCGTGTTGTTACTACAAGTTAGTAGGCGCGATCTCCCGTTTTTATCGTGTTCCCCAATCATGAGCCAAACTTCTCGTATTTCCAGGGGCGCCTCTGCGTGCGGCCTATGCCGTCGGTCGACTAAACTGGAAAGAAGCGCAGGAGGCCTGGCACATGACGGTTGCAGCTATCGGCATCTCGCAGCGGATGCCTTCTCTCGCATTGCGCCGCTTCGCCTGGGGGGTGCTGGCCTTTTTCATCGCCACCATCCTTTGGGGAGCGGTGGTGCGCGCGACTGGATCGGGCGCGGGCTGCGGGGACCATTGGCCGCTCTGCAACGGCACGGTATTTCAGCAGTCGCCGACGCTGCACACGATGATCGAATTTTCGCATCGCGTTTCCGCCGGCGCAATCGACTCGATCCTGGTTGTGGCCTTGATTGTCTGGACATTTCGCAGAACGGTGCATGGCCACCTCGCGCGGTGGGCTGCGGGCGCGACGATCTTCCTGACCGTTACGGAAGGCGCGCTTGGCGCGGTGTTGGTTAAGTTTGGACTGACGGCGGAAAGCCGGTCTCCGATGCGCGCGCCGGTCGAGGCGCTGCATCTCTCGAATACCCTACTGCTGCTGGCTGCGCTGGCGATGACGGCGCACTTTTTAAGCCGCAGGGTTGGCTACCGCTGGCGTGACATCCGCATCAGCGCGCCCATTGGGACCACGATTGGCATGATCGCGGTGATGATTGTCGGGGTGACCGGATCGCTGGCGGCGCTGGGCGATACGTTGTTTCCGGCAACGTCGCTGGGCGACTCGATCCAGCAGGATTTTGCAGGGCATCTCTCGGGCGAAAGCACCTGGCTGCTGCGCTGGCGATGGACGCACCCCACGATAGCGATACTGGCGAGCATCTTTCTCATCTGGCTGCTGATTCGCGCGGCGCGGCGCAGAGGGCCGTGGGACAATCGTGGACTTTCGGCGCTTGTGGTGGGGCTGCTGGTGGTGCAGTATGTGCTGGGAGCGCTCGATGTCTGGCTGCTGGCGCCGGTGTGGATGCAAGTAATTCATTTGCTGGGCGCGGATCTGCTGTGGACGGCGCTGGTAGTTCTTACGGCGCGGCTTACGCTGTTGCCGGCGCCTGCCAAGCCTTAATGATCGATGCCAATTATAGGATCAGCACGCCTGTAGCGGGATAGCCGTTGCCATTGGCGCTGGACTCCAAGACGGGTAACTCTGGAGTTGGCGTCAGCAGCTCGATCTTGCCGTCATGAAGCAGCACGGTATCTTCAACCTTGCCGCCGCGAATGCTCGGGTTCCACGCGAAGGCCTGGTTGTTGACCACAGTCTCAGTGCCTGTGGGCGTAGCGATCCATTCGCGTTCCCAGTAGCCCGTCGCGCCGCCCTGGTGATGCAGTTGCTCCTCGCCGGGGAAGCCGTTGGCAGCATAGGCGTCGGCCGCTAGGCGAAATAACTCTGCCGAGGTCGCGCCAACGCGCGAGGCATCGAGCAGAGCCGCATTGACTTGCGCAGCAGCGTGAAAGCGATCTTCAAGTTCAGATGGCAGCGGGCCAAAGTGAGCGAATCGCGTGATAGAGACGGTCAGTCCCCATTTGCGCGCGCATAGATTGATCATTGCGTATTTGTCGATCTTTTTGCCGCGTGCCACGGCGTGTTTGTACTTCAAAATACGCTCGTCGGCGGCCATCAGGTAGACCGAAGGCAAGATGCCGCGGCGCAGCAATTCAACGGCTACCTGCGCTTCCATGACGTACTCAGTATTGCCAGGCTCCAGATTGTGTAGGGAGTCTGTAACTGCCGCGCCCGCCTGTGCGCCCAGCCAGCGGAACCGCACAATCTCCGTCTCCCGCAATGCGGCTCGCAAGGGATAGAGATGCGCGTGGGCAAAGCCGGGGATAAGAGTGTCCGAAGCCACCTGGCCGCGCGCAAGCTCCAAGGCCTGTTGGTCGGTGTCGTTGGCGTACCAGGGAAAGACTACCGGCTCAAAATCCAGCGCGCCGAATTCTTCATCATGCAGGCGCGGCGCTTCAGTGGCCGTGGTGAGATAGTAGCGCGCACCCTCGGCGGTGACCAGCAACGACGCCACGCCGGTCTCGGATGGCGTAAGAACGCGCAGTTCGACCGCGCCGCCGGTGAGCCAGGCGATGTTCTCATTGCGCTTGAGCAGGACGCCGTCAAGACCCTCGCTGCGCAGCCAGTCCACGACCTGGTTGTGTTTCGCTTCGAGCTCTGCGTTCCAGGCTTCTTCGGTTACCAGCGTCTTGCCATCGATGACCAGGCTCTTGCGGATGCGTGTGCTCATGCGGTGATTTTCCTCTGAGAAAGCAAAGTTCAATCTAACAGGTCATGCTCCCAAAGAAAACAGGGCGCCGACGAGTCTGTCAGCGCCCTCAAGAGACGTACCGCAAAGTTAGTCTTCTAGCTCAGGGTGATAGTAGCTTTCCCAGCCTAGATAACGGCTTGCTGCCTCGTGAACGGACTTTGAGACATCGCTGAAGTTGGCTGCTACGTGATGTTCAAAACCTTCGCGGCAGATGTACTTCAGCAGCTTTTGCAGCTTGGGAATCTCCGCCACGCCGGCGCCGCCGAAGGTGGTGAGAGGGTCGTCGGTGAACTGGCCGGGGCCGCAGTAACCGCGAATGACTCCGCGGCGGTCGTCGGTAGAGTAGCGTGCATAACTCATGGCTCCGCTCTTGACGCGTCCTACGCAGGTGCCGAAGGTATTTTCTTTGCCCACCGTGCCGGCGATGATCTCCTGGAAGTCCATCTTCACTTCCTTGAAGAAGTGCTTGGGCAGGTTGGAGCAGTGGAAGCAGACGCACTTGTCGGGATGGCTGCCGTAGTTGTTGTTCCAGTCGAGCAGGGCGCTCGGCGTGCCCGAGGCGAGGGCCAGCATGTACATGCTCAACGTGCCTGGAACATCGACTTCGCAGGCCGAGGGAATGAGGTCGTTGGACATCATGCTCATGATGGTGCAGGGCACCACGCCGAAGTATTCTTCGAGCGAGGTCCAGCACTGCACGGCGCTGATGGTGACGGCGACTTCCTTCATCCAGGTGTCGATGACCGCGCCGAGCTTGGACATCTTGAGCAGCGCGGCTTCCGGGATACCGGAGGTGGTAACGTACTTTTTGATGGCCGCCAGCTTGGCCTGCGCGGCATCGTCCATATCGCCCATCTTGTTGATGCGGCCGAGGATCTCTGAGAGGTCGATGGGGATGACGGAGATGCCGCTGGTCTCGAGAATGCGTTCGGAGTAGCGGACGGTGTTGAAGGCCTGGGGACGCGCGCCGATCGAGCCAATGCGCAGGTTCTTGAGCCCATCGACCACGCGGCAAACCGCGCCAAACCACTCCAGATCTGCCTTGAACTCAGCCGATGCAGGAGCCTCGGTGTGCAGCGTGGTCAGCGAATACGGAATGCCGTACTGCATCAGGTTGTTGCAGGCGCTCATCTTGCCGCAAAAGCTGTCGCGACGGGTGGCGATGGTCATGGCATCGCTCTTGTCCGGCGTGGCCTGCACCAGCACGGGGACTTTGAGGCCGGAAAGGCGCAGGGCGTCGGCCACGCCGCGCTCGTCGCCAAAGTTGGGCAGGGTTACGATGATGCCGTCGATTTCACCTGCGTGTTTCTTGAATAACTCCGCGCAGCGCTGGGCTTCCGCGAAGGTTTCAACCGCGCCGAATTTCGATTCCTGCGCGGTGAGCACGATTGCCTTGCCGCCTGTCGATTCAATCGCGGTTATCATCTCTTCGCGGCCGGTCTTTGCCAAGTGATCGGGGAAGAATCCGCGATTGCCTACCACCACGCCGTAGGTCATTGTCCGTTGCGCTGCCATTGCCATTGCTCCTTGTGATTGAAACTTGGGACTGTCGAATTTTGAGTTGTTCAAAGTGTAGCGTTGCTGTCAGCCGTTGCCTGTTATTGCTGGTTGCCTGGGCGAAAGCGCACTCCGTAGAAGAGTCCGAGCGCCAGCATGATGGCGCCCCACCAGACCGGCGCGTGCAGATTCGCGAGCACTACATTGGCTGTATGTCCGGAGATCAGCTCCCACAGGCCATAGCCCAAGATCATGACCCCATAGACGGTGAGGAGCACGCCGATAAAAAACCAGATTGAGATTTCTGTCGATTCCAACGATTTCATCCTTGTCTCCTTACCAGAACATGATTTGCAAGCCCAGGAATGCAACTATAGCGACTACTGCCCAGTACCACTCGTTCTTGTAGAAGGGCACGGGCTCTTCGGTGGGAATCTTCGTCGCGCCGTAGACCAGGCCATTCAATTCCGCTTCCGGCCGCGCCTTACCGAACATGCTCACCACAAAGATCACGATGAAAGTGATACTCACCGACCACAACGCGCGGTACATATTCTCGGCCATATCCTTTGCGTCCGGCGAAAGAGCGACGTAGCGCAATGCTGAAGGATCGACTTTGACCCACGCCCACAAGCCAATGGAAGTAAGTGTGCCGATCAGCAATCCCCAGAATCCGCCAGCCGTGGTGGCGCGCTTCCAGAACATGCCCATCAGCACTGCGCCCAGCAGCGGAGAAATGAAGAAGCTGAAGAGCGCCTGGACGTAGTCCATGATGCCCGCCGCGCTCATCACCATGTACGCCGCGCCAATGGAGATGACGACTCCTAAGATTGTCGCCCACCTGCCGACGCTGACGTAGTGCTCATCGCGCGCTTTCTTGTTGATCAATGGCTGATAAATGTCGTAGGTCCACACCGCGGAGAAGGCGCTTACGTTGCCGGCCATGCCGCTCATGAAGCCGGCGATCAGCGCGGTAATGCCAAGCCCCAGCAGACCGGGGCTGCAATAGCGGACCAGCATCAGCGGCAGCACTTCGTTGTAGCTGTGCAGCTCCATGTCGCCGGTGCCGCTGAGCACCGCTTTCTTGGTCTCCGGTAAGATCGAGGTCGTTGCGAGATCGGCGGAACAGGCAGCCGGTGTTGCCAGGCCAGAGGCGCCGCGCATGCAGTCCTTCACTACGTTCTCGCCCACCAGTTGCATGTGCGAGCCGTTGGCATTCTGCAACACGACGAGACCAAGCAGGCCGGGCAGAATGACGATGAAGGGCACCGCCATCTTGAAAAAGGAGCCGATGATGGGAGCCATGCGCGCCGAGCGCAAAGAATTGGCGGCAAGCACGCGCTGCACGACGAGAAAGTCCGTCGTCCAGTAGCCGAAGCTGATGGCAAATCCCAGGCCGAAGACAATGCCGGTCCAATGCACACCCATCGGATTGTCGGAGAAGTGGCCCATGCTGCGCCACATGTGCGTGTAATCGCCCATCGGGATATCGCCGGTCGCTATGTTGTGCGCGATTCTGGCCTTCAACCCATCCCATCCGCCGGCTTCAACAAGGCCAAGGATAGGCACCAGCAGCGCGCCTCCCCAGATAAGCACAAATTGCAGAACCTCGTTGAAGATGGCCGAACGCAGACCGCCCAGAGCCACATACGCAGCTACCGCGAGCGAAGAAACGATGATGGAGAAGTTCAGATCCCAGCCGAGGACGACTTTCATCACTTCGGCCATGGCGAACATATTCACGCCGCTCATCAGCACCGTCATAAAGGCGAAGGAAAAGGCGGCGACGATGCTCGAACCTTGTCCGAAGCGCATCTTGAGGTAGCCGGGGACCGAATGCGTTTTGCAGACGTAGTAGAAGGGCATCATGACCATGCCCAGGAAGAGCATGGCGGGGATGGCTCCAACCCAGTACCAGTGCGCTGCGAGGATGCCGTACTGGTAAGCCGAGCCTGCCCAGCCCATCAGCTCCAGCGAGCCCAGGTTGGCGGAGACAAAGCTCAGACCCGCGATCCAAGCGGTCATTTCCCGGCCGGCCATGAAGAACTCTTCGCTGGTGTTCGAGCGCTTCTTCAGGTAGAAGCCGATCCAGATCACCATCATGAAATAGATAGCGATGACTGCGATATCGAGCGGGCCGAGATGAGCCAGCGACGGAGCGCCTGGCTGCCAAAAGGCCAAGGCATGGAAAACTCCTGGCGTCATTGCGCCAGAGTGGGTTAAGGCTGCTGCAAAATCGACCATTCAATCACCTGCATGGGAGTGTTACTAGCCTGAAGATCCGGATTGTCCGGAGATGCGAACCTTAGTAAATGGGTTTACCTGTATACCTGTCAAGCGAAATACGATGCCGGATGAGGAACGCGGCCCCGTTCCCCTGAAAACCTTCCCCGATCTTGCCCGAGGCGCCGGACGGGCAGTTTTTCCTGATCCGGAACTCCGCAAACAGAGCCATTTCTGCCCGAGAAATCGTTTACCGAACCAAGACTAGCATGAGATTCCAGCTCTTGGAAATTCTTTCCTCTTTTCATCCTTGTCATCGACGCCGTCTAACGCTACCTTGAAGTATGGAACATCTCCATCCAGTTCCGTCCTATCTTCCATTCCGCCTTTTTGCGTCTCCCCGGCGCGATAATTCACCGATCTTGACTTTCAGGAGTCACACGTATGGCAGCTCCAATTCTCGATCCTGTTCTCGATCCTGGTGCTTGTAGCGGCGTTTCACGACGCTCGTTCATGCGCATTGCCGCGGCAACGTCTACCTTGGCTTCTATCTCCGGTCTGACCGAGGCACATCTTGCCTTTGCCCAGCGTCCCAAGTTCGCCAAGCCCGAGTCGGGCATTCATATCGACGCCAACGAGAATCCCCTTGGACCCTCCGAGTCGGCCCGCGCAGCGCTCGCAGCGATGATCCCCATGGGCGGACGCTACGAGTTTCCGATTCAGCTCGATCTGATCGAAATCTTCGCCAAGCAGGAAGGCCTCGATCCAGAGTCCGTGCTGGCTTACGCAGGTTCCGGCGAGCCACTGCAGTACACCGTGCTGGCGTTTACCTCCAAGGACAGGCCGCTGGTCACTGCCGATGTCACCTTCGAGGCTCCCTGGTGGGCAGCCGCAAGCAGTGGAGCGCAGGCGATCAAGGTTCCGCTGGCCGACCCCAAGGGCGCCGCGACGCATGACCCCAAGGCAATTTTGGCCGCCGCTGCCAATCCGGGCGTGATCTACATCTGCAATCCGAACAACCCGACCGGCACGATCACTCCGCGCAAGGACATCGAAGCCATCGTTGCAGGCGCGCCAAAGGATACCGTCATCCTGATCGACGAAGCCTACATTCACCTGTCCGACGCGACGCCATCCCTGGACTTCGTCAAGGATGGCAAGAATGTGATCGTGCTGCGCACCTTCTCCAAGCTCTACGGCATGGCCGGCCTTCGTCTCGGCTTTGCCATCGGCCGCCCCGATCTGATCAAGAAGCTTAATTACTACGGCCAGAACTCGCTGCCGGTGACCACCATCGCCGCCGCCAAGGCCAGTTTGATCGATGCCGATCTCGTTCCCAGCCGAAAGAAGATCATCGGCGATATTCGCACTGAGAATCTTGCCTGGCTCAAGAGCAACAACTTCGAGTTCACACCTTCGCAGAGCAACTGCTACATGGTCAACGTCAAGCGGCCCGGCAAGGAAGTGATCGCCGGCATGGCTAAGAAGGATATCTACATTGGCCGCGCCTGGGAGGCTTGGCCAACGTATGTTCGCATCACAGTTGGGACCAGGTCGGAGATGGAAGCATTCCAGAAGGCATTCCTGGAAGTGATGAACTCTTCAACCGCAGGGCTCACGCCTGAGCCGCTCCATCAGCGCATGCGCGATACTCCCTTCAACTACCTCTCGTAAACGTCTTTCCAGCAATAGAAAAGCCCCGGCGATTGCCGGGGCTTTTCTATTGCATGTGGATCGCCGGAGAAGAGAACTCCGCGCAGAAAACAACGGCGTCCGAGGCCTCGGACGCCGTTGAGCGTCGGTGTCCAATAGCTCTCCTTTATAACCCCTGCTCAAATCCAAGCAGTTATGCGCATAACTGTGCATAACTGCTGTTTTCACTTTCTACTTCCATCGATCGCTGCCATACCCGGACCATCAACTCGCCGGAAGCGTGATGAAAGAAAACCGTGACCGAGTCGGATGTTCGCGACGGAATACAGAAATTGCCGCACTCCACTTCCGCGCTTGGAACGGTCATGGTGCAGGGGCGGGGCAGCGCCGACTTGAGCGTGCCGGCAATCATGTTTGCAATCTCTTTCGTCGCATCCAGCGTGTCGCCCGGTTGTATTTGCTCCATGGGCTGCATCAACATCGCGGCTGTCGCTTGGAGCGCCAATCCTCGCGACAGGCGCACCTCGATGCGGCCGCACCATACACCGGAAAGATCGCAACTGCCAAGGACGTGCTCTGCGCCGATGCAACGGACCTTGGCCGTGCCGGCGTTTGCGTCCCATTGCGTTTCGGCAATCGGATCCAACTGCATCGCCAACATCTGCTCCCAGAACAGGGCGTTCGCCTTTTGAATGCTTTCTTCGGTTACTGCGGCGTGCATGGCGATACTCCCTTAGGCCGCTGTGAGTGTGGACGGCCTTCCGGTGCGAGATGAATAGCTGCGTTGGGGACCGCCAGTGCGGTCGAGCCCATCGATTCCGCGGTTCGGTCACAGCCGTCGTCGAGGCAGTTCAGGCTCATCCGCTGTGAGCAGATTAGCTATACCTCATCTATCGGACGTTTCTGGGAGTTCTTTAAGAGGATCGGATGGAATGCGGTTTCCATCCTCCTTTTCGGGTTGCAGATAGACTCGTTTGATTCTGATGTGCGCCATGGCACAAGCCTAAAACAGAATGGGTGTAACTTGCGCGCCTTTCGCGCCCTGCCCAAAGCCTGCTATGCTGACCTGCGCAGCTACGGGCTATTCTGGAAAAGCGATTTAGGAAGGCGGTCGAGCGATGTGGTTTCTGGGTATGGATGTGGGCACAAGCGGCACCCGCGCGGTGCTGGTGGATGAGCAGGGCCGCGTCGTCAGTTCGGCTTCTGAAGAACACGCCCCGTTCCGCACGCCGCATCCAGGCTGGGCAGAGCAGGATCCGGAAGACTGGTGGCGCGCCGCGCTGATTGCCATTCGCGGCGCCATCGCCGCTGCTCCCGCGCCGGCGCAGCCTATTGCCGGCGTTGGCCTTACCGGCCAGATGCACGGAGCCGTCCTGCTCGATAAAGACGGTCTCGTCCTGCGGCCTTCGCTGATCTGGTGCGACACACGTACCCAGCCCGAATGCGACTGGCTCACAGCGGAGATCGGCTACGACCGGCTCATCGAACTGACCTGCAATCCAGCACTGCCCAACTTCACGCTGACCAAGCTGCTTTGGGTCAAGACGCATGAGCCGGAGATCTTTGCCCGTACAGCCCATATCCTCTGTCCCAAGGACTACGTTCGCTTCCGGCTGACCGGGATCTACGCCATCGATGTGCAGGAGGCCAGCGGCACGCTGCTGCTCGATGTCGCTCATCGCCGCTGGTCGGCAGAGGTTGCTGCGGCGGCAGGCATTCCACTCGATTGGCTGCCGGATGTCTTCGAGTCGCCGCAGGTCTGCGCCGACATTTCGCAGGAGGCCTCGGCGCTCACGGGCCTCACCCAGGGCATCCCGGTGGTTGCAGGAGCAGGAGATCAAGGCGCGGGCGCGGTCGGCATGGGCATCCTGCAGCCGGGTTCGGTTTCGGCCACCATAGGGACTTCGGGCGTAGTCTTTGCCGCGACAGCCAGCCCGATCAAGGACCCCAAAGGCCGCCTGCACACCTTCTGCCACGCTGTCCCTGGCCGCTGGCACGTCATGGGCGTCACGCAATCCGCCGGGCTCAGCTTCCGCTGGCTCAAGGAGACCTTTTTCGCCGGTGAGAACTACGACAAACTCACCGCAGGCGCTGCATCCGTTGCTCCAGGCAGCGACCGCCTCGAATGGGCGCCTTATCTCCTCGGCGAGCGCACGCCGCATCTCGATCCAGCCGTGCGCGCGGCCTTTGCCGGCATCACCACCACGCATACCGCGGCACATTTCGTTCGAGCAGTCCTCGAAGGTGTGGCCTACTCGCTCCAGGACACCTTTTCACTGTTCGCCGCCTTGGGCATTCCCGTAAGCGGCATTCGCCTCGGCGGAGGCGGCGCACGCGGACCGCTTTGGCGGAAGATCCAGGCCGGCGTTTACGGCCAAGCCGTCGAAGTGCTCACCGCCGAAGAAGGCGGCGCCTTTGGCGCTGCGTTGATGGCCGGCGTTGGCGCAGGGGCCTGGGCCGATCTCGATGCCGCGTGCGCCCAAGGCATCACTGTGGCCGAGCGTATCGAGCCCGACCCGGCATGGCTGGCCGCTTACGCCGCGGGCTATGAAAAATGGCGCAAGCTATACCCGGCGCTGGCCACGCTGCGTTGACCTTGTTTCACCCGATTTTCAGGCCTGGATCTTCAGGCCGGCGCGCCCGGAGCGGCAGAAGACTGCCGTTGCACCATCATGCGCCAGGCCACTTCGAGACCGCTGGAGGCAACAAAGCGCCCCACCGGCTCCGAGCCGAGGTGCACCCCCAGCATGCGCGCGAAGATTGCCGGTTCGGCTGCCAGCATACGCAGTGCGCGATTGCGAAACGTAGCTGAACGATCCATCGGCAGCATGACCCGGGCCATGGTCTGCGGCAACCGCAGAATCTGCGGATGAAGACGGTTGTAGCGCTCCAGGTCGCCGATTTCAAAACACTCGGCCAGCAGCAGCGCCTGGCGAAATGCCATTCCCAGGCCCTCACCGGTGATCGCGTCGGCCGAACCCGAGGCATCGCCGACCAGCGCAATACAACCGACTGCAACGCGGCTCAAGCGGCGCGTGGTGGTCAGAGATCCTCGCTCCTTATCGAGCGGGGTTGTTGCGCTCTTTGCTCCTCCGGCAAGCTTTTTGCGGAGCTGGGGCAACTCGTCGAGCAGAGTTTCCACCCGGCAATACTGGTTGCTGGAGATGGTGGCGACACAGACCTCGTCCGGTCCTATCGGCGTAACATAGGCCTGCCCGCTCGCGGCCCAATGCACCTCGACAAACGGACTCCAGGAAGCGCTCGGATCGACGCGAAAATGCCGGCGAAAACCGAACCTCCTCGACAGAACTTTGCACTGATCCAGTCCCGCCCAGTGTCGTACCCGTGAGCCCTGTCCATCGGCGCCAACCAGGCAGCCATAAGAATGAACTTCGCCAGCCACGAGCACCCGGCCATCTAGCTTGAGCTGCACCTGGCTCTGCCAGCGGAGATGGACGCCGGCTGCTTCGGCTTGCGCTACCAGCCGGTTGTGAAGCGTCTGGCGCCGCAACCCCACTCCCAGACCAGGGCCGAAGCCAGCGCCGGAGGGGAACTGCGCCGTCGCCACGTCGGTTTCTCTCGGCTCGTCCTGCCGCCCCTTTTCGTGATTCACAAATCGAATGCCGCGAAATGCTGCGCCGTCGTCGGGGGTCAGTTCCACGCCGAGCAATGCCAGATCGCGCAGGGAATCGGGCATCAGGCCTTCGCCGCAAGCCTTGTCGATCGGCGGTTTTCTCGCATCGGCAACAGTGACCGCAGCCCCACGCTGGCGCAGCGCCAGGGCCGCTGCCAAGCCCGCCGGTCCGCCCCCAACGATCAATACATCGGTTGAATTCATCGGATTATTCAAAGAAAATCTCGTCACTCCTGCCGGAGTTCACCACTCTAGCAAAAGCATTTCCGAACAGAACCCAGGTCCCATCGCCACCAGCAGACTCCGTGTTCCCTTCGGCGGACGATGCTCGCGCATGACATCGTTCAGTACCATCAACACTGAGGCCGAGGAGAGGTTGCCTGCGCGCCGCAACGCATCCCAGCTCAGCGCAAAATCCTCGCGCGTGAGCCCTAGCGCCTCGGCGTTGGCCTCCAGCACCTTGGGTCCGCCTGTGTGCATGATCCAGCTACCGATATCAGCGCGAATCAGGCCGCGCGCGGCCAGGAAATCGTCCACATCATGCCCTAAATGTTGCTTGACCACCGTAGGAACATCCGCGGACAGCACGATGCGAAAACCTTTCTCGGAGATATCCCAGCCCATTACGTCATGCGAATCGGGATAGAGAGTCGCCTGGCTGGCGACGATGTCCGGCCCTTCGAAGCCCATCTCCGCTGCAAGATCGGCTCCCGCCACCAGCACCGCGCCGCAGCCGTCGCCAAAGAGCCCCGAAGAGATTAGATTTGGCACAGAAATGTTGTCACGCTGCCAGGTGAGGGAACACAGCTCGATGCTGAGCAGGATGGCGGCTTGATCGGGGTAAGCGCGCACATAATCCGCCGCCCGCCCCAATCCCGACGCGCCTGCCACGCAGCCCAGCCCAAAGATGGGCGTGCGCTTGATATGCGCCGGCAATTTCATCTTGTTGATCAGCCGCGCTTCGATCGATGGGCAGGCGATGCCGGTCACCGAGACGGAGAGGATGGTGCCGATCCTCTCAGGCTGCAGGCCAGTCTCGCCGAGCAGCGCTGCAATCGCCTGTTCTCCGAGCTTCTCCGCAGTCTCGATCCAGACATCGTTGGTCTTGCCCCAGGTGTCGAGCGCGTAATACTCATGAAGAGGCCGGCAAAAGTAACGCCCTTCCACGCCCGTGCGCGAGTGCAGCCGCTCCAGGACAGCGGCGTTTTCGAGACCCTTGTCCCAATAGGTCTTAAGCGCGGTCAGGACCTCGTCCTGAGTAAAGTAGTAGGGCGGAAATGCGGTGGTGGTGGCAACGATCTTCATTGGACGACGCTCATCGGTGGCTCGCCTTCAACTGCCTGTTGAATCGGCCCGGAAATGAGCCATTACCCAATTGTAGAAACGCACAGAGAGAAATTTAGGTTGGGTGACAAAGGGATGACAATCGACTTACCTGCGGTGAAGGCTGTGGAATAGGTGCCGGCCTGTCCATGGCTAGGACTGCCACGGGTTGAAGACGGCGACGCCGGTCGATGCGAAGTCTGAGACATTCCTCGTGACGACGGTCATGCCATGAACAAGAGCCGTAGCCGCGATGAACCCATCTCGTATCCGGCAAGGGTTGGGTACATGAAGGCGGGCGCTGTATTGAGCGACTTCGCGGTCGACTGGCAGGATGCGGCTGGCGAAGGTCCGCAGCACGAAATCGTTCATCCAAGTCCGCAGCACAGTCCCTTGCAAGGCATCGCGGCGTTCCAATCGCAGTACGCCGATCTCCACTTCTTCCACCGTAATGGCGGACAAATACAGATCACTGGCAGATATCCTGCCGATCCAATTCGCCACACGACTATCGATCGAGGGTCGCTGGGATTTCCGCAATTCCGAGACGACGTTTGTATCGAGTAGATACATTACGATAGGTCCGCAGGTCGCGGAAGTTCACGCGAGTTTGGAATGAGCGAATCAAAGTCCTCGCAAATATCCACGCCCTCGGGCATCGCTAGCAGCTCTAAGATGCTTTTTCCTTTATCTGCGATCTTTCGATATTCCTCAATCGTCAGCAGTACATGCGCCTCACGCCCCCGATCCGTGATGAAGACCGGGCCGTTCTCGGCGGCCTTCTTGGCCGCGCTGGTATTTTGGTTGAATTCGCGGCTGGAAATCGTAGTAGTGGCCATGACGACCTCCTAATGTAGCAATGTTTCTACATTATAATCCAGAAAGCGATTCTTGTCCTAATCCGTCGCCAGGCTCAGCTCATGGCGCACGTCCGCCCCGCGAATCCAGAAAATAACATCCGTCGCGATATTGGTGGCGTGGTCGGCAATGCGCTCCAGGTTGCGGGCGATCAGGATGGCGTTCAGCGCCTGCGGAGTCTCATCGGGCTTGCGCTGGATGCGCGCGAGCAGGTCTGTCTGCGCCTTGCGATTCATGCGGTCAATCTCGTCGTCCATCTCGCGGACTGTATCGGCCACCTGGGCATCGCCTTCGAGCAGAGATTGCAAGGCCGTCCGGATCATACGCGTGGCATACTCGCCCATGGCGAAGAGATCCACGGGCAGATCCACCTCGGGCAGCTCCATCACGTCATGGGTGCGCACGGCGATACTCATCGACTGGTCGCCAATCCGCTCCAGGTCGCCGTTGATCTTGATCACCGCGAGGATGAAGCGCAGATCGATGGCCATGGGCTGCTCTTTGGCCAGCAGCTCATAGGCCATTTCATCCAGCGCGCGCTGGGCGGTGTTGATGGCGGTCTCGTTTTCACGCACATATTGGCATAGGCCCGCGTCGCGATGCACATAGGCGTCCACCGAGGCTTCCACGGCCTGCTGAGCCAGCGCCGCCATCGCCAGAATCTTGTCCTTGAGCTCGGCAAGTTGCAGTTGAAAGTGAATTCGTGGCACGGCGGAGTCTCCTGATCTCCTGATTGTGCCTGATGTGGTGTTACCATTTAACAAATTTCTAGAGAAGCGTAGGGTTCTACGCATCAAAACTGTCATATTCTGAAACGCTTTCCGAAATTGGAAGCCAAACCAGCCTTCCGGCACTTGATCGGGTGGGATTAAGCTGGAGGAATGTCCCTGCTCGCCAATCCGCCAGCCGATTCGCCAGCCAAGATGCTCAGCATCAACCCCGCCGACCACCAGGTCCATGAGATTTATAAGCTGATGGTGGGCCTGATCGTGCCCCGGCCGGTGGCCCTGGTTTCTACCATCGATCGCGACGGCGTGCCCAACGCAGCGCCCTTCAGCTTCTTCTGTGGAGTTGGCTCCAATCCGCCCACAGTGCTGTTTTGCCCCACCCTGCGATCGAGCGGCGACCATCGCAAAGACACCCTGCGCAACGTCGAGCAGACCGGCGAATTCGTCATCAACATCGTCTCCAACTCAATTGCCGCCGCGGCCAATGCCACCGCCGCCGACGTAGGTCCCGAGGTTGACGAATTTCAAATAGCCGGCTTCACGCCCATCCCCAGCGAAGTCGTGCGTCCCCCGCGCGTCGCCGAATCGCCGGCCCAGATGGAATGCAAGCTGCTCCAGATCGTCTTCACCAGCCAGGCCGCCGGAGCCGGAGTGGTAGTGCTGGGCGAGATTGTGCGTTTTCACGTCAACGCCGAACTGGAGCAGAACTTCCGCATCGACCCCGCCAAGTTGGACGCAGTAGGCCGCATGGCCGGCAACACCTGGGTGCATACCCGCGAGCGCTTCGATCTCGAGCGGCCGAAGTAGCCTCTATCGTTTGCCAGAGCCGCCCAATCCCTGGCTATAGCAAAATCACGATCGATGTACCCAAGGCCGAAGTGGCAAAGTATTGATTTCCTTAAGAAATCAATACCCTGAACAAAGCCTTTCGGAGCACGGTTATCGTGGTTTTGCTCTAGGGGCGAGCTTCGTAGACAAGATTGAAAGGCGTCTCTGCGGCTCTACGGAAACGGCTGAATCCGGCTGAAGTGACCACGTCCCGGATGCGCGCCTCTCCGGATTGCGCTCCCAGGCAAAGTCCGACTTCCTGCGATCGCGAACAGGGCGTACACAGCAGCGTCGAGAACGAATAGTACACGCGTCCCACCGGGTTCAGATTATCCTTCAAGTCGTCGTTGGCAAAGGGCTCCACAATCATCCACGTGCCATCCGGCTTCAGGGATTGCAGCACATGGGCCGATGCTCCGGCCGGGTCGCCCATGTCGTGCAGGCAGTCGAATACCGTGACCAGGTCGTAGTCTTTTCCCGGATATTCCTTGGCTGGGGCCACCTCGAATGTCACGCGGTCGCCAACTCCCTGGCGCTTCGCCGACTCACGCGCACCGGCAATCGATTGGTCGTGGTAATCGAAGCCGAAGAATTGGGAGTTCGGAAATGCCTTCGCCATCAGGATCGTGGAAGCGCCCTTGCCGCAACCTACGTCGGCCACCCGCGCTCCGGCTTCGAGTTTTGGCAGCATATCCTCAAGGGACGGAAGCCAGGAGCTCACAAGATTGGCGGCATAGCCGGGACGGAAGAATTTTTCGCACCCGTGAAAGACGCCCTCCTCATGCTCGTGCCAACCCATCCCGGCCCCCGAGCGAAACGACTCGGTAATGCGCGGAACCGCAGCCAGCGAGCCGAGAGCCAGCTCGAAGGCCCCAGGCAGATAGGCCGGGCTGTCTTCGTTGGCCAAGGTAAAGGCCTGCTCTTCACTCAGGCTGAACTTCCGGGTCTTTTCGTCATATGTAACGTATCCGCCAGCTGCCTGCGACGCCAGCCATTCGCGGACATAGCGTTCATCGGTCCCGGTTTTGGCCGAGAGTTCGGACGAGGTCATGGGCTCAGCCGCCAATGCCTTGTAAAGGCCTAGCTTTTCTCCGATGACCACCATTCCGGCGTGTACCGCCGCTCCAAGATCGCCCACGAATTGGCCGACAAAAGCATTGAGCTTGTCCATATCGAGTGCCATAGGTGCGCTCCTTCCCTGCGCGCGATCATTCTAGTTCAGAAAGGACTCGAATTCGCCCAGAAATTTCTACGATTCGCTGTCTCCGGAAGAGACCGACGGAGTGGCGGATCGTCGCCAGACGAGCCAAGACGAGCCCAGCCCGGTCGAATTGGGATCACCCTGCTTCCAACTCCACGCCGCGGCTCTCGCGCCCACAAGCAGTAATCAGCGCCAGTGCAAGCGCCACCGCGATCACCGTCCCGGCCAGCACCGGCGGGTAACTGCCGATCCACTCCTTCAACAATTCCTGCAACTTGAGATTTCGCGAAGTCAGCAGATTCCCAAGCTGGTAAGCGAGACCGGGAAAGATAGCTCGCACCGGCCCCGGCGATAACTCAGTAAGATATGCCGGCACCACACCCCACGCTCCCTGCACCATGAACTGCATCAGGAAGGCGCCCGCTCCCAGCATCAGAGGCGAATGTCCGTACGCGAAGAGCGGCGCGATCGGAATGGCCAGGAGTGCAGCCGTGATGATTGCCCGCTTGCGCCCCCATCGCTCCGAAAGCGTGCCGAAAACGAAGCCGCCGGCGAGAGAGCCGACGTTGTAGATCACTCCCAACAAGCCCACCATTCCAGCTGTAAATCCGCGCCCTTTCAGCAGAAATGTGGGGTAGATGTCCTGTGTTCCATGAGAAAAGCTGCAAAAAGCTGACATCAGCACAATTAGGAACAGGAAAGTGGGTGCGTAAGTCAGCAGGTTGCGCAGGACCGGCAGTTTCTGCGTCTCCGCTGCCTTCCGTTTGCGCGCCTCTATCCATGCCGGCGACTCCTCCACGTGCGACTCCACGAAAAACACCAGCAAGGCCGGGGCCGCGCCAACCATGAACAAGCCGCGCCAGCCTATCCAGTGAAAGAGCAATCCGAAGGACGCTGCCGCCAGCAGGTAGCCGACCGCATAGCCCTCCTGCAGAATGCCCGAAAAGACACCGCGTCCCTCCTTGGGCAGGGTTTCGAAAGTGAGCGCGGCGCCCACGCCCCATACGCCGCCCATGGCGATCCCAAAGAGCGCTCGCAAGACCAGCAGCACCGGCAGGGATGGCGCAAAGGCGCAGCCCAGCTCAATCAGGGAATAGCACAGAATATTGACGATCAACGTCGGCTTGCGCCCGAAGCGGTCGGCCATCGCTCCAAACAGAAATGCGCCTACGGGACGAAAGACCAGGGTGAGAAAGACCGCGTCGGCCACGCTTGAAACCGGGGTGTGAAACTCGCCTGCAATCGCCGGAATGCACATGATCAGCAGGAAGAAATCCAGCGCATCCAGCGACCAGCTCAGGAAAGAAGCCAGGAACGCATGGCGCTGTGGACGAGTGAGGCGGCGAAAGTGCTCTCCAACTTGACCGAAGGAACCCGTGGACATACGCCGGAGCATACCAGACCGGTCACCTGTCTCCAGGAATTCCTGGCCGGCAAAATATTTGTTGCAACAACTATTCTTCTTGCGCATCCTATAAGCGCAACTCCTTCGCCGCAGTTACATTGCTGCCCAGCGGAAGACGCTCTCAATTTGCAACCCTCTTAGTCTGCTCGGTCCGGCCCGGTGTTTGGGACGGAAAGTTCAACCTCGAAACCCGCAACCGGCAAAAACCGGCTGAATCGACTCTTCGACCGATTCGAAAGGACCTACGTATGAAATCTCTGAAACTGGCCTCTGCCGCACTCGCCCTCATCGCCCCCCTTGCCATGGCCCAGACCTCCACCTGGAAGTCTGACCCGGCCCACAGCGAGGTAGACTTCTCGGTCAAGCATCTGAGCCTCTCCAATGTCCACGGGCGTCTCGGCAAAGTGGACGCGACCATTACTTACGACGACAAGGACATTACCAAGTCCACCGTCACCGCAACTATCGACGTCACAGGTCTGGATACCGGCCAGACCCCGCGAGACAATCACCTCAAGACCGACAGCTTCTTCGACGTTGCCAAGTACGCAACCGTGACCTTTGTCAGCACCAGTGTGGCCAAGGGAGGCTCCGGCTTGCAGATCAGCGGCAATCTCACCCTGCACGGCGTGACCAAGCCGGTGGTTCTGGATGTCTCCGGCCCTACTGGACCGATCACCGGAATGGACAAGAAGCTGCACGCCGGTTTCGAAGCGACCACGACCATTCATCGTCTTGACTTCGGCGTGGGAACCACCTTTCCCGACGCGGTGGTCAGCGACGAGGTAAAAGTCACGATCGAGCTGGACGCGGCCAAGCAGTAACTCATCCTGGGCGCGTCTTTCGGACGCGCCTGTTTCAGGCGCGTAAAGCGGCCGTCGAGTCATCGGCTTGCCGCCTGCTTTACGGGATGCCCTTCTCGTTTCCGGTATTTCGCAGGCCCGGCAGCCACGCCGTATCAGGAGAGGAAAATGGCGGTCAATTCCCAGGGAACCGAGCAAGCCCCAAGCTTCTCCAGTCCCCAGGAGGAGGCGCTGCTCAACCTCATGCGCTCCGCCGACTGCCTGCATCGCGCCATGCAGCAGCGGCTCAAACCTTCCGGCCTGACCCTGACCCAGTACAACGTTCTGCGCATTTTGCGCACGGCGCAGCCAGACGGACTCACCTGTTCGGCTGTCGGCCGCAGGATGATCACGCCCGAACCCGACATCACCCGTCTGCTGGCCCGTCTCAAGGCGCAGAAACTCGTCCGCCAGCGCCGCGACCTTCACGATCGCCGGGTGGTCTGGACTCACATCACCGCGCCGGGCCTGGATGTGCTGGCAAGATTGGATGCGATGGTGGAACAGGCGCCCAGGGAACTCTTCAAAGAGTTCACCAGGGAAGATTTGCACGCGTTGACGCGATTGTTGCAGAAAGCGCGATGTTGCGGGAGCGGCGGCAATCGCGCCGGCGATGAGCTTCCGGTTACCGGGAAGCCACCTTCGCCACGATCGACTCTTCTTCCCCGTCGCCTTGAATGATCTTGTGATGCAGGCAGTAGAGGGCCAGCTCCAGGCGATCTGAAACGCCAAGCTTGTCGTAAATCTTGCGCAGATAATTCTTGATTACCTGCTCGGTGGTGCCTAACTGGTAAGCAATTTCTTTGTTGCGCTTGCCCTGAGTGATGCAGGTGATGATGGCCATCTCCTTCGGAGAAAGCCGCGGTTGGGTGCGCGGGCTCACCAGCGCCGCCGCCTGCGAGCGATAGGCTTCAATCACCAGGTTGATCGACTGATTATCGATCCAGGTCTCGCCGCCGGCGATCTTGCGTACACACTTCACCAGCAGGTCGGGCGAGATGGCTCGCGAAATGATGCCGCGCACGCCGCGCCGGTAAAGCTCCACGGTATGGCTTTCGTCGGAATACGAGGCCTGAACGATGATTTTGATATTGGGCGCGAGGCGAAGCAGCTCCGGAATGGCGTTGGCCGTCCCGGTCAGCATGCCGCCCTCAAGCAGCACCACGTCCGTAGGATAGCGCTGCACAGCGGCATGCAGATTCTCGATGGAATCGGCTTGCGCGACCACCCGGACGTCGTCTTCCAGTGCAAAGACCTTGCGGATGCCAACGCGATAGATCGCCTGGGAATCCGCGAGTATCACGCGGATCGCGCCGGGCTTGGCAATGGAATCTTGCACTTCACCCTCTGGAGAATCCTCCAGAAAGTCCATCTTAATGACTGCCATATATGCTCATTGGGTTACTGATCTGCAAATCTGTACTCATCGATCGTCGCAGCGGTATGGTACCCATTTTGGCTTGGGTAACAGCGTACCACACGTCCACGGCAATGGACCAGCACATCTCGGGGCGTTCCCAGGATCTCTCCCGGCATACGCAATGAGAATCCAATCAGCGTTTCCGAAGGTACATTCCGGTCCGTGATGAAGAGGGCGCCGTTGGCCGAAACGTTCACCGTGGACGCGGAAAACTCCTCTTCATCCGTGGAAAGAACCACGGGTAAGCTCAATGGAAACCGCACCGCGCAGCGAACTTCTACTCGAGGAGCGCCGCCGGTACTTCGAGGTGAAACAGGCAACTCGGTGGTTGACGGATTCATACCGCTAATCCTCTCCTGGAAACAATAAGCTACTGTACATCAACCGCAGTGCGACGGGCACGATCCCAGGAAAACCAAAGTTTCTTTCACTCAGCCAACTGTAACGCCAATCGGATCGCGAGGAAAATACCCCTTCTGGGGTACAAACTTGGCCTGCATGACAATAATTGGAAAAAATTAAGGTCAGACAGCCAAAACTCCGCGATGCGCACCGGCCGCGGATCCTGGTTCTTGGTAACCCTCCCGTTAATACTTTTCTATATACCGCGCCATGACAGTTGTCCACGCAATTTGCCGCCCTCAGGCTCCGCTTCGCCAACTCGGCCCATTCCAGATCGACGCTCCGGCATCAACGCCAAAACGCAGCCGAAGCTCCCACCCATTCCTGATTCCGGTTATGGTCCACGCCCATCATCTTTCCCCGTCCCAACCGTACCAGGGGAAGCGCCGGGGTAAGCTCGCCCCCATCGGGCCATAGATAGAGGATGCGAATCTCGGCCTGGGTGAGCCCATGGGGCGTTCGAATGGTGGGCACAAAGTGCATCCGCTGCTGCACGAGGTAGTTCCCCCGTTCCCCTTCGGGAATCGCTTCGAGTTCTGTCCGGCTCGGGCCAAACTGGATTCCTTTCCCGGCAAAGGAGAAGAGCGGCTTGAGCAGCAGGTCGTCGTAGACGGCCTCCCGGTCTTGGGCGTTGGGCAGCCTGACGCCGGCCGCCTCCAAGCGCGCAAAACCATCGCCGCGCAGGAAATCGTCCAGGAACGCCGCGGGAGGAACTACGGTCTCGCCGGCCGTTGAGAGCCACGGAACGGCAAATTTGCTGATGAGGAAATACCAATTCGGGTGCCCGGCCCACTCCACGTCCCAGGCAGCGGTCAGGTCGAAGGGCAGCTTTATCTTGCGGGCTAGAATTTCGTCGGCGATCGCCCGGTTATAGATGCGGTGGATCGGAGTCAGTTCTCCAACCGCATTCCTGTAATGTAGTTTATTCCCAATTGGAACCAGGGTGGCAATGTCCACCACCTCAATTCCCAGGCGCCGGCTGGTGAGCAGAAAGTCCGGAAGTGTTTTCTGGTGTTGCGGGTCCACTTCCATTAAAACGACATTCTCCGCGGCATGACGGCCCAGCACGGTTCGGCGAAACAGCGCCCAGAAACTCTCCGTGTCCAAACCTCCCAGAAAGACTCCCAGGGATTGGGCCAGCCCAAAGACCTCGCGGTACGCCTCGTTCAGCATGGCCTGGTAGGCATACATCGACGGAAAGGCCTGAATCTCGACTAGCCGGGGAACCAGTGCCCCTGTTTTGTCCTCGACCAGTGCAAAGTCGGCAGTCAGGAAATTCGGGTGGTCTGAATCGGGATCTCCGGACTGTCCGGCGACTAGGAACTCCATGGGGATCGAACGGCGAGCGCTCGCCAGGTATTCCGGCCACTCCAGCAGTCTGCGGGTCAACTCGGTTCCGGCTTCCGCCATCTCCTCCAGCATGGCCTTGGGGAGGAAAACCGGAGTTTCGGCGACGCGAAATTCGATTTTCGTTCCAGCGCGTGCCTCGAGGTCTCCGAGGAGCGTTAGGTAACCTTCAGACCGGTATTGAGCATTGAAAGTATCGCGTAAGTCGTTGATCACTGGGTAACTCCCCACGGTTTCGAAAGTACTATTATTTGCCTGCCCGGAAGTGTATTACCACGCCTCGTTCTGAAATGGAAGCGGAAACCCGACAATTTTTTTAAAATTGCGACTTTCGTTGTATCCCGAACACATCATTTAGGTTACTCTTTCGATAGCCAGTTTTTTAGAAGGAGAAATTCAATGAAATTCGTTCCTACTTTCCCCATGCGTGTATTAACTACGATAGCCCTAGTTGCATGCACCACCCTCGCCTATGCCGGCCCCGGCTTGCCCGCGCCCGCAGGTGGCTCGATCAGGTTTGCTCCGGCTCAGAGCCAGATAC
>Ga0302326_10003495_pt1 | contig 36951 bp, 34 predicted proteins | sample Palsa_T0_3_FD_202264 | JGI IMG/M metagenome (GOLD analysis project Ga0302326, IMG submission 202264) | Peat permafrost microbial communities from Stordalen Mire near Abisko, Sweden - Palsa_T0_3 | ecosystem: Environmental > Terrestrial > Soil > Palsa > Peat permafrost | place: Sweden: Abisko... | reverse complement strand
CGGCGGCTGCTGCTTCAAGGAGCTACCCTGCTGCACGTCGCTGCGGAGTTCGGAAGTATCGAATCTGCCCGGCTGTTGATCGACAGAGGCGCGTTGGTGAATGCGCGGGCTTCGCTCAATGACGCTGGACTAGGCGGCCAGACCGCCATCTTTCACGCGGTAACGCAGTTTGACGATCGGGGACTTGCCATGGCACAGCTTCTATTGGAGCAGGGAGCGGATCTATCGATTCGAGCGAAACTTCCGGGACATTACGAGCGGTTGGACGAGGTGGTCGAATGCACTGCCCTCGGGTACGCTCTGGAATTTCCCGGTTCCGAATCTCCCGGTTCCAACGAGAAGACCATCGGGCTGCTGCGCGAGAAGGGAGGCAAGCAATAGACAGAGCGCTATGCCTTCAGCGTTGTGCCGGCCCGAAATTGAGCCATACTCGATGTATGGGTTACCGGGTGGCGATGTTATCGGCAGTGCTTGCCGCAGTGCTCCAGGCACAATCCGGAACCACGCCAAAAGCGAGTCCTGCGGATTATCCGGCGCGTGGCGGCGTGGCCCAACTCTCGCTTGGCGCAGAGTACATGGCGCATAGCTTTTCGGGTGGCCGCCAGACCTTCATCGCCAAGGACTATCTGGTCGTGGAAGTGGCGCTCTATCCCGCAAAAGGCGAGCGCCTGGTGGTCAATGCCGGCCAATTCAGTCTCCGCGTGAACAGCAAGAAACAGGCGCTGGCGCCGCAGGCTCCCGAGTTCGTAGCTGCCTCGCTGAAGTATCCCGACTGGGACACGCATCCGCAATTAGAAGCCGCCGCCGGGCCTATCATCCTGGGACGGCCCCAGAGTGTGGAGCGTTTTCCCGGCGATCCGGAGGCGCAGCGGCGGGTTCCCAATCCGCCCCAGGCTCCCACTATCGACCATCCCGGTGAACAGGATAAAGAGCCACCGGTTACAGCTCCCCAACTCGTGGTCGAGATAGCTCTGCCGGAAGGCGAAATACACGGCCCGGTGAGCGGGTATCTCTATTTCCCCTACACGGGCAAAATCCAGCACATCCGTGCGCTCGAGTTAGATTACGCAGGTCCGGCGGGCAGCACGGCATTGCCGCTATTGTAGGCCCATAAGTACTGTACAAGGATCTGGCGCAATTGAATGTTACGAATGGAAAAAAAACTTGCACGTTTCCTGGGCATTTCTGTTGCATTCTTTTCGAATCGATAGTACACTGCCCCTGAATATACAAATGCTACGGCACTCACGGAGAGTGGTGTAGCTCACAACAGGTGTTTGCGGAGAGATAATCGTGCGCTGCGGTTGGGGTCCTGAGCGTGCGTAAGGGTCTTTGTGCGCTTAGGTTACCAAGTCCTGCCGCGTCGTACCATTCAATCACAGTCGTAGTTTGTCTTAGCTCTAAGTGAGAGTGTAGTGTAGTGGGATAAAACAAACGCGCTATTGAGCAGCGTTTTCGAAGTGTGCCTTTGGCAGCCTTGGTGGGTGAGAAACGGGGGATACATGGGTAAGTTTACGGGTTGGCTGTTCTGTGTTTTGATGTCGACTGTGCTGCTCTTCGGGCAGGGCGGAACGGGGGCCTCGAGCGTTACCGGGCGAATCACGGATAATACCGGCGCCGTGCTGGTAGGCGCGACCGTGACCCTGACGGATACCTCCACGAATATCGCGCAGACCGCGCAGAGTAACTCCGCGGGGCTTTACCTCTTCAATAGTGTCACGCCCGGAGTCTACGACATTACCGTTTCCGATCCTGGATTCAGCAAGGCTGAAGTCAGGCACCAGGAGGTGCTGGTGGCCACGGCGATGACCGTCGACGTGACCCTTGAACTCGGCAAACTTACAGAGGTGGTGGAGGTCGCGGCTAGTGCGGGCGCGGAGTTGCAGACTTTGAATGCCACGATGGGTCAAACCATCACCAACGAGGGCATGCTCGAATTACCTTCCATCAACCGCGACGCTGCCGGATTCTTGTTTCTGCAGCCCACGGTCGCGCCCACCATGGGCGGTATGCAGGATAATATCACCAGCGGCCAGGTTGCGGGTAACATGTCCGATCAGAACACCTACCTGTTGGACGGCGGAAACGCTACCAGCGATTTTGACGGCGATAACGGAACTTATGTCGGCAGCCGTTCCGCGGTGATACCTACTCCCATGGAAAGCGTGGAGGAGCTGCGGGTCAATACCAACAACATGACCGCCGATTTTGGCTTCTCGGGCGGCGGTCAGATGTTGATGAGCACCAAGCACGGCACCAATCAATTTCATGGCTCACTCTATGATTTCTTCCAATCGGACGTGCTGGCCGCCAACGACTGGTACAACAACTTCCATGACCTCGGCAAGCCCAAGGCACATTACAACCGGTTTGGCGGCGCATTTGGCGGGCCGGTGCTGCCGGAGTTCCTGGGCGGTAAGACCTACATCTACATGAATTACGAAGGGGAACGCTATCCCCGCTCGGGACCCATCGAGAAGACCGTTCCTTCCGAGCTGATGCGGGAAGGGATACTGCAGTTCCGGGACGCCAACAATAACATCGTTCAATATAATTTGAAGACCTCCACCGCGTGTGGTCTGACCGGGGGGCAGCAATGCGATCCACGCGGGCTCGGCATCAGTCCGCTGGTGAGCGAAATGTGGTCCAAGTACATGCCACAGTGCAACGACCTGAACTTCGGCGATCATCTGAATACGTGTGGCTATATCTCGAATTTGTCATATCCGTTGGCCACCAACTTCGGAGTGGTCCGCATGGACCACGATTTCGGATCTAAGTGGCGCTTCTTTAGCAGCTATCGGTATTTCGGCGCAACTAACCCGACCACCAACCAGGTGGACATCGGCGGCTTCCTCCACGGCGATACATTGGGCCAGGCGGCGTCGGCTTCCAACTTCCCGTTGTCTCCCCGTTACTTCGTCAGTGGATTGACGAGTACGCTAACTCCCAACCTTACTAACGAGGCCCACTTCAGCTACACACGGAATCAATGGCAGTATCTGCGGGCCGGCGCAACGCCGCAGCTCCCGGGCCTCGACGGAGCGGTTGAAATCGGCGGCGAAACCAGCCAGGCCCTGATTCCGGTGAATGTGGACACGCAGAACGCGCGCAATCGTCTCTGGGATGGCCATGACTATAGTTATCGCGATTCGCTGAGCTGGCTGAAGGGAAAGCATCTGTTCCAGTTCGGTGGTGAGTTTATCCATGACCACTGGAAATTCGACCGCTATGACAATGTGGTCGGCGGACTCACACAGTTGGTTGACGACGTGGATAACACCGGCGTTGATTTTAGCCCGACTAACCAGCCCATACCCTGCACCACTTCGTTGACCACTAACTGCCTTCCCTCTTCCGAGATCGGTTCCTGGAACAGCCTTTACTCTCAAGCGGCCGGCATCGTGGACTCGACCAGTGTCGTGGCCACTCGTACCGGGAACAATCTGACGGCGAACCCCCTCGGAACGCCCCTTCACTCCTATGTGACGGATCAGACCTACAGCCTTTTTTTCAACGATTCCTTTAAGATTAAGCCGAACCTCACTCTGAGCTATGGTCTGAACTGGACGCTTCAAATGCCGCCCATCGATCTGAATGGCGCCCAGGACGTCCTGACGACCACTACCGGTCAGGTCATCACGATTAACAGCTATCTCCAAAGTGTGGAGAAGGCGGCCGGCGCCGGCCAGGTGTATAACCCGACGCTGGCCTTTACGCCGGTCGGAGACGTTTCGCCGGGTAATAAGTATCCGTACAAGCCCTTCTATGGTGGGTTCGGGCCGCGTGTCGCCCTGGCTTGGAACCCATCCGTCAAAGACGGCTGGCTGGCCAAGATTCTAGGTGACAAGGCAACGGTAATCCGAGCCGGCTACGGACGCTCTTTCTCGCGAAGCCTGGCCGCCGGCCTGGTATCGACCTCGGTGCTGGGAGACGGATTTCTGCAGCCGGTAGGTTGTCAGGATCCCAACACGAGCAGTGTGTGCACTGGAACGGGTCAAGTGACTCCCGCTACCGCTTTCCGCATTGGCGTGGATGGTATGAATCCGCCGGTAGGCGCGATTACGCCGACGCTTGCAATCCCGGTATCGCCGGGTGTCAATGCTCCGTATGCGGAATTAGTTGAATCGCTGGACCAAAACTGGCGGCCGGCCCGCACTGACTCGATAGACTTCAGCATCCAGCGCCAATTGAAAGGGAACATGATCCTGGAGGTCGGTTACGTGGGAGTGTATGCCAATAACCTGTATCAGGGTATCGACTTTGGCAACGTCCCCTACATGATGAAACTGGGCGGCCAGACGTTTGCTCAAGCCTATCAGAATCTCTACTATGCGCTGTCCGCCGGCAAGACGCCCGCGGCGCAGCCGTTCCTCGAGGCGGGTCTGGCAGGCAGCAGCTATTGCGCCAAGTATTCAAGCTGCACCGCCGCCGTGGCGGCCAACGAGTCGGGTAATATCTTGACGCAATCTGTAACCAACCTGTGGAGCGATCTGGATAGTAACTGGGCTTTTGGACCGGCTCTTACCTCCAGCACGCAATGCCTCTTCTGCTACGCCTATACCTCGGAGGGTTACTCTAACTACAATGCCATGGTGGTCACGTTGCAGAAGCGCTATTCACAGGGGCTGACCGTAAACGCCAACTTCACTTACGGTCACGCCCTGGGCATCTTGAGTACCAACCAGTCTTACACGCTGGACAATGCAGGCAATCCCTTCAATCTGAACTCCGACTACGGTCCGCAGTTTTTTGACCGGAAGTTCACCTTCAATCTGCTGAGTTCGTATCAATTGCCTTTCGGCAAGGGTAAGCGTTGGGGAAGTAACACCAATGCAGTGTTCAGCCGGATCATCAGTGGCTGGACAGTTTCGCCCATCTTCACCTATGGGAGCGGCCTGCCGGTTTCGATAGTCACCGGTTCGTTCCAGGAGCAAGGACAAGCCTTCGATGGCGACCTTAGCGCTACTGCCATACCGGTCGGCGTCGCCGCCAGCTCGATCAACACCTCGACGCACCTCGGCGTGGTGAGCAATGGAACCATCGGAGTGAACGGCGACCCCTCTCAAGGCGGAGCCGGCGCTAACCTCTTTTCGAATCCGGCGGCCGTGTATGCTGAGTTCCGGCCGTTTATACTGGGCGTCGACGGTCGCGATGGTGGCGCGGGTATTCTGCGCGGGCTGGCGCGCTACAACCTGGACCTGGGTCTTACGAAGGACACCATGTTTACCGAGCGAGTCGGCATGCAGATCTTCGTGCAGGCGTTCAACGTGCTGAACCATATGGAGTGGTCCGATGGCTCCGGGGACTCAGGTGGTTTCAGCTTACAAAATCCGAATGGATTCGGTGTGTTGAGCGGCCAGTATAATCCGGCCACGCTGGGCGGAGCGGGCGCATCGGCGAACTACACGCGCATTATTCAAATTGGTGTGCGCATTCACTTCTAAGCCTTCCCGTGTAACCAGGCGTGGGGTCCGCTGGCATCGGCCGGCATCTGATACGATTGCCAACGGACAACCATGACACGACGAGATCTGTTCCGGGCGGGCGCGGCAGCCCCATTTGCGCTTGCGGCAGCCGCCCAAACCCGCTACCAGCCCGACTGGGACTCCCTTGACCGGCGTCCCATCCCACAGTGGTATCGCGACGCCAAGTTCGGAATCTTCATCCACTGGGGCGTCTATTCGGTACCTTCGTTTGCCGCGGTCAACGTGAAGGATGAGAATGCCTACGCGGAATGGTATTGGAATTCGCTGACCGAGGGCATGCAGGCCAAAGGGCCGACGGGCCATGGCGCGCTCACGTGGCAGTTCCACCAGCGCGTCTACGGCAAAGATTTTCGCTATTTCGATTTCGCTCCGCTGTTTCGAGCGGAGCTGTTCGATCCGGATCGGTGGGCGGACGTCTTCTTTCGGTCGGGCGCCAGGTATATCGTGCCCACTTCGAAGCATCACGAGGGTTTCACCCTTTGGCGCAACGAGCAGGCCAACCGGAGCTGGGGCCGGCCCTGGAACGCCGTGGATATTGGCCCGAAACGCGATCTGCTGCTGGATCTTACCGAAGCCGGCCGCCGCAGGGGACTGCACATGGGACTTTACTATTCGCTTTACGAATGGTACAACCCGCTGTGGCTCTCCGATCGCAAACGCTACGTGGCGGAGCACCTGTTTCCACAATTCAAAGACGTGGTCGAGCATGCCAAACCCAGCATCATTTTCTCGGATGGCGAATGGGAGATGACCGCCGCGGAATGGCGCTCGGCGGAGCTGCTCGCGTGGCTCTACAATGAATCGCCGGTGCGCGATGAGGTGGTGGTCGACGATCGCTGGGGCAGCGACACGCGCCACAAGCACGGCGGCTACTACACCACCGAATATACGTCCGGCATGCAGCAAAGCGGCCACGCCTGGGAGGAAAGCCGCGGCATGGGCTACTCCTATGGCTACAATCGCATGGAGACCGTCGCCGACTATCACACCGGGCGCCAGCTCCTGCTGATGCTCATCGATCTGGTAAGCCGTGGCGGCAACTTGCTGCTGGATATCGGGCCGACCGCCGACGGACGCATACCGGTGATTATGGAAGAGCGGCTGTTGCATATGGGGGACTGGCTCGGCGCGAACGGCGAGGCCATCTACGGCACGCGCGCGTGGCGGAATGCGCGCCAGTGGAGCCGTGGGCAGGTGCCCAAGCTCGAGGATAAGGAATTCATGGCCGAGTACGACATCACCAGGCTGGTAGATTCCCCATCGGCCGGCCTCGCGCGCGTGGAGGCATTCTTCACCGCCAAAGACGATGCGGTTTACGCCATTGTTCCGCAACGCATCAGGCGGGAAGTCGTGGTCAATGATATCGAGGCGCCGGCGGGAGTGCGGGTGACGCTGCTCGAAGGCGGCGTCCCTTTGGAGGCGAAGCTCGACGGCAGACGGTTGACCATCGGCGTTGGGGATTCGCTGGCCGCGCTTCCCGGCCGCGACGCTTACGTTTTCAAAATCGCCGGCGCCCGGTAAGCGACGCCGAACCGGCGAATCTGTCCCACGACCGGGATAATGATTCCCACGAACGCACAGATCCAGAGCTCTCCGCGACGAAAAATGCTGAGCTTAGCGCGGAAGCCGAGTTGCACGGCCTTGCGCCGGAGGGGTGTCGCATGGGCAAATTGCAAAGAACACGGGAGGTTCTGTCCGGCCCGCTGACGCAGGACTATGTAGCGCAAAAGGGCAGGGAGGGTTGGCGGTTGACGGCGCTCGAATGGGAGCGGGAAGTCGAGGACAGCGATCCGCGGTCTTTACGCCAGGACGTCCCTTACGGCTTGCGCGTCTCGCCCGATTGCACTTACCTGGAAGAGAACGCCTCAGAGAAACAGGCGTTGGTTCTGATGATGGATTTGATCGTCCAGGATTGCCCGTTGTCGCTGGTGGCCGAAGAGCTGAACCGCAAGGGATTGCGCACGCGCAGCGGCGGTAACTGGACTCCCGGCTCGGTCTTCGACCTGCTGCCGCGTCTGATCGAGGTGGGACCGCGCTTGTTTTCGAGCAACGACTGGACAGCGCGCACACGGCACCTGTTCCGTCTGGCGTGAGACGGCCCACGATGCGGTTCAGAGCGCCGTCTTCACGGCATTCTCCAACAGATCCGCCTTGGTAAAGCCTTCGAAACGCTGCAGCGTTTTTCCGCTGCGGCCGAAGACTACCGTGGTGGGCAACAGGTTCAAGTGGAAACGCTCGGTCAGCTTTGGGGAGCCCAACGCGACGCGGTACTTCATAGGGTGATCTTTCAAGAACGATTCCACTAACGGCGCGCCGCCATCTTCATCCATGTCAACTCCCAACACCACTACGCCACTCGCGGCCAGCTCATCGTTCAGGCGGTTGAAGCCTGGGATTTCCCGTATACACGGAACGCACCAGGTTGCCCAGAAATTCACTACTACCACTTTGCCCTGCAGAGCGGCATCGTCGAAACTCGCGCCGGTGAGCGTGGTAATCGGCAGGCTGGCCAGATCGCTTTCGGCCGGCTTCCCCGCCGCGGTCTTTTGCAGAAACGCCAGATACTCGGCGGGATCTCTGGTCAGACCCGGAAAACTCGCCACCACGTTTTCATCGGGATCCAGGATCACATAGTACGGGATGGCGGGGGTGGCCAATTTCGTTTTCTCCAGCTCCTGGTTCGCCTGAGAGGCATCGTCGGTTCCGTCGGTATAGAGCTCGACCAGCACGAAATTCCGGAGGGCGCCGGCGATCTCCGGACGCGTGAACATGTTGGCCTTCATCCAGTGGCAGTTGGTGCAGGCGTAACCAGTGAAGTTGACGAACACCAGCTTGTGCTCGCGGCGGGCACGATCGAGCGCAGCACGATACTGGTTCTTCATCCATACCAGAGGGTTCTCGCCGGACGCGGAGGGGCCGGACGAGTTACCCGCCAGCGGAATATAAGCGTCCAATTCTCCCAGCTTGCCGCCGAACATTCCCGGAACCAGGCTGATCGCAAAGATCAGAAAAATCATGCCCACCAGAAGCCTGCCGAGCCCCACAGGCTCGTCTTTCGCAATGCCCTCCATGCGCAGGAAGCCAAGCAGATACAAACCAGCCATAGCGAACAGGACGATCCACGCGGCCAGGAAACGCTCGCGCGTCAGCAAACCCCACTGCAGCACCTGATCCAGGCTCGCCAGAAATTTCAGCATGGCGGCCAGCACGATAAACCCCATCACCACTTTCACGCGAGCCAGCCACCCGCCGCTCTTGGGGAGGCGCTTCAGATAGGACGGAAACAGCGCCAGCAGAAAGAACGGCAGCGCCAGGCCGGTGGCGAACGCCAGCATACCCAGTGGCGGGCGCGCTCCTCCGTCCGCGACCGATGCGGCCAGCAGCGTACCCATGAACGGCCCTACGCACGCAAACGAGGAGAGCGCGAAGGTCAGCCCCATCAGTAGCGTTCCCGCGACACCGCCACTCTGCGCGCCGCGATCGAGCCTGGTCAGAATCGATGATGGAATGGTGATCTCAAACGCTCCCAGCAGGCTTATGCCGAATACCAGAAAGACCAGTGCGATAAAGCCGTTCACCCACGGATTCGATCCGAGCTGCACGATGCCGAACGGTCCCAGGATGGCCGTGGTAACCAGGCCCAGCCCGGAGAACAACACCACGATTCCCATGCAGAAAAGCACAGCATGAAAGATCGCCTCGCGGCGCGTCCCCTGGCGATTCAGAAAATACGACATGGTGATGGGGATCATGGGGAAGACGCAGGGCGTGAAGATGGCGGCCAGGCCGAAGCCGAAGGCCACCAGCAGGAATGCTCCCAGGCTTTGTGTATCGCTGGTCGCTGCGGCCGGCGACGTTGCCGCAGCGCGCGCTTTTGGCGGAGCTGTGAATTGGATAAAGCCCGCGGGGATCGCGGATGCGCCGGCCCGCGCTGCCGGATCGACGGTCAGGCTCGCGCTGGCGGTGCGGCGGACGGGGGGAATGCACAGGCGCTCGTTACAGGTCTGGTAGCGAACTTCGGCGGAAACTTCCGACGGCCCGGCGGGGGCGTCCGGCTTAAGCTGCAGCTCAATGATGAAGCGAGCGGCGCCTTCATAAGTCTCCGTCTCAAGGTTGAAATTTTGATCGAAAGCCCTCTTAGGCGGGGCCTGAAATATCCGCACCTTTTCCACGGCCGCATTCGGAGCCACTTTGATGGTGGTGGGGTTGGCCGCGGCGGTGGTCATCGAGTAGACGTGCCAGCCCGGGTCTATGGCGCCTTCGAGATGACCCAGGACTTTGGACCCGGGCGCGGCGGACGCGGGGTCGAGCGTAAGCGACCACTTCACCTGATTGGGCGTCTGGGCGAATGCCGGCAGCACCACCCCAAGCGCCACCCAGACCAACCAACTCAGAATGCTACGTGTTCGGCAGCCCATTGGCGCAACTCGTCTTCGATCCGCTGGTTGACGTTGCCGCTCGAGAACTCGGCAGCCACGCGGATGGCGTTCTTGATGGCGTTGCCGTTGGACCGGCCATGGCAGATAATGCAAATGCCGCGCACTCCCAGCAGCGGCGCGCCGCCATATTCGGAATAGTCCACGCGTTTCTTGAACTCCCGGAAGGCCGACCGTGAAAGCGCGTAGCCGATCTTCCTGGTAATGGTGGCGCTCAGAGCTTCCTGCAACATCTGTTTCACCATATCCACCAGTCCTTCACTGACCTTCAGCGCTACGTTGCCGATGAAGCCATCGCAGACGACCACGTCCGACTTGCCTGAGTAAATGTCACTGCCTTCCACGTTGCCCACGAAGTCGAGCGGCAGGCTCTTGAGCAACGGCATGGCGCCGCGGGTGATCTCGTTGCCCTTGTGCTCTTCCTCGCCGATCGAGAGCAGCCCCACTTTGGGCCGGGGCCGGTGCAGTACGATGCGGGAATAAATCTCGCCCATCACCGCGAACTGCGCGAGCATGCGCGGGGAGCAATCTACATTGGCCCCCACATCGATCACCACCACCGGGTTGCCCGCGAGAGTCGGGAACACGCCGGCCAGTCCCGGACGCTCCACGCCGTGGATCACTCCCTGGACGATTTTGGCGGTGACCATCACGGCGCCTGTGTTACCGGCCGAGACAAATCCCTGCGCTATGCCATCGCGCACCAGCCGGGAAGCCACGCGCAGGGAGCTGTCGTGCTTGGCCCGCACGGCGCGCGCCGCACTATCCTCCATGGTCACCCGTTCGTCGGCGTGAACGATTTCGATCGGCAGAGCCTCGTAATCGCGGTATGGCTCGAGCTCCTGCCGCAGAACCTCCGAGCGGCCCACCAGGATGACCCTGATACCCAGATCCCTGGCGGCCTGAACGGCCCCTTCCACTTCAGCTTTCGGGGCGTGATCACCGCCCATTGCGTCGACAGCAATGGTGAGCATGGTGGGCAGGACGGCTACTCCTGCTCGACTTCGATTACTTCGCGGCCCTTGTATTGTCCGCAGTGCGGGCAGACACGATGCGGGAGCTTGGGTTCATGACAATTGGGACATTCGGACATCCCAGGCGTCTTCAGCGCGTCGTGCGCGCGTCGGTTTTGGGTGCGCCGGTTGGAGTGTCGTCGTTTCGGATTCGGCATTTCGCTACCTCAAGAATATTACCCCGTATGTGCGGGGACTTTCAAAGTGTTTCCAGGTTTCGCAGATCGCGGAGAGCGGCCCACCGGGCGCCTGCCTGCTCGTCCTTGCAATCGCACGGCGTCTCATTGCGATTGCCGCCGCAGGATGGACAGATTCCCTTGCAAGCCTCGCTGCAGACCCGCTGCATCGGCATCAGCAGCAGGATCTGTTCGCGCAGGATGTCTTCAAGCTCCATCCCGGCGCCTTGATAAAAACCCAGCTCGACTTCGCCTTCGTCGAGCCCGACCTCTTCCTCCCGCGCGATGAAAGACACGGGCTTGTAGAAAAGATCGAAGCTGCTGTTCAACGGAAATTGCGCACGGCCCAGGCAGCGGTCGCATTCGGTCTCCATGCGCACTTCAAACATGCCCTGCACGCGCACCTGGCCCTCGGTATTCGGTAACAGCTCGGCCTTGCCCTTGACGTGCAAAGGCCCCCCCTGCTGAATCGCGTCATCCTGAAAATCCAGTTCCCCGGGAGCGAAAGTTTCGTCGAAACGAATCTCTCGCACTTCCATCTGTTTGATGCTTAGGAACATAGGAACACCAGAGCGGGGTACACAAATTGACATTATAGCAGGTGAAGGCGCTTACCCTCTCAGCGGCAGAAAGCGGCGCACGCCGTAATCGTAGGCCGCCGCGCCGATGATGCCGCCCAGAATCGGTCCGGCAATGGGCACCCAGAAGACCATACTGCCGCCGGTCAGGCCGTTATTCTTGAAGCCGGCCACCACCGTGAACAGCCGCGGACCGAAGTCCCGCGCAGGATTGATGGCGTAGCCGTGCAGCCCGCCAAACGACATGCCGATCCCTACCACCACGGCGCCGATCAGCACGGGGGTTAAATTCGCGCCGGGCGGCTGGTTGCGCTCGTCGATCAGCGCCATGATCAGGAAAAGCAGGAGCGCCGTGCCGATGGTCTGGTCGAGCAGGCCGGCGCTGGGCGATTCCGGATAGGTCGGGAAAGTGGTGAAGACGCCGGCGGTGTGATCGAGATTAGGATCGGCGGCGCGAAAGGCGGGCAGGTAGTTCCAGAAGACCAGCGCCGCCGCCACGAAAGCGCCCGCCACCTGCATCAGGATATAGGGTCCCACTTTACGCCAGGGGAAGCCGCGAAAAATCGCCAGGGCGATGGTCACGGCGGGATTCAAGTGCCCGCCGGAGATGCGCCCGGCAATGTAAACTCCCATGGTCACCCCCAGGCCCCAGGCGATGGTGATGTTGGTAAACCCGCCATGCACGACTTCGCCCGGCGTGCCTTTGCTGAACAGCACCACCATCGCGACCACACCATTGCCGAACAGGATCAGCACCAGAGTGCCCAGAAATTCGGCTATCATCTCGCCGCGAAGCGTATTTTTCTGCACGACAGGGGATTCTATCATCTCTGGGGAGCCAGCGGGGAATCGTTTTGAAAAGCCTTCCATAATTTTTCGTAAGTGACCGTGAGATCTTCCGGCAGCACGCGCGTCTCGCCGACGGAAGTCATGAAGTTGGCGTCCGCGATCCAGCGTGGCAGCACGTGCATATGAATGTGTCCGGTCACGCCCGCCCCGGCCGCACGGCCAACGTTGATGCCCATGTTCACGCCGTCCGCACTGTAGTTGGCGCGCACGTGTGTCTCGGCCCTGCGCACCAGCAGGATCATTTCCATCAGTGTTTCTTCGGCCACTTCCGCCAGCAGCGGCGCGTGCTCATAAGGCACCACCATCAGGTGGCCCGAGGTGTAGGGATAACGATTCAGAATGACGAAATTGAGACGGCCGCGGTAAACGATATAGTTCTCCGGGTCGCGGTTTTCCGCCGGCAGCGTGCAGAAGATGCAGTCGAGCGCCTGCCCGGCCGTGGTCACATACTGGTAGCGCCACGGGCTCCAAAGATGATCCATACCGGACGTTACAGCGTGGCAGCCGGTTCGCTTGGGGCGGGCGCGGAAGCGGAATTATTGACCACGTCCTTGAGTTCTTTGCTGGGCTTGAAATAAGGAATCTTCTTGGCGGGCACTTCCACACGCGCGCCCGTTTTGGGATTGCGGCCGATGCGCGGCTGCCGCTGGCGGGTACGAAAGCTGCCGAAGCCGCGGATTTCGATCTTGTCGCCGCCCCGCAGCGAGCGCACGATGCTGTCGAAAATCGCCTCCACGATGACTTCGGACTCCTTCCTCGTCATCTCCACTACCCGCGAGACCTCTTCAATCAGATCGGCCTTTGTCATGTAGGTTCTCCTCGTCGTGTCAAGGCGTTACAGACCGCAGTATCGCGTGAACCGCCGGTTTTTGCAAGCTATTCCGAGCTGCGATCTTTAAAGCCCATCACCTCTTCAATGGTAGTGGTAACTGCCGCCGCCTGCCGCTGGTAGTCCTGCAGTCGGCTCTTTTCCTCGTCGTGAGTAACCGCCTTGAGGCTCAGGCCGATTTTTTTCTCCGCGGCGCTCATCCGGATAATTTTAAAATCATACTCCTGCGCAACAGCCAGCGGAGTCTCCGCGGAACGGCGTCCGGAATAGCCCGGAACCTCCGAGAAATGGCAAAGACCCTCCACGCCTTCCGCCAGTTCTACGAACGCGCCGAATCCGGCCAGTCGCGAGATGCGCCCGTGCACGATATCTCCGACGTGGTGATTCTGGAAATAAGTTTCCCACGCGTCCGGCTGGAGCTGCTTGATCCCGAGCGACAGCCGGTGGCCTTTGGCGTCGATATTGAGAATCACCGCCTGCACCAGCTGGCCCTTCTTGAGCACCTCCGACGGATGCTTGATTCGCTTGCTCCAGGAAAGATCGGAAACGTGCACCAGCCCGTCGATGCCTTCCTCGATTTCGATAAAGGCTCCGAAGTCGGTCATGTTGCGCACGCGGCCTTCGACCACCGAGCCGATGCTATAGCGGCTGTCGATGGTCGTCCAGGGATTGGCCTCGAGTTGTTTGAGGCCCAGCGAAATCCGCCGGTCCCGTGGATGCACTTCGAGAACTACCGCTTCCACCTGGTCGCCCGGCCGGACCACTTTGGAGGGATGTTTCATGCGCCGCGACCAGGTCATCTCGGTGATGTGTATGAGGCCTTCCACACCGGGCTCGAGCTCCACGAAGGCGCCGTAATCGGTGACATTGACCACGTGGCCGATCACCCGGCTGTTGACCTGAAAGCGCTCCGAGACACTCTCCCAGGGATCGGGCTCGATCTGCCGCAGGCCCAGCGAGACGCGCTCCTTGGCACGGTCGAATTTGAGCACTTTCACGGTGATGGTATCGCCGACGTGCACAATCTCGGACGGGTGGCCGACGCGGCCATATGACATATCGGTGACATGCAGCAGGCCATCCAGGCCGCCTAAATCAACGAACGCGCCATATTCGGTAAGATTCTTGACCACGCCGGTGACGATGGCGTTCTCGTGGAGCTGGTCGAGCGTGGCCGCCTTGCGCTCGACGACTTCCTGTTCGACGGCCAGCTTGCGCGAAACCACGGCATTGCCGCGCCGCCGGTTCAGCTTGATAATTTTAACCGGAACGTCCTGCCCGATTAACGAATCGAGATTGTGTACCGGGCGTGGATCGGCCTGCGAGCCGGGCATGAACGCCTGTATGCCGATATCCACGGAAAGTCCGCCCTTGATTCTTCCCAGCACACGGCCCAGGATGACCAACTGATCCGCAAAGGCCTTCTCCAGGTTGTCCCATATACGCACACGGGCGGCCTTGGAGTGCGAGAGGAGAATATAGCCTTCCTGCGGCTCGCCATGATCGAGCATTACGTCGATCACATCGCCGCGTTGGATCGTAATTTCCCCGTTGGGTCCGAGGAACTGTTCGATGGGTACCAGACCTTCGGACTTATATCCGAAATCGACGATGGCTTCTTTGGAGGTGATCTTAAGAATGGTCCCCTGCAGGACCTCGCCTTCGGCAGGCGGCGTTAGATGGGTATATTCATCGAGCAGAGATTCATAATTCTCGCTATCTGGCTGGGCCAGCTCTTCCACTTGACCTTTGCTCTGACCGACCGCCATATCAGACGTCTCCGCCGCATACTGAATTCAGATGATCGCCGGTACTGCGCGCAACGATGCACCACTCAAGTGAGGGACGAGTAGTACGATCTCAATGGATTCAGGAATTTGCATCGAAACCGGCCCGCCTGATTCACCAGCAAGACACTGACAGATCAGTATGTTAGCAAAGTATACGCCGAAAACTCGACCGTTGTCAACTCTTGTAAACCCCTTTGTTATCTGGGGCGATGTCGGCTTTCAATCTACTGTTTCCGAGCGCGCAATCCGTATCATCACCGACTTTACCTTGCGCGCATAATCGGCGTTGGGGTTATAAGTTCTGAGTATCTCATCCACGGTCTTATACCGATAAAGGTGCGAATGAGATAGGGAGTAAGCCACCGAACGTATGCAGGCGACCGCGGAGCTGAAGACCGCGCGGCCGGAGTCCCACCCGAAAATGTTATTGTTCCTGGCGGATTTGCCGCCGGTGGACTCCACGAAGGAGATGCTGGGAAGCAAGCGCCAGTCGAGAGCGTTGCTGTCGGAGGCTTCCAGAAAGACGGGAGAGAACTCGGCTGCGGGACAGTTGCTTCCCTCAAAAAATGCGCGCAGGCAGGTCAGGCGGGGATCGTTATCCGGCGTGTTCCTGTATTCTGCGGTAGCTGGCGCAGGAGTTCCCGCGTGGATGATGCTAAGGGGTAAGGACACTACACCGGCAAACACTGCCAACCCGTTGGAAAACAGTTTTCGCATCCCAAAATACCTCGTTTCTGAAATTTGGTTTTCGAAAGAACCGACCCGATTCTACGAGGCCGAGGTGTTCCATTGGTGGGGCACGAGCCCCGAGTCAGCGTGGCGCAATCATTTAGACATAGGCTCGTATTATAACACTATGTTCCAACCGGCAGCTTTGCGGGCCTGGTCAAATTAGGGCAGCAATCGTCAGGGCAGACGTCATGGTTGGGACCCAACACACCTAGCGCGCGTCGTTCCGGAACCCCACACCTACGCTCGAGGACCAGTTCGCGGATCATGGCCGCAAAGCGCGGATCGGCGCCGGCGGTTCCCGCCCGCACCATATTGATGCCGAGCTGCGCGCATGACTGGCGCGCCTCTGTGTCCAGGTCGTAGAGCACTTCCATGTGGTCCGAGACGAATCCGATCGGCGCTACGACTACATCGCGCGCGATGCCGGTAGCGGCCAGATCCCGCAGATATTCCAGTATGTCCGGACCCAGCCACGCCTGGCCGGGCGCCCCGCTGCGGCTCTGATAAACCAAGCGGTACCGCGGCACCGCGGCCAGCTCTGCGACCAGCCGCGAAGCTTCCTCCAGTTGTTGTACATAGCGGCTGGATTCGGCCATGGAGATGGGGATGCTGTGCGCCGTAAACACCAGCGCGGCCGCGTCGCGCCTCTCCGCGGGGATGCCTTGCAGCGCCGTCCGTACGCGTTCCGCCATAGGCTCTATAAAGCCGGGATGATTATAAAATACGCGCAGCTTCAGCACTTCCGGCGCGCCTGGACCGGCAGCTTCACGCGCCCGCGCGAGATCTTCCCTATACTGGCGGCAACCCGAATAGGAGCTATACGCCGAGGTCACGAAGGCGAACGCACGGCCGATGCCGTCCCGCGTCATCTGCCGCATCGTGTCCGCCAGCAGCGGATGCCAGTTGCGATTACCCCAATAGACGGGCAAAGCCGGCCCCTGCTTTTCGAGAACCTCCCGCAAGGCCGCAATCAGCGCGCGATTCTGATCGTTGATGGGGCTTTTGCCGCCGAAGTGATGATAATGTTCGGCAACTTCGAGCAGGCGTTCGCGCGGCACAGGGCGGCCGCGCAGTACGTTTTCAAGGAAAGGAATAACGTCGGCAGGTCCCTCCGGGCCGCCGAAAGACACGACCAGTATGGCGTCGCTACTCATGCATGGTAGACAGGCGGCGCTACCCGCTCATGGAACCCAGGAACTCGGCATTGCTGCGCGTCTTGCTGAGCTTGTCGAGCAGCAGCTCCATGGTTTCGACCGGTGAGAGCGGGTTCAGAACTTTGCGCAGAATCCACACGCGGTTCAGCTCATCTTTGGGCAGCAGCAGCTCCTCTTTGCGCGTGCCGCTCTTGTTGATATCGATAGCGGGGAAAACGCGTTTATCCACCAGCTTGCGCTCCAGGTGGATTTCCATGTTGCCGGTTCCCTTGAACTCCTCGAAGATTACGTCGTCCATACGGCTGCCGGTATCGATGAGCGCCGTAGCGATAATCGTCAGCGAACCGCCCTCCTCGATATTGCGGGCCGCGCCAAAGAAGCGCTTGGGCCGCTGCAGGGCGTTGGAGTCGACGCCGCCCGAGAGCACTTTGCCCGAAGGCGGCACGATGGTATTGTAAGCGCGCGCCAGACGGGTGATGGAGTCCAGCAGGATCACCACGTCTTTCTTATGCTCCACCAGGCGCTTGGCTTTTTCGATCACCATTTCGGCCACTTGCACATGGCGCGTGGCGGGCTCATCGAAGGTCGAGCTGATCACTTCGCCGCGTACCGAGCGCTGCATGTCGGTGACTTCTTCGGGCCGCTCGTCGATGAGCAGCACAATCAGCGTGACTTCGGCGTGATTGGTGGTTATGGAATTGGCGATGCTCTGCAACAGCATGGTTTTGCCAGTACGCGGCGGCGAAACGATCAGGCCGCGCTGGCCTTTGCCAATGGGAGTCAGCAGATCCATGACCCGGCCGGAATAGTTGTCCCTGGCCGTTTCGAGCTTCAGCCGCTCGTTGGGATAGAGAGGCGTCAGGTTGTCGAAGAAGATTTTGTTGCGGGCTTCTTCGGGCGGCTCGAAATTGATGGCGTCGACTTTGATGAGCGCAAAATAGCGCTCCCCTTCTTTGGGCGGACGGATCTGCCCGGAAATGGTATCGCCTGTACGCAGATCGAAGCGGCGTATCTGCGACGGTGAGACGTACACATCGTCCGGACCGGGCAGATAGTTGTATTCGGGCGCGCGCAGGAAGCCAAAACCATCCGGCAGACATTCGAGCACGCCTTCCGAGAAGATCAGGCCGCTCTTCTCCGCCTGGGTTTGCAGGATTTTGAAAATCAGCTCCTGCTTGCGCAAACCCGCGGCGCCAGCCACGTTCATATCCTTGGCGACCTGGTTGAGCTTCTGGATGCTCATGTCCTTCAGCTCCACCAGGTCCAGCGTCGGGGAGCCGTTCTTGGCCTGCGCCGGCGGCTTGTTGCGCCGATGGCCGCCGTGCTGCTGGGAAGCGGCCGCAGGCGCGGGTTCCACCCGCTCCGCAGTTTTCTCAGCCGGCTTGTCGACGGGAGGCTCGACAGGGGCGCCACCGTCCCGGGGAGGCGCGGCGTTCTGTTCGCGGGCAGGCCGTTCGGGCGGGCGCTCGACCGGCTTGTCCTGTTTTTCTTGCGGCGGGGTGGTAATTACCGCTTCTGGAGTGTTTTCGATATCACTTGCCAAATTTCCCTCACTCCCCGGCCCGCGGGGGCCGAGAACTGCAACGGCTCGACGCTTTCCCTGCGGATCTGCGCCAGCCCTTGCCTTTGTTCCGATTGCGTCTTCAGTTTGTCGATCTTGGTGGCGATTACCTGGTATCGCCGGTTGTGAAACTCGAGCCATCGCTTCAGATCCAAATCCTGATCCATCCAACCCCTGCGGGCATCCAGAATCAAAAAGGAAAGATCCAGAGTCTGCCTGGTTAACAGGTAGTTCTCCATCAAGTCCTGCCATTGCCGGGTCAACTCCTTGGGAGCCCGGGCGTAACCATAGCCGGGTAGATCGACGAAGTATGCCGCGCCGTCGATGCGGTAGAAATTGATCGTTTGCGTGCGACCCGGAGTACTACTGGTGAAAGCCAGCCCTTTCTGCCCGGTCAGGACATTAATCAGGCTGGACTTTCCTACGTTACTTCTCCCTAAAAAAGCGATTTCGGGCAAGCCGTCAGAGGGGAACTGATCCGGTCTGGCCGATGCTGTTACAAAAACACTTGCTGTGGCCAAAAGAAACGCTGCGCACTAATGCGCCACGATCTCCTCTGGCTGGCCGGCGATCTCCACCACGCCGGGGATATTGGTCGGCATGGGCAGCGCCACAATCTCACGTTCCAGCGCGATCTTCAGAACCTCGTCCATGGACTCGACGAAATGCAGCTTCATTACGTTGCGCACATTTTCCGGGATATCGGGCAGATCTTTCTTGTTGTCCAGCGGAATGATGGCCTCGTTAATTCCGTGCCGGTGGGCCGCTAATAGCTTTTCCTTCAACCCGCCGATGGGCAGGACATTGCCGCGCAGGGTAATTTCGCCGGTCATGGCCACGTCGCCGCGTACCGGAATTCGCGTCAGCGCGCTGCAAATCGTGGTTGCCAGGGTGATGCCGGCCGACGGACCGTCTTTAGGGATCGCGCCCTCCGGAATATGGACGTGAACATCCAGGTTCCGGTAGAAGTCCCGGGGTAGCCCGAACTGATGCGCGCGCGAGCGGATGTAGCTCATGGCCGCCTGCGCCGACTCCTGCATCACGTCTCCCAGCTTGCCGGTAATGGTCAGCTTCCCTTTGCCCTCCATCAGAGTTGCTTCCGTGGTCAGGATCTGGCCCCCGACTTCGGTCCAGGCGAGTCCCACCGCCGCGCCGATCTCGTTCTTCTTTTCCGCCTGCAGATCGCGGAAGCGATGGGGGCCGAGCAGATCGGAAAGCACCTCGGCCGTGATCACCTGCTTTTCCAAGGGCTTCTTTTCCTTGGTGCCCTGCACGTTCACCACTTTGCGGGCCATTTTGCGGCAGACATTGCCGATCTCGCGCTCGAGATTGCGCACGCCGGCCTCGCGCGTATAATACTGCGTCAGCCCGGCCAGCCCCTCGTCGGTGAACTCGATGTCGTCCTTGCCGAGGCCGGTCTGCTCCATCTGCTTGCGGACCAGAAAGCGCTTGGCAATCTCCAACTTTTCAAACTCAGTATAACCCGAGAGCCGGATGATCTCCATGCGGTCCTGCAGGGCCGGCGGGATAGTGTGCAGCACGTTGGCCGTGGCGATAAAAAAGACCTGACTCAGGTCGTACTCCACATCCAGATAGTGATCCACAAACATGAAGTTCTGCTCGGGATCCAGCACTTCGAGCAACGCCGCCGAAGGATCCCCGCGGAAATCCATCGACATTTTTTCCACTTCATCCAGCATGAACACAGGATTGCGCGTACCGGCCTTCTTCATCATCTGAATAATCTGGCCGGGAAGCGCGCCGATATAGGTGCGGCGGTGTCCGCGTATCTCCGCCTCGTCCCGCACGCCGCCGAGCGACATGCGCACGAATTTGCGGCCGGTGGCCTTGGCGATGGACATGCCGAGCGAGGTCTTGCCTACGCCCGGAGGTCCCACAAAGCAGAGGATCGAGCCCTTTGGATTCTTCACCAGGCGGCGCACCGCCAGGAACTCCAGAATGCGCTCTTTGATCTTTTCGAGGCCATAGTGGTCGGCTTCGAGAACCTGCTCGGCGTAGTTGAGGTCGCGAATCTCTTTGGAGCGCTTCTTCCACGGCACCGCCAGCAGCCAGTCGAGGTAGTTGCGCGAAACGGTGGACTCGGCCGACATAGGCGGCATGTTTTCCAGGCGCTTCAGCTCGGCCATGGCCTTGTCGAGCGCGTCCTTGGTCATCCCGGCCATCTCGATGCGCTTCTTCAGCTCATCGATCTCACTCTTTTCGCCGCGGCCCAGCTCCTTCTGGATGGCCTTGATCTTCTCGTTCAGGTAATACTCTTTTTGGGCCTTCTCCATCTGGCGCTTCACGCGGCCCTGTATGGTGCGGTCCACGTTCAGCTTTTCGATCTCGATGTCGAGCATCTCGGCGACGCGCGTCAGCCGGTCGATGGGATCGAAGATTTCGAGCAATTCCTGCTTTTCTTCGATAGTGAGCTGCAGGTTCGCGCCAACCGTGTCCGCCAGCTTACCGGCGTCGTCCACGCGCACGGCGGCAATCATGGTTTCGTAATTCAGGTTCTGGCTTAGCTTGACATACTGCTCGAATAGCGAAGTGACGCGGCCCGTCAGAGCATCCAACTGCGGACCAGCCTCCACCTTGAAGTTGAAAGTGCGGACCACTGCCCGGAAATAACCCTGGTCATCGCTGATCGAAACTACCTTGGCGCGTTCCACGCCTTCGACCAGCACCTTGATGTTGCCATCGGGCAGCTTGAGGCTCTGCACAATGTTCACGATCGTGCCGACAGTGAAGATCTCGTTCGGCTTGGGCTCGTCGATCGAGGCATCGTGCTGGGTGGCCAGGAAGATCTTCTTCTCGCCCGCCATGGCCTCTTCGAGCGCCCGCACGCTCGATTCCCGCCCGACCACGAATGGGGTCATCATGTACGGGAAAATCACCACGTCCCGTATGGGCATCATCGGCAAACGTTTTGTGTCCGATTTTTCCTTTGAAGTAAGCATTTTTCTCCGCTTGGGGTTTGCTTCGGCGCCTTGGCCGGTGGGGCACGCTCGGGCGCCATACAGGCGCCCGCCGCTCTGGATTAACCGGCCTTTTCTAATATTGTAAGGCTGATCTTCTGGGAAAGCACCATCTCTCTGGTGACCAGGAATTCACGCACCTTCTTGTACGATGGCAGATAGTACATCAAATCCAGCATGAGGTCTTCTAGAATCATGCGAAGGCCGCGCGCTCCTACTTTCCGCTCGAGTGCCAGATCGGCGATCGCCTCGAGCGCATCGTCGCTGAATTTCAGCCGCACATTCTCAAACTCAAACAGCTTCTGATACTGGCGGACTATGGCGTTCTTGGGCCTGGTCAGGATTTGCACCAGCGCATCTTTATCCAATTCCTCCAGCACCGCGTGTACCGGCAGCCTGCCTATGAACTCGGGGATGAAACCAAACTTGATCAAATCCTGAGGCTGCGCCTGGGACAGCAGGTTGATATCCCGATGCCCTGTGATGCCGATCGTCTTGGGGTTCTTATCTTCCTCGCTCAGGAATCCCATGGACTTCTTGCCGACCCTGCGCCCCACCACCTTCTCCAGGCCGACAAACGCGCCGCCGCAAATGAACAGGATATTGGTCGTATCCACGGGCGTGAATTCCTGGTGGGGATGCTTACGGCCGCCTTGGGGCGGCACGTTCGCTACCGTGCCCTCCAGGATCTTCAGCAGCGCCTGCTGCACACCCTCGCCCGAAACATCGCGGGTAATCGAAGGGTTCTCGTCCTTGCGGCAAATCTTATCGATCTCGTCGATATAGATGATACCCTGCTGGCACCTTTGGACATCGCCGTCGGCAGCCTGGAGCAGCTTGAGGATGATGTTCTCCACATCCTCGCCGACATAGCCCGCTTCCGTCAGGGTGGTGGCATCCACGATGGCAAACGGCACGTCCAGGATGCGCGCCAGTGTCTGCGCCATCAGGGTCTTGCCTGTGCCGGTGGGACCGATCAACAGGATGTTGGACTTGGAAAGCTCCACGTCGGAGTTCCGCATCCGGTTCATGTGAATCCGCTTGCAATGGTTATAAACGGCGACCGCCAGCTTCTTTTTGGTGGCATCCTGACCGATGACGTATTGGTCCAGATGCTCCTTCACTTCCAAAGGTTTGGGGATCTTATGCGGCAGACCGGCCGGCTGATCGACCTTATCGTCCTCTAAAATCGAGTTGCAAACCGCGATACATTCATCGCAGATATACGCTCTTGGATAATCGCTGGGGGATGAGATGAGCTTCCCGACTACATCTTGACTCTTGTGGCAGAACGAACATCGCAAGGCCTCATCGGATCCGGCACGCTTCACGCAGTGGCCTCCTCTATCCCCGGCCTACACCTTCGCCGGGATTCGCCTGGTTCCGATTCTGCTCGGGTTAACAACAGGCTTGTTACTATTATCACCTGAATACCTTGGTTGAGGCAATCGAAACCTGCCTGCCAAAAAGTACTAGCCGTTTCGGCCAGGGAGAGCTCATGCCTCCGTCTTCCCCGCGTGCTCGAACAGGAAATCAAGCGTTTTCTCCGTCTGGATATGGGTGGCGATGCGGCCCAGCGTACCATCTTTCTCGAAGCGCAGACGCGCCGCCGCAAAAGGCTCGCGCTGCTGGCGGGCGATCCGCTCCACTTCCTTGTCCACTTCCTCGCGTGTCGCGTGGATGGCCTCCCGTTCGGAAATACGCGAAAGCAGCATGGAAGCCTTCACCTCGCGCAGAGCCTTGTCCCGCTGCGTTTCCTTTAACTTCTTCCAGTCCAGGTTCAGCGACTTCGGATCGAGACCCTGTTCGGCCAAAGCCCGTACGCGCTGCTCGACGCGGTTTTGGATCTGGCGCTCCACAAACGCCTCCGGGACCGGAAAATCGTGCAGGTCCACCAGCTTTTCCACCAGCTTGTTTTTGGCCTCCTGCTGAGCCTCAAACTGGCGCTGGCTGAAGAGCGATTTACGCACGGCCTCACGCAGCTCGTCGAGCGTCCGGTAGTCCCCCAGGTCCTGCGCGAAATCGTCGTTCAATTCCGGCAGCTCTTTGCGCCGGATGCCTTTCACATGCGCGCGGAATAGCACCGTTTTCCCGGCCAGCTTACCCTGGCCGTAATCTTCCGGGTAGCTGACCGCAAACTCCTTCTCCTCGCCCGGGTGCATGCCGCGCAGGTTTTCGGTAAAGCCTTCGAGCGTGTCGCCGCCGCCCACCTCCAGGGTCATCTCCTCCTGTTTCACCGCCGGGCCGTCCACGCCACTCAGGCTCTCGAGCGAGAGTACCGCGAAATCCCCGTCGGCGACGGCGCGCGGATCCTCGTTAATGAACTCCGCCTTCTGATGCCGCAATTCCTCAATGCGTTTGCTGATATCTTCTTCGCTGATCTCGGGCTCGTGGTACGGCGTGGTGAGATCCTTGTACTCGCCCAGTTCGATGTCGGGCGCCACTTCGAACTCGGCGGTGAAGCGCAGCGGCGCGCCAGCCTCGAAATGTACATCGGTAATGTCCGGCTGCGAGACCACTTTCAGGTCTTCGGCCTCGAATTGCTTATGCAGATACTTGGGGATCAGGCTCTCGAGCACCTGTTTTCGGATATCGCCGGCGAACTGTTTGCGTATGATTCCAGCCGGCGCCTTGCCGGGTCTGAACCCGGGCAACTTGGCGCGCTGCTGGACCTTGGCCACTACCAGGCCAGTTTCGGCTTCCACTTCCTCAGCCGGCACGGTGATTTCGAGGGTGTGCTTACAACCTTCTACTAAAGCCAATTTGGAATACCTCGGAAAGGGACCTTGAGCACCATCATAACACCGGTTTCCCTGCTCTGGCGGCTTACAACTTCTTTCCTATGATCGCGTAATCGAGCCCGCCGAAGAACGCCCCGCGGAAATCTTCAGGCAGCGACGCGAGCTCGGGCATGGACTCGATCGCGGGCGAGCGCTCCAGAACCTCGATCCCGCCCATCCCGAACTCTTCCATATAGAACCCCAGCAGGGCATGCGGCACCGGCCGCACATGGGTGGGGTCCAGGTAGAAATGGCTGGCGAAGATGGCCAGGCAAGCGGGGTTGGGAGTCTCGATAGCCAGCACTCCGCCGCGTTCCAAACGCGAGGCCGCCAGCCGCACCATCTCCGGCAGCCGCTCCGGCGTCAAATGCTCCACCACCTGCGCGCTGAAGATGCCGTCGAGCGATGCTTCCGCGAGATCCGCCAGGTAAGCGAACAGGTCGGCCGTCTCTGCCTGAAGGCCCTTGCTCCGGCAATAATCCACGGATTCCCGGCTCAGATCGATGCCGCGCGCGGCAACGCCGGCATCGCGCATCAATTCCAGAAACTCACCGCGCCCGCAGCCCATATCCAACACCTCGCGCCGGCCGGTAAAGAACGGCAGATAGGCTTGCTGGCTGGCCCGCACGTACTCTTCCGAGCCGCGGAAGCGTTCGGCGAAGCGGCCGTAATCGAACGCCGATTCTACGGCTGTCGACGCAGGGGAGGGCGACACCGGCGCAGCCGGCAGGGCGGCGGACGCCACCGCGCGTTGCCGGATCAGGCGCAGCTCGGTATGGATCATGCGATCGTACTCCGACCGTATGCGTTCCATATCCGCCCACAAGCGCTTTTGAATATCGAGCGAGCTGCGTTCCAAAGCGCGGTCGAATTCGGCGTGCTGCTCGTTGACCCTGTCCCGAAACCCCGACTCCAGTTGTCCGGCGCGGTGCTGGAATGCGGCATTCAGCTCCGCCACGCTCCGCAATAGTCTGGTCTCGTTGAGTACCAGCTTGCGCTCCCATTCCTGGCGCCAGTCCACCCAGTGGGAGCGTATGTCCTTGAGCTCCTGCACCTCTCCGTGAATGGCTCCCAGTGAGGCGAGCGCACGGCGCGTTTCTTCGAGCGCCTCCAGCCCAGCCTGCACGCAGGCCATCACATTCCGGTTGAACTCTACCTGCTCGCGGACGTGCCAGTCGAGCCCGCGAGCCACCATTTTTTTCAATTGTTGGGCCAGCCAGTTGAGCGGCCCGCCCCGCCGCGGATTCACGGTGCCTATGGCCGCCACCTTCGCTTCGGCGGCGTCGCGCGCGTGCAGCAGCGCCAGCAGGTCCGGCAGCGGCACGCTGGAAGCCTCCGGATGGCGCGCCCGCACGCGCTCGCGAACCTCCTGCAGAACAGCCGTCAACTCATCCGCGTCCAAGCTTCTTGCTCCGTTTCGTGGTTGGTTTCTTGAGCCAGGTGGCGGTAATCTTCGAATGCAGCCCGCCACGCGGCGTAAACTCGCCGGTCACGGTGGCGCTGGCAGGCTGGGCAGCCTTCACCACATCGCGCAGAAACCGGTTGACTACATTTTCGTAAAAGATTCCCAGATTGCGATAGGCCAGCAGATACAGCTTAAGCGATTTCAGCTCGAGACACCGGTCTTCCGGCACATAACGCAGCGTCAACCTGCCGAAATCCGGCAGCCCGGTCTTGGGACACACCGAAGTAAACTCCGGGATCACGATCTCGATTTCGTAATCGGGAAACTGGTTGGGCCAGGTCTCGATACCCGGCAGCTCAGCCCGTATGCCGGCCGCCGCATGTTCGTCCGTGTAGGCCCGCTTCATGCCTGCGCCACCACGCGGGCCAGCAGATCGAGAAACATCCCCACGTCGGCCACCACCCCGACCGCCTGGCCCGTGCCGCGGTCGCTGACCTTGGTGGCCACCGCGGGGTTGATATCCACGCACACGATCTTGACCCAGCTTGGCAGCATGTTGCCGGTAGCGATCGAATGCAGCATCGAGCCCAGGCACAACACCAGGCCGGCGCCCTTCAACTCCTGGGCGTAGGCGTCCTGAGCGGCATTCATGTCGGTGATGGTATCGGGCAGCGGACCATCGTCGCGCAGGCTGCCGGCCAGCACGAAGGGCACATTGGCGCGCACGCATTCGTAGAGGATGCCCGTCTGCAGCCGGCCGGTGGCGACGGCCTGGGCCACGCTGCCGGCGTGGAAGATGGCGTTGATGGCGCGCATATGATTGCGGTGGCCGTGTTCTTCCTGCCGCCCATCGGACAGGCGCACCCCCAGCGAGGTGCCGAACAGCGCCGCCTCCGCGTCGTGTACGCCCAGCGCGTTGCCGCTCAACAGCGCGTGTATGAAGCCGCCGCGTATGAGCGCCGAAAGCCCCTGCACGCCGCCCGTGTGAACGACTACGGGTCCTGCCACGGCGATGATCTTCTGCCCCTGCTCGAGCGCCTGCCGGATCAGCGCGGCGGTCTGCCGCACGGCTGTCTCGACCTGCCGCTCCGACGAGATGCCGTTCGACATAAAAGCGAACGCCAGCCGGTCGCGCTCTTTGGATTCCGGCAACACTCGTAACCCGCGCATTCCCACGACTACCGAATCGCCCGCGCGGATATCCCGCAGCCGCCGGCAGCGCGCATGCCCGCCCGAAACCACAACCAGCGCGTCCATACGCTGATTCTCCACCTCCAGCCACTGCTGGTTGTGCCGCACCAGCGTGCGGTGATTCGTAGTAGAGTAAAAATCCTCCGGCGCGCAGCAATCGCGCTCCACCGCGCGCAGCCCTGCGTCACCCGAATCGACGGCCGAGCAGCCCAACTCCAGCAGATCCGCGAGAAGATGTTCCAGCAGTTCGGGCGACGGCGTCTCCACTTTCAGACGCAGGTAGGAGGGCTCGCTATTGGTGCGGCCTATGCGAAATTGTTCCACTTCGAAGCGGCCATGATGCTCGACCACCTTATCGAAGATGTTCTCCATCACGTGAGAATCGATCAAATGGCCTTGCGCTTCGACCACTTCCTGTAAATGCATAAAACATTTATTGTAGACTGTGGGAACGGGTTGGGCCCGGGGAGGTGGAGATGAGCAATCTAAAGCTGTGGCTGTGCGCGCTGCTAATGGGCGGACCGGCGCTGGCGCAACCGTCCGTCGATCAGATACTGGAGAAGTACACCGAAGCGATCGGCGGCCGCGCCGCCTGCGAGAAGGTGACCACACGGGAAATGAAGGGCACCGTCGAGATCCCGGATGATAACGCGTCCGGGACGGCTCAAGTCTATGCCGCAGCCCCGGAGCGCTTCCGCCTCACCATGACCATTCCCGAATACGGCGGCGTCATCGAGACGGTGGTCGACGGCGAAAACGGCTGGCAAAAGAATCCCGACTCGGGAGTCCACGCCATGAGCCGCACGGACCTGGCGATCGCCCGGCGCGACCATCATTTCTACCGCGAGCTCCGGCTCAAAGAACTATTTCCGAAGATGGAAGCCGCCCCTGCGGCCAAAGTGGAGGGGCACGCCGCCAATGTGATTGTGGCTACGCCCGCCAGCGGCCCCGCCGAAACGCTCTACTTCGATGCGGACACCGGCCTGCTGCTCAAGCGCGACTTCGAGCGCATCACTCTCGAAGACGGCATCGTGCAATACGAAATGTTCTACCGCGACTATCGCGACGTGGACGGCCTCAAGATGCCCTTCACCATCGAGCAGCGCTCGCCGGACTCCACCATGATTTTTAAGTTTACTGAGATCAAAAACAACGCGACGCTTGCGGACGCGGCCTTCGCCAAGCCGGAAAAATAAAAAGCGCGTCAGTGGGCGCTACCGCGAGCCTCGAAACCGCTACCTCTCATTTGCTTCCTGGCGGCGAAACTTGAACCCCGCAGGCAAAGGGCGCCGAAGCTTGCGAATCCGTGTCAAAGCCTCGTTGCCACATGGACGAATGTTACGGTTGTTGAATAAGGAACCAGGTATCGCCGAGCACCGGGCCCGAACTGTCCCCTCCGAACACCAATATGACCTTACGGATCGGATCGTAATCCATATTGGCAGCATTCCGAGGCCGCGGCAGGGTATTCGCCGGATAAATCTGCGTCCAATTCACGCCGTTCCACGTCCAGGTGTCATTCAGATTGTTCGAACAACAAGCCCCGACAGCGCCTCCGAACAGCACCACAGCCCCGAGAGCGGCGTCGTACGCCATGGCCAAACCATTGCGCGCGCCGGGGTTAGACGCTGGGAATTGCTGCCTCCAATTCACCCCGTTCCACGTCCAGGTGTCGGTGAGCTCGTTGAGGCCGGTAGTGACTCCGCCGTAGAGGACGACCGTACGCGTGGCTTCGTCATAGACTAACTGGTTTGGTCCCCTCGCCGACGGGTGCGACATCGGATGTACCTGAGTCCAGCTCTTGGTTAAGCCGTTCCACATCCAGGTGTCTTCAAAACAATTGTCCGCGTCGGGCGAATTGGTGCCGGCAAAAAGCAGAACGGTTCTCGTAGCGGGGACGTATACCATGTTCGACCACACCCGTGCGGGTGGCGATACGGGCGGATTTGCTGGGTCCAGTTGGTTCCATCCCATGTCCAGGTGTCGCCGAAAGCTGTTCCAGTGCCCACCGGGACAGTGGGAGACCCCCCAAAAAGCACAACGTTCCCGGCTGCCCCGTCGAATGCTATTGCAGGGCCTTGACGCGGGGAAGGACTAGCAGCGGGGATCGTCGCGCCCCACGCCCCATCCCAAATCCACGTGTCGCCAAGAACAGTACTGCCGTCGGCGCCTCCAAAGAGCACCGTTGAGTGCGTGGCCTCGTCATACGCGATGCCGGCATCGGCCCTGGGGGACGGAGAAGTTGAATATCCAACTGGAAACCAGCCCACGGTTTGGGCTTCCACCGTACCGGTGAGCAAGACGGCCATTGCGACTGGGTGCAGAATCGTTCCCGCCAGCGTCCTTATGGAAATCATCAACCTGACTCCTTGCGGGGCGATCTTATCACATCTCCAACTTGCCCTTATACACCATATCCCGCACCCGGAACTCGGCCTCGTGGTAAGGCCCGTTGCCCGGCAAATAAAGCTCAAACACAATGCTCTTGTCGGTGTCCGTCACCACTCGCGGATACACCAGACGCAAAAACTTGTCCGACTTGGTGGGCGGAAAGTGGCCCGTTATCTGGTACTTTTTGCGCCCTATCTTCATCACCGATTCGTCCTGCATGCGCCGCGACTCCCCGGCGTCTTCAAGCGCGGTCCAGTTGGTGTATGCGATGGCCAGCACCACGTTGCGGGAACCTTCGTCGCGGACAAAATCGACGTAATCGTCGCCGATGGGCTTGTCGTTGCGGCGCGCCAGCTCCGCTTCGGCCTCGCGCACCGGCGTGGCAGTTGCCAGATAAATCTGAACGGTAGGCTTGGGATCGGCAGCCTGCGCCCACGGGCTGTCATTGAGCAGCAACTGTATTTGTTCATCGGTCCAATCCTTGGGCGCGGTCGTCTCCCAAAAAGGCGCCGCCAGCCACGCAAGCAAAATACAGATCAGGTGCATAATAGCCAATATGGCAGAAACCCGATATCGCGGCCGCCGCGCGACCTCCATCGAGAATGGCATTCTGCGAGTGACTGTGCTGCACGAAGGCGGTCACATCGCCGAGATCCTGGACAAGCGTAGCGGCGTTAACCCGCTCTGGACGCCCCCGTGGCCGTCCATCGAGCCCTCCACTTACGATCCGCGGAAGCACCCCGAGTACGGTGCGGATTCCGAGAGCAAACTGTTGAGCGGCATCATGGGCCATAACCTGTGCCTGGACATCTTCGGCGCCCCTTCGCCGGAAGAGGCTGCCGCCGGCCTGACGGTGCACGGCGAAGCTTCCGTTGCCACCTACGATATCTCCGCAAGCGACTCGGAGCTGACCGCGCGAGCCCATTTCTCCCAATCGCAATTGCGCTTCGAGCGGAAAATACGGCTGGCCAATGCCATCGTCGAGATTGCCGAGACATTAGAGAATGAGACCGCCACCGACCGTCCCATCGCCTGGACGCAGCATGTAACCCTCGGCCCGCCTTTCCTCGAGAGGGGCGCGACTCAATTCCGCGCCTCCGCGACCAAGTCCAAGGTTTCGGAAACTGCGTTTGGCAAAGACGATTACATGAAGGTTGGGGCGCAATTCGACTGGCCTATGGTTCCTCGCGCGGACGGCGGCTCCGCCGATCTACGCGTTTACAACAATGCCGCGGCTTCCGGCGGCTTCACCACCCATATGATGGATCCCCACCGCGAGACTGCTTACTTTTTGGCATGGTCGCCGGCCAACCGGCTCGCATTCGGCTACGTCTGGAGGCGCGCGGACTTTCCCTGGCTGGGTATCTGGGAAGAGAACCACAGTCGCACCGGCGCGCCGTGGAACGGCCGCACGCTGACCCGCGGCATGGAATTCGGCGCTTCACCCATACCCGAAACACGCCGTCAGATGATCGCGCGCGGCACTCTGTTCAGCATGCCTGCTTTCCGCTGGATCCCCGCGCGCACACGTGTCGAGACGCAATATCGCGCCGCCGCAGCCCATGCCGACGCCATCCCGGAGACGCTGGCATGGGTGCCTGGTGGCGAGGTTCGATTTGAGCCTTGAGCCGCTGCCGCCGCTAGTCGTGCGCCGCGCGCAGCCAAGCGATCTTCCTGGCATCGCCGCAGTGCAAGCGGTATCCACCGAGGCCGCGCAATGGGACGTACATGACTATCTGTCTTACGATGTCATCGTGGCTGTTTGTGGAGATGACCTTGCGGGATTCGCCGTCGCACGCCGGCTCGCGGAGGCCGAGGCCGAGCTGCTGAACCTGGCGGTGCATACGGCATACCGGCGGCGTGGTATCGGCCGCCGGCTGTTCGTCGAGCTGACTTCGGGGCATCCTGGAGATCTCTGGCTCGAGGTTCGTGAATCCAACGCCGCGGCGCGCAACTTCTATCGGAATCTCGGCTGGAAAGAGGCTGGAAGACGCCCGGATTACTACGGCAATTCAGGTGAACCCGGTATTGTCATGAACTTTCATTCATGATACTGTCACAAGTAGACGGCAGATATTTTGCTTGTCCTGCCGCACTTCTAAGTAGGGAAGTGAAGACCCACCGAGCCTCGTACCGCACCCACGACTCGGCGCGGCAACCTCACTGGGAGGAATTGCCCGTCTATGGAACGGAACGCTCAAGAAGAACTCAAAGCGCATCTGATGGAAACGAATGCGGAGTTCCGCCAGCTTGTTGCGGAGCATTGTGATTACGCGAAAAAGCTGGAGGAACTCGAAGCCCTGCCGCACCTTACTGACCAGGAGAAACTGGAAGAGGTCCGGCTGAAGAAGTTGAAGCTTCGCTCGAAAGATCAGATGGAAGCGATGCTGAGCCAGAATCGGGCTCAGCAAGTCGCTTAACGTCAGGTGCGCTGCGTCCGCAGTGTAGGGAAATAAGCCCGGTCTGCCCAGTCCGGGCTTTTTCGTTTCAGCCGGTGCCGACCCCTTTGCCTTTCTCTTCAAGCCCTTGTAACCTGGGTATTTGCCGGTACGCCTTATCGTTCGGAAGGCGGAGCCTTTCGCTGCCGGCCGGTTCGGGGCCGCATGCTGGTTGATTTTGAGCTGATCAAGCGCGCGCAGACAGGTGAAAGCGCCGCCTTTAACGAAGTCGTACTGGCATACCGGAAACGGACTTTAGGAACCATCGCGCGTCTGATCTCGCGGCCGGAAGATGTAGAGGATGTGGCCCAGGAGGTTTTTTTGAGATTGTATTTCTCACTGGACCAGCTCCGCACGGCCGAGGTCTTTGAACCGTGGCTGTACCGTCTGACCGTAAATGCGGCCTACGACTATCTGCGCAAACATCGAAGACGCATGGAGTCGCGTATGTCGGATCTTTCCGAGCAGCAGGTTGTGCTCGCCGACGCCGTGGCGGGCGGCAGGGTGGATCACGAAGTTCGGCAACAGCGCCAGGTGCGCGAGACAGTCGATTCGCTACTGAACGCGGTTTCCGAGGCGGATCGCATTCTTCTGACCCTGAAAGAGGTTGAGGGCCTTTCGTTGAAAGAGCTGGAAAAGATTTACAGGGTCAACGAAAATGCTCTTAAGGTCCGGCTTTTCAGAGCAAGGCAGCGGGTCTTGAAGGCTCTCGGCCCGGGTGGTAAAGAGTCTAGGGGAGAAGGGAAGGCGAAAGCCGAGATTTGAGTGAGATATGAGTATGACCAATTACTGGAACCAACAAGGCGATCGGGATGCGGAGTTGAATGCCCTGTTCCGCGCCTATCGTGCAGCATGTCCGGAAAAAGAGCCGTCGGCCAATTTCATGCCGGAAGTCTGGCGGCGTATCGAGGAGCGCCAACACTCCCAGTTTTTGCTGGGGCGCTGGGCGCGCGCATTGGTGACCGCAGCCGCCGTCCTTTCACTCGGGATGGCCGCTTACCTCTATATCCCACATGCGCATGGGACCGTCTTCTCTTTTGAAAGCTACGTCGAAGCGATTGCGGCCGGACATGCGGTGGATAGCGCCGAGTTCGTCGATCCGGTCGTGGATGAGCTTTGATGCGCCGCTCCAACCTCACCACCTTGTTGTATCTGGTTCTGGTATTCGCCAGCGGCATGGTGCTCGGCGGATTTGCCAACCGCCTTTACATGATGAAGACGGTGACCGCCGCTTCCACTCCCAAGAGCCGCGCCCAGTTCCGCAAAGACTACATCCAGGAAATGCGCTCGCGGCTAAACCTTACTGAGGCGCAGGTAACCGAACTTCAGCAGATTATGCAGGCCACCGATCACCGCCTGCGCGACATGCACAAAGGCATCGACGATGAGCACGCGCAGAAGGTGTCTGCCATGCTGAACGACAGCCAGAAAGCGGAATACGCCAAGATGCGCGAAGAGCGCGAGCGGCGTCGCCAGCAGCACGAGCAAAAAGGTCTCTGATTACGCTGTCGGTTGTGGCTGCTGGGCTTTCTTGACCCCGCGTGTAGCTTTATACTTCTTCTCAAAACGATCTACGCGGCCCGCCGTATCCATCAATTTCTGACGGCCCGTGAAGAACGGGTGGCAATGGGAACAGATTTCTACGCGAATATCGCCCTTGTGCGTTGAGCGGGTCTTAAAGCTGTGGCCACAGGCGCAGGCCACGTTGATCTCGTTATAAGCGGGATGAATACCGGGCTTCATCGATCGACTCCTTCGATTTTCTTTGAGTATAACAACAAAAGACGTGGGCAAAAGACGAACCCCCGTGAGTCCGAGAAACATCCGGAACCCACGGGGGCTAAAGGTAGCCTACAAATTAAACCTGAGGCTTGGCATACGCGAGAGGTAGCCGGTCCACAGGAACTTGGCCTCGTCACTGAACGAAGCCGACTACGTCAGAACGGTCGACTCAACAGTCGGCCACCTCGCGCGGTCTACTATCATTCATTATTCTGGACCACCTCCTTTTCCAGTGATATTCTCATCCTAAAAGCTGATTGATATTTTGTCAAGAGCTTCTTGCACAACCCTTCCAATAGACGCCAAAGCCTTCCGCCCCCCTATAGGTTGCGTGACAGGAATCGGCACATCACCACGCCATCCAGAACGTTGAAAGGAAACTGGCCGGTGGTGTAGTGGCCGCAGGGGAGGGTGAAGACTTCATGGGAAAGCTCGCGCCGCCGGAAGTGCTCGAGCACCTGCAAAGAATAGACTGGCAGAAAAGTGGAGTCGTGCCGCGCCCAGATCAGAAGGCTCTTCAGCTCGCGGCCCCCGAGCCGGTCCAGATACGATGCCGGACTGATGGGCGCCCAATACTCTCTCAATTGATCCTGCGTGACGTGATCGCCGAAGCCTTTACGAATGTGCCCGGTCGATAGCCCCGTCCAGACCACATCGGAAAAATACATGGAGACGTGGTTGAATACACCGGTCGAGATGCGGCGGTCGTGCGCCGCCGCGATAAACGCGATGCAGGAGCCCAGGCTGGTGCCCAGAATCCCTATGCGCCGGTATCCCTGTGACACCAGCCAATCCACACAGGCGCGCGCGTCGATAATCGATTGCCGGCCGGCGTGTATGGTACGGCCCAGATTGCTCGACACGTGGTAATCGGCGCGCTCCAGTTCCGGCGGCATACGCCGGTCGTGATACGCCAGGCTCATGCGCAGCGCGCTAATGCCGAAACGGTTCAGCAGTTTGCACAATCCGCCATGGCCGTTCTCATCGGCATTCCACTGCGGGAGCACCAGCACTGCACGATCCCGATGGCGGACCGCTGGAAAGTAGCCGGCGTGCACCACGTTGTTCTCCGGATAGGGGGTAGGGAGCGGGCTCGAGAAGGTCAGCAGGCCGTTCTCCAGCCGGTAATCGCGCGGCGTTTCGTAGGCGAAGAAGCCCTCCGAATCCATCAGCGCGCCGCGCACAAATTCGCGCAACGCCTGGCTGGAGTTCCCGTTAGCCGGAGGCACGTCCAACCAGTCGAGACCCCAATCGAACTCGCGGACCACACGGTTACTATCCCGCGTGGCAAGCTTGTACTCCCAATCGTTGATCCAACGAGAATAGAACTGGCGCATTGGCGACGAGAGTCTAGTTTAGCAGTGAGGCGGATCCAAAAAATACCCCGCCGCAATCAGTGGAATCGCAGCGGGGTGGAAAGCCAAAGGAGGCAACGCACCAAAGTACAAAACCTCTTACATGGTATTCGGGAAGTAGCAACCCGCGTGCCATCGGTAAGCGCTTATAAACAAAGATCGGCCCCAGCCAAAACTCCCGATTTTCGTATGCCGGCCGAATGCCGTCCTACCGAATTGTGAATTGAGATTCCACACAGGCGATACAATTGGGGGCGTGAGCAATGTCGCGGGCGGTGCGGCCCGCATGGCACCGGTCTCGTCCGCCGGACGGGCCCTCGCGGGTTTTCTTTTGTCCGGATTCTTGTTCGCGCTCTTAGGCGCGATTCTTCCGGCCTGGGGCTACCATAGGGACCCGCCCGAGTTCATCACCATTGGCAACTATTTCCTCAGCCTGGCCGTAGGCGTCATCGCCTCCAACGCCTTGTCGCCGCGCATCGCCGCGCGCGCTGGTCTTCGCTTCCAGCTTGTATTCGCCTGTGCCGTAGGCTGCGCCGGACTGTTGTTCCTGGCCTTGGTCACACCACCCTCCCCCTGGCCGTGGCGCGTCCTCGGTCTGGCGGTCATCGGCCTGTCCGTCGGGCTGCTCAATGCCGGCCTGTTTCACGCTGTCTCTGCGAGCTACGGGCGTGAACCCGCGCGTACTGTGATTCTTGGCGGCATTTATTACGGCCTCGGGTGTCTTGCTGTGACGCTGCTGGTTGCCGGAACTTTTTATGCTTACACCGTGCCGGTGATCCTGGTTCTGATGGCCATCGTGCCCGGCGCATTCGCCGGCCTGTATGCACGGACCCAAATCGTGGGGCAGCCCTTCGCCGCCCCGGCCGATTTTCGTCAAGTCCTGCGGGACTTTCGCAGTCTCGGCGCGATCCTGTTCGCCCTGCTGTTGTTCTTCCAGTTCGGCAACGAGTGGTCCATCGCCGGATGGCTGCCTCTGTTCCTGGTGCGGCGTCTGGGCATGAGCCCGCCCGCCTCGCTCTGGCTGCTCTCGGTGTACTGGGCGGCGCTGCTGGTGGGCCGGGTCGCCGTAGTTGCCGTTCTGCCCAGAATGCGGCACGGCCGCTTGTTAGCCGCGAGCGTGCTCGCCGCCATGCTGGGTTGTCTGCTGCTCGCCTCCACCAACAACCAGTTTGGCTCGGCCACCGGCGTGCTGCTCCTCGGAGGAGGCTTCGCCAGCATTTATCCGCTGGTCGCAGAAAAGATCGGGCGCCGCTTTCCGTATTACCATCCGGTTTTTTTCAGCGGTATTTTTTCCTTCGCACTCTTCGGTGGCCTGGTATTCCCCGCTACCCTGGGCTACGCGGCGCAGGCGTGGGGCATCGGCGTGGTCATGGCGCTGCCCCTGCTCGGCACTGGCATGGTCTCTGCGCTGCTCGGATTGATCTGGATCGAATTGAAGGTGACCGGCCGTTGACTTGGCGTGCCGCATTGCTGTCTTGGGTGGCCCTGCAGATCATTCCACCGCTGGCCGCGGCCGGTCCGGCTGCCCGCCTGCACGCCTTTCTGGATTCTTCGCGCCTCACCCAGACCGCCTTCTGGGGTGTACGGATCGTGGACCTCGACCAACACCGCGTGCTGTTCGATCTGAATTCGAATCGCCTGTTTCTTCCGGCCTCCAACGCCAAGCTGTTTACTACCGCCATGGCCATCATCCGCCTGGGGCCCGGCTACCGCTTTCAAACGCGGGTGCTCGCCGACCGCGCTCCGGACCAGGCTGGATGCGTCGCCTCACTTCGCCTGGTGGGCGGCGGCGATCCCAATCTCTCCGGCCGTGCCATCCCTTTCCGCCAGGACCCACCCGCCGCTTCCGACCCCTTGCAAGCCATCCAGGATCTGGCCGCCCAGGTCTACGCGCGCGGCGTTCGCTGCGTCCATGGCGACATAGTCGGCGACGATACCGCATACGTGTGGGAACCCTATCCCGACGGGTGGTCGATGGACGATGGCGTTTGGGACTACGGCACTCCCGTGAGCGCCTTGAGCAT
>Ga0302326_10003494_pt1 | contig 36961 bp, 29 predicted proteins | sample Palsa_T0_3_FD_202264 | JGI IMG/M metagenome (GOLD analysis project Ga0302326, IMG submission 202264) | Peat permafrost microbial communities from Stordalen Mire near Abisko, Sweden - Palsa_T0_3 | ecosystem: Environmental > Terrestrial > Soil > Palsa > Peat permafrost | place: Sweden: Abisko... | reverse complement strand
GCCAGCGGCCCGAAGCGCTGCCGAGTTCAGCCACAGCGCGTGACCATCGATCCGTTCCAGCACTGCCGGGCGATCCGATACCGCTGCATCCAGTTCGCCGGCCAGCGGAAAGCGACCGAGCTTCCAGATCACCTGGTTCCAGCCGCCGCCCCGAAGCCAGGACAGCTGCGGGTGATCGACGGCATAGCGGCGAATGCGCTCCTGCGCCTCCGACAGTGACGTGGTGCCGACGAGCTGGATGTGCACGAACTGGAACCCCAGGTCGATGATGTGGCCGTGCGCGTCGATGAGGCCCGGCAACAGCGTGCTGCCGTTGCCATCGATGATATGCGCATCGGGATAGGCACGACGCAGCGTGGCCGTCTCGCCGGTCCGCACCACCTTGCCTTCATCGAACACCAGCGCGCTGAAGTGATGCAGCGTCTTGTCGTCACCCGTCAAGGTGTAGCCATGCACGTCGTCGATCAGGGTCGCGGCAGCGAACGCCGGTGTGTGTGCCAGCGATAGCACGGCACACGCAGCGCCGACCATGGTAGCGAGCGTCGATTTCAATCGTCCCCCTAAGTGTTCAGCGCAACGTGCGCCACCACTTGAATCCACAGTCCCAAGAGCGCGAGCCAGCCGATGCCGTAAGCCCTGACACGCCGCCCGATCCGGTTGGCACCCAGGTGAATGATGGCATGGACCACTCGCGCGGCCACGTAGATCCAGGCGAGCACCTGAACCGCGATGCCGGCATCGTGGGTCACCATCGCGGCGAGACAGCCGGCATAAAAGAGCGTGGGCGCTTCGAACAGATTGGAGAAGTGTCGAGCGGCCTTGGCGCTCGCCTCGGGTTCGCCGCCGCCTTGGTAGATCCCGAAGTAGCCCATCGACACCTGGCCCTGGCGCACCGCCCGGACGCGGCGGCGAAACAGGGTGACCAGCACGACGGCGGTCAGGAGCACCAGCGCGAACATGGGGTAGATCAGTGGATAGTCGCGCATGAGGATCACGCGCGCGGCGTGGCGGCGCCCGCGCCCGCGCCCGCGGGCAGACAACCTGCCGCACGCGCCTTATCCAGCAGTGATTCGGCCATGCGGATGCTGGCGAGGTCGATCAGCCGCCCGTCGAGCGACACGGCGCCTTTGCCTTCCTTCGCTGCCTGCGCCATGGCGGCCATGATGCGAGTGGCCCTGGTGACTTCCGACTGCGAGGGCGTAAACACTTCGTTGGCCAGTTCGATCTGCGAGGGATGAATGGCCCATTTGCCCTCGTAGCCCAGCACCGCGGCCCGGTTGGCGGCGGCGATATAGCCCTCGCGATCACCGAAATCGCCAAAGGGACCATCGATGGGCCGCAGGCCATAGGCACGGCAGGCCACCAGCATCCGCGTCTGCGCCGCGTGCCAGGGATCGGTCCAGAAGTATTCGCGCCGGTTGTCCCCGTCCTTGTCGGTGAGCACGCCGCTATCTTTGTGCACGCCGCCGATCACGGTGGTACGCGCACGGGTCGAGGCGGCGTAGTCGGCGACACCGAAGCTCAATGCCTCGAGCCGGCGCGATGACTGGGCGATCGACTCCACATTGGCCATGCCAAGCGCGGTCTCGATCAGCACCTCGAAACCGATGCGCTTCTGGCGCCGTTTTGCCGCTTCGATCTGCGTCACGAGCATGTCGATCGCATAGACATCCTGCGACACCCCGACTTTGGGTATGAGGATCATGTCCAGGCGCGGACAGGCCTCGACGATATCCACGATGTCCCGATACATATAGTGCGTGTCGAGGCCGTTGATGCGGACCATCATGGTCTTCGTGCCCCAGTCCACATCGTTGAGTGCCTGCACGATGTTGGCGCGGGCGCGCTCCTTGTCATCCGGCGCCACCGCGTCCTCGCAGTCCAGGAAGATGATATCGGCGGCGGACTTCGCGGCCTTTTCGAACAGCGCCGGGTTGCTGCCGGGAACGGCAAGTTCCGAGCGATGCAATCGCGGAGTAGCCTGTTCGATGCTCGTGAAACTCATGCGTACCTCCCTAACCGGTGCTGCCGAAGCCGGCCGCGATGCAGTTGACCGACAGCAGCAGCGGCGCCTTGTAGGATTCCTTCTCGGCTTCCAGTCGCGCGCCGCGGTAGCGGCGCAACAGCTCCACCTGCTGCCGGTTGGCGTGGGCGATGCTCGGTAACTTGCGCGCCAGCCGCGCGCGCAGCACCGGAAAGCGCTCGGCCAGCTCGCTGTCGCCGCTGACTTGCAGCAGCATATCCGATGTCAGGCGGTATTCTCGCTCGAGACTGTCGAAGATCGCCTCGCGCACTGCGGCATCCTCGACCAGCCCCGCGTACTCGCGCGCGATCGCGATATCCACCTGCAGCAGTGTCTTTTCGACTTCGTCTACGATGAGTCGAAACAGCCGAAATTCCTCGAACATGCTCCGCAGCAGCGCCAGGCCCGCCTGCTTGCGCACCTGCAGAAAGGCCGAGATGCCGCTGCCGACACCGAACCAGCCGGGGACGATGTGGCGATTCTGGGACCACGCGAACACCCACGGAATCGCGCGCAGATCGGCCAGTGTCTTGGCGCCAAACCGGCGCGCCGGCCGCGATCCGATGTTGAGCATTGCCAGCTCATCGAGCGGGCTGGCCGCCTGAAGATAGGTGATCAGTTCAGGCCGCTGAATGAGCTGGCTGTAGGCGGCCCTCGAAGTGCCCGCCAATGCCTCCATGGCCTCTTCGAACTCCGTCACCGGTACCAGGGCCTGCTCGCTTTCGGACTTGAGGCTGTGCTCGAACACGCTGGTCGCCAGCAACTCGATCTGGTAGGAGGCGGTACCCCGATTGGCGTACTTGAACGAGACCACCTCACCCTGTTCGGTGATGCGGAACCGCCCGTTGATCGAACCCGCGGGTTGTGCCGCGATGGCGCGCCCCGTCGGTATGCCGCCGCGGCTGACCGAGCCGCCCCGGCCATGAAAGAAGGAGATCGGCACGTTCAGTTCCTGGCCGAGGCGCGTGAGCTTCACCTGCGCCTTGTACAGCTCCCAGTTGGATGCCAGGAAGCCACCGTCCTTGTTCGAGTCCGAATAGCCGATCATGACGTCCTGCACGCCGCCCTGCGCGCGGATGCTGCGTTTTACCATGGCATTGCCGAGCAACTCGCGCATGATCGCGGGCGCGGCACGCAGGTCCTCGATGGTCTCGAACAGCGGCACGATCGGCAGCGTGCAAGTCTCAACCGCGGCGGCATCGCTGAACAGGCCCGCTTCCTTGGCCAGCAGGTAGACGCCGAGCAGATCCTCGGCGCTGTGGGTCATGCTTAAGATAAAAGTTCCGAAGGCATCGCGATCGATGCGCTGACGCGTCGCGCCGATGAGGCGGAAGATCCCCAGCGTCTCGGCGGCGTCGGGCGCGAGGCCGGGCAACTCGCGAGTACCCGCGCGCGCCTGGGACAGCTCGGCGGTCAGCCAATTACGCCAGGCCGCGCTGTCGGGGGCCGGCGGCTCGCCGGCGCCGCCCGCGGCCTGCCACAGCGCCTGCAGTGCCGCGGTGGTGCGCGTGGAGTTTTCCCGGCAATCGAGCCGCACACTGCAGAAGCGAAAGCTCTCAACCTCGCGGCGCAGCGGTCGCACGAACCGCTCGGCCAAACCCGGCGCCCGGCATTCGATCAGCGCGTCCTCGGCTACGACCAGATCCGCGATCAACTCATCCGCCGTGGCGTAGGCCCGCGATGCCGGGTCAGGTACGGGTGCGAGCGTCGCATCGATCTTGGCGAGCATGCAGACAAAATATTGTCTGAACAGCTCGCCCCGGTTGCGCGTGGCGATGCTGCGCGGATCGGCAACTTCCGTGAGCAGCTGCGCCAGTACATCCCGCAGTCCCGGCGGCACGCGCACGGTGCTCTCTGCAATCGAGAGAGTTCGGACCAGGTCGGCAACGCGCCCGCGATACCGCGCCAGGCTCACGGCACGGTTGGTCTCCAGCGTCTGCCGCGTGATCTCGTTGGTGACGAAGGGATTTCCATCCCGATCGCCCCCCATCCAGGCACCGAACTGGAAGAACGGCCGCACCTCGAAACGTTCACCCGGATAGCTTTGCTTCAGCGCGGTTTCCAGCTTCTCGATCAGAGCGGGTACGGCGTCGAACAGAGTTTCGTTGAAGAAATGCAGACCCCAGGCCACCTCCTGGGCCACGGTGGGTTTCTCCAGCCGCAGCTCGCCGGTGAGCCAGAGCAGTTCGATTTCATTGCCGAGCCTATGGATGAGTTCGGCGCGCTCGCGCGGCGTCCAGCGCGGCGATTCAAGATCCATGAGCCCGCGATAAATGCGGCGATGACGCTCGAGCACGGTGACCCGCTTGGCCTCGGTGGGGTGCGCCGTGATGACCGGCCGGATGCGCAGTTCCGCCAGCAGGCCGCGGATGCGATCAGCCTTGATCCCGCCGGCGGCGGCGTCTGAGATCAGCTGCGCGAAAGTGCCGCGCACGCCCTGATCGCCGAGCCGGTTTTCCGCTTCCCGCCGCCGGCGCATCGCCGCATTCTGCTCGGCGATGCTCAGCAGCTGGAACCAGATTCCCTGCGCCTGCAGGATGCGCGCCAGCAGTCGCGGCGTCAGGCCTTCGCCTTCGATCTCCCCCCGTAGCAGCGGCACGACCTCGGGCTCGTGGCGCGCGGCGACCTCGAGCAGCAGCTCGAACAGCAGTCCGGATACCTGCGATTCGTAATCGGAATCCGCGACATCAGTTTCCACTGCGACGACCGGCTCGCTTGCGCAGCACCTCGCCCACCGTGGAGCCGAGCTCCGAGGCGCTGGGTGCGACGGTCAGCCCGTAGGATTTCATGATTTCGGTTTTCTCGGCGGCGCTGTCGCCCGCGGAGGATATGATCGCACCGGCATGACCCATGCGGCGTCCTTTCGGCGCCGTGAGGCCGGCCACGTAACCGATCACCGGTTTGCTCATGTTCTCCTTGACCCAGCGCGAAGCTTCCGCTTCCTGCGGTCCGCCGATCTCGCCGATCATCATCACCGCCTCGGTCTCCGGATCCTGCTCGAAGAGCATCAGGTGATCCAGGAAGGAGCTGCCATTGATCGGATCGCCGCCAATGCCGACGCTGGTGGTCTGGCCGATTCCCAGCGCATTCATTTGCGCGGCGGCCTCGTATCCGAGCGTGCCGGAGCGCGAGACGATGCCGACGTTGCCGCGTTTGTAGATGTGTCCCGGCATGATGCCCAGCATGGCCTTGCCCGCGCTGATGATGCCGGCGCAGTTGGGTCCTACCACCATCGTGCGCCGGTCACGCGGATAGCGCATCAGGTAGCGTTTGACCCGCATCATGTCCTGCGCCGGAATGCCATCCGTGATCGTGCATACGAGCCGCAGCCCCGCATCGGCTGCTTCCATCAGCGAATCGGCCGCAAATGCCGGCGGCACGAAAGCTAGGCTGGTCGTGGCACCGGTGGCGCGCACCGCTTCCTTGACGGTGTTGAACACCGGACGTTCCAGATGTTTCTGCCCGCCCTTGCCGGGTGTGACGCCGCCGACGACATTGGTACCGTAGGCAATCATCTCGCGCGCATGGAAGGTGGCCTTGTCGCCGGTGAATCCCTGCAGAATGATCGGGGTCTTCTCGTCAATCAGAATGCTCATGGCGCTGCCTTGGGCTGCGATCCGTTGGCGGCGGCGACCGCTTTCTGCGCCGCCTCGGCCAGGGTCGCGGCGCTGATGATGGGAAGGCCGCTGGCGGCGATGATGGCGCGGCCCTCCTTCTCGTTGGTACCCGCCAGCCGCACCACCAGCGGCACCTTGATGCCGATGGCGCGCACTGCCTGCACCACGCCCTGCGCCACCCAATCGCAACGATTGATGCCCGCAAAAATGTTGACCAGGATGGCCTTGACCTTGGCATCCGAGAGCACGAGCTTGAAGGCTTTCTCCACGCGTTCGGGCGATGCGCCGCCTCCGACGTCGAGGAAGTTGGCCGGCGCGCCGCCGGCATATTTGATGGTGTCCATGGTCGCCATCGCGAGGCCCGCGCCATTGATGATGCAACCGATGTCCCCCTCGAGGCCCACGTAACTGAGGTTATCCTGGGAGGCCTCGGCTTCGCGCGGATCCTCCTGCGAGAGGTCGCGCATTTCGGACACATCGCGATGCCGGAACAGGCCGTTATCGTCGAACGACATCTTGGCATCGAGCGCGATCACGCGATCATCCGGCGTCACGACCAGCGGATTGATCTCCACCATGGTCGCGTCGAGTGCACGAAAGGCGCGATACGCGCCCATGATGGCGGCCACGGCGCGGCTCACCTGCTTGATATTGAGTCCCAGCCCGAAGGCAATCTCGCGCGCCTGGAAGGGCTGCAGCCCGACGGCGGGTTCCACGATAATTTGCAGGATGGCATCGGGGGAAGTTTTGGCGATGTCCTCGATCTCCATGCCGCCATGCCCCGAGGCGATTACGCGCACGCGCTCGGCCTTGCGGTCCAGCACTATCCCCAAGTACAGCTCGCGTTCGAATTTTTCCGCCACCTCGATATACACGCGCTGGACAATCTTGCCTTCAGGACCGGTCTGGTGCGTGACGAGCTTCTTGCCGAGCATGGCCTGGGCGGCCTCATGCACCTCGTGATAGGTCCGGCACAGCTTGATACCGCCGGCCTTGCCGCGGGCGCCGGAGTGAATCTGCGCCTTGACGGCCCAATGCCAACCGCCCAGCTCGGAGGCTGCAAACGACGCCTGTTCCGGGCTGTAGGCCACTGCGCCGCGCTGTATCGGCACCCCATAGCCCGACAACAACTCCTTGGCCTGGTACTCATGAATGTCCATGCGATCTCTCTCCCTCGCCGCAGCGGCGCACGATCTGATCCAGCTCGGCAAGCGTACCGTGCACGAAACCGGCATCCCGGATGCTGCCGGCATTGATGCGGACGTTCAAGGCCGCGCAGCGCAGCGCGGCGTGTGCCGTCAAGGCCGCGACCCCGGCCTCGCCGGCCGCGTTGGTATGTCCCTTGGCCGCCGCGAATCGCGCCAGCTCCAGTACCTCGCCACAGGCATGCGCGCAGGCCAGCGGCGCGAGCGTCGCGATGTGCAGCGCCGCCTGGATGGCCTCGCTGCGGGCCGCCCGCTCCGCCTCGCCGTTCTTCGGCAAGGCATAAGCCTGCATGACGGCATCGAAGGCGGCGACGTCCTCATCCATGAGCCCCATCAACTGCGCCCGCAGGCGCTGCGCACGTTCGAGGGCAGCGGCCATTTCGTCGCGGACTGCCGGCGTCTCCTGCCGGTCGACGCTCAGGCGACACACCATGCTCACGAGTGCGGCCGCAACGGCGGCGATGAGTGCGGTAGCGCTCCCGCCGCCAGGGGTCGCGTTGGCGGCGGCCAGCGCACCCAGGAACTCACCGAGTGGTTCATCCGCAATCACTGCCGGCTCCCATGGCTGTTCCGTACAGCACGAACTGCGGAAATGTTCAAGTCATTCAATTCAACCCTGCCATCATAGTAAAGTCTGGCGGGTAAGCCACTACACTCAATAAATAAGTCATAACTCAAGAAGATCAGCTACATGCCATCCGATATCGAGATTGCCCAAAAGGCAAAGCTACAGCGCATCACGCACGTCGCCAAAGAAAAGCTTGGCATCGATGACCGCCACCTGGAACCTTATGGCCACTACAAGGCCAAGGTGTCGCTGGACTATGCGAACAGCCTGACTGCCAAGCCGGATGGCAAGCTGATCCTGGTCACGGCCATCACGCCGACGCCGGCCGGCGAAGGCAAGACCACCACCACGGTCGGTCTGGGGGATGGGCTCAATCTCATCGGTAAGAAGGCCTGTATCTGCCTGCGCGAGCCCTCCCTGGGCCCGGTGTTCGGCATGAAGGGCGGCGCGGCCGGCGGCGGCTACGCCCAGGTCGTACCGATGGAAGACATCAATCTGCATTTCACCGGCGACTTCAGCGCCATCGCGCTGGCCAACAACCTGCTTGCGGCCCTGATCGACAACCACATCCATCACGGTAACGAGCTCGGCATCGATGTCCGTCGCATCACCTGGAAGCGCGTGGTCGACATGAACGATCGCGCGCTGCGCGATATCACGGTGGGTTTAGGGGGCCCCGGCAACGGCTATCCGCGCCAGGATGGCTTCGATATCGTGGTGGCCTCCGAGGTGATGGCCATCTTCTGCCTCGCCACCTCGCTCAAGGACCTCAAGGAAAGACTGGGCAACATTGTCATCGGCTACACCAGCGCCCAGAAGGCGATCCGCGCGCGCGATCTGAATGCGCACGGCGCCATGGCGGTACTGCTGAAGGATGCGCTGAAACCCAACCTGGCGCAGACCCTCGAGAACAATCCCGCCTTCATCCATGGGGGCCCGTTTGCAAACATCGCGCACGGATGCAACTCCGTGCTCGCCACCAAGACCGCACTCAAGCTGTCCGACTATGTGGTGACCGAGGCGGGCTTTGGCGCCGACCTGGGTGCCGAGAAATTCATCGACATCAAATGCCGCAAGTCAGGCCTGCGCCCGAACGCCGTGGTCATCGTCGCCACCCTGCGTGCGCTCAAATTCCACGGCGGCGTCGATCTGAAGTCCCTCAACACCGAGAACCTCGATGCGCTCGCGAAAGGCATGTCCAATCTCGAGCGCCACGTCAACAATATCCGCAACTACTACGGATTGCCCTGCGTGGTGGCCGTCAACCATTTCACCTTCGATACACAGGCCGAAATCGACCTGCTGAAGAAGAAGATGGCCCGCCATGAGGCCCCCGTGATCGTCTGTCGCCACTGGGCCGAGGGCGGCAAGGGCGCAGCAGAACTCGCGCGCACCGTGGTCGACATCATCGATAAGGTCGCAACGGACTTTCAGTTCGTCTACGAGGAGAAGGCGACACTGTGGGAGAAGATGACCGCCATCGCCATCAAGATCTACGGCGCCAGCGCCGTGACGGCTGATTCGAAGATCCATGCGCAGATCAGGAAGCTGCAGGAAGACGGCTACGGTCATTACCCGGTCTGCGTCGCCAAGACTCAGTATTCCTTCTCCACCGATCCCGCGCTCAAGGGGGCGCCTACGGACCACACCATCAATGTGCGCGAAGTGCGGCTCTGTGCCGGCGCCGAATTCATCGTCATGGTCTGCGGCGACATCATGACCATGCCCGGACTTCCCAAGATACCGTCGGCGAGCAAGATCGATCTGGACGACGACGGCAAGGTGGTCGGACTGTTCTAGATTGCGGCGCTGGTTCCTGCTGACGCTCGTTGGCATGTGCCGCTGGGTGGCGCGCCTGCGGCCCTAGGCCTGGTCATGCCGCGAATAACTGGGGTAACACCGAAATTTGCCGCCTCTGAAAGGGGGCGTCCTTTTGCTGAAATGGTGTCCTAGTTAACTAGTCTCGGGAACCGATGCCATGCAGCGCAGGATCGAACGGGCCAACGCCCTTGAGTCATATCTCGCGTATTGGGTCCATTACGTGGGCTACCGCCTCTCACATGAGCTTTACCGGCGAATGCAGAAATTCGGCGTGACGGCAGCCGAATGGGTGGTTCTGCGCAAGCTCTATGAGAATGTTGAAAATGGCGCGATGCCGAGCCATCTGGCGCGGCGGTTGGGGCTCACCCGCAGTGCCATCTCCAAGCTGGCGAAGAGGCTGGAAGCCAAGGAATTGATCCTTCGCACAAAATCACTCCCGGATCGACGGGCGAAGCTGCTGATCCTGACGGTGGCAGGGCGAATCCTGGTGCCAAGACTTGCCGCACTGGCGGATGAAACCAATGCGCGGAATTTCCGCAGGGCCGGCATCGCGTGGCGCGAGAAAATCGAGCAGGTGATGAAGTGGATCGTCCGGCGCGATCGACTAAGACTCGTGCCGCCGGGTCAGTGCCAGATCATCCCCGAATATCGGTACGGAGACATAGATTGGACCGGGAACGGCGGAGGCTAGACTTGGCGGTCCGAGCGCGGATCGTAGCCGACAATCTGGCCGGTCATGCCCTGCGGCTCGGCGCTGATGAACGGTCCCTTCTGGCTCGAGGGCACGGCGCGGCGCCGGCTCTTGCGCCAGAGGTCATACACCGTCAGGCCGCCGGTGAGCGAGGCCAGCGTGGCGAAGTAGGCGTGCGGCCCGAAAGCCTGCATGAGACTGCCCATGACCACGGGGCCGAAGGCTGCGGCCGAGCCGTTCAGGCGCAGCAGCGCGCTGCTGGCATCCACCATCTGCGCAGGCTCGAGTTTATCGTTCACATGCGAGACGGCCAACGAATAGAGCGTCAGTGCCAGCCCGCTGAAGCAGCCGGTCAGCAGCAGGAACAGAAAATGCGGCATCGCGCCGAAGACGACGATGCTGCCGGCCGCGATGGTAGCCAGCGTGCAGACGCCGGCGATGACCGTGCGCCGATCCATGCGATCTGACAGGCGCCCCACCGGATATTGAGTGATCACCGCCGCGCAGATGCTCAGCGCCATGAAGGTGGCGACGCCGCTGGTGTCCAGTCCGCGCCGGATCGCATAGACCGGGCCCATCGAGAAAATGATGGACGAAGTCAGTCCCGAGACGCTGACCGCCACCACGCCGAGCGGTGAATTGCGATACAGGTCGCGATAGCGGACCTTGCGTGGCGCCTCGCGCTCAGGCAGCGGCGTGGCCGATATGACGATGGGGATCATCGCCAGCGATATCAGCAGTGATACCACCATGAAGGGCGTGGCTGACATCGGGTTGGCCAGCAGCAGCAGGAACTGCGCCGCACCCAGTCCCACGTAGAGAATCAGCATGTAGACGGCCATCAGGCGGCCGCGATTGCTGCGGGTGGCGCGATCGTTGAGCCAGCTTTCTGCCACCACGTAGATGCCCGCAAAGCAGATGCCGGTGAGCAGGCGCATGCCGGCCCAGGTGACCGGATTGACCAACAGTCCCTGCACCAGTATGGCCGAGGCGGCGATGGCCGCGAGCGCCGCGAACACGCGAATGTGGCCCACCTGGCGTAGCAGGCGCGGCGCGGCTACCGTGCCGAAGAGATAGCCCACGTAATAGCCGGACATGATGATGCCGGTGACGGGCGAGGGAAATCCTTCGAGCGTTGCTCGCAGGCCGAGCAGCGTGCTTTGCAGCCCGGCGCCGAGCATCAGCACGCCCATCCCGAGAAGCAGCGGCCAGGTGGTGAGGATCGGGTTCAGCGGCACGGTGCGTGTCGAGTGCGAGATCGGAGCGTGAGGAATTCGCGACATGATATACCTACGCGCGTGATGGGATCGGACTCTGCTGCAATCGCGACCCTGACCTTGAGCGCGCTCGTTTGCGCGAGCTCCGCCCACGCCGACATCCGCCTGCCACGCCTGGTCGGCGACCACATGGTTCTGCAGCGCGACGCGCCGATCACGATCTGGGGGTGGGCCGATCCAGGCGAGCGAGTCACCGTCGCGTTCCGCGATCAACGGCGGTCGACGCGCACCGATGCACGCGGTAACTGGTCGGTAGCGCTGGCGCCGCTGGCCGCCGGCGGACCGGATTCCATGCAGCTCACTGGGCAGCTCACTGGGCAGCTCACTGGGCAGCTCACTGGACATCGCACCATCACACTCACCGACATTCTCGTCGGCGATGTGTGGCTCGCCTCGGGGCAATCCAACATGGAATTCCCGCTGCAGTCTCAGGGCGGATTCGGCGGGGTCAACGATGCCGAACGTGAAATTGCACAGGCGCAATACCCGCACATGCGACTGTTTCAGGTGACTCGCGAAATCGGATTCACACCAAGGAACGACGTGTCCTTAAGCGACGTGTCCTTAGGGGGATGGCAGGCCGTTACACCAGCCACCGCGGGTCGGTTCTCCGCCGTCGCGTATCTATTCGGGCGTGAGCTGCATCGCCGACACGCAGTGCCGATCGGGCTGATCGAGTCCAGCTGGGGCGGCACACCCGCCGAGTGCTGGATCAGCGCGGGCAGCCTGCGGGGGTTTCCGGAATTCAGCGCTTCGATCGAGCGCCTCGCGCGCGTGGACGATCAGGCGATCGCGGTTTATCGCGATTACCTCTCGGTCCGCAACGCCTGGTACGCGATGCATGGACGCGAGGATCGCGGACGCGTCGACGGTCAGGATCTGTGGGCAGCCGCAACGTACTCGGACATGAGCTGGCCGACCAGCTTTGAACCACAACCGTGGCCTCGCAAGGCGATCAAGGAGTTCGACGGTACCATGTGGTTTCGCCGCACAATCCAGCTGGATGCCGATGCCGCGGCCCGGATGCTGCGACTGCATCTGGCGCACCTGCGCGAAGCTGACACCACCTACTTCAATGGCGTGAGGATCGGCGCGGTCGAGGGAGAAACCCGCGAACGCGACTACGCCATCCCCGCCGGCGTCGCGCACGCGGGCAGCAACACCATCACCGTGCGGATCACCGGTAGCTATGCTTCCGGTGACGGTTATGTGGGCGTGCTCGGCGATGCAGCGGATCTTTATCTTCAGGTCGGACCGCAGCGTCTGCCGCTCGCCGGAATCTGGTCCTTTCAGCCCGGGCCGGATCTGAGCGAGCTGCCCGAGCCACCCCCGATGGCGGAATTCATGACGCAATTTCCGCAGGCGCCGGTGACACTCTATGACGGGATGATTGCGCCGCTCACTCGGTATCGCATCCGCGGTGCGATCTGGTACCAGGGTGAGGCGAATGCCGCGCGCGCGCCGCAATACCGCACACTCTTCCCGACGCTCATACGTGACTGGCGATCGCACTGGGGCTACGAGTTCCCGTTTCTTTTCGTGCAGCTCGCGGGCTACGGTCCAGACGCGCCCGAACCTGCGGACTATGCGTGGGCGGAGCTGCGCGAGGCACAGGCGGGCGCATTGGCGTTGCCGCGCACGGGGATGGCCGTCGCCATCGACGTGGGCGACGCGACTGACATTCATCCCAGGGACAAGCAGACTGTGGCGCACCGGCTGGCGCTCGCCGCCGAGCGTGTGGCGTACGGCGAATCGCTGGTGGCTTCCGGCCCGCGCTATCGCTCGATGCGTCGCGAGGGTAATCAGATTCGATTGCACTTCGATGATGACGGCTCGGGACTCGTGTTCGGCGGCGCGCCCGGGTCGCACGAGGCGGGGCGCGGATTCTCGATTGCAGGTTCAGACGGTCGGTTTCACTGGGCGGTGGCCCGGATCGACGGCACCGATGTGCTGGTGTCCAGCGATGAGGTCCCCGCACCCCGCGCAGTCCGCTACGATTGGAGCAACACGCCCCAGGGCGATCTCTACAACCGCGCGGGTCTGCCCGCACCACCATTCCGCACCGACGCGCCGCCAGTCCCTGGCCGCTAGCGCGCTGGTGCGCTGGCGCGCTAGCTACTCTGCCCGCACAGAGTCACATCGCCGCTGTGTGTATCGATTCGCACCTGCGCGCTGCCCGCGCCCTGGCGAAACGATAACCGCGAGCCGGGACCGTAGCTCTCGTGCGTCGCTTTCTGACCAAAACAGGTCTTCAGATCGCCGCTGAAGGTATGCAGTTCAAAGTCGGCCGCCGGAGGTCCGTCCGTGAAATCGATAGTGAAATCTCCGCTGACCGATTGACCCTCGAGCAGACCGTCGCCGGCAAGCGCGGCGCGGATCTGATAGTTGCCCGATACGGATTTGATGCTGGCGTGCGTGATCGCGCCGAGCGAGAGCTTGCCCTCCCCGCTCACCGTGTTGACGTTGATATCGCCATGGCCACCGTCGACATCGAGGTCGCCGCTGACGGTGCCGAGCTCCAGCAGTCGCGACTCCGGTCCCGCGCTCAGGTGAACGTCGCCGCTGACGGTGTGAATGCGCACATCGTGCGCGGCCGTCGTCGTGACATTGCCGCTGACGGTCTGCAGTTCCTGATTTCCCTGTATGTCCCTGACTGACAGGTTGGCGCTCACGAGCGAGGCCGAGACACTGCTGCCGCGCGGCACATGCACGCTCAGGATGGCTTCGTGCCGCAAGCGCACCCGGATCCACCAGTGCTGATCGTCAGAGTCGGAATCGGAATCCACCACGCGGATGGTGGTGCGGCTGCCCACGGATCCGATGTCGAGCTTGTCCGCATCCGAACCGAGCGTACCGGCAACCTCGATTTCCGGCTTATCCCACCCGATCACATCGACGTTTCCGCCGACGTTGATGATCTCGACCTGCCCTTTCGGATCGGCCGAGCGGTGTTCATCGACATCATGCGATGCAGCCAACGCGATGGGCCCGCTCAAGGTCACTACCAGCGCAAAGATCGACAATCGGATGCTCATGTGCGGTTCCTCTGCATGGCCGGTTCGGTGGTGCGCACCACCGTGGCGTATAGATCGAATTCCTGCTGCCAGGTGCTCGCGAGCAGGCGATTGAGTACCGCGCTCTGCGGATCGGCCGCCAATGCGCGGCGGATATCGGCGTTCGAGGCCCGAATGATCGACAGGTCGTGCTCGATGCGCTCGCGTGTGACCGGCTCGAGCAACGCCAATCGATCCTGGTAGGTGCGCTCCAGAGTGGCCCGAGTCTTCACATATTCCGGATCGGCCGGCACCGCAAAGCCCGCCGAGCCCAGTGCACCTGCAGCCAGCAATGAGTGCGACCGGCCCGCCTGCCAGCCGATGATCCCTGCCGTCAATGCAATGGCCAGTCCCGCGGCCAGCGCCAGCGGCAGGGGTCGCGGCCGCTGACGCCCGGTTGCGTGAGCCGTGATGGCCGCGTCGATCGCGGGCCACAGGTCACGCTCCAGCGGCAGCTCGCGCGGTAATTGCGCCAAACGCTCATCGAGACTGTTCATTGGTCCTCCGGCGACAGATCCAGGCGCGCGGCCAGGATGTGCCGCGCGCGGTGCAGCTGCGCCTTGCTGGTACCGACCGCGATCTTGAGCGCATCGGCCGCTTCCTCATGACTGAATCCATAGATGCCCACCAGCACCAGCACCTGGCGTGCGCCGGCCGGCAAGGCGGCGATGGCCGCCTCCAAATCGAGCGGCGGCGCATCCTCGGCAGCCTGGGATTCGAAGGCGGAGCCTGCCTCGCCAGCACCCGTTTCAAACGCCTGGGCGAGACCGCGGTGGCGCGCCATGACCGTGTTGACCGCGATCCGGTGCAGCCAGGTGGCAAAGGCGCTGCGCGCTTCGAAGCGCGGCAGCGCGCGCCAGGCGCTGATGAAGGTCTCCTGTACACAGTCCTCGGCCGTCTCCCGGTGTCCGGTCAAGCGCATGCACAGGCCATGCACACGCCCGGCATGGAGGCGGTACAGGCGCTCGAAGGCCGGCCGGCTGCCCGCGATGGCCGCGGCGATGACACGGCGCTCATCGAGCGCGGCGCGCGCCGCGGCGTCCGGAAAATCGATTGTGGACGCTGACGCCTGCACCTAAGGCTCCCATGCACGTTGGCGGATTAGACGCGACCGCGCCCCGAAAGGTTTAGCTCGTCGGCTAGAATGCGCGCCGATGATCGCACCCAGCCCTGATGCCGCCGCCGAAGACCGGTCGCGCTCGCGCTCCCTGGTGGCCTCCCCCGACGGCATGGTCGCCAGCGAGAGCGTACTCGCCTCGCAGGTGGGGGCCCGCATTCTCGAGGACGGCGGCAATGCCATCGACGCGGCCATCGCCGCCAATGCGATGCTCGGCCTGGTCGCGCCGATGAATGACGGCATCGGCGGGGATCTTTTCGCCATCGTGCATGAGGCCAGCAGCGGCCGATTGCACGGGCTGAACGCGTCCGGCTGGTCGCCGGCCGGCCTGAGCGTTGAGTTTCTAATGGGTCAGACGCTGAATCAGATGCCCCAGCTGGGCATCCATTCGGTCACGGTGCCCGGTGCAGTGGCGGGCTGGCACAGCCTGGCGCAGCGCCTTGGCAGCCGCCCGCTGGCCAAACTGCTGGCGCCCGCCATCGCCTATGCCGAGCACGGATTTCCGGTCGAGGAAGTGGTCCAGGGCTACTGGCGCGCCAGCGAGCCGGTGCTGCGCCAGGACCCCGCTGCATCGGCCACCTACCTGCCTCACGGCCGGGCGCCCGAGGTCGGCGAGCTGTTCCGGAATCCCGCGCTGGCCTGGACCTATCGGCAGATCGCAGCGGGCGGCCGGGACGCTTTCTATCGCGGCGAAGTCGCGCACAGGATCCTCACGACCTCGGCCGCCCACGGCGGCACCCTGACCGCCGACGACCTGGCCGAGTTCGAAGTCGAATGGATCGAGCCCATCTCGACCAATTATCGCGGCTGGACGGTCTGCGAGTTGCCGCCCAACGGCCAGGGCATCGCCGCGCTCGAGATGCTCAACATTCTCGAGCGCTTCCCGTTGCGTGAATGGGGCCACAACTCGGTGCGCACGCTGCACACGATGATCGAGGCCAAGAAGCTCAGCTACGCGGACCTGGGGCGCCACATCGGCGACATGCGCTTTGCGAGCATCCCGGTACCGGGACTGTTATCGCGCGAGTATGCAACCGAGCGCGCCCGGCATATCGATCCGACGCGCGCTGCCGCGATCGCCGAGCCCGGCACGCCGCCGGGAACCGATCACGGCACCACCTACCTGGCGGTCGCCGATCGCGCGGGCAACCTGGTGTCCCTCATACAGAGCAACTTTGCGGCAGTGGGATTCGGATCGGGGATCGCGGTCACTGATGCGGGTTTTGTGCTGCAGAATAGAGGTGGTCTGTTCAATCTGGAGGCGGGCCATCCCAACCAGCTGGCCGGCCGCAAGCGCTCGCTGCACACCATCATCCCGGGCTTCATGCACAAGCCCGGCACGCGCATCGCCTTCGGCGTCATGGGCGGGTGGAACCAGGCGCAGGCGCACGCGCAGTTCGTTTCGAATGTCGTGGATTTCGGCATGAACATCCAGGCCGCGCTCGACGCGCCGCGCTTCTCGAAGGATACCTTCGCCGGCCGCGATGTCAGCCTGGAAGCGCGCATTCCCGAATCCGTGCGGCAGCAGCTCGCCGCCCTGGGGCACGAGATTGTGCTGCGCGGTGATTTTTCCTCGGTCCGCATGGGCAGCGGCCAGGCAGTGGAGCACGACCTTGCGCGCGGCATGCTGTTCGGCGCCTCCGATCCGCGCAAGGACGGCGCGGCCATCGCCGCCCTGCGACGCTGGAGCTAGCGACGCCGGAGCTAGCGGCGCTCAGACCGTGCGCTTGGTGAAGCGCGCGATGCCGCGGCGCGCATCGTCGGTGCCGGCATTGCAGGCCATCACATCGGAGGCGCGCTCATAGGCCGCTTCGATCGAAAGCTCCAGCTGTTCATAGAACAGGCGCTTGCCGAGCGCGATGGCCTCGGGAGATTTGGCTGCGATCTGGGCCGCCAGCGCGGCGATCTCGGCATCGAGCCGCGCCTGCGGCACCACGCGATTGACCAGGCCGCGCTCGCGGGCCGTCGGGGCATCGATGAACTCCCCGGTCAGCAGCATCTCCAGCGCCGGCTTCTGCAGCACATTACGCGAGAGTGCCACGGCCGGCGTCGAGCAGAACAGCCCCAGGTTGATGCCGGAAACGGCAAAGCGCGCATCATCGCTGGCCACTGCCAGATCACACATGGCCACCAGCTGGCAGCCGGCCGCGGTGGCAACGCCCTGTACCCGGGCGATGACCGGCTGCGGCAACCGGCGAATGGTCAACATCAGCTGGCTGCAGACGCCAAACAGCGCCCGCATCTCATTGGTACTGATCTCCGAACCCATCTCGTTCAGATCATGCCCGGCACAGAATGCGCGGCCCTCCGCGGCCAGCACGATGACCCGTACCGAGCGGTCACTGGCGAGGGTCTCCAGCGATTGCTTGAGCGCCGCCATCATGGCCGCGGACAGTACGTTGTACTTGGCGGCGCGATTGAGGGTCAGGCGGACCACGGGCCCGTCATGATCGACGCGCACGAATGGCGCTTCCGCCGCGCTCGCCACCGATACATCGGCGCTGGTATTGCCCATCATTTTGCCTCCTGGATGGCCATTGTACGCGCGCTCGCCCGGAGCCTGTTCAAAGCGCCGCTTTGCCGATAGATTGGCGGCCATGGGGGCAAAAAAGGCACAGCCGGTGACGGAGGCGCAGGCTGCGGCGCTGGTCAAATCCGGCGACTGGGTCGACTATGGCTTCGGCCTAGCGCAACCCGATGCCTTCGATCGCGCGCTGGCCGCGCGTGCGGCGGAACTGGAGCAGGTCAGGATCCGCTCGGCGCTGACCGTGAGGCCACGGGCCGTGCTGCAGGCCGATCCGGAAGCTGAGCACTTCCTTTGGTTCAACTGGCACTTCTCCAGCTACGACCGCAAGCAGCATGACGCCGGTCGCTGCAACTACATCCCGATGAACTTCGGCGAGGCGCCCAGCTATTACCGGCGCTTCATCGACCCGATCAGTGTCGCGTGCATCAAGACTGCGCCCATGGATTCCCAGGGCTATTTCAATTTCGGCTGCAGCACCACCTACCTGCGCGCCATGATCGAACGCTCGCGCACCATCATCGTCGAGACCACCGAGGCGATGCCGCGCGTGCCGGGGCCGGACAATGCCATCCATGCGCGCGACGTCGACTTCGTGATCGACGACGGCACCTCACCGCTGGCAGAGATCGGGGCCGCGCCCAGCGGCGACGTCGAGCGGCAGGTGGCGCAATTGATCGCAGCGGAAATTGAGGACGGCGCCTGCCTGCAGATCGGCATCGGCGGCATGCCGAACGCGGTCTGCTCGCTGCTGCGCCATGCCAACGTGCGCGACCTGGGTATCCATACCGAGATGTTCGTGGACGGCATTGCCGACCTCATCGAGGCCGGCATCGTCACCAATGCGCGCAAGCAGATGGACGTCGGCCGCAGTGTATTCTCCTTCGCGCTCGGCTCGGGCAGGCTCTATCGCATGATCGATGGCAACCAGGCGGTGTCTGCCTGCCCGGTCGACTATACGAACCTGCCCCACAACATTGCGCGCAACCACAAGGTCGTCTCGATCAACAACACCACGCAGATCGATCTGCAGGGACAGGCGGCCTCGGAATCCTGCGGCAATCGCCACGTCAGCGGCACCGGCGGCCAGTTGCAGTTCGTGCGGGGAGCCTACGCCTCCGAAGGCGGCAAGTCGTTTCTGTGCCTGTCCTCAACCTTCAGCAAAGGCGCTGTGCGCGAAAGTCGCATTGTCGCCACGCTGACACCGGGCAACATCGTCACCACGCCGCGCACCGACACCATGTACGTGGTCACCGAGTTCGGCATCGTCAATCTTAAGGGCAAGTCGGTGGCCGAACGCGCCGTGGCCCTGATCTCGATTGCCCACCCCGACTATCGCGAAGAATTGGAACGCGAGGCGCGCCAGAAGAACATCATCCCAAAGGGTTACCGGTAGCACAGCGCTGCTAGCCGATCAGGCGCGTCCCCGCGTACAGCAATACCCCGACGATACCGCCGACCAGCGCGCCATTGATGCGGATGAACTGCAGGTCGCGCCCGATCTCGATTTCGATCCGGTCGCTGACCTCCTGCGCGTCCCAGCCGCGCACTACTTCCGATATCAGCGCCGCAATCTGGCCGCCATGGCGTGCGGCGAGCCTGCGCGCGAACTTGAGCCACGCGGCATTGAGACGCTGCAGGATCACCGGATCGCGCGCCACGCCTGCGGCAAGTGCCGCCAGCAGCGTGCCGGTGTAGTGGCGCAGCTGCGAGTCCGGCCGCGCAAGATCGGCCTCGGCCCGCGCGGCCAGGGTGTCGCGCAGCCGGCGCAGGTCGCTGTCGCCGAAGAAGCTCTCCAGGGCGCTGCGCAGCCAGGCCTGTGCCGCTTCGCGCTGCGCAGGCAGTTGCTCGAGCTCGCGCGCCCAATCCCGTAGCGCCACGGCCAGCGATTCGCGCAGCGGATGCTCGCCATCGCCTGCAACCTCGTGCAACAGCGTCCGGACGCCATCGAGGAATTTACGCACGATGTATTGATCGACGAAGGCCGGCGTGTACTTCGAGGCCTGCGCGAATTTTTCCCGCACCAATTCCTCGTTCCCCAGCAACCAGCCATCCATGGCCAGCAGCGCGCGATCGAGCAGTACCCGGTGCAGACCCGCATCGAGCAGCACCTCCATGCTCCTGCCGATCAAACGCGCCGCGTCGAGTTCGAGCAGTTTCGGCAGCAGATTGACGCGAAACAGACGGCGCAGATCCTCATCCTCTGGCGCGCGCAGCAGTGCCGGCAGAAAGCTGGTGAGCGAATCGGCAACGATGGCGGCATTGGCCGGCAGCGCGAGCCAGTCTGCCATCTGCCGCGGTACGTCGAGTCCCTCGAGCTTGCCGACGATGGTGTCGGGCGTGAGCAGGTAGCGCGTCACGAAGCCGCCGAGGCTGTCGCCGATGTTGCGCTGATTGCGTGGGATGATGGCCGTGTGCGGGATGGGCAGACCCAGCGGCCGCCGGAACAGCGCCACTACCGCGTACCAGTCGGCGATCGCGCCAATGGCCGAGGCTTCCGCGAAGGCCTGTGTCCATCGCAGCCAGGGCCAGGTCGACTCGAATTGAACACTCAGTATCAGAACGATAAGGTTGACGGCCAGCAGCGCCAGATTCAGCCGCTGCATGCGACGCAGGCGCGCGCGCTTGTCTTGGGTCATGGTGACTATTATGCGCGCCGCGAGCGCACTTCCCCGCCGGAGAATGCCGACAGCCGATCGCGCCGGCGCCCGACGTCCCTGGCACGCCGCTTAAGTCCATGCTGCGAGCATGAACGCAGAGCTCATCGCGCTGTTTCGGCGCCTGACCGCCGGTGTGTATGTGGTGGGCGTCGGCGATCGACGCCGCTTCGACGCCTTCACGGCCGCCTGCATCATGCAGGTGTCCTATCGCCCTCTGCTGCTGGCGCTTGCCATCAATCCTCGTCATGCCTCCTATGAGCTGCTGCGCTCCGGGCAGGTATTCAGCGTCAGCGTGCTGGATCACTCACAGGTGGATCTGGCGCGGCGTTTTGGCACCGAAACCGATGATGCCGCCGGCAAGCTCTCGGGCATCGAATGGCGGCACGGACTTTCCGGAGCGCCCTACCTGCCCCAGGCACTTGGATTCTTCGACTGTGCCGTGCGCGCGGAATCGGCCGCTGGGGATCACCGCCTGGTGCTGGGCGCCGTCATCGATGGGGCGTTGCTGCGACCGGAGGCCCCGCCGTTGGTGTACTCGGACACCGGCAATCTCGATGGCAGCGCGGCACTGTTCCCGGACCGTTACGAGAGCGCCGCCCCTGGCTGAGCGCGCCGCGCCGGCGAGCTAATCGATCGCTATCTGCAGCTGGTTGCCGGCGTCCGCCAGCAAATCCAGAACCGATTTCCATGCGATCAGCGCGGCGCCGTCGCGATGGGGATTTGCCTGCCGCTCAAAGCGCAGCGCCTGGCCATTGAGCACCACACTTTGCACCCCGCAGCCGCGCGCGCCGATGCGATACTCGATCGAAACGGGGCGGCCGCGCAGGGTAGTGTCCGCCCGCAGTCCATCGAGCCGCGATGGCATCACCGGATCCAGCCGCAATCCATCCGCCTCAAAGCCCAGTCCGAGAAAATGCCCCAGGATGAGCCCGAGCGAGATGCCCGCACCGCTCGAGTAAACGCGCCAGCCGCCATCGAGCCCGATGGTACCGCGGGCGACGCGATCATATTCGGCACTGGCCTGGTAGCGGTCCTCGAAGGCGGCATCCGAACTGGAGTAATAGCAATTGGATTGGCGCGCTGTGGCGCTGGGGACCACCGACTGGATGCCGATCGGATTTGCCTGGCAGAGTGCCTGAAAGAAGCGCTCCGATTCGCCCATGTGCGCCAGGGCTTCCGCGTAGCGCAGGTGCGCGTGCGTGTACATGAGGCCGATCTCGCGGCCGAAGAAGGTCGCGCTCTCGGCGCGTTGGAACAGCCGTTGCGGCCCGCCGTGATAGGCCATCGGGCGATCGAACAACCGTAACCCGTCCGGACCGTGCAGGTAGGTCTCCATCAGCCGCACATGCTCCCGCGCCTGCTGCGGCGAGAACAGATCTTCGATGATCGAGTGGATCATGGCGAGGGCACTGTAGTGCACGCCGGTGACATCGTCTTTCGGATACAGCAGATGGCGCACGACTCCGCCCGCCTCGAACAGCGCATAACCGGCCACGACTCCATCGACCAGCAGCAGTCGATCGAAGTCGGCTCGCACGGCCTGGGCGGCCTGTTCCAGCGGCTGCGCGTCGGTGGGCCGACCGATCGCGCGCAGCGCGCGCGCCAGCGTCGTCATCGTCTTGAAATGCAGCGTCACGGTCCAGGCGCTGCAGAGATGCTCGCGCAGGTGCGGATCGGCCGGCTGCAGCGCATCGTTCCAATCTCCATGCCCATAGGCGGCCAGCGCGGTGCCGGCGATCACGCGCCGGTTGATCACGATGAGCGCGCGTTGAGCGTGTTCCCACACCGTTGCACGCTCGCCGGCTTCCGGTCCGCGCGAGTCGAAGAACGGTATCACCTCATCGAGGCAGGCGACATCGCCCGACGCCAGCAGGTACTGCGCCAGCACCAGCAACGGCCAGAACACGATGTCGCCATGCGAATCTCCGGCACGTATGCCGCGCTCGCGCTCGAAGAACATGAACCATTGCGGCCAGTCGCCATCCGGATTCTGCATGGCCATGACGCGCGACAGCAGATCGCGCACCGGCGCGATGCGGTCCAGGGCCAGCAGCATCTCCACCGGCCCCTGGCACACATCGCGCGTGCCCCAGCCGCCGCCCGAATATTGTTCCAGCCCGCGAGGCGAGAGATAGTGCACCAGCGCGTTGTGCGTCAGCCACGGCACGATTTCGGCCAGCCGCGCCACGGCGGCACTGAGTGGATTGGTATCCGGCACGCTCATGGACAATTGTGGAATCAGCGCTTCGCCCTTGGCGAGCAGCTGCGGCGGTGGCACGGACTTATCGATCAACTCGCCACGAATACGAAGCGCCATCAGCGGCGACGGCGCCAGGGTGAGAGCGACGTACGGCTGCTCGCGCGAGATACCGTCGAGGAACAGGACTTCATCGCCGCCGATACTTTCAATGCGCGTACCGCCTGCCGGAATCAGACGAAACGATCCCTTGGGAAAACGACTGCCGATCTCCCCACCCGGCGCCGGCTGCAGCACCACCTCATCGCCGTCGCGCCGCCAGCGTGCCGGCCCGTCGGTGCTGCCATCATCGCCGTTGAGCGCGACGTGCAGTGAACACAGGATGCGTGTCGGCGCCCCGGCCAGTACTTCGATTTCCAGTGTGACTTCGTCGGCCGTGGCACCGGCCGCGGCGCGTACCTGGATTTCGCCCTGCGCATGACGGTAGATCCAGCGACAGGCGTCGGGCGCGATCTCGAATGCCGAGGGCAGCTGCAATAGCTGCCAGCCATCGCCAAGCCAGGCGAACAGCCGCAGCCCCTGCGAGCGGAATAGCGACAGATAGCTGTGAACCGTGGAGAGCGCGCGATTGATGCTGACGTGACCCTGGGTGAGCATCGAGTGAAATACGCCGGCCATCCACACCGTAGAAGTGAGCGCCGTCTCATCGGGCGTGATGTGCCAACCGGCACGCAGGATGTGGCCATGCGGGCGACGCACCAGCAATTCCTTGGCACGCAGCACCACGTGACGATCGTCGCCATGGAAAAAGGCCAGTCGCGCTCCCTGATCGCCGAACTCCTCGTGTCGCCATGCGTGGGGAAATAATTCCCGCAGCCGCCCGTCCGTAAGCTCGAGCGTCGGGAGCAGGGGCGCGGCGCTGAAAAGCGTCGCAGCCGCCGATGGGCCGGGTTGAGTCGCCGCGGCTGCACCCGGCGGCGCAGCTATGCTCGGCGGTGCGGCGATACTCGGCGGTGCGGCCTCGGGTAACGAAAATATGGCCGCCACCCGCTCGAGGTCGGCATCATTCGTGGCGTCGGGATGATCGGCCTCGTAAAAGCCAAAAAAGCCGGCCGAGGTACTCTGACCGGCCTGGAGCCGAATCGGCGCATCGCGCAGCACCACCATGGCGTGCTCATGCTGCAGGCGCCGGCCCGGCAGATCGCCGTCCAACCCGACGGGCTTCTGCCCCGCGCGACCGGACAGGCCGTAGAACTGCAGTGCATCGGTCGCGAACGATGCGCCCGCCCGCAGCGAACCGATCAGGCTCCAGGGATACCGCCCGTCGGCGGCCTGATTCTGCCGCGTGGCCACCACGGTGCCGTGCCCGACATGCGTCAACGGCATGTGATCGAGGTACTGGCTGACGTAGAACTCGTTGAGTCGCACGGCGCCATAGGGCGCCAGCGCCAGATCCTGCACATAGGTCAGATCGAGTTGCTGCGTGCGCGCGCCGCGATTCTCGATCCGAACGTGCCAGAACCAGGCGCGTGCGCGCGCCGCGAGCACCAGTGCGATCGAATAGGCGAGTTCGCCCCATTCACCCGCTCCGCTCCGCGAGGGTGCGTGAAAGCGGGTCGGACTGGCCGGGCCGAGCAGCGCGGTCCAGGCACCCTCATCCCCAGGGCGACGCAGAAAAAGATTGCCGGGGCCCGCCTCGATCTCATTGCCGAAGAACAGGCCCAGGGAAATCGATTCGCAGTCGAAGCGACGCAGTGAACCGTTTGCGTTGAGATCGACGCTCAAACCGGACGGGCTGATGGTGCGCATGCGGCAACAATACCGCAACTGCGTCAGTGCGTGGACTTGCGCTTGGCAACGGCGCCGCTCAACATCGCAGCCATGAGCGCCGATGTGAATTCCGATCCGATCTCAACCGGGCACTCGGGCCTGCGCCGGCTGGTGCCGTCATTGCCAAGCCGCTGGTATTTCGATACAGCGCAGTACGCACTCGAATTCGAGCGCGTCTGGGCGCGTAACTGGATCTATCTGTGCCGCGCCGACTCGATTCCCGACACCGGCTGCTTCCGGACGTTCACGATCGGCACACAACCGATCCTGGTGCTGCGGGAGGAGTCGGGCGAACTGCGCGCCTTCTACAATACGTGTCGACACCGCGGCTCACTGCTGTGCGCCGAGGCCGCCGGCAAGCTGCCGGCGCGCGCCATCACCTGCCCCTATCACGCCTGGACCTATCGCCTGAACGGCCAGCTGGCGCGCATTCCCTCAGCCGGGCGCGCGCACTTCGTACCGGTGGCGGATACGGCACTGTATGGCATCGCACTCCAGCAGTGGCGCGGCTTTGTTTACGTCAATCTGGCAGCACCGGGCCAGCAGCCCAGTCACCACTTCAACGCCAATACCGAGACCGTGGCCCACTGGCCGCTGGAAGATCTCATCGTCGGTCATCGACTCACCAAGCGCATCCGGTGCAACTGGAAGATCTTCTGGGAAAACTACAACGAATGCCTGCACTGCCCCACCATCCATCCGGCGCTGAGCACGCTCGTACCTATCTATCGGCGCGGCATCATGGAACAGCGCGACGATCCGGACTGGCGCAACCGATCGCACGACCCCGATCCAGCGGTCCAGGGCGGTCTGCGTTCCGGCGCGGGCACCTGGTCGGCTGATGGCCGCACACTGGGACACGAATTTGCCGCGCTCACCGACGAGGAGCGCCGCGTGGGCTATCACTTCGTGACCAATCTCCCCTCCCACTATCTGGTCGCGCACGTCGACTACGTGCGCTCTTCCAGGCTGCTGCCGCTGGGCCCGGAAGAAACCGAGATCGAAGTGGAATGGCTGTTTCCACGCGAGACACTCGAGGATCCTGACGCCGATATCCGCTCGGTGTGCGATTTCTCCTCGCAGGTGCTGGCTGAAGACGCGGCAGCCTGCGAGATCAACCAGCGCGGATTGCGCTCAGCGCCGCACGCGGCAGGCATGCTGATGCCGGAGGAATACGACCTGTACCGGCTGCACGAGTGGCTGCGCGCACAGCTGGCCTGATCGCATCCCGACGCGCATGTCAGTTCCGATCATCGACATCGCGCCGCTGTTCGCGGTGCCGGGTGCGGCTCGGGACGATACCGATCGCGCCATCCTGGCCGCGGCCCATGAGATCGGATTCCTGCACATCGTCGGACTGCCGCAGGAGATGCCTCTCGGCGCGAAATTCCGGGCCGACCTGCTGCGCATCTTTAGCCTGGATCCGGCCGCGCAGCGCCGGCTCTGGCGCCAGAAATTCGAGCCGGGCAATGCCAATGTTTATCGCGGCTGGTTTCCGCTGCAACCGGGCAATGTCACCGCCAAGGAAGGTATCGATCTGGGCGCGGATGTATTGCATGGCTGCGATGTGATCTGCAGCCGCGATCCGCTGCGCGAAGCCACGCCCTTGCCGGCTGAAGCCTCGCTGCCCGGCTGGCGCGCGGCGATTGCGCGCTACTACGCCGCCATGGAGCGCGTCTGCAACGCGCTCATGCATTCGATCGCGCGCAGCCTGCAACTGCCCGAAGATTTCTTCGATGCGGCGTTTGATCGGGGACTCTCGACGCTGCGGCTGCTGCGTTATCCGCCGCGCAGCGCGCAGGAGCTCGCAGGTTTCAGCGAGCCGGCGCTGTGGGTCGAGCACGAAGGCCGGCGGCGTCATCTGGCGGGTGCGCCGCACACCGACTCCGGATTCGTGACCGTGCTCGCCCAGGATGGCGTCGGCGGCTTGCAGGCCCGCAACGCCGAGGGCCGTTGGATCGATGCGCCGCCGCTCGACCGCGCGCTGGTGGTGAACTTCGGCCAGGTGCTCGAGCGCTGGTGCGGTGGTCGCATCCGGTCGACCGAGCACCGCGTGGTCGGTTCGCCGCTGGAGCGCTTTTCCATCCCGTTTTTCTACGAAGCGCGCGCCGATGCGACCATCAGCCCGCTGCCCATCGACGCGCCGGAAAGCTTCGAGCCCTTTCTGTTTGGCGATTACCTCTGGGAGCGCATCGTCGGGTTCGTCGAGTTTCGCGGCATGCAGGCACTGCGGCAGCCGGGACGCTGAGCGCGTGCCGCTACCAGTGCAGCTGCGCGATCATGCCGGCGTAGGTGTCGATTCCGTCCCACAGATTCTGCAGGCGCAGGTTCTCGTTGGCAGCGTGCTGGTTATTGTCGTGGTTGACGATGGGCAGCCCGATGATCGGCACATTGAAGCGCTGTGCAAACAGGTATAGCGGCACACTGCCGCCCATCATCGGCAGCACCGCCACCGGACCCGCGGCACTCCGGCTGGCGGTGGCGATGATGGCCTGCGCCACCGGGCTCGACATGTCCGATCGCAGCGCCGGATAGCCGGACTCCCATTGAAGCCGCGCGATGCGAGGGGCGCGCAGGCGCGCGGCCGCGTCCGGTGGCTCATTGACCAGCGTCCAGCCCTTCTGGCGCAGAAACTGCTCGACTGCCCGTTGCACGCCGGCGACGGTCTGGTCCGGCACCAGGCGGAAATCGAGTGAGACCTCCGCATCGACCGGAATGGCGTTGGCGGCTTCTTCACCCACCTGTCCCGAACGGAGGCCGCGCACGTTCAGCGCCGGCCGCATGATGCTGGCAGCCCAAGATTGGGTGCCTTCGGACCGCGCGATGCCAAATTCCTGCCGCAGCGCCTCATCGATCGGCGGTAATGTTCGAATGGCGGCGAGCTCCGCGGGATTGAGCGCACGCACTCCATCGTCGAAGCCCGGGATCAGCACATTGCCATCGTCATCGCGCATCTGCGCAATCAGCTCGGCGGCCATCGCGGCCGGATTGGGGACCCAGTTGCCATAGTGGCCGTCATGCAGCGCCTTGACCGGCCCATAGAGGGTCAGTCGCAATCCCATCACGCCGCGCGCGCCGAAGTAGATCATGGGTTGGCCGGATTGATGGACAGGCCCATCGCCGATCAACCACACATCGGATTGGAGCAGCGCCTGGTTCTGTTCAAGGATCTGCGCCAGGTGCGGCGAGCCCGCCTCCTCCTCACCTTCCCATGCCACGCGGATATTCACCGAAGGTCGCCGCTGCTGCGCCCGCACCGCATCGAATGCGGCCAGAAACGCGACGATGGAGGCCTTGTCATCGCTGGCCGCGCGCCCGAACAGGCGCCACTCGGGATCGAAGGGCCCGTGCACACGCCGCCAGTCGATGTCCTGCCATTCCCCGGTGGGGCCCAGGGCTCGCATCACGGGGACGAATGGATCGGAGCGCCACTGCGAAGGCGTGACGGGCTGCCCGTCGTAATGGGCGTAGAACACGACCGTGCGCAGCGCGCGCGAATCTCCCAGGGCGCCGTAGACCATTGGCGGCGTTCCCGGACCTGCAGACAATAGCCGCGCGTCGAAACCGCGCGCCTTCAATGCCGAGACGAGATAGTCCGCGGCGGCGCTGATTCCGGCCGGGTCCGCGGCCACGCTCGGAAAGTGCGTCAGCTCATCGAGCGTGCCGACGATCTGCGACTCGTGCGCCGCCCGATAGCGATCGATGTCGGCACGAAAGTCGGCATTGCCCGCGGACGCCGCTGCACACGGCAGCATCGCGCAGAGCGCGGCTATCAATAATGGGCGCATGGCGCATTTTGCCGCACAGCGTTGCTGCGCGCACCAAAACGACGCGCCCATGCACCGAAGCAACGCCTCTTTCGTTGCCGCCGAGTCAAAAAAGCAGGCGTTTCCCTGCGGCGCGTGCTGGCACGCTCCTTGCGTAAAGATTGCCAAAAGAATTCTTACAGGGGAATTGCCATGTCTACGACCCCCAATCGCGTATGGGCGTCGAACCGATGGGTGCAACTGTCGCTCGGACTGATCTGCATGATGGCCATATCCAGTCCGCAGTACGTGTGGGCGCTGCTGACCAAACCCCTGCTGGCTGCGCTGGGGGTCAAGCTATCGCAGCTGCAGATCACGTTTTCGCTGCTGATCGTGTTCCAGACTTTTCTGTCACCGCTGCAGGGCTATCTGATCGAGCGCTTCGGACCACGCTCACTGCTCTCGGCCGGAGGCGTACTGACCGGGTTGAGCTGGGTACTGGCATCGCAGGCCACACAGGTCACTGCGCTGTATCTGACCTACGGGGTCCTGGGAGGCATCGGCACCGGCGTCATCTACGTGGGCATCGTCGGCCACATGGTGCAATGGTTTCCGGATCGGCGCGGCTTCGCCACCGGCATGGTGGCGGCGGGCTATGGCATGGGAGCCGCGCTCACGACCTTTCCCATCTCCCACAGCATCGCTGCCCTCGGCTATCAGCAGACGCTGCTGCGCTTTGGCGCAGGGATAGGCGCCGTGGCGTTGCTGGCCGCGCAGGGCATGCGGCGCCCGCCCGATGACCTCACGCACACAGGAGAGCCGGCTCCGACCCGCACGCGCGATGCGGGACCATCGCTGGTACTGCGATCACCGGTCTTCTGGTTGATGTTCGTCATGTTCACGATGATGTCCACTTCCGGACTGATGGTGATTTCCCAGATGGGTGCATTCGCCAAGGACTTTGGCGTCAGCACGGCCGTCGTGTTTGGAACCGCAGCGTTACCGCTGGCGCTGACGCTTGACCGATTCACCAACGGCTTCACGCGTCCCTTTTTCGGCTGGGTGTCGGACCGCATAGGGCGCGAGCGCACCATGACCCTGGCCTTCGCCTTCGAGGGCATTGCGATGACGCTCTGGCTCATCAACCGCAATGACCCGGTGCTGTTCGTGCTGCTCTCCGGCGTGGCCTTTTTCGGTTGGGGAGAGATTTTCTCGCTGTTTCCATCGACCTTGACCGATACCTTCGGCAGAACGCACGCCAGCACCAATTACGGCTTCCTGTACATGGCGCAGGGTGTGGGCTCCATCCTCGGCGGCCCGCTGGCGGCCTGGATGCATGAGAGTACGGGTAGCTGGATCGCGGTTTTCTCGGCGGTGATTGCGCTGGACTTTCTGACTGCCTTGTTGGCGATCACGGTGTTGATGCCGCTTCGCGCCAGGTATCTTCGTAATGCCAATTTAAATTAGATTATCTCCGTAACTATATGATGTTATGGACTAATATACTCCGTACATGGATTAACGCTGCAGCCCGAACCCGGATTACTTCGTGCCGCAGCAGGATGTGCCGGACGCGGCCTCATACTCGTCGTGCCGCTTCACGAAATCCATGGTCGTGCGTTCGTTGCGACCCTTGGGCGCCCGATCGAGAATCATCAGCGTGCCAAGCAGCTGCTCTGGCCCGCGCGCATAGCTCGAATAGGTATGAAAAACTTCGCCGGCCTCGTTGCGATAGAAGGCCGATAGTCCCGGCATTTCCGCCGTGCCCTTGTCAGCGGGCGTAGGCACGAAGTTGTACTCCACCGTGCCCGTTGCGAGTTCCTGTTCGGTGAAGGTGACATGGAAGTCGTGGTTGAACGTGCTGCCGAAGGAGGACGCCCAGGGGAAATGCCAGCCCATGCGTCGCCGATACCGTTCGATTTCCGTCAGCGGCGCGCGTGAGACAGCCACCAGCGTCACGTCGTGATGATTGAGATGCGGCAGCGCGCCGTCGAGGTGATCGGCGAGAAAGGAGCAGCCAGGACAGCCCGCTTCCCAACCCGGCGCGAGCATGAAGTGATAGACGATGAGCTGACTGCGCCCATCGAAAAGCGCGCTCAATGTCATGGAGCCGCCGGGCGTTTCAAATTGATAGTTTGGTTCAACGCGCACCCATGGCAGTGCAAGCCGTTCGGCATTCACGGCATCACGCAGGTGTGTTTCTTCCTTCTCGCGCGCGAGCAGTGCCCTGCGCGCCGCTATCCATTCATCGCGCGATACTACCCGGTGGTTCTGCATGGCTGCTCTCCGTTTACTGGCACCCGTGCGATGATACCCACGTATCGATGGAAGCAGCGTGCACATGAGAATGACTCGCCGAAGGTCTGAGCTATGGGTTGCGACGGCAGCCGCCGCGCTGGCGGTTAGCCGGGCCGTGGCGGCGCCAGCGGTACCTACGCTGTGTGATGGCGATGCCCCGCCGCCCTTCTGCAAGGCCGTGCGCGGCGAACGTTCCGAGGGCTGGCACCCGCAGAGCCGATCGGAAGTCATCGCTCAACATGGCATGGTCGCCACCAGCCAGCCGCTGGCGGCACAGGCCGGGCTGCAGATCCTGACCCAGGGCGGCAATGCCATCGACGCGGCGGTGGCAACTGCCGCGGTGCTCAACGTAGTCGAACCGATGATGACGGGCGTTGGCGGCGATCTGTTTGCGATCGTCTACGTTGCCGCCGAGAACAAGCTCTACGCACTCAATGCCAGCGGCACGGCGCCGACCGGTGCGACCATCGAACACCTGAACTCGCTCGGCTACGAGCGTGACCCCAAGAACCCTGGCCCGGGCTCCGGCATGCCGGTGTTCGGCATTCTGCCGGTCACCGTGCCCGGCGCCGCATGGGGCTGGGAAGCGATGCTGCGGCGGTTCGGCACCATGAGTCTCAAACAGGTGCTGGAGCCTGCGATCTACTACGCGCGCGAGGGTGCACCGGTCAGCGAGCGTATTGCCAGCGATTGGCTGCTGCCGGACGCCATCAAGGGCAGCGATGGCACACTCGTGCCCGATCCGGATTCGGTTCGCGCCTGGTACATCGACGGCAAGCCGCCCACTGCCGGCACCGTGTTCCGCAATCCGGACCTCGCGCGAACCTTCGAGCTGCTGGCGCGGCGCGGGGCGGCGGGCTTCTATCGCGGCGAAGTGGCGCGCGCCATCGTCGCTAAATCGACCGCGCTCGGCGGCACCATGACGCTCGATGACCTGTCCTCCTACCAGGGCGAATGGCGTGAACCGGCGAAGTCGCAGTACCACGGCTACGACATCTACGAGCTGCCGCCGCCGTCCCAGGATTGGGCGGCGCTGGAGATGCTCAACATTCTGCAAGCCTGCGTACCGCGCTGGGCACCGGGCGAGCCGCTGGCAAGCCTGGGGCCGCGTTCACCGCTCTACTGGCATTTGCTGGTGGAAGCCAAGAAGCTCGCCTATTCGGATCTGCATGCCTTCAATGGCGATCCGAATTTCACCAAGGTGCCGCTGGAGCGGCTGCTGTCGATCGACTACGCGGCAACGCTGTGCGATCGCGTCGATCCCAGGCACGCCTCGGTGCCCTGGCCGCCGGGAACCGCCAATGGCAACGGCGACACCATCGTGCTGGCGACCGCCGACAGCGAGGGCAATATGGTGTCCTGGGTAAACAGCAACTATTGGGAATTCGGTTCCGGGATCACCGTTCCGGGATACGGCTTCATACTTCACAATCGCGGCACGCTGTTCTCGCTGGACCCAAAGAGCCCAAACGCGCTGGCGCCGCACAAGCGCCCCTACAACACTTTGTCGGCGGGCTTCGTGATGCACGATGGCGCGCCGCTCATGACCCTCACCCTCATGGGAGGGGACATGCAGCCCCAGGGCCATGCACAGGTACTGGTAAATATGATCGACCTCGGCGCCAACGTGCAGGCGGCCAGTGACATGGCCCGATTCCACCACGAGCAGATTCCCAATGTGCTGGAGCTCGAATCGCCGCTCTTCGACGTGGTCGGCAGCGCGCTTGGTGCGATGGGACACAATGTCCACTCGGCCGATGGCGGCAACATGGGAGGCTTCCAATCCATCCTGGTGCAGACGCCCCCCAAGGAGGGTCCGGGGTCAAAGGAACAACGCGTCTATCGCGGCGGCTCGGATCACCGCAAGGACGGCCAGGCGGTGGGCTGGTAATACAGCTCAGCGGCACCCCCCGGCCGGGTGCGGTCGCCGTGTTATATTGACTGCATAAAATCAGGTTTGGTCCGCCCGGCGCGGCTTAGCGGACGAACACAAGCAGGCGCAATGACCACCGAAAAGAAGCCGCTGCGAAGCAGCCGCACCTATGGCGGCAAGGATCGCGACGGGTTCATCCACCGCAGCTGGATGAAGAGCCAGGGTTTTCCGCCCGACGTCTTCGACGGCCGGCCGGTGATCGGCATCTGCAATACCTGGTCGGAACTCACGCCCTGCAATGCAGGCCTGCGGGATCTCGCGGAACACGTCAAGCGCGGTGTCTGGGAGGCCGGCGGCCTGCCGCTGGAATTTCCTGCGATGTCGCTGGGCGAGACGCAGATGCGGCCAACCGCGATGCTGTTCAGGAATCTGCTGGCGATGGAGGTGGAAGAATCGATTCGCGGCAATCCGATCGACGCGGTAGTGCTGCTCGGCGGCTGCGACAAAACCACCCCCGGACAGCTGATGGGCGCGGCGAGCGTCGATCTGCCGACGGTGGTCGTGTCGAGCGGCCCCATGCTCAACGGCAAATTCCGCGGCTGCGATATCGGGTCGGGCACCGACGTCTGGAAATTCAGCGAAGACGTTCGAGCCGGCAATATGTCGCTGGATGATTTCATGGCGGCCGAGTCGGGCATGTCGCGCACGCCCGGCACCTGCATGACCATGGGCACGGCCTCGACCATGGCGTGCCTGATGGAAGCGATGGGCGTTGCCCTGCCCTTCAACGCGACCGCGCCGGCAGTCGATGCACGCCGTCGCCGCAACGCGCATGAGAGCGGCCGCCTGATCGTACGAATGGCGCGCGATGACCTCAAGCTGTCGAAAATCCTGACGCGCAGCGCCTTTGAGAATGCGATTCGCGTGCTGGGCGCCATCGGCGGCTCCACCAATGCCGTGGTCCACCTGCTCGCGATCGCGGGTCGGCTCGGCGTGCCGCTGTCACTCGAGGACTTCGATCAGCTCACTTCGAACATTCCGTTACTGGTCAATCTGCAGCCTTCAGGGCGCTTCCTGATGGAGGATCTGCACTACGCCGGGGGACTTCCGGCCGTCATGAAGGAACTGGCGCCGATTCTGCATACCGAGGTGTCTACCGTGTCCGGACTAACCCTGGGTGAAGTCATCGCGACGGCAGAATGTTTCAATCGCGAGGTCATCCGGACGATGGCCGATCCGGTCAATGCAACAGCCGGCATCTGGGTACTGCACGGCAACCTTTGTCCCAATGGCGCCGTCATGAAGCCGAGCGCCGCCAGTTCGACGCTGTTCAAGCATCGAGGCCGTGCCGTGGTGTTCGAATCCATCGAGGATCTGCGGACACGCATCGACGATCCGCAGCTCGAAGTCGACGCCAGCTCGGTGCTGGTGCTCAAGGGTTGCGGACCCAAGGGTTACCCCGGCATGCCTGAAGTGGGCAACATGCCGCTGCCGCGCAAGCTGCTCGAGCAGGGCGTACGCGACATGCTGCGCATCTCCGATGCCCGCATGAGCGGCACCGCTTTCGGCACCGTGGTGCTGCACGTCGCTCCGGAAGCGCAAGCCGGCGGACCGCTGGCCATGGTGCGCAATGGGGACGAGATTCTGTTCGACGGTGCGGCGCGCCGTATCGAACTGCTGATCACGCCGGAAGAACTTGCCTCGCGCACCCGGGCCTGGGAGGCTAATCGACCGGCGCCCAAGTACACGCGCGGCTACTACCAGCTCTACATCCAGCACGTGACACAGGCCGACCGCGGCTGCGATCTGGATTTCCTGGCCGGTGGCAGCGGCAGCACGGTGGAACGAGAATCCCATTAATGGGCGATCCGCAGTTCGTGGCCGGGGACTGGGGCACTACGCATTGCCGGTTGTTCCTCTGCCAGGCAGATGGCAGCGTGCTCGACACCATCACCGGCCCGGGTGCCGCTGACTCTCGCGGCCGCTTCGAGGCAATTTTTGACGGCCTGCGGGCGCCGTGGCAGCAGCGATACGGCGCAATGCCGACGATTCTGTGCGGCATGGTCGGATCGAGCATCGGCTGGGTTCAGGCTCCCTATGTGGCCTGTCCCGCGCTGCCCAAGCAGATCGCCGCGGCCTGCGTGTCGCCTCCGGAGCGCAGCATCAGCATCGTACCGGGCCTCTCCTGCCGCAATCGCTTCGGCGCACCGGATTTCCTGCGTGGCGAGGAAACGCAGATCATGGGAGCGCTGTCGAACAATGCGGCGCTGTGCCGGGGCCACCACCTGCTCTGCCTGCCGGGCACCCACACCAAGTGGGTGCTGCTGCAGGAAGGTGCGATCAGCGAATTCCTGACCGCGCCCACCGGCGAGCTGTTTGCGCTGCTGCAGGATCACAGCGTGCTGGTGCGCGATGGGCCGCAGGTGGCCACGACGCCGGGGGGCGAGTCATTCGAGCAGGGAGTGGCGGAATTCAACCGTTTCCCGCAGGCGCAGCTGCTGCATCGATTATTCGAGTGCCGGTCGCGCCGGCTCAGCGGCGAGCTCGCGACGCAGGACGCTGCAGCCTTTCTCTCCGGACTGCTGATCGCCAGTGACATCGCCGGCGCGCTGCAGGCGCTGCCGCACGCCGCTGCCGGGCGCACCGTGCAGCTGATCGGATCACCGGCACTCACTTCCCTCTACGCCCGCGCGCTCGAACGCCATGGCTACGCGAGCACGCAGTTCGACGGCGCCATCGCGTCGATCACTGGCCTCGGTCAAATCCATCGACAGCTGCACGACAAAAAAGTGGTGATGAATGCTGCCCACTGATCTGCCCAGCCGCGAGCACGCCCTGGTGGCCATCCTGCGCGGCGTGGCGCCGGCACAGGTGGTCTCGATTGCAGCGCTGCTGCACAAGGCCGGCATCCGCATCATCGAAGTGCCCCTGAATTCGCCCGAGCCCTACGCGAGCATCGCGGCGCTGGCGGCATCCCATGGCGCCGAATGCCTGATCGGCGCCGGCACCGTGTTGACCGTGGAGCAGGTACAGCGCACGCACACCGCCGGAGCACGCCTCGTGGTGGCACCCAACTGCGATGCGGCGGTGATTCGTGAAGCGCTGCGACTGGGCATGCAGATGATGCCCGGCATCGCCACGGCGACCGAAGCCTTTGCGGCCATCGCGGCCGGCGCGCGCCACCTGAAGCTCTTTCCGGCCATCAGTTACGGGCCGCGGCACCTGCAGGCATTGCGGGCGGTGTTGCCGGACGATGTGCGGGTGTATCCGGTCGGCGGCGTGGGCGCACCGGACCTCTCCGCCTGGATGGCAGCAGGGGCCGCCGGATTCGGCCTGGGCTCTGAACTGTATCGTCCGACCTACAGTCTCGGCGATATCGAACAGCGCGCGAGAACGCTGGTTGCCGCGTATCGCTCGGCACGGGCAGCATCGTGACACTCTGATGAAGCCGGTCGACATTCTCGGTTCCCGCAACATCCTCGGCGAGGGCATCCTGTGGGACTCGCGGCGGCAACGGCTATGCTGGACCGACATTGCGGGCTGTGAGTTGTATCGCTACGACTGGTCGGACGGTGCGATGGAAGTGCTCGATACTCCCGAGCGCATCGGATCGTTTGGTCTGATCGCCGGCGAGGACCGGTTGATCACAGCCTTCGCCAGCGGCATCGCGCTGTACGATCCGCGCACCGGCGCGATCGAATGGCTGGCGCGTCCCGAGGCAATCGTCCCGGGCATCCGCTTCAACGACGGGCGTGTCGATCGCCGCGGACGCTTCTGGAGCGGCACGATGGTCGAGCAGGATGCCAGCCCGGCCAGGGGATGCCTCTACTCGATCGATGCCCGCGACGGCCTGCGCTGCCATATCGGCGAGGTGCGCATCTCCAACGGGCTCTGTATCAGCCCGGACGGCAAGCTGCTGTATTTCGCCGATTCTCCCACTCGCACGATCCGCGTCTACGACATCCGCGAACCGGAGGGCACACTCGGACCTCCGCGCCTGTTTGCGACCACGCCTGTGGGTGCAGTGCCGGATGGTGCGACGGTGGATGCCGACGGCTGCGTGTGGAGTGCCCATTGGGGCGGCGGTTGCGTGGTTCGCTACACACCGCAGGGCCGAATCGACCGCACCATCGCCACGCCTGCGAGCCAACCCACCTGCCCCTGCTTTGCAGGCCCGAACCTGGACATGCTCTGTGTGAGCAGCGCGCGCGAGGGCCTGAACGAATCGACGCTGCAATCCGAACCGCACGCTGGCGCCGTGTTCCTGTACCGTACCGGTGTGCAGGGGATTGCCGAGCCGGAGTACCAGCCTTGAACATGCGCGTGCCCGCGCCGGCCCCCATCAATGTCGGGCTCGTGGGCTTGGGCAAGATCGCGCGCGATCAGCATGTGCCGGCGCTGGCTGCCGATGGCGCCTTCCGGCTGCTCGCCGGCGCGAGTCCTCACAGCCGGATCGAAGGA
>Ga0302326_10003493_pt1 | contig 36964 bp, 38 predicted proteins | sample Palsa_T0_3_FD_202264 | JGI IMG/M metagenome (GOLD analysis project Ga0302326, IMG submission 202264) | Peat permafrost microbial communities from Stordalen Mire near Abisko, Sweden - Palsa_T0_3 | ecosystem: Environmental > Terrestrial > Soil > Palsa > Peat permafrost | place: Sweden: Abisko... | reverse complement strand
CTCCACTTCCCCGATACCGGCTCCGTTTACACGGACATGAGCCAACAGATGCGTCAGCTGGTCAAGATCTTTCGCAGCCGCCGTGGACGCATTGTTTCCGCCATGGTTGGCGGAGGACAGAGCGACCGAGACCTCATCGTCGCTTTCCGCGAGCGTTTCCTCTGGCCGCGCCGCCGGGAGGCCTACGCCACACTCCGCCGCGCCATTCAACGCGGCGAACTGCGCGACGACGTTGACCTGGATCTGCTTCTTGATTCACTCTACGGGCCAATTTACATGCGATTCCTCATCCGGCATGACAAGTTGACGCCCAACTTTGTCGACCACCTTTGCCAGCTCGTGCTGGCCGGAGCCCGTCCCCACGGACTTGTGGACGGGCGATCAAATTGACTTTTGCTCCGGCCCCGGCTGCCGCCCGGATGGGACCATTTTGGGACGTTGGCCATATTCTTACCAGTCGGGCCGTAAAGCCCCGGTCCTTCAGGGCGGGGATATAAGGCGGGTTAAAGCGGGGTCTTTTGTTGCTCAAGGTATTGCTGGATGATGCCCAGCGGTGCCCCGCCACAACAGGCGGCAAAGTAAGACGGCGACCACAGGACATTCTTCCAATGGCGTTTCTCAAGATCTGGCCGCTCGCTACGGAGCCGCCGACTGGAAACGCCTTTGAGACTGTTAACCATGCTCGACACCGAGTGCTTGGGAGGGTGGTGGATGAGCCAGTGTACGTGTTCGGCCTCACCGTTCCTCTCGACGAGTTGCGCCTCGAAGTCAGTGCAAACTTTCTCGAACATGACTGTGAGCCGCTGGATAGCGTCTCCGTCCAATACCTTTCTTCTATATTGGGTGACCTATGAGGCTGTTGATACTCCCCACGCCTGAAGGCGGGGGATTCTAGTCGCCTTACGGCGACCTTAACTGGTTCAACCAAGATTGCTGGCTATCGCCAGACTTACATCTTGTCCGCAGTCGTTTAGCGTCTCCACGTATCCCGAGGCGACGAGTTGTCTTAAACCTTCGTCTTGAGATTGATAGCGGCATTGAAGTCCCGACTGTGATTTGTTCCATACGCGGGGCAGTGCCATTCTCGATCACTGAGACTGAGGTTGTCATTCTTGTGTCCACGTTCAGAGCACAACCGTGTCGATGATAGAATCTATCGGTCTGAAGAGGATGCTGGTTGTTCCCAATCGACTTGTACTTCCATTGACGTAGCGTTTCACCGAATGCAGCGGGGCGCGGGCGCGGAGTAGCACCGGGAGGTCAAAAGGAGCTTGGCGCGGCGGAGCTCCCAAGAATCAAACAGCCAGCGGGGCCGAGTATGGCGGGTTGATTCGTTCGACGCTGGCTCGCGGCGGAAACGGCGGAATCGCCAGTCCAGCTTGAGGAGCCAGGCGGTAGCCCTTACCTCTTACGGTCTGCAGATAGCGGGGAGCTTCGGGCTGCGGCTCAATTTTCTCCCGCAACCGGCGGACATGAACATCGACGGTGCGCGGGGTGACAAATCGCGCGTCCCAAACCGCATCCAGAAGCTGGTCGCGCCGGAACGTCCTTCCGAGGTTCATGGCCAGGTAGGAGAGCAGGCGAAACTCCTTGGCGGTCACGCTTACCATCTGGCCGCGCACCTGCACCGCCATCGCCTCGCCATCTAATTCCAGATCGCCAATGGTAAGCCGCGAGGGGCTTAGCCGCTCACCGGCCCGGCGCAAGACTGCCTGCACGCGAGCGACAAGCTCCAGCGGACTGAAGGGCTTGGTGATGTAATCGTCAGCCAGTTGCAGCCCCGCCACGCGGTCCATTTCGGAAGCTTTTCCAGTTACAAAAATCACCGGCGTCTGGGCCCATTGCGAAGACCTGCGGATTTCGCCGCACAAAGCCAGGCCGTCCCCATCGGGCAGTACCATGTCCAGAAGGAACAAGCTGGGCTTTATGCCCAGAGCCAGCCTGAGGACCGATTCTGCGGTGGAAAAAGTGCGCACCGCGAAGCCTTCCCCCTCGAGCGTACGGCGCAAAAGGCGCGAGACGGCCGGATCCTCGTCAACCACAAAAATAACAGGCCGCATCCTCAGGATCTCCTTGCAATCGATACGCGCGAACCAGGTATGGGGGCTGATCAAATCGATGAGCTGCCATGCCCGAGCGAACTCTGGAGACAAGGCTGAACCGCAGCCAAGCTCAACCATGAATGGAGGAGGGTAGCAGGGGCGGGCTTCGATTGTCAAGCATGTCTACATACATACTTGGAATAGTCTTAGGAATTCCTCGGAACTACCCCTTCCCCAAATATTTTCCGACTACGGTGGCGCAGGCTTCGACAAAGTCCTGTTCCGCTTTATTGAAGGTGCTGGCAAAGTAGCTCTCGATATCGAGCTCCCCTGCGAGCTTGTTCTTCACCAAGATGGGGACAACAATTTCACTATTCACCATGGGTGATCCCGCAAGATACCGCGGATCGGTAGAGACATCATCGACGACTATGGTCTGCCCGCTGGTGGCCGCCGCACCGCAGAGTCCGGTGTCGAGGGGGATGCGAACATTCGGGGTAAAGCTGCCGACGAAAGGTCCGACCAGCAGAATGCCGGGGTCCGCCGGGTCTACGAGATAAAAGCCTACCCAGTTGTAGCGTGTCACCTTTTCGTGCAGACGCTGGGAGATACGCTCCATCACGGACTGGGCCGTAGGAGCGGTTTGAGCAAAGTTCTGAAATTCTCGGAGAAGTTCTTCATGCACTGGCGTCATGCGTCGGTCCTCGCGTTCGGCGTCGGAGGCATTCGTGACACTCGACGCCCACTTCCGTCCCCATGAGTGTAAAGGCTGCGCCCTTTGCCGCTTCTTGGCGGAGAGCACCGGACGAATGCAAGGCCGCTTTGATCTGGATGACAGGCAGATGCTCGACGCGCTGGGGGGTAAGACTGCTCAAGAGGCTGGACCATCGGAAAGGGTCATAGAGGCCGGCTTCAATCCAGCGGACTTTTCGTTTCCGAGTTATTTTTCACCCCTGTGCGTGCTCTCCCACGAATTCTGGTGTCATGGTCTCAGCCGACTTCGAGTTCACCCCAAAATTCTCCCCCGCGCCGGCACAAGAGATCTGGGGCTGCGATCCCAGCGATCTCTGGGAAGAAGGTTGGATGGATTTCGTTCAGTCGCTCATTTTGGAACGGGAACTGGACGGGATTGTGAACGACATCCTGCATGTGCACGTCTTCGTATAGAGGTGAAGACCCTTATCTGGTAATCACTGGGGTGTTTCTGTTGGTTGCGCTGCTCTTCCTGACGAAACTGCCGGAAATCCGCGAGACCAGCACAGCGGGCCTGGAGACTTCGGACGCGAAGCTCAGCGGACTCTTGCCTTTCGCCATTTGATCAAGGGCGTTATCGCCCAGTTCTTCTACGTAGGGGCGCGGGTTGGCGTGGCGAGCTTCATTATTCGATTCGCCGAATTCACTCCTCCCGGCACTCATGAAAAAGCGGCTGCTCACTACCTGCAAGCGCATCTGGCAGGCTTCATGGTGGGGCGTTTTACTGGTTCAGCCATCATGCAAAAATTCCGGGCGCCACGGCTGCTCAGGGTATTTGCCGGGGAGCCTCGCCGCTGTGCCTTCTGGTCGTCGTCTTCGCTTCGGGCGCCACGCCGGTATGGGCCATTGTGTTGAGTTTTTCCATTCCATCATGTTTCCGACCATTTTTGCTTTGAGTGTGTTGGGCGCATCCCAGACTAACCTACAGGCTGTGGGTGGTGAGGTATCTCACTTGGGCAAGCCAATGCGGCGCATAAGCTCTTCAAAGCGCGGGTCCGAGCGGAGAGGATCGAAGCCCGACCGCAGCAGGACGCCGGGGTTAAATCGCTCGTCGTAGCCTTTTTCGAGCCAATTCATGGCTTGATCCCTATCTCCGAGAGATGCATAGATCATGGCAATCTCCGAAGCATTCGAATAACCAGGGTTTGAGCGCTTCTTCAGATCGCCCAGCAGTTCTACCGCTTCGCTCCTCTTGCCGGACGCGACGTAGGCGCGAGCCAGATTGGCTATGCATGTCGGACTATCCCCAGAAAGCTTCACCGCTTCTTGAAGCTCTGCGACGGCTACAGCGTACAGGTGTTTTTGCAGGTACGCCTGGGCGAGCTGATTATGGGCGAGAGCGAAATTAGGGTCCATTTCGATCGTCTTGCGGCTCTGTCGTATGGATTCGTCATAAGAGTGCGCCAGGCCCAGGAGTTCTGCCAAGTCGGCGTTAATGATAAGAGATAGCGGATCAAGATTTTCTGCTTTTCTCAGTTCCGCAATCGCATCGTCGAACCGACCCAATAGACTCAAGTGCCAAGCATACCAATGGTGAGCGGTAGCGTAGCCTGGATTCAGTTCAATGGCCCGCTGAAACTCCTTCCCGGCAGAGTCAAAATCCCAGTCGAAGCCGTCCAGGACGAATGCAAGCGAGTTGTGGGCTTCGCCGAGTCTGCTGTCCAACTCCAGAGCTTTGATCGCCGCAGCCTTGGCTTTGGGGAACGTTTCTTTGGGAGTCATCACTGCGTACTGCCAGTCTCCCAACAAAGCATAAGTGTCGGCTAAGCCAGAATAGGCTTGAGCATATTTCGGGTCCTCTTCGATTGCCTGCTGGAAATAAGCCAGGGCGGCTTTCAAACCATCCGCCGTTCTCTTATTCCAGAAGTAGCGCCCTTTGAGATAGGACTGGTAGGCTTGCGGATTAACAGCCCTTGCGCTTTTCAGCGCGGCTTGCTCCTGCGGAGTCAAGTTGATCCGAATCTGATCTGCTATGGCGCTAGCCACGCGGTTCTGGAGCGCCAAGGTATCCCGCAACTCACCCTCATAACTCTGGGACCACAAGTGTTTGTCCGTAGAGGCTTCGATCAACTGCGCCGTGATACGGACCTGGTTGCCGGATTGGAGCACGGTGCCTTCTACCACGGCGTCCACGTTCAGCTCGCGAGCGATCTGCGGCAGAGGCTTGCGCGCTCCTTTGTATACCATTACCGAGGTGCGGGAGATTACCCGTAAAGCGCTGATCTGGGCCAAGTCAGTGATCAACTCATCTGTCATACCGTCGGCAAAGTAATTCTGGGAAGCGTCACCAGAAAGGTTATCCAGCGGAAGCACCGCTATGGATCGGATGCTCGTGGGAGCAGGAGCCCGCCAACGAAATCGCCAAGCGAAGAAAATGAGCAAACTCAGGACGAGCGCCAAGGCGCCAATGACCCAACGCCTCGACCACTGCCGGCGTTGGGATGCAACCGCCAACCCGGGGCCTTGGATCTTTTGCCCTTCAGGATCTGTACCCGGCGGATCTCCAGCCGCAGGTTCTTGACTTTTTGGGCTGGCGTCTGCATCGAGGACTGAAACGTCCGCGATAAAGCGATAGCCACGTTTTGGAAGAGTCTCGATGAATCGCGGATTCTCCGCCGAGTCCCCCAAAGCACTCCGCAGCTTCCCGATGGAGATATTAAGAGCCTGGTCGAAATCACCAAAACCTTCGTTAGGCCAGACTCGGCTGCGCAATTCCTCCCGGGTGACAACTTCCCCGGCATGTTCCAGCAGGATCTCCAGCAGCTTCATCGGTTGCTGCTGCACTCTGATTCTTAAACCCGCCTTTCGCACTTCCCCCGACTGGAGAGAAACCTCGTAAGTTCCGAATCGCACGACGGAATTGGGCGGCGGGGATTCCATGGCGCATTTGGGCAGCGCACAGAAGTCTAGCACTTCGCGCCCAGGAGACTTCCGGATCCAGGATATATGAGGAGCCAACTCATTAGCCATCAATCACTTAACCGGCAATGGGTTAGATATATGGAAAAAGTTCACAGTTAATTGACGCCGGAAGACGGACGAGTCAGAGTGGGCCGCGACCGGGGTTCGAGTTGATTTCAGGAGAAGGCCAATGAGACTTATTGGGCTTGGCTCACAAGGGGTGGGCCGAATTGGAGCTTCGTCCTCCCAGGACGATCAACCGTTGGCGGGGTTCGAAGAGCTGGCAATGCCCCTTTTCGATGCCCTTTATAACTTCGCGCGCTGGCTGGCGCACGATTCGAACGATGCCGAAGATCTTGTACAAGAGACCTATCTCAAGGCTTTACGCAGTTTCGCATCGTTTCAGCCAGGCACCAATTTCCGAGCATGGATATTTCGAATCCTCAGGAACAACTTTCTAAGTTCGTGCTCAAAACTGGAGCGGCGCATGACCGTTACGATGGACTCGGAGGAGGACGGACCTGAACTGGCAGTTGATACGGAAACTCCCGAAACGATTCTGACGAATCGCTTTAGTTCCCAACTGGTGCAGCGCGCCATCGACGATCTGCCCGTGCATTACCGGGAGACCCTCCTCCTTTGTGAAGTGGAAGAAATGTCGTATCAGGAGATCGCGGAAATATTGACCATCCCGATGGGAACCGTGATGTCACGTCTAGCCAGAGCACGGAAGGCAGTACGCGAGTCCCTCCTTGGCACTACTGACGCACTGCCATCGAGAGACTTGTCTCGTCACATCGAGGCGCATTAGGGGGGCGGGAGGGCAGCGCGAAATCGGCCTCGGAAGGATCAATCAAGCCAGTTTGCTCCGAGCCATGCAAGAGATGCGTCGCCCCTTGGTTGGTTTCACAAGAAGGCAAGGAATCTTCGATGAAACGGCGCTGTGATACCTGAGGCGTGAATCAAGACGCGATCCTGCAGAGGAAAAGTTTATGGCAAGCAGCACGTTGGCAGCAACTTCGAGCACTCCAATCTTTGAACTGCGACGTGCCACAATAGATCGGATTGCGTCAAGTTCTTGCCTTAAGCAGGAGCAGCGCAATGAGCTGGCGCCACAGATGTGTCCCCCGAGCTTAACTTCCCTGCAGAAAGAGACAAGCCTCGGCCCTTCGGCCTGAGTTCTCGGAATTGGGTTTCGAAGCCTGAAGAACTGTACAAAGGATCAGAATTGCCGACGTCAAATCTATGACGCAGCTTTAAACAATTTCGCAAGACTATCGATGTCCGCAGCACTCGCATCGCCGATCACGAAATAGCGAAGGCCGCCTTGACTCCAGGTTTCCAGGTTGAACGGTAGTTGTCTGGGCGAAAAAGAATTTTCGTCCAATTTGGCTGGCAGCGAGCGTTCCTGGAACACGAACACGGAAATATGGTGCTTCTGCACATCGTAAATGAGATGCGCGCCCGGCGTTTGGTCAAGATAGGTCATCCGGCCGCCAAGTAGAGAGAACTCGGAGTTCTGGAGCTCCGGCAAATTGAACGCAAAGGGAATCTTTCCCTGGAACCACGGCTTCACCGTGTGCCGATCGGTGGAGATCACATCCACGGGAGATGAGCTGGCCAGCGTTGCCACGTGCAAGTCTGCGATCTCGCTAAAAACCTGATCTCTGCCGGATCGAGTTCCCAGATAGGCTGAAGTCAACGTCCCGACCACGATAATGGCAGCTGCCGCCGCAGCAAAAGTCCATCCCAGACCAAAACTGCGCCGCGGTTTTACAGCAATCTTCTGCTGCATCCTCTTTCGGAACTCGGCACTGGGGGTGTAACGTTTTCCAGCGACGTGAATCGCGCGCTTCATCTGTACGCGTGTAAGGGCGTCCGCCGGGCAAGAGGGGCAGCTGCGGACATGAGCCTCGAAGCTGCGCATCTCCCCCTCTGGGAGCTCTCCGTCTAGGCAGGTATCGAGTTTTGTCTTCCCAGACTCACAAACCATACTTCACCATTTTAGTTCGTCCTTTTGCAAACTGTTGCTGAAGGTCACCGCGTAGCGCTTTTCTGGCACGGCATAAACGCGACATCACCGTTCCCATCGGGATGACGAGAGTGAGAGATTTCCTGGTAAGACATCTCTTCGACCTCACACAGCGGCAGGACCTCCCGATAGGCGACTGGCAGTTGCTCCAGGGCCTGCTGCACAAGCTGCTCATCCGAACGCTGCAGCAGGATGCTCTCTGGCGTTTCCTTGGGCTGCGGGCAAGGCTTCCTCTTCACCTTCAAGATCGAGCGGTACGGTAGCGGTCGCCTTCAGCCCGGTACGCGAAGTCAGAAACGCATTCCGTAGAATCCTGTAGATCCAGGCGGGAAAATTCGTGCCCGGCTGGAACGACGAAAACCCCTTCAGCACCCTGGCGTAAGTCTCCTGCACGAGATCCTCGGCTTCTTGCCGGTCATGCGTCAGCCAGCAGGCAAAGTTATAGAGCCGTTCGAAGTGAGGCATGGCTAATTGCTCGAACGACTCCGATGGCAGGTTCTCTCCGACATGCCCACAAGGGTAACCAGCGGACGATCGTTTTATTCCCGTAGCCCCCAAAAAAATACCACGGAATAAAACCGAGTGCCGTCGGTTCTGCACAGCGATTAAGAGAACGAACTGGAGTCACCGAGAGAATGCTGGTGCGGAAGAACCATGCGCTCTTTGGCAATTCCTTTAGGGGGAACAAAGTGAAGAACAATCTGAAAATGCTTGGTTTGGCGCTGTGTGCGCTGCCGATGTACCTGCAGGCCGGAACAGGACAAGATCTGAAGCCGGTCTATCAACCCGCCCCAGGGCAGAACACACGATCCGCAGAACCGATTCCGGCGGGCACCATTCTTCCCGTCAGCTTGAACACTGCCTTGCGCTCGGACAAGGGCGGAAGCGGAACTACCATAATCGCGACGGTCATGCAGGACGTGCGCTAGGCGAGGGGGTGCTACGTAAAGGATCCACGCTGACAGGCCATGTGGTCGCGGCCATCACTCCAGGCAAGGGGTCTGACGACTCAAAGATCTCATTTCAATTCGACCAAGTCCGATTTGGCAACCTGACCATCCCAATCACCACCACCCTGCGCGCGGTAGCGTCAAGGTCTGCCGTATCTGCGGCAACGCCCGAGCTCACCTCGAGCGAATATGCCGACAACACGATTGAAATCGGAGGCGACCAAATTTCTTACGGCGAAGGTGGGCCGGTAATGGCGGGATCGCAGGTCGTGGGGAAATACACGGGACAAGGCGTGCTGGCCAATGTAGACCAAGATTCGGGCACCCCAAGCGGGGGCACGATAGATGGCGATGCCCGTCCGCAAGCATTTTGGCTCTTCTCAGTGAATGCCCGCGGCGCATATGGATTTCGCGACCTGACAATCCTCCAATCCGGACGCACCGAGCCCCTTGATGAACTCACTTTGGCCTCCGACCGGAAGGCAGTGAAAGTCGACAAGGGCAGCGCGATGCTGTTGCGGGTCGATGGCAGCGGGCCCGAGCAGGCACAGGCGCGCACCACTCCTTCACGAGAAACAGGGCAATAACAAGTTCGCGGGTGCGGCGGAGTTAATGCCGTCCAGCCAGTCCGCCGCAGCCCGCGATTCATTCCTTGAGACCATAGAACCCGGCTGGAGAACTTTCTTTGGGCCAGCCTGGAATAAAAGATCAGAAAGTCTGTTATCTCCATTGAAACTCATGCAACTCAAAATTGGGGAGAGATACACATGAGACAAGTAGGAGTGGCATTGGCCGTGTGTTTGCTGGCTAGCACTTTCGCCGCCGGGAAGGGGAATGACGCACCGTGCAGCACCCAGAGCAAGAAGTCCAGTTCCGAGGCCGTGGCAGTTTGTTTATCAGAGATGCAGAAAGCAATCGAAGCTCAACAAGAGCAGATTCAGCGTTTGGGGATCACGCGCGTGCTGATCGAAGGAAGCTTCGGCATCGGGTTCAAGGCTTGTGACGGCTCGAGAGAAAAGGTGAACCGCGGCCGAATCCAGTGGGGGCCGCAGTTTTCCTGCGTAGACCGCAACACCTGGTCGGGGATGGGTGGAGAACCACACGGGCTGGATGCGATGATCTTCAGTTCGTTCCGCTACCACCTACCGTAGCGTGTGCGAGCCTCACCCTCGCGATTGCTCTCTCCGCTTGCGCGGGGGTGGGGACTTTATTACTGCTCGTTCGAATTCAGGTCGGAATGAATGCACGCGGCAAAGCTAAATTTAGAAGAGGTAATGGCGATGGTTAATCCTTTCGACCTTAAGACGGCATTCTTGGCCAAGCACGCGCAACATGTGGTGCTGATCCATTTTCCAATCGGGCTGTTCATCACGGCAGTAGCGTTTGACCTTATCGCGCAATGGACGAAGCGGCGTGGCCTGGCGGACGCGGCATACTACAACTTGCTGGTGGCGGCGATTTCGACTGTTCCGGTTCTAGCTACCGGGCTACTCGCGTGGCAGTTCCAACTCGAGGGACAGAAACCGAAGGGCATCCTTTTGCTGCACCTCGTGCTGGCGTGCGTTTCGACGATGATGATCTGGCTGGTGTGGTGGGTGCATTTCCGCTCGCGACGGCGGAACCTATATTTGCCCAGCTACCGTCTGGCGGTTGAGGTTCTGGCAGTCGGCATCGTTGCGCTGACCGGACATCTGGGTGGCTTTCTAAGCGGCGTAAACGGACCTGGCTAGGCATCGCGATCAGCAAGACAAATGATTACACGCTCAGTCGAGCTCCGTGGTGCCCACGCGCGACAAGACTGCTTGACGGATTATCCCTTCGGCGTCACTGCAGTCGGTGCGACAAACAACAGACGATTGCCAAGAATCTTCACTCAATTTTACACCGCGGTTACATCTTGCCGACAACAACAACCCCTCGCCGAGGTTACCTTCTTCACTGTGGAGGGTGACATAGTTCTATCCCGCCGCTAAATGAACCGGCACTACGCTTCACAAATTTATGGTCGCCGTTCGACTTTGTCGGGAATAAAAGGGACTCGTGCCAGTTATCAACTCAGAAGTCAAGAAAACCAAGGAGGGCAAATGGCGGACAAGAAGCACGATCTCATCGATCAGAAGTTGCAAGACCTCAACAATGACGGCGTCGACCGTCGCGGGTTCCTGAAATGCATGGCATGGGCGGGTACGGGCCTGGTCTGGACGATGAGCGGGGGCATTCCGGTGTCCCGGGCCTTCGCCAAAGGCTACGGCAAAGATGACCGCAAAGGCGCGGACTTCAGCTTTGTGCAGATCAGCGACAGCCACATCGGCTTTAACAAGCCGGCAAATCCGGACGTCACCGCCACTCTGCAGACGGCAATCAACAAGATCAACACCATGGCTCACGCGCCGGATTTCATCATTCACACCGGCGATCTGAGTCAGCTCTCGAAGCCGAGCGAGTTCGATACGTTGGACCAGGTGTTAAAAGGCGCGTCCGCAAAACAAATCTTGTTTGTGCCCGGTGAGCACGACATGCTGACCGACAACGGCGAGCAATATCTTCAGCGCTATGGGAAGGGTACAAAGGGCACAGGGTGGTCGAGCTTCGATCATAAAGGTGTGCATTTCGTTGGTCTCGTGAATGTCGCGAATTTGAAGGCCGGAGGCATGGGCTCGCTCGGTAACGAACAACTGGAGTGGCTGGAGAACGATCTCAAGGGTCGCCCCGCCAGCACTCCGATTGTGCTCTTTGCCCACATCCCACTGTGGACCATCTATCCCGATTGGGGCTGGGGGACCGACGACAGCGAGCAAGCCTTGTCTTACGTCAAGCGTTTCGGTTCGGTGACCGTATTGAACGGCCATATTCACCAGATCATGCAGAAGGTAGAAGGTAAGGTTTCGTTTCACACCGCAATGTCGACCGCCTTCCCGCAACCTGCGCCAGGATCCGCTCCCTCAGCCGGACCTATGAAGGTGCCAGCCGACCAGTTGCAGCGGGTGTTGGGTATCACCGATGTGAACTATCTGGTCAGCGGTCGCAGCCTCGCAGTTGTCGATTCACCACTCGGGGACTCGGGCTCCTCAGCTTCAGGGAATGCAGGGGGAGCCCCGGCGGTAGTTGACTTGATCCATGGCTAAAAACTGACAAGAGATGCGGTCCCATAAAAGAAGATCAGGCAAGAACATCAAACTGGAAAGGAAACAAAACAATGACGAGCAGCAATATGTGGGTTGCAGGTGTGGCGATGCCGGTACTGATCGGGATGCTGCTGTTGTTCGCAGTATCGCCGAGCGTCAAGGCGAATGACCAGCCCTCGGCGGCAAACGCGGCGGTGAAAATCGATAATTTCGTTTTTGGGCCGCAGACGATCACGGTACCTGTCGGGGCGACCGTTACCTGGACAAACGCTGACGACATTCCGCATACGTCGGTCAGCACGGAGGGAGTGTTCAAGTCCAAGGTGCTCGATACGGATGAAAAGTTCTCCTACACGTTTACCAAGGCGGGAACGTATCCGTACTACTGCACGATTCACCCGAAGATGACCGGCAAAGTCGTGGTGCAGTGAGCGCAGATTTCTAGAAGGCGTGGGCAGCGCGTTGGGGAACAACGCTCTGCCGCGTCAAGTGCACAAATATGACTATAGACTCGGCACAATTCGCGGTGATGGAAGCGGCATGCGACGACCTGGATCTTGTCCATGCCACCAAGAACGGGGATGTTGCCGCTTTCGAGCAACTCGTAAAGCGATACGATCGCAGACTTCTCCGAATTGCCCATAGCGTCACTCATAACAGAGAAGATTCTCAGGACGCGGTTCAGGAGGCCTTTTTGAAGGCCTACCAAAACCTGGCCGCGTTCCGCGAGGATTCCAAGTTCTCAACCTGGCTGATTCGCATCACCGTGAACCAGTCGCTGATGAAGCTGCGCAAGCAACGCTCCACAAGGGAGGCGTCCCTAGATGACGATTTTCAGGCCGAGGGTGACATACTCCCAAAAGAGGTCACCGACTGGGCTCCTAACCCCGAACAGCTCTACTGGGCGTCTGAATTACGAGACATCCTGATCAAGTGCCTGGAAGAGTTAAGCCCAATCTTGCGGATGGTATTTGTACTGCGGGATATTGAAGGACTCACCATAGATCAGACGGTAGAAGTGCTGAACGTGAGTGAGACGGCGGTGAAAGCGCGGCTATGGCGAGCTCGGCTGCAGCTTCGGGAAAGCCTGACTAAGTACTTCAGCAAGCGAACACACCCTGCGGGGGGAGCGGTTATTCACTTCAGGCAGGCAAACCGGGCAGATTCTCGGCCTTTTTGCCGAGTGCTTTCGCAACTCGACGTATCAGACACACTCGATCAATGTTGCTGAGTCCGAGATGCATGCGGCGACTCGTGGGGCAGCCACCGACGTGTTGTCCGTTGCCTCAACAATGCATGATTCACGGTGATACCGCCAGCCTGTGCCACGCAGTTATTCTCCACTCCACACCCCAGGTGATGTTCCCGCCACCATCCCCGATGCAAACTCGCTGAGTGCATCTCTGAAGTGGCCTAAAATCTCAGCTCGCCGCAGCACTTGATGCTGCGCCTGGGGCCGGCGCAGCCGATTGCTCTGACGTATTAGTTGGGGACTGTGACCTTTGTTCAACTTTCAAGTCTGGGTCAGAGTCCCGGGAGCCTGCGGAAGACGTCCTGATGAGAGGCTGAACAACCACTTCAGCATTTTCAAAACCGAGGGTTCGGACAATGCTTCTCGGCAGTCATTATTCACGTTTGAACATGTGATCGTCTAATGCTGATGGATCAACTCGCACCAACCTCGAGCGTCACCCGACTGCCTGACCCAACGAACTTCACGCCTGCACCGGGAAGAGTTCTGGTAGTCGAGGACGATCCTTCCGTGCAAAAAGCACTGAAGCACGTGTTTGTGGTTGAAGGGTACGCTGTAGAGATTCACGGCGATGGACAGTCTGCGCTGGAGAGCATTCATGCATTTCCGCCTGCCATCATCGTTCTCGATCTTCGATTGCCTAAGCTTTCCGGCCGCGATCGGTGCAAGCAGGTCAAGGCTGAATCACCTATGCTGCCGATCGTTGTGTTAAGCGCAGCCAGTGACATATCCGACAAAGTCTTGCCGCTGGAGTTAGGCGCCGACGACCACGTCACCAAACCTTCTAGCCCACGGGAGCTTCTGGCTCGAGTCCGCGCCGCACTTCGTCATGCTTCAAAACCATCAAGCATCAGCGTGGTTCGTTTCGATAAAATTTCGCTCGACTTGAAGAAAACGGAAGTGCTGCGCGACGCAGAGGTTGTGATGCTGACTGCACAGGAATTCAAGACCTTGCAGTTTCTTGTGCAAAATCCGGACCGCGTGATCAGCCACGATGAACTGCTGAAAGAAGTGTGGGGATACCAGAATTATCCTTCCACCCGCACCGTGGCCAATCATATTCTCAGACTTCGCCAGAAACTGGAGCGCGATCTCGCACGGCCCGTACACTTCTGCACGGTACACGGGATGGGCCACAAGTTCGTCCGCTGAAGTCTTCGTCTTCCGGGCTGGAGCAGGCGCAAGTCCTAACAAATGCACTACAAACGTATCGTACAACTCTCACTCTCCCTGTACTGTCATTTCCAGCCGCTACGGGACACAGGTCGACCAATTCCATTGGGGCGAAGGGGAGTGTTTCGCCGCACCTACATTCCGATTCCAAGCGAGACATCTGGAAGGTCGAAAGACCGTCCTAATCACCTTCTGACCTCGGCTGGCCTAAATAGATTAAATGAGATGTAGCGTGGGATTCTCAAAGAGTGTCTCGCGAACAAACACACCCAGTTCTTGGAATAAATCGGGCTCGATTCAGTTAACACTAACAGAGCGCAAATTCCGCTGAGCATTGACGGGGCACAAGAAGCCAATGTCGCGCTGCGTGAAATCGTTTCAAACGAGGAATGAAAGGAATACAACATGAAATATCGAGCTATAACATTTGCGTCCGCGGCCTTCTTTGTTACTTCTCTAGCTCTTGCTAGCGATACCTGGGTTCTCGACTCTAGCCGATCCAATGCCAGATTGTTTCAGGGTTCTAGAGCGAATTCGGAATCAGTGAGCACTGGCGTCGGACGGGTGACCGGGAAAGTAAAGCTAGACGCAAACGACCTGGACGCCTCGTTCTTTAATCTAAGTATCTATCCTGCGGATGAAAACTGGGGCAAGGTACTCAGTCCCGAGGGCGCTTTGCCGACCGGCTACGTTCTTGACCCGACGGATCACACCCTGCTGACATTCAAGTCCACGCGCGTTCTGAGGACGGGGAACGGCAGGTTGGAAGTCATTGGAGATCTTACATTGACCAGCGCGGAGCGCACCGTCACAGCGACGCCAACTGAAGCCTATGCCGGGCCGGTCTATGGTGATCCTGTCATTCACAATGTAACTCGCGAAATCACGTTTCTGTTCCCGAGTTTGAGCGCCGCGCGTTTCTCGGAGTCTTTGACTCCCGCAGTGCAGCAGACAAAAGGAGTACTGGAGATTGTCGGGGCAGCGCGCCTCGACCGTGAAGAGTTTCCTGAACTGCCAAGTGCGATACAAGATGCGAATTGGCCGTCGGTCGTACAAAATGAACACTGTCAGCCCGCATATTCGGGTGGAGGAGAAGGCTATAGCGGCTCCGTATGCGCCGGAACGGTGATCGCAGTGACTCAGGCTGACAACTGTCAGGCGGCATACTCGGGTGGAGGAGAAGGCTACAGCGGCTCCGTATGCACTCCGGCCGTGGGCGACCAGACGACAATTGTTCTGGACCTGAAGTTCCTCCACAAAGTCCCAGAACCGTCAGTAGGAATGCTTTCGCGGGACAACGACCCTCGATAGCCATGTCAAACGTGTCAGCTATTGCGGCCGGCATTGCCTTTGTCACACTGGCCGCCGCCAACGTGGTGGTGATGCTGGAGGCTTCCCAGCCTTCGCGCAGCATAACGACGAGAACGCGCTTGATCGCTGTTCACCGGGCGGGGGGGTATTTGTTCGTGATTTTGCTCTGCATCATGGCCTACAGCATGAGTCAGAGACTTGCTGGTTTGGGCATAACGGGTCACCTGCCCACGCACCTGGTTTTGCATATCGTGCTTGTGCTCGTCCTCGTGCCTTTGCTGCTACTGAAAATATTGATCGCACACCGCTACCAGCATAGCCATTCGTCGCTGAAGGCGTTAGGAATAACTGTTTTCGTGATTTCGTTCGTTCTTGTGGCCATCCCCACGCTCTCAGAACTTCTTCGTTCGGCGACCCCTGGAAGCTTGGGGCTAAGGCTCGCGACCGGCATGGTTGTTGCAGTGTGCCTTGTCCAGGGCGCCTTGGTGTTTAAGAGGAGGAAGCAGCCGCGTGCTTGCTTGGTGTCCTCGGGCATTCCGGAGATGTCCGCGCGGCTGACCCCACGAACCAACCACGAAAGCTCGAAGAGCCCAATGCGACTTCTGCTGTCGCAGACCGAGCAGCAAACGCACGATACCAAAACGCTGCGCTTCCAGCTTCTAGACGAAAGACTGCTTTGTGCTAAGCCAGGACAGTTTCTGACGTTCCAGTGGACAATCGATGGCCAACGAGTAACGCGTTCTTACACCATTTCCTCCTCGTCGGTCCGCGGGAACTATGTGGAAATCACGCCCAAGCGCATGGAAAATGGATGTGTATCCGTTTTTCTCAACGAGCGGGCCAAGCCGGGGCTCGCGGTGGAAGCAAGCGGACCGTATGGCCGGTTTTACTTTGACGAGAGACTCCACAAGAGCATAGTTCTCATGGCGGCCGGAAGTGGGATCACACCCATGATTTCGATGCTGCGTTATATCGACGATCTCCAACTCGCTACTCCTGTGACGCTCTTATATTGTGTGCGCACCGGGGCGGAGATCATTTTCGAAAACGAGCTGGTGAGGCTTAGCGGGTCTCTTCCCAACTTCAAGTATGAAGTGTGCCTGTCGAGACCGGACCCAACCTGGAAGGGGCGCAGCGGACGCCTGACTGAAGAATTTGTCACCCAGAACGTGACCGATCTGGATTCACACACTTTCTTTCTCTGTGGTCCTAAGGGATTTATGGACAACGCGCACCAGATTCTGTCGACTCTCGGCGTAAACCAGGACCGGATCCTTCGGGAAAGTTTTGGAGATAGCAAGCGGTCCACGGAGCCTAATCCCCTGGAAGCCCGCCCGGTCGAAACCGTCGTGTTCATTCACTCGCAGAAGGTATGTCAGGTTTCCGCCGGTAGCACACTGCTCGATCTGGCAGAACGAAACGAAGTGCAGATTCCGTATGGGTGCCGCCAGGGCCTATGCGGCACGTGCGCTACGCGAGTTCTGAGCGGCACCGTTCAAATGGACGTCGAAGCCGGGCTGACCGCTGAGCAGAAAAATGCTGGATATGTCCTGCCTTGTGTTAGCCGGGCCGAGGGAACGGTTGTCGTGGCGGCTTAGTCTGGCTCCCGCCGGGAATAAATACATCTGGATCGGGTTCATTCGAAGCAAGTTACGTGCACGGAAACGATGTGTCTTTATGTTTGAAGGATCGTCTCTCAGCCGATACATCCGCTGGTTATTTATTTTCGGAATCGTGCTGCTGGTATTCGGACCGAAAAAGCTTCCGGAACTTGGGAAAGGAATCGGAGGGATTCACGGCTTCAGACAGCCATGCACGCGATAAACAAGCGCCCGCGGAGCGCGAGCAGTAGACATCGACCTCAAGTGCAGAACGGCCCTCGAATGCGAATCTGTTCCCGGCGACGGCAGGAGGGATGGCTACTGCTTCAGTGTCCCGGTCCAGTTGAGGATGACTTCCTGAGGGTGCGACTGGCGTCCGCTTAGCGCCTTCAGAGCCGGGAAGCGCTCGCCGGGGGCAACCGGGCCGAGAGAGGCGAATTCATTGACGTGGATGGGTAGCGCGGTCGGCGCTCCGAACTCGAAGGTTTCGAGGTTCTGAATTGCCACCAGCATGAGCTTATCCCCGATGACGTAGTAGAGCTGCTTGCCATCCGCGCTCCAGGAAGGGAAACCACCGCCGCCGTTCGAGACCTGCCATTTCCCTGCGGGACCGGGGAATGCGGTCACATAGACTTCATATCTTCCTGATTCGTCGGACCGGTAGGCGAGCCACTTTCCGTTGGGCGACAGAACGGCGCCGGCTTCATTGGCCGGCGATTGGATGACAGGAGTCAGCTTCTTGTCGCCGTTCAGATCGATGGAGTAGACGTCCTGGCGCGTGGCATTGTTCTGCACCATGAAGAAAACATAGCGGCCATCGGGGGACCAACTGCCAACGCTCCCAAAGGTCTTGGGCGTGTCCAATCTTTCCGGGGTGCCGGAGCCGTTGGCGGGCTGGATCCAGGCTCCTGCGGAGGCCGTACCGGCAATGGTGCCGACCGCGATTCTTTTGGAGTCGGGAGAAAATGCGAATGTAATGCTGGCCGCATCCGCGAAGGTGCTGCGCGACATGGTGTTGCGGCTGGTGTCAACGATCCAAAACGTCTCCCTTGCCGGTGTCCGGGTCGGGACGCACCAAGCCGACGAGAGCGCCGTCGGGTGAGGGTCGCGGCTCCGCATAAAGCCCGGGCTCGCCAAAGCGTCCTACTTCTTTGCCGGTGCGGTCGACCCACATGGGCTGAGTTTTCTGCAACGAGCCCTGACGGTAGACAAGCGTACCGTGGGCGGCGGTGAAGGCGGCGAGGTCGCGAGCATTCCAGTAATCGAGTTTTTCAGCGACTGGCGTGGGGTTGCCGCTCAACTTGAGCGACTTGGGATCGAAGCGCTCCGCGACCAGCACGGTCTCGCGCAAGTACAGGAGATATCCCTCGGAATACTGCACATTCGAGGCGTTCGCCAAGATCTGGCGCGGCTTCTCGCCGGAGAGTGACGCACCGTATAACGCGCCCGCACCGGGGGCTACGGTTGGCGCTCCGACAGCCTCGCGATAGGTAAAAAGAAAATGATCGCCGTCGGGTAGAAAGTAGGGGTTGCGATGAGTCCAGCCTGGTTGAGCCTCGGTGATCTTCTCGGCTACGCCGCCGCCCTCGGGCACCTTGTACAAGGGCTCGCGAATATTGGGAGTGAAGAGGACGACACCGCGCGAGTTCCAGGATGCGCCGCGGCCTTCGGGGGCATCGCAAAGTACCTGCACCGGTCCTCCGGCCAGGGCTACTTTCTTCAACTTTCCCCCTGAAAAAAAGCCAATGTATTTGCCATCGGGCGACCAGAAGGGGAAGGTTGGCCGCTCGACTTCCACCTGGTGGACCGCGCCGGTGGTTACGTCGCGCACCCACAACTTCGTTTCGGAAGCGTCACCGGTAAGGAAGGCGAGTTTCGAACCATCCGGGGAAAGGGTCAGGGCGCCAGTCACAACGGGGGCGAAGTCCGTATCGCCGGGTGGCAGCCAGGATGCCGTCATCGGCCGTCGCGCGTCTTCAAGCTGGACATGGCTGAACAGGAAAATAGTGAGAGCTGCGGCAGCCAGAATCCAACCCACGGCAGCGGCAACCAGCAACATGCGCTTCTGCAAAACGCGGCGAGCGCGTATCTGGGCAGGGGCAGCCAGGTGACTGGAAGAGGCCTCCGCGATCCATCGCAATTGCAGCTTAAGGTCGTGCACTGTCTGGAAGCGATCTTCTGGATCCTTAGCCAGGCAGGACTTTATAACCTGTTCGAGCGCGGGCGGCGACATGGGTTGCACCACTGAAATTGGCGGTGGCTCCGAAGCTAGAATTGCCGCCACCAGGCTGGCCTGGCTCTTTCCGGCGAACGCCCGCTTGCCGGTCGCCATTTCGTACAGCACCGCTCCCAGCGCGAAAATGTCGGAGCGCGCGTCAGCTTCTTTCCCTTCCGTCTGCTCCGGGGACATGTACTGGAACGTGCCCACGATCGTGCCGTGCGCCGTAAGCGGCTGATCGGCCGACGGGCCGGAAATCGTCATGGTCAAACTGGAAGCCAGGGACGCACCCGCCGTCGCGGTCTTGGCGAGGCCGAAGTCCATCAGCTTCGTCGCGGCCTTGGTGAGCATCACGTTTGCCGGCTTCAAGTCGCGATGCACCACGCCGCTCTTGTGCGCACGTTCGAGGCCCTCACAGATCTCAATCCCGTACTTCACCACCTGCTCGGTGGTTAACGGACCCTTCCGCAAGCGGTCGGCCAGCGTCTCCCCCTCCAGAAACTCCATGACCAGGAAATCGATGCCGTCCTGATGGCCGACATCGTGCAGGGTGCAGATGTTGGGATGGTTCAGAGAAGATATGGCCCGGGCTTCGCGGTCAAAACGTTGTTTGGCCTCGGGATTGTCAGAAAGATGACTCGGCAGGATTTTGACCGCCACCGTGCGGTCGAGGCGGGTATCCTTCGCTCGATACACTTCTCCCATGCCGCCGGCGCCCAGGGGGGATTGAATTTCATAGGGACCGAGTTTCGTGCCAGAGTTGAGTGCCATGGGCGCGCACAATTATAGCCTGATCAGTCCTGAAGCGCGGACAGCGCGCGATGGGATGCGGTGGACGTGAGGTACGCACGAAAAGGCGCCTGGCCGGCTTCCTAGCCAGCTTGACTGACGCGCACGCAGGCGGACTAGGCCCGCGCGGGGCCCCTAACCCCCCGCAACCCGATGCGAACGGACTTCCTGGCGCCAGGCGATTAGATCTGATCTCGATGCTGTTCGAGAACGATTCGCACTAATTGACTGCGCGTCCGGACGCCGGTCTTCGAAAAGAGTTGCTGCAGGGTAGCTTTGACCGAGCTCTCCGACACGCCGATTCGCACCGCGATCTCTTTATTCGCAAGCCCCTCGAACACACAGGAGAGCACCTGCTGTTCCCGCTCCGTGAATGGCCGGGTTCGATTGTCCGGTTGGTTCGCGACCTTAGTTCTGAGGGCGGCTTGCAGTTGCTCCTGGTCAAGCCACACCTTGCCCGCCATCACGTCACGAATTGCTTGGGCCAGCAATGCGGCAGAGTCGTGTTTTCGAAACACTCCAGAAATCCCGGAGCGGATCAATTCCGCGGCCACCCCGGCATCCACACCTGCTGTCACCACCAGAACTTTACCCTGGAATCCCTGTTCCTTTGCCAACCGGAGAAACTGCCGGCCATCGCTCTCACCCAGGTCGAAATCAAGCAGCACGACGTCGATCGCCTTACGCCGCAGAATCTCGAGAGCCTCTCCAATGGTGCCGCAGTGGGCAGTCACATTGAATCCGGGCTCCGCAGCAAGGAGCCGGCTCGCACTCTCTCGAAACAGGGTGTGATCGTCTAATAACAGAATGTGAACTGCGCCCGCCGCAGTTTCAGCCACTTACCACCTCGTCCGGTGCGACACCCAGGGGTAAGACCACAGCGAAGCAGCAGCCTTCCGTTCTCGGCTCGTACGAAAGATCCCCCCCAAAGCTGCGCATAATTGCCTTCGAAACGTAGAGTCCCAGACCGCTGGACTCCGCGCCACGCTGAAACGGCCGGAAGAGGTTTTCCGGCGACGCGACGCCAGTTCCTGTATCTTCAAATCGGATCGCAACCGACCTCTCCTCCTGTCGCGCCGCAATTCGAAGCCGCTTCACCCCAGTGGACGCCATGGCCCGCCGACTGTTCTTGGCCAGGTTCAAAAAAACCTGAATGAGGCCATAGCGGTCAGCCCAAACCAAAGGCAATGGTTCCTGAAAGTCCCATTGCATCTCGATCTTTGATTCGTGATAGGCGGTTTCAATCAGTACCCGGAATTCGTCCAGCACAGACGTAAGCTCAACCACCTCACCATTCTGTGCCGTGGTGGAACCCAGTTCCAGCGCGGATACTCTTTCGAGGCTCTGGATCAAGTTCCCTAAGGCCTTGAAGTCCTCGTTCGACTCGATCTCCTTCACTCGGGAGAGATTCTTATGCACGACCAGTACTGCCCCGCAAAGGTTCCGAATTTCATGGGCCACGGCGCTCATCAGAATTCTCGTGTTTTTCAACAGATAGTCTAGGCTGAGATCCTCGCGATTGCGCAGGTCCTCAGAAAGATCCACAATGATGGCCGCCAGCCGAGGGCCGGAGATTGTGGCGTAGGTCGAAAACCAAACACCGGCCAGGAAGACTTCCCCGTCGGACCTCTGTCCCGTGCACTGCAGAGTCGTCCGAAATACTCGCGGCTGTTGGGTTTTGAGAACGGTTTGTAAGGCTGGGAGATAAGAATTGATTTCCTGGCCGGACAAGGGCTCGCCTTCAGGGGCGAGCAAGTGCTGAGCTGCTTCATTTGCCAATAGAACCTTGCCGACGGAATCAATTGTGACGATCGCAGCTGGACTGCTTTCGATGAGCGAACGCAATTGCTCTTCGGCATCCTTGCGTAGCTTGATCTGCCCTTCAAGTTCTTCGACGTGCGTCATCGTAATCTGGCGATTGCGGATCAACTCTGAAATGAACAGTCCTGTGCCGACAAATCCCGCCGAGCTGAAGAGCAGGCGGATCACAGCTTCATTCTCCGGTAAATTGCTGAACGCTTCCTGCAAGACTGCACACACCAGCGCAACCCCGAGGATTTGAATCCTCGACAGGAACCCGCCGAGAATCATGATGGGAAACAGGTAAAGGAACCCCAACGAGATGTAGGGCTTGGTCGCCCAGTCCGCCACGGCGATCGCTGCTATCAAGACACCAGCAACCACAATCAGCCTGATGCGGTTCGCCGACGCGTAAATGGACAGAGGGTCTTTCACGGTGGTGTGTAGATGGGCAGTGTAGGTCTCTCACGGCCATTCTAAGGGTGCGCCATCTTCGCACGCCACAGGCGCAGGCGTTCATAACAAAATCAATACGGTAATGGACAACGTGGCTCTTCCGCTTTTTAGGGGAGCTGACAAGCAACAGTATGGCTCAGCGATCAGACTCGCCCGGGCCATTTTCGGAGTGTAGGGGTGGGTCACTCGTTGCAAGCGCCGAGGATCCGGGGGAGTTTTCCCGGCTTGACGGTACATGGGTACGCGGCCGTAAATGGTACGACGTGCTACTCGCAATCACCCTAGTTCTATGTGAGTTATGGACCGCTTGAGGTTGGTTGCGGGTGGTGGATTTTAACTACCGACCTTTGGGGTTACGAGAATGGAGGTCGGCAGGCCATCCAAAAGGGAGCAACTAACAACTAACTCCAACAAAATCCGCAACGCACCGCTCCATTTTTAGGTTGCTTTGGCAGTGCGAGACAGTCCGTCATTCGTTGACCAGCGGATACCCCATCCTTATCATCATCATCGTGACTTTGGGCACAGTAGAGGGCGAGGGCGATTCAAGCAGCTTCCAGCATGTCCGTAAGCAAAGGCCATAAAGCCGACAACGTGATTGACTTTCCGAGCGCGAACCATGTATCCGCTCCTACGTCAAACCTGGCGCGTCAACTTGGGCTGTTCGACGCCACCATGCTGGTCATGGGCGGCATCGTCGGTTCCGGCATATTCATAAACCCCTACGTGGTGGCGCAACAGGTTCATACCCCAGCGTTGATCCTTGGAGCCTGGATTTTTGGCGGGGTTGTTGGAGTGGGCGGCGCCTTTATATGGGCCGAACTGGCGGCCACGCTGCCCGAAGTCGGAGGTCAGTACGCTTACCTGCGCGAAGCCTATCACCCAGCGGTAGCATTTCTGTATGGATGGGTGTTGCTGCTTGTTATCCAGACCGGAGGCATGGCGGCTGTATCGATCACCTTCGCGCGCTACTTTCTCGAGCTTACCGGCGCACACGCGCCGGACTGGATCGTGGCGACGGCAGCGCTTGCTACCCTGACGCTGATCAATTGCCTCGGCGTAAGAACCGGCGGACGGACGCAGAGCGCGCTTATGGTAATGAAAATCGTCGCCATTTCTGCCCTGGTGATCGCCGGGCTGACCTTGACCGGCAAGCATGTGACCATAACAACCGCAGCTGAGCGGGAGTGGTCGCTGACATCGTTCGGCGCAGCTATGGTGCCGGTGCTATTCGCCTACGGAGGATGGCAGACGGCGAACTTCCTCGCGGCAGAAGTGAAGGAGCCGGAGAAAAACCTGCCCCGAGGCCTACTGCTCGGCGTTTTGGGCGTAGTGCTGTTGTACATCGGTGTGAACTGGGTGTGCCTGCGCTCGCTCGGGCCGCAGGCGCTGGCTGGGACTACCACGCCAGCCACCGCCGTGATGCGGATGGCGTTGGGCCAGCGCGGTGCGACGTTCATTGCGGCGGCGATCGCCATCTCGACTCTAGGGTTTCTAAGCCAGTCGATCTTGACTGGACCTCGCGTGTACTTCGCCATGGCCGATGACGGCCTGTTCTTCCGCGCCATCGCGTGGCTGAGTCCACGCACACGCGTACCCGTGGTTGCTATTGTCCTGCAAAGCGTGTGGACGATTGTAATCGCGCTCTCGGGCCGCTATGAGCAAATTTTGAATTACGTCATTGCGATGGATTTTCTATTTTTCGGGCTGACTGCTACAACGATCTTCGTGTTCCGTCGGCGGGCTGCGCGCGGCGAGATGAATGCGAGTCGCGGTTATCGTATGCCGGGGCACCCGGTGAGCACCGTGATATTTGTCGCGATATGCTGGTGGGTCGTTGCGAATACGATCTACCGCTATCCTCGGAACAGCCTCATCGGTTTCGTTCTACTGCTGGCGGGCATTCCCGTGTACTTGTTTTGGGGGCTGCGGGCACAGTCGCGATCTGCGGATTCGTAATCGGATTTTTCTGCAATCACTTTTTAAAATCATTTTCTGCAGGAGTGGAGCAAGAGATGAATGATTTGCGGCCGGATCCAGTTTCGCGCTATCTGGCGTGGGCCAAGCTGCACTCCAGTGCGCCCTTCAACCTGGCGTCCAGTGGGGTCTTCGACTATCCGCTGGCTGAATTGCCGGTCCACATCGAGGACTTCGAGATTGGCGGGACAGGACCCTACGGTTATCCACCGCTGATGGACCGGTTGGCCGCAAAGGCGGGCATACCTCAGGAAAGCGTCGTCTACACCCTCGGTACATCCATGGCCAACTTCGTGGCACTCACGGCACTCGTCCACCGAGGAGACGAGGTACTGATTGAGCGGCCAACGTACGACCCGCTGCTGACGATTCTCGATCACATTGGGGCCAAGGTATGCCGCTTCGAACGTCTCGCGGAAAAGGGATTCAAGCTAGGATTGGGAGAACTCGAGCGTAAACTCACGCCCCAAACGCGTCTGGTGATTCTCTGCAACCTTCACAACCCAAGCAGCGCCTTTACCGATGAGGGCACGATGCGGCAGGCGGGCGCGATGGCGGCCAGGGTTGGAGCGCGCGTCCTGGTGGACGAGGTGTACCTTGAGAGCCTGTTCGACCAGCCCTGGCGTTCTGCGTTTCATCTTGGAGCCAATTTCGTTGTGACCAGTAGCCTGACCAAGGCGTATGGGCTGAGCGGCATTCGCTGTGGATGGATTCTGGCTCAGCCGGACGTGGTGCAGCGCATGTGGCAGGTCGTTGATTTCACCTACGGAAGCCCAGTGCATCCCGCCGAACTCCTCGCAGTGACTGTCCTCGACAATCTCGATCGGGTGCGCAGTCGCGCCCGCGCGCTGCTCGAAATGAATCGCGTGCTGGTTAACGAATTCCTGGCTAGCCATCCGGACCTCGATTGTGAGCCAAGCCGCTTTGGCACTACAGTGTTTCCGCGGCTAAAATTGGGACGTACCGAAGAATTTGTGGAGATGCTGCGGGAGCAGTTTGAGACCAGTGTAGTGCCAGGAGCATTTTTCGAGCAGCCGCAACACTTCCGAATTGGTTTTGGCGGAGCTACAGAGACTGTGCGCGGTGGACTGGCGCGGCTGAACGCCGCACTCGAAGCATTCCAGCAGCGGTCCCGCTAGGGAGAATCAGCGGTTGTTCCCTGAAAGCATCCGAGCGATTTTGGAGGATTACGGCCTATGCGCAAGCTGTGCCCCGAGCCGGACTCTCAGCGACGATGGTCAGGAGTCCGCTTGGGAGAGGTGTTATCCCAGCCCCTGCCAAGCAGCTATCCAATTCGGCACCGGAGAAAGGCCGATAGCAACGGCACTCTGGCGGAGTGGTTGCGTTTCGCAGGACCTGGTTACAAGGTCTATGGTCGATCGAAGTTGTGCAACCTCCTATTCACGCGCGAACTTGCCCGGCGTCTCGCTGGGACCGGTGTGACTGTCAATGTTTTCATCCTGGGTTCGTTGCCACCCGGTTCGGTGACCAGGCGGGAGGTCTGATTTCGTTTAGCATTCGAATCGGCAAGCGCTTCGCCTTGTCGCCACAACGAGTGGCCTCCACATGAGAGATTGTCCGGTTCAACCCCTGCCCAGGGGCAATGAGTAATATGGCGACTCCCGCTTGACCGGAGATTCGGCCTCTGAAATCATTGGCTCCCAGTAAGTGAATCGAAGGAGGCTCTATGCCACATTATCTTCACCAGATCGCGTACTCCCGCGAAGGATGGGAAGCGCTTCTGGCACATCCCCAGAACCGCATTGAGTCAGTAAGGCCCGCGATCGAGAAGCTGGGAGGCAGAATCGAAACAGCCTGGTTCGCCTTTGGAGAGTACGACGTAATCGTCATTACCGAACTGCCCGACAATGTGAGCGCGGCCGCGATTTCCATGGCTTTTGCAGGCGGTGGCGCGTGCAAGGCTGTCCAAACCACACCGCTGATGTCTCCGGAAGAAGCTGTCGAAGCCTTCAGGAAAGCCGGGCAGTGCGGCTATCGGCCAGCAACGGCTGAGCCTCGCGCCGCGTAATCGGATTACAGCAGTCCGACGGCAACAACGAACAAAAGGGCGGCCTCGGCCAGGCCGAGCTGTTCTGTTCATCGTGTAAATAGGTTTGCCTAGAAACGCTTCGGGCGACGCGCCGCTTTTGGGCCGGCTGGACACGAAGGGCAAGCCCACGAATATCTTTGCCGCGACCCACAGATTCTCTCTGCACATGGTAAGCAGTCTGCCCTTTCAAAACAACGGTTGTTTGCAGGCGTGGTGAGTTCCGGAAATTCTGACCCACCTAATTCCGGAAAGTCTGACACGCCTAACGCCCCCAGAAGGATCAGAAGACTCCCTGTGCTCCAACTGCGTTCTCTAAACCTAGCCAAAAGATAGGGTACCCCGGTCTGAAAGATGAAGCTGCAGCCCAAGAGATAGAGTTCTCCTTCCCGCAACCGGTCATCAGAATAGGTGAGGTAGCAATCAGCATAAGTCCCTGGAGCCCGGAGAGGGGCTCAAGCAGGATTGTTTCAGCCGACGCTCCACGGTTGTCGCATAAACGCTTGCGGTTGGTCAAAAAAGCGCGCGAACTTTCCGGGTGTCGATTCTGTTGTGGCAACAGTGGGATGAGGCAGCGCTCAGACCCGCGGGCTATTGGAGCGGTCAGTACCTTACGAACCACTGAAGCTGTACGTCTGATCGCAGCAGCGCTCTCCGTAGTGCTCTTGCACATCGCTTTGTTCTGCGCGGGCTTCGCTGAGTTCATTGCAGGTGCAGGTAAAGAGAGCTGGAGAGGTAACGGTCGAATGCAGACGATGAAATGTCAGGTTCCCATCAGCAAGAGAGTTGTCCTTGTGTTGGTGACCGCCGCAGCGGTTGTTGTCGCGAGCGGAATTCTGGAATCCGGCTGCAGTCGTGGACAGGCCGCAAAGCCGAATCCGCCGCAGGAATCCACTGCAAAGTCAAACTCGTCCGCCTCCGAAGCCACGTTGGACCTTTCGCCGAGCCAACTGAATTCGATCAAGATCGAGCCGGTGGGCAGCTACCTGTTTCCGGTGGAGGAGGAAGCGGTCGGCAACATTGATTTTGACGAAGACCTGTCAGTGCAAGTCTTCCCAGTTTATCAGGGAACCATTATTCAAACTTTTGCGGAACTTGGCGCCAGAGTTCAGAAGGACCAGCCCCTCTACACCATTAAGAGTCCCGACCTCATCCAGGCCGAGTCGAACCTGATTGGCGCGGCCGCGACTCTCGATCTGACCAACAAGGAGCTGGCTCGGGTGCAGGGTCTCGGCGGTGTTTCCGAGCGCGAGAAGGAACAGGCGACCTCGGATCAACAAACCGCTGAAGGCGCCCTCAAAGCCGCACGCGATGCCGTCCTGGTCTTTGGCAAGACGAATGCCGAAATTGATCAAATGATCGCCTCGCGCAAGATCGATCCCGCCCTGGTCGTGAGGAGTCCAATTTCCGGCAAGGTCACATACAAAGTCGCGCAGCCCGGATTTCTGGTGCAGCCGGGAAATCCCCCGGCGCCTTACTCGGTGGCCGACGTGGCGATCAAATGGATGCTGGCAAATGTCAGCGAAAGTGAGCTCGCATTTTTTCACCTGGGCCAGGCGGTTCAGGTCAAGGTGTTGGCCTATCCCGGCCGCGTGTTTAAAGGCAAGGTTTCAAAGATTTACGAGACGGTAGATCCAAATACTCATCGCGCAACCATCCGTTCCGAGATTGTGGATTCTCACGACGAGCTGCATTCCGGAATGCTCGCTAACTTCGTCATTCGCGTCCACGAGCCGGTGGAAGCCACGGCTGTAGCGGCGAATGGCGTGGTCCGCGAAGCCGACGGCACGATGACGGCTTGGGTGACAACCGATCGCCACCGTTTTGCGCAAAGAATCATCAAGATCGGCTTGCGAACGGACGACCGGGTTCAAGTGCTCGATGGTTTGCAGCGCGGAGAACTGGCGGTGGCGGATGGCGCCGTGTTTCTCAGCAACATGCTCGAGGCGCCACCAACCGATTAGCTTGAATGCCGCCTTCGCTTCAGCAAAAGACGAGCCAAAATGTTCAAATCTCTCATCGCGTTTTGCCTGAGCCGCCGCCCGATTGTGGCGGTGGGTTTGCTGCTGTTTGCCGGCGCCGGGCTGGTTGCTTTCAAGATGCTCAACATCGAGGCGTATCCGAATCCAACGCCGGTCATCTTGGAAATCACCGCGCAGGCCCCGGGCCTCTCTGCCGAGGAGATGGAACGCTACTACACGCGCCCCACGGAGATTGGTCTCTACACTACGCCCGGCATCGATATCATTCGCTCCACTTCGTTTTATGGCCTGTCATTCGTCCGCGTCAGCTTCAAATACGGGGTGGACTATAACTTCGCCTACGCCCAGGCGTCAGTCGCCATCCAGCAGAACGTCAACCTGCCAGGTGGTCTGGTTCCGGACATCCAAGCCAACAGCTCGACCGGGGAAATCTATCGTTATCAGGTCGTCGGCCTAAACCATTTCGGAGTTACGAATCTGCGCACGGTTCAGGATTGGATCGTGGCGCGCCGGTTGTTGACCATTCCTGGCATCGCCGCCATCAACAGTTGGGGCGGCCCCACCAAGCAATTCCAGGTCGAGGTGGACCCTCATAAGCTCGAAGCCTACAGCATCACCGTGCCCCAAATCCTGAACGCGCTGGGGAACGCAAACATCAACGTGGGCGGACGCGAAATCCGCATTGGCCAGCAGTCCATCAATATCCGCGGTGTCGGTCTGATCGACGACGGCGGCAACGACGATTTGAAGGAAGGTTACGAGGTCAACGACATCGAGAATGTCGTTCTCACCCAAGAGAACGGCGTTCCCGTGTTGGTGAAGGATGTTGGGAAAGTTTCGGTCGGCTACAGGCCAAGGCTCGGCATTCTGGGCCGCGATCATCAGGATGATGTGGTCGGATCGATTGTGGTGATGAGGCGAACCGAACAGACCGGCGACATGATTCCAAAGGTCGAGGCGGAAATCGAAACGTTGAATCACGACGGGAGTCTGCCGCCCGGAGTCAAGGTTGTTCCTTATTATGACCGCTCATCGCTGATTGCCATCACCACGCACACAGTTTTGCACAACCTGATCTTCGGATGCGTGCTGGTTTTCTTGATCCAATGGATATTCCTCGGCAATCTGCGCAGCGCGGTCATTGTGGGATTGAACATCCCGTTCGCGCTGTTCTTTGCCACCATTCTGCTAGTGATTCTGGGGGAGAGCGCAAACCTGCTGTCCGTGGGCGCGGTGGATTTCGGCATCATCGTGGACTCGGCCGTGATCCTGGTCGAAAATATCTTCCGGAATTTTCAACGAAATCAGGAAGAAAGGCAGGGTCTGCTGCAACGGCTGGCGGAAGGCCATTGGGGGTCTGACCCGACCAGAGGCTTAGGAGCTGAAGCCACCCCTAGCACCTGGACCGATCGTCTGCGGCTGATTCTGATCAGCGCAGTACAGGTGGACAAGGCGGTTCTATTCTCGGCGCTCATCACCGTGGCCGGTTTTGTGCCGCTCTTTACGATGCAGGGAGTCGAGGGTCAAATCTTCGGCCCCATGGCGCGCACTTATGGTTACGCGTTGGCGGGGGCCTTAATTGCCACGTTCACCGTCACCCCCGTCATCGCTTCCATCTTGCTCCCTGAGCGCGTGAAAGAAGCCGAAACGCTGGTCGTACGCTTTTTGCACCGCATCTACGATCCGGCGCTGCGTTTTGCGCTAAATCACCGCATTCTCGTGGTAGGAATCGAACTTGCCCTTTCTCTTGGAACCTTCTTGCTGATAGCGCCACGGCTGGGCAGCGAGTTTCTTCCGCATTTGGAGGAAGGCAACTTCTGGATTCGCGCCTCCATGCCGACCACGCTCTCGCTCGAAGATGGCGAGGCGGCCTCGAGAAAAATGCGCGAGATTCTCCTGCGACACCCCGAAGTCCTTACCGTAGTTTCTCAGCATGGCCGGCCAGACGACGGCAGCGATGCTTCGCCATTCTCGAATGTCGAACTGTTCGCACCGCTGAAGTCGTTTGACAAATGGCCGCGGGGCCTGACCAAGGACAAGCTAACCGAGCAGGTACAAGCGGAGTTTAACAACGAGTTGCCGGGAGTGGTCTTCAATTTCTCCCAATACATTGAGGACAATATCGAGGAAGGGATCTCGGGTGTCAAAGGGGTCAATTCAGTCAAGATCATCGGTCCCAACCTCGAAGTTTTGACGAACCTGGCTGAACAAGTCCGCGAACAAATGAACCAGGTTCGAGGCATTGCCGACCTTGGCGTCTTCCCGGTGCTGGGGCAGCCCAACCTGAATATCAAAGTAGATCGTGGCAGGGCCGCGCGCTATGGTCTCAACTCCGGTGACGTGAACACGGTCATCCAGGCAGCTATGGGCGGAGCGGTAGCGACCGAGGTGCTCGAGGGCGACCGGCAGTTCGATCTCGTCGTCCGCTATACGCCTGCATACCGCGAAAGCATCGACAAAATTCGCAACATCAAAGTCGCTTATACAACCAGCAGCGGCGCCAACGCCTATATACCGTTGAGTGAGCTGGCGACGATTACATTAGATACGGGTGCGGCCTGGATTTATCACGAGAGCGTACAGCGTTTCATCCCGGTCAAGTTCAGCGTCCGTGGCCGCGACCTGGGCAGTACCGTCGAGGACGCCCAGCAGCAAATCGCCAAGAATGTGCAGCTTCCTTCGGGATACCGGCTGGTTTGGGCCGGCGAGTTCGGCGACCTCCAGGAAGCCAAGAAACGCCTGGAAATCATTGTGCCGATCAGTCTGGTGCTGATTATCGGGTTGCTCTACACCTTATTCAATAACTTTCGCGACTGCCTTCTGGCGCTCGCGGGCATTCCCGACGCGGTGGTTGGCGGCATACTCGCGCTCTATCTCTCAGGTCAAAATTTCAGCATTTCCGCTGCCATCGGTTTCATCTCGCTGTTCGGCGTTTCCGTCATGGACGGCATCTTGATGATTACTTTTTACAACCATGAAAGATCTCAGGGTCTGGCGCCGCTGGATGCGATGTACCACGCTGCCTCGACCCGCATGCGCCCCCTGCTGATGACGTCGCTTTCAGCCTGCATTGGTCTGCTTCCCGCAGCAATTTCCACGGGAATCGGCAGCCAGGTGCAGCGTCCGCTGGCCACTGTGATCGTGGGCGGCATGCTGCTCGGCCCCGTCATGCTGCTTCTCGCCGTGCCCGCGCTGAGAATGATATTTATAGGACGCGACGACCACCCCCACCCAGCATCCGAGGATTTACTATGAAGGTCCTGTGTTTTCGTTTCTTGATCCCAATTCTGACGATGGGTTGTGCCGTATGGATGCGGGGGACAAGTTACGCGGCCCCATCTCAACAGAAATCGGCCGAGAGTTCCGCCAACGAGAAATCTGCGAAACCGGCCAGCGATCCTCCGCATGACAAAGTTTCGCATGACCCCGGGCGCGTTGCTCCGGCGGACAGCGGGAAGCCTCAGAACGGGGGCACATCCTCTGACGAACCACGAGACCACCACCAGGCTTCGAGCAAGAATCCCCCAGGCATCCGTCGAAGCCTAACCGCGGCAAATCGTCCGAAGCAGCTTCCGATTAGCCGGAAGGGTTCCCTGCCTGGAAATGCCATGAATCTTCATCCGCCGGGTTCAGACAAATCCGGTGGTGCGGCAAAGGGCGGATTCATCAAAAACGAAAAAGTCAACCGCGTCCTGACTGCCCGGCCGACGGGTGTCGCCCGGTCCACTGTGGCATCGCTCAATCCATTGCCCAATCATGTGCGCCATCGTGGTCCAAATCCGGCGGTCGTTGGTGGATCGGCAAACCCGGCCAGCAGCAATACCGGGGCGCTCAACGGAACCGGTATGAACCGCAGGCCCTAAGGAACTCACTCGAATGATTCGCACTCGCACATCGCGCCTCGCCCGCTTTATCGCGATCTCTGCTTTGCTCCTCACGGCAGGTTGCGCCGTTGGGCCGCGGTTCAAGAAACCCGCTGCTCCCGATGTCAGCGGTTATACCCCCGCTCCAATCTCGACCACCAGCAGCGCGAGCAACGTGGGCGGCGGAGAGGCGCAACCCTTGGTGGAAGGGCTCGACATTCCCGGGGAGTGGTGGACCTTGTTTCACTCGCAGCCGCTCGACGATTTGATTGAGCGCTCGCTCCAAGCGAATCCCAACATCAAGTCGGCCCAGGCGGCATTGTTGGTTGCAAGAGAGAACATGCTGGCCCAGAGGGGGGCTTACTATCCCGGCGTTACTGGCGGTTTTTCGGCGACTCGGGCGAAGTCATCGGCTGATCTTTCACCGGTAACCAACACCAGTGCCTTGAATTACAGCCTCTATACGCCCGAGGTCAGTGTCTCGTTTGTGCCGGACGTTTTCGGTCTGAACCGGCGAACCGTGGAGTCGTTCGAGGCGCAGGAACAGCAGGCGCGTTTTGCCCTGGCCGCGACGCATATCACGTTGAGCGCCAACGTCGCCACCGGAGCCATTCAAGAGGCCTCACTGCGGGGGCAGATTGATGCGACCCGTGAACTTATCGACATCAACACCAAGATGCTCCAGATTTTGCGGCAGCAGTATGCGAGGGGATATGCCGACGAACTCGACGTGGCGGCACAGGAATCTCAGCTCGCGCAAGTGGCTGCCACCTTGCCTCCGCTAGTGAAGCAGTTGGCGCAACAACGGGATCTGCTGGCTGTGCTGGCGGGCGGATTCCCCAACCAGGATTTGCCCGAAAAGTTTGAGCTGTCGAGTTTGCAACTCCCGCAGGAACTGCCGTTGAGCCTGCCTTCGCAACTCGTAGCGCAACGTCCGGACGTGCGGCAGGCCGAAGAGAACCTGCATTCAGCCTGCGCCCAGATCGGAATTGCGCGTGCGAACCGCCTCCCGAGCTTTGCCCTGACTGCCGATGCTGGCAGCATGGCGGTGGTCCTCGGCCGGTTGTTCTCGGGAAGCAATGGCTTTTGGGATGTAACCGCAGGCGTCACCCAGCCCATCTTTGATGGCGGTACGCTCATGCATCGGGAGCGCGCGGCGAGAGCCGCCTATACCGAGGCCGACGAACAATATCGCAGCACTGTCCTCACCGCCTTCCAGAATGTCGCGGACACGCTGAATGCGCTCGAACAGGATGCCGACGCCTTGAAGGCGGCAGCAGCCGCAAAAGATGCGGCCAGCGTCACCCTTAACTTGACGAAGAAACAGCTTGATGCGGGCTATGCCAACTACCTCGCGCTCTTAAGCGCAGAGCAAACCTATCAGCAAGCACTGATTAACCTTGTGCAAGCTCAATCCAATCGTTATGCCGATACCGCAGCGTTGTTTCAGGCTCTGGGCGGTGGATGGTGGAATCGGGCTGACATCCCTAAGAGTTAAGCAAGAAGCCTGTGTCCCCAGAGGAAGCGAGGTTTCTGTCCATGCGGCTTGCCTCCAATCTGAAAACCAAAAACGCTCCGACAGGATTTCTCAAAAGTCCCACCACGCTTGAACCTTTCGGTGATTCACTAGAAGCGGCCTTACCCAACCCTGTCATTTTCCGAAAAGGCCAGAACAACTTCTCATAACGGACGAGGCCTTTATGGATGGTTGAGGTGCTTCATCTCGCAGCGGCATTCATTCTTTGGGCCAACGCAGGCTGCGCTGCTCCGAATACAACGCACCTCTCATCTGCTGTATGGCGTCGCTGCTTTGCTGACTCTTGCGGCACGGGTCATGGCCAGAGTTTCATTCCCCACTTTTCTGTGCCGTGCCCGAGTACGTCTTCCAGGTGAAAACCTGCATCTGGCGGAGCCGATGTGTGCCGATCATCGTGTTCTTTTTCTACTTCTATGTCGGCAGCGAAACGAAGCTGAGCGGCGCCTACGATTGGATGGGCAAATCGCAGCACGTTTCGAAAACGGTCAAAACCAGATTCAGAAGTTCATTTCCCACTACATCACCGAATTGCAAGACACTTCTCCAATGTTCAGAGCTCTCTCAAAAGCGGACCATGTACCTCTGAGACCTGTTTGCACTCCGACGTAATCGTTATAACGGTCTTGTGGTCGTCATCCAGTGGATCCTGAGCCATCCCCTACTGGGTCGAGCACCGACCAGCGGGCTCGCGGCTAGCCGAGCCCAGCCCACGATTCTTGGAGGAGTGAGTGCCCTTCCGTATTAGACTTTTTGTAACTTCCCTTCTCGTCCTTTTTGTCGCGATGTTCGCTTTCGCAAACGACATCTATATAGCCCAGAATTCAGCCGGCGGCAACACAGGCGCCGATTGCGCCGACGCCCGTTCGGTTTCCTGGTTCAATAGCTCCTCGCATTGGGGATCAGGCGCCGCACAGATCGGGCCGGGAACTAATGTTCATCTGTGCAGCGGAACCTATACAGGAAGCGGGGGCGCCTCCGACTATCTGACTTTTCATCGCAGCGGTAGCAGCGGCAAGCCCATCACACTCATCGCAGATCAAGGCCCGGTCACCATCGCTGCGACCAGCTGGTCCGGTCCAGTCATCAATCTCGCCGGCAACAGTTACGTCACCGTAAATGGGACGTCGAAAGACACGGCCAATGAGACGTCGGCAAACAACCTGACGATCGAGGCCACGCTGAATGGCACTTCCGGCGGCAAGTGCTCTGGAGGAAGCTGCACTTCGCAGACCGATGGTGGCGTCTGCGTCAATAACGGCTCACCCAATGGCAACTCCTCGAACGTCATCATCACGAACGTCACCTGCCAGAACCTCTATGTGATTTCCAGCCCGGCGGACAATGGCGGAGAAAACACGTCCTGCTTTGACATCTGGAACGTGGACAATGGCGTTGTTCAGAACAACGTGTGCACCTATGCCAAGTGGATTCGGTTTTCCTACGCCGTCGGAAGCACATACGCAAACCCTGTGCTAACGTACTCCGGCAATAACCTGTCCAACATGGACCATCCGTTATTCATTACGGCCAGCGATACTTCGGGGGTAGCCGTAGCGTCTGGCTTCTACATCTACGGCAACACCTACGGCTCGATGGCGGCCTGGGACAACAACGATGACAACAACCATCATGACTGGATCGCCCATATCAGTGCCAACGGAAGCGCATCGAGTCTGACCGACTTCTATATCTACAACAACACAGCCGCGGGCGACGTAGGCGCGAACGCCAATGCCGCAATATTCACCGCCAATGACGGTGGCGGCATACTTTCAAACATCAACGTCTTCAATAATCTGGCGGTAAATACTTCGACGAATCACTGCTTTGCCAACGGTTTCATCACGTGGTCTAACGGCGGCTCCATGCTCGCGGTTAACAATACTTTCGTGAGCCACACGCCGTACAACGGCTGCACCAACAACGGCGAGAAGGTTCCGGGGGACGACGCAGTCGTTTACGAAGGAGGCAGCACCGGGTTGATATTCGAAAACAACATTGTCCAGGGGATGGCCCATAACGCGATTTACACTGATGGCAGCGGGACCTCAGTCACGGCGATCAACTATAACGACGACTACAAAGTCGGCGGATGGGACTGGATGGGAGAGGAAACGACGACGTTCTCCACGTGGCAATCAGATTGCCGTTGCGATGGCAACTCGATGACGAAGAATCCGAGTTTGAGTTCTTCTACCTATGTTCCTACCTCCGGCAGCCCGGTCATACGTGCCGGACTCAACTTGAACGCTACCTGCAGTGGACAACCGACGAAGGGACTGGGTGCACTTTGCTGGGACCCGAATGGCAATGCCCGCCCCTCGTCCGGCGGCTGGACGATGGGAGCATTTCAAGCCGGTCTGACCGCTAACCTCCCGAATCCGCCTACAGATCCTCAGGCGACAGTTTCCCCGTAAGCAAGCCGTTCGGCCTGGTCAGAGCTGAATCTGCCGTGGAACAAGGCGGAGCAGTTCTGAACCAGGCCTGAATCAGGCCTGCTCTGGTCTTTGACCACGACGGAGCGCCACGCAGGCGCGCAACAACGCCATCGCCACATTTTCGAAAGCAAAGACTTCGGCTCTCTGGCCGCGCGCCGATCCCCAGCCAGCACGTTTGTCGTCTGTTCGATATCTTCCTGGTCCCGTTTAGGGACCGAAATACAAAATAGAACCCGAAGCGTACCAAGTTTCTAGCTTTCCAGACACTTGAACCAACTTCGGCCGTGACGTCAGCCCCTTTGTGGATTTGGACGGCAGCCAGTGCGGGTTCATGAGTTGGGTCTGGCCTGAAGAGTCCTGAGGGTGTACGATTCTCCTGTCTTCTAGAATCCCCCGAGTAGACGGCCTTATCGTAAGCGAACATTGTCGGGAAAACCCGGGAACCGATTGCGTATCTTTCTCAGGGGCATGGCGCAGATAGATCGGCACCTCGGCCTCAGCATTGGTTTTTCCGTGAGCAACGAGGAGGAGACTTGCTACTCAGTCGGAAAATCTCCATGCTTTCGCTTAACCCCACGAAAGCGCTTTCTTGCATCCCCTTGTTTTTGCTCTGCGTCGTGATCCCGGCGCTTGCGCAAAAGACAGAACAAAAAGACAGTAGTTCACCGAAGTATGACCTCCATACTGAGACGAAAACCAAAGGAGTAGTGGACGAAA
>Ga0302326_10003492_pt1 | contig 36966 bp, 35 predicted proteins | sample Palsa_T0_3_FD_202264 | JGI IMG/M metagenome (GOLD analysis project Ga0302326, IMG submission 202264) | Peat permafrost microbial communities from Stordalen Mire near Abisko, Sweden - Palsa_T0_3 | ecosystem: Environmental > Terrestrial > Soil > Palsa > Peat permafrost | place: Sweden: Abisko... | reverse complement strand
ATCCTGCTCACCGACCACGACGCCTTCGACCTCCCCCAGATCACCACCCACGCCCGCTACGTCCTGGACTGCCGCCACGCCCTCACCAGCGGCGACAACGTCGAGACCTTGTGAGGGACTGCAGGCGGGGCGGTCAGGCGGGGCGGGTCAGGCGGGGTGGTCAGGCGGGGGCTGGGGTGGTGACGGTGGAGGGGTGCTTGAGGGCGAAGGCGGCGACGTCGCCGGCCCGGATGGCTTGCCATAGTTTCTTGCTGAGTCCCTGGTCGAGGTGGACGGGCTTGCTGCCGCCGCGGGTGGCCGAGCCGGTGGTGGTGGGCGCGTCGACGAAGGTGCCGGCGCTGCTGCCGAGGTCGCCCAGGCCCAGCGCGAGGGAGACGAGCTGGGAGTTGTCCATGCTGCTGTCCACGCTGAGCGCCCCGGCCAGGGCGCGGATCAGGTGGTAGTCGGTGGTGGGGCTGCGGAACAGGTGCTGCTGGGAGATCTTGCTGACCATCGCGCGGACGAGGTTCTGCTGCAGCAGCTCGCGGCCTATCTCGCTGACGCCGGGCTGGCGGGCGTAGGCCAGCGCGCTGCGGCTGTCGATGTGGTCGGTGCCGCGGCGGAAGGTGTAGCCGGAGCTGGTGGTGGTGTAGGGGACGTCGACGTCGACGCCGCCGAGCGCGTCGATGACCGCCAGCGCGCCGGAGAACGACAGCACCGAGTAGTGCTCGACCCGCACGTCGGTGAGCTGCTCCACGGTGGTGACCAGCAGCGAGGGGCCGCCGAGGGCCAGCGCGTCGCCGAGGTCCGTGCTGCCGTGGCCCGGCACCGGCACGACCGCGTTGGGCGGCAGCGAGATCACCGCGCCCGCTTTCTTGTCGCCGTCGAGGTGGATCAGCGCGATCAGCCCGCTGGCCGCCCCCCTGGACTGGGCGGGCACCTTGCCGTCGCGGGCGCCGGCCGCCTCGTCGGTGGTCAGCAGGACCGTGGTGCCGCCGGTCGCGGCGGGCTGGTGCGGCGCGGTCAGCGCCGGGACGGGGATCCGGCGGACGCCGGACAAGATGTGGTTGGCGAACAGGTAGGCCGCGGCGGCGGTCAGCACCGCCAGCGCCAGCAGGCAGGCCCCGGACACCGCCGCGATGCGCCTGGCCCGGCGGCCGCGGCCGGGACGCCGCGGCGCGGCGCCCTCGGCGTGCCGCGGCTGGTCGTGCCGCGGCTGGTCGTGCTGCACTGAGGTGTCCGGCAACTTCTGCCCCCTTCGCCGGCCCGCGCGGCGGCGGGGTCCCGTCGCCGTGCGCGCCGGCCTGGCCGTGACGGCGCGGTGTGCCCGCGGATGCCGCGGACCGGACGTCTCCCGTCGTTACTGATGGCATCTACTCAATTACTGAGTGTAGTCTACATCTATGCGGTGACCGGGATAAGCCGGGAATTCTCAGCGCCGCATGACTAGTCAGGAAACAGGGGCACGTGACGGGCATCACGTTTCATGCAAATTTGCGCCAGAAGTCGGCCAGCCATGCCCGCAGAAAACTGCGCCGGTTTTACCGGGCCATCGAGGCGGCTTGTGACGCGGTCGCGTGGCTTTGCGGGCTGCTCGCGGCCGCGTGGGTCACCGGTGACGTGACCGGCCAAGGTCTCACGCTCGCCGCCGCGACGCGTGCGGCGCTGGCCGTGTGCGCACTGTCGGCCGTGACTGGCCTGCTGGCGGGGTTGTACCGGGGCCGCTACCAGCGGGGCGGGCTCGATGAGCTCATCGGCCTCGGCCGGGCGGCCGCCGCGATGGCCGTCGCGCTCGCGCTACTGAGCGGCCACCTGGTCCAGGGGCAGCGGGCGCCGCTGCATACCGTCGTAGGCGGCACGGTCTTCGCCCTGCTCGCGATGGTCGGCGCGCGGCACATGGTGACCGCGGGCCGGCAGTGGTCCCGGATGGCCACGTCAGCTGGCGTGAAGGTCATCGTCTTCGGGGCGGGCGACGCGGGCGCCCAGCTCGTGCACGGCCTGGCGCACCAGCCGGGCGCCGAGTACCAGCCGGTGGCGTTCCTCGACGACGACCCGGCGAAGCGGCACCTGCGGATCCACGGCATCTCGGTCCTGGGAGACAGGACGCGCATCGCCGAGCTGGCGGCGCAGACCGGCGCCACCGTCCTTGTCATCGCCATCGCACGGGCGAGCGGCACCGCGATCCGCGACCTCACCTGCGAAGCGGAGCGATGCGGGCTGATCGCGAAGGTGGTCCCGTCCGCCGCCGAGATTCTCAGCGGCAGCGCGAGCATCGAGGGAGTCCGCGACCCAAGGATCACCGACCTGCTCGGCCGCAGGCCGGTGACGACCGACATGGCCGCCGTCGCCGGACATTTCGCCGGGAAGCGGATCCTGGTCACCGGAGCCGGCGGATCCATCGGCTCTGAGCTCTGCTGCCAGCTGAACCGGTTCGGGCCCGCCGAGCTGATCATGCTGGACCGTGACGAGTCGGCGCTGCACGCGATCGAGCTGGCCCTGTACGGCCGCGCGCTGCTCGACTCCGACCGGCTCGTGCTGGCCGACATCCGGGACCCGGGACGCGTCCGGCAGGTCTTCGAGCAGCGCCGGCCTCAGATCGTCTTCCACGCCGCCGCGCTCAAGCACCTGCCGCTGCTCGAGCGCTACCCGGCTGAGGCGCTGAAGAGCAACGCCTGGGGAACGCTCGCGGTGCTGGAGGCTGCGGCGGCAAGCGGCGTCGAGTCGTTCGTGAACATATCGACCGACAAGGCCGCCGACCCGGTGAGCGTGCTCGGCTATTCCAAGCGGGTCGCGGAACGGCTCACTGCCCACATGGCCGGCCAGGCGACGGGTACCTACCTGAGCGTCCGGTTCGGCAACGTCCTCGGCAGCCGGGGGTCGTTCCTGACCGCGCTCACCGCGCAGGCCGCATCGGGCGGGCCGCTGACCGTCACTCATCCCCAGGTCAGCAGGTATTTCATGACCGCTGGCGAGGCCGTGCAGCTGGTGCTGCAGGCAGCGGTGATCGGGCGGGACGGCGAGGTCCTGGTGCTCGACATGGGACAGCAGATGCGCATCGCCGACATCGCGCGCAGGCTGGCCAACAGCGCGCCGGGCCAGGTAGACATCGTCTTCACCGGTTTGCGGCCCGGCGAGAAACTGACCGAGAGCCTGCTCGGGCACGACGAGACGGGCGAGCCGCTGTACCATCCTTCGATCCGTCACGTCCCCGTGCCTCCGCTGCCTCCGGAGTTCGTCACTCGCCTGGACCCCGGCATGCCAGCCGGCGAGCTGCGGGACGCCCTGGCCGGGTGCGCCAGCGGGCCGGGCGCCGACTGGGGCGCCCTGATACCGGCAGCCGCCCCGGCCAGGTTGCGGATAAGCGGCCCCAGGCAAGCTGCACGAGCCTTGCCAGCAGCTGGTCTAGCTGCTCCGCAGTTACGGTGTAGGCCTGCGGAGGGCCTCCGCTCGGGTCCGCCACGTCATCATCGGCGCAGTCGCCAAGGAGCGCTGAGCGGTGCCTGCCGTGATGCGCACGGCGAAGCCAGCCGGCCAGTGACTCGCCGGCCGGCCGGGGCCCGATCTGCTGGCCGCGGCGAGTCAGCTCCTTGAGCGTGAACGCACGGGGCCAGGCGCTCGGCAGGGCGACGACGGCGTACCTGAGGTGCTCACGGGCCATCGCCAGCACCAGATCCGACCTGGCCAGATCGCTTTCGCTGAGCGTGCAGCCGCGGTGCGCGGTGACATCAAGCCCGTAGGCGGCCAGCGCCGAGATCACCTCCGGCGCGGGCGGTCCGCCGTCGTGCAGCACGCCGGCCGAGCGGACCGACGCGGACACGCCGGCCTCACCGAGGCGGCGCCGCAGCAGCGACTCCGCCAGGACGGACCGGCACTGGTTGGCGCTGCAGAGCAGCAGGATTTCGGTCATGCGACGGACGGCCTGCCGCGGCTCGGCCTGGTCCCGCTCCTTCGGCTCGCATCGTCCTGGATAGCCAGAATAGTTACTTAGCGTAGTTGAGTGTACACTCACGCACATGATCGACTGCTTGGCTCGAACGCCTCGGCCAGCGCCTCGGCCAGCTCCGTGGCCAACGTCCACGCCATCGGTCCACCGGGAAGGACGTGGATGACGACTGAGATCGGAACGGCTCCGACTCTTCGCTCCTACCTTGCGCTCATGCGCAGGCGGAAATGGTGGCTTGCCGCAGGCGCGCTGCTTGGCCTCGCGGTGAGCCTGGGCCTGTCCTTGACGCAGCCGGACCAGTACTCGGCTACTTCGCAGCTCCTCGTGCTGGCCTCCGGCAGCACAGTCACGAGCGCCCCGATCGCGGTGACGCCGACCGAGGTGCAGACCGACCTGCAGCTGGTGACCAGCGCGCCGGTCGTGCAGGCGGTCAGCCAGCGACTCGGCAGCAGGCCGTCGATATCCGCGGCCGAGGTCGCCCAGACGGACGTGATCGCCCTTACCGCCATCAGCTCCAGTCCGTCGCGCGCCGCGCTGATCGCCAACACGTACGCGAAGGCGTTCGTGAGCTATCAGCAGCAGGCAGCCATCAAGGAGCTGACCGCGGTCGAGCTTCAGCTGCGGACGCAGATCGGAACGCTGGGCGCAAAGATCCGGAACTTGAACGGGCGCCCCAGTACGGCGTCGCAGCAGGCTGCCCTGCTGGACCAGCAGGCGGTTCTCCGAGAGCAGCTCGCCCAGATGCAGGTCAGCGGAGCGGTCACCACGGGCGGGGTCGAGCTTGTCACCCCGGCGGTGCCGCCAGCGTCGCCGAGCTCGCCGAAGCCCCGGCAAGATGGCCTCCTCGGCCTGGCGGCCGGCCTGATCCTGGGCCTTGCCGCCGCCTTCCTGCGCGACAGCTACGACGACACGCTGTCCTCCAAGGACGTGGCCGAGCAGCTGAGCGGCGCCCCGGTACTTGCGCTGGTCCCGATGATCACGTCGTGGAAGAAGCGCGACCAGCCTCTCCTGGTAACCACCTCGCACCCGCTGTCGGTGTCGGCCGAGGCCTACCGCTCGCTGCGGACCTCGCTGCAGTTCATCCGGCAGGAACACGAGCTGCGGACCCTGGTGGTGACCAGCCCGGTCGCGGCAGAGGGCAAGACCTCGACGATCGCGAACCTGGGCACGGTCTTCGCGCAGGCGGGCGAGCGGGTGGTGATGGTGTCCTGCGACCTGCGCCGACCCCGGCTCGGGCAGTTCTTCGGCCTTGACGAGCAGCCAGGGCTCACCACGGTACTGCTCGGCGAGCAGTCGCTGACGCAGGCCGTGCAGCAGGTGAAGGGGCAGGACAAGCTCTGGATGCTCGGCGCGGGAAAGCTTCCCGCCAACCCGGCCGAGTTGCTGGCCGGGCCTGCCGCGCAGGCTCTCTTCACGGCGCTGGGCGCGGAGTTCGACCTTGTGCTCATCGACAGCCCGCCGGTGCTCCCGGTCACCGACGCCGCGGTGCTGTCGAAGGACGCCGACGGGATACTGCTCGTGCTTGCGGCCGGCCAGACCAGGCGAGCCCACGTGCGACGCGCCACCGAGAAGCTGGCCCAGGTCAACGCCACGATGATGGGCACCATCCTGAACGAGGTCACCCGGCGGACCGGCGATGGCTACGGGCACGGATACGGTGCCTACGGCTACGGGACGCAGGAGCCGAGCCTGTCCCCTGCCATCATCCCGGCGTCTGCTAACGGAAGCGCGCTGAAGTCAGCCAACGGCACTGCGCCAGGCGAGGGGTCCGTCGGGGCCAGCCACCGGCACGCGCGCTCACGGACTCGCGACGCGCACCCCTCGGGCCCGGAACGGGCCGGCTGACCTGGCCTGTCAATCCCCGCATCTGCGGGAACGCTCCCGGCCAGCGCACGGCGATACATTTTGATACCTCAGAGTAATTATTAAACTACAATAAGTAATAGGGGCGCTAGTATGGGGACGTGTCGGAAGAGTTCACCATCGCGATGGCCGCCGTCTCCTGCGGTAGCGTCGTCGTCCTGGCGGAGCCGGTGACCATCGCGCTGCTTCGCCGGGCGGGGGCAATGGACGTGCCGAACCTGCGCTCGTCACATACCGCGGCGACACCACGTGGCGGAGGGGCGCCGATCGCCGTGGGGCTCGTGCTGGCCGCGCTGCTTACCCGCAACCCGGCCGCCGTCGCCTTCGCGATCGCGGTCGCGGCGTTCAGCATGATCGGACTCACCGAGGACCTGACCGGGCTGTCGGTCCGCCGCCGGCTAGCGCTGCAAGGCATCGCGGGCCTCGCCGCCGCCGCCGCACTGGTGAGCCGCCTCGGCCTGCCGCCGGCCGAGCGGGCGGTCGCGACGGTCGCCGTCGCGCTGTGGGTAACCGCCTTCGTAAACGCGTTCAACTTCATGGACGGGGTGAACGGCATTGCCGCCGCTCACGCGCTGATCGGCGGCGCCGCCTTCGCGTGCCTGGGGATCTGGAAGCATGACGTATTCCTTGCCGCAGGCGGCGCTGCGGTCGCGGCCGGCGCACTCGCCTTCCTGCCCTGGAACGCGGTCCGGGCCCGGGTCTTCCTCGGCGATGTCGGCAGCTACGGGCTCGGGGCCGCGCTGGCGGTGCTGGCCGCATGCGCCGTGATCCGCGGCATCCCGGTCGAGGCCGTCCTCGGGCCGCTCGCCCTGTATCTCGCGGACACCGCGTGGACGCTGCAGCGGCGCATCCGGTCCGGCGCGGGCTGGTCGCAGGCGCATCGCACGCACATCTACCAGCAGTGGTGCGACCTGGGCTGGTCGCACCTGCGGGTCACCGCCGTGACCGCGGGCGGCACCGTGCTGCTCTGCCTGCTCGGGGCGGCGAGCCTCACCGGCCAGCCTGCGGTCCGGTCCGGCGCCGACGTCGTCGCGATCGGCGTGCTGGCCTGCTACCTGCGGTCCCCGGTGCTGCTCCGCCGGACCACCGCGCGGCTGGAGCGTGCCTTAGGTGCGCATCCTGCTGGTGACCCACTACTTTCCGCCCGAGACCGGAGCCCCGCAGGCGCGGCTGTCCGCGCTGGCCGCCAGCTGGGCGGCGGACGGGGACGTCGTGACCGTGCTCACCGGGATGCCGAACCATCCGACCGGCGTGGTACCGCCCGAGTACCGGGGCGCGATCCGGCGGCGGGAGCGGCGCGACGGCTACCGCATCGTGCGCACCTGGGTGTACGCCACGCCGAACGAGGGCGTCGCGCGCAAGACCCTCGGGCACCTGAGCTTCATGGTCAGCAGCGTGCTGCTCGGCTGGCGCCCGTGCGGGCAGGCTGACGTCGTCGTCGTCTCCTCCCCGACGTTCTTCTCGATCGGCGCCGCGTGGCTGCTCGCGCGGTGCAAGCGCGCCCGGCTCGTCGTCGAGGTCCGTGACCTGTGGCCCGCCATCTTCGTCGAGCTTGGCGTGCTGACCAATCGCGGCCTGATCGGCCTGCTGGAGCGACTCGAGCTCGCCGCGTACGCCGCCGCGGACGCGGTCGTGGTGGTGAGCGAAGGGTTCCGGGCCAACCTGATCGGCCGGGGCGTCCCGCCAGGGAAGGTGCACACGATCCGCAACGGCGTCACCCTCGGCCAGTTCGACCCGGACAGCGCCGCCAGCCCTTTGGTCCGCGGCCGCCTCGGCGCACGGCCGGGCGACTGCCTGGTGCTGTATCTCGGCACGCACGGGATCTCCCAGGGCCTGCTGGCCGTGGCCGACGCCGCGGCGCGGCTGGACGGCGAGCCGGTTGTCTTCGCGTTCGTCGGCGAGGGTGCCGACAAGGCGCGGCTGCGGTCCCGGGTGCACGAGCTCGGCCTGGCCAACGCGAGCCTGCACCCCGGCGTTCCGCACTGCGACGTGCCGGCCCTGCTCGCCGCCGCCGACGTCTGCCTGGCAACGCTGCGCTGCGTGCCGTTGTTTGCCACGTTCATCCCGTCCAAGATCTTCGAGTACCTCGGCGCCGGGAAGGCCGTGGTCGGCGCGGTGGCGGGCGAGGCCGCGCAGATCCTCCGCGAGGCCGGCGCCGCGGTGGTGCCGCCCGAGGACAGCGACGCGCTGGCCGGCGCGATCCGGGCGCTGGCCGCCGACCCAGCGCGGCGTCGCGCGATGGGCCGGCAGGGGCGGGCGCACGCCGAGCGGTGCTTCGACCGCGTCGCGCTCGCGCGGGAGTACCGCAAGATCCTCGAGACGGCCGGAGGCCCCCGGTGAGGCTGCTGGTCACCGGCGGCAGCGGCTTCCTCGGCGGTTACGTGCTGCGCGAGGCGGCCCGGCGGGGACACCAGAGCGTGGGTCTGGCCCGGAGCGCGGCAGCGGCGCTTACCGTGGCCGGCTGCGGCGCGCAGCCGATCACCGGGAACCTCGACGCGGCAGGCCACCTTGGCGAGATATTCGCCGCGGCCCGCTGCGACGCGCTGGTGAACCTCGCGTCCCTTGGCTTCGGGCACGCACCGGCGATCGTCGCCGCCGCCCAGCAGGCGGGTCTGCGCCGCGCGGTCTTCGTCTCGACCACGGCGGTCACGACCACGCTCGCGGCACCGTCGAAGCGGGTCCGGCTCGCCGCCGAGCAGCGGATCCGCGACTCCACCCTGGACTGGACGATCCTGCGGCCCACCATGATCTACGGAGCGGCTGGCGACCGGAACCTGTCCAGGCTGCTCGCGCTGCTCAGCCGGGCCCCGGTGCTGCCGGTCCCCGGCGGCGGGCACCTGCAGCAGCCGGTGCACGTGGCCGACGTCGCCGGCGCCGTGCTGGCCGCGGCCGAGCGGCCGGGGACCGCCGGATCCTGCTACGACGTGGCCGGGCCCGAGCCGCTCGCCTTCGCCGAGCTGCTGCGGATCTGCGCCGGCGCTGTCGCCAGCAGGACCAGGTTCGTCCCGGTGCCGCTGACGCCCCTGGTGACCGTGGCGCGCGGATACGAGCGGCTGAGCCGCCGCCCCAGGCTCAGGGCGGAGCAGGTGCTGCGGCTGGCCGAGGACAAGGCGTTCGCCATCGGTGACGCGGCACGCGACCTTGGCTACGCGCCGCGCCCGTTCACGGCCGGCATCCGGGCCGAGGCGCAGGCGTTGGGGCTGGCCCGGTGACCGGCGGCGACCTCGCGCTGCTGGCCCGCAGCGCCGTCCACCTGCAGCCGGGGCAGGTAGCGCACCGGGCCCGGCTGCGGGCGCAGCGCACGGCGCTGCGCCGCTGGCCGCGGGCCGGGCGCAGGCTGCTCGCCGGTCCCGGTCCCGGTCCCGCTGCCGCGAAAGGCTGGCCCGCCGACTTCGTCCCGGTCGACGCCCGGGCTTCGCTGGGCTGGCCCGGCCTGGCCGCCCTGGCCTCCGGCCGGATCGAACTCCTCGGGATGACCAGGGAACTTGGCGAGCCACCGGACTGGCAGCAGGCCGGCGCGCCTCAGCTGTGGCGCTTCCACCTGCACTACTGGGACTGGGCCTGGGGCCTGGCCGCTGATCCGGATCGCGGCGCGGCGCGGACGGCCTTCGCCCGGCTGTGGCGATCCTGGCAGGGGGCCGCCGAGCTCGGCAGCGGCGACGCGTGGCTGCCTTACCCGGCGGCGCTACGGGCCTGGTCGTGGTGCGGGCTGCACGCCGACCTCGTCGCCGGCAGCGACCTGGAGCCGGTGTTCGTCCGTGAGCTGGCCGTGCACGCCGGCTTCCTGCGACGGCACCTGGAGTCCGACGTCGGCGGCAACCACCTCGTCAAGGACCTCAAGGCCCTGGCCGGGCTGGCCGTGTTCTTCGCCGACAGCGAGTTGCTGCGACGCGTCCTGCGGCGACTGCGGCGGCAGCTGGCCGTTCAGGTGCTGCCCGACGGCGGCCACTACGAGCGGGCGCCGGCCTACCACTGCCAGGTGCTCGCCGACCTGATCGACGTGGCGGACCTGGTGACGGCTAACGGGGGCGAGCCCGCAGCGGAGATAACCCTGGCCATCGGGCGCATGCGCCGCTGGCTGGGCGGCGTGCTCTCGCCCGATGGCCGGGTGCCGCTGCTGAACGACGGATACCCCGTGCCCCGCGCGCTGGTCGCCGCCTTGCGGCCAGGACCGGCCGCGGATCAGCCGCTGCTCGCACTGCGCGGCAGCGGCCTGGTGCTGGCCACCGCGGGCGGCTGGCACCTGCTCGCCGACGTCGGCGCGCCCTGCCCCGACGAGCTCCCGGCGCACGCGCACGCGGACACGCTGGGCTTCGTGCTGCACGTCGACGGGACACCGCTGCTCGTCGACACCGGCACGTCGACGTATGCGGCCGGCCCGGCCAGGGACTACGAGCGGTCCACCGCGGCGCACAACACCGTGGGCGTGGACGGGGCCGACTCCACCGAGGTGTGGGGCGCGTTCCGGGCCGCCCGGCGCGCCAGGGTCAGCGGCTTCGCGGCCTTCACCAGCGCCGGCGGCGTGAGCGTCCAGGCGGCGCACGACGGATTCCGGCGGCTTCCCGGCCGGCCGTGCCACCAGCGAAACTGGTTGCTGACGGCGGGCGGGCTACAGATCGACGACCTGGTGTCCGGCAAGGGCCGGCATGCCGTCCTCATCTACTGGCATCTCGCGCCGGGCTCGACGATGCTCCTGGAGCAGCGCTCCGCAATCATCGCGACGCCTGCTGGATCGTTCCGGGTCTGTGTCACTGCAGCGGATCCGGCAACGCTGGCCGTCGAGTCACGGCCGGTCGCGGTCGGGTTCCGGCAGCGCACCGACGCGCTGGTGCTGACCTGCCGCATCGACGCCGAGCTGCCGGTCCGGGTGAGCACCGGCTGGCGCCGCGCCAGCCGCTGCGATGACGCGATGCACGCCATGGAGGCCGCGTGAAGCAGGCCGTGCAGCCGATCGCGGGCGGGCCGGTCGAGGTGCTGGAGGTGCCCCGTCCCACGGCAGGCCCGACCGAGGTGCTGGTCCGCACCGTCGCGTCGATCATCTCACCGGGCACCGAGCGGGCGGTCACCGCGCTGGCGCGCTCCAGCCTGCTGGCCAAGGCACGGGCGCGGCCGGATCTGGTCCGCCAGGTAGTGCGCAGGGCGAGGACCGAGGGAATCGGCGCCACCGCGCAGAAGGTCCGGAGCCGCCTGGCGGAGGACCTGCCGCTCGGCTACTCAGCGGCCGGTGTGGTCGCCGAGGTGGGCACGGCGGTCACCGGCATCCGGGTCGGGCAGCTAGTAGCGACGGGCGGAGCGGGCAAGGCCAACCACGCCGAGTTCCAGGCGGTTCCCGGCCTGCTCTGCGCGGCCGTTCCCGGCGGCGTGCCTGCCCAGGACGCCGCGTTCGCGACAGTCGCGTCCGTCGCGCTGCACGGCCTACGGCTCGCCGAGGCAGGCCCCGGCTCGAAGGTTGTCGTGGTCGGCCTCGGCCTTGTCGGCCAGCTTGCCGCCAGGCTCGCGATGGCCGCTGGCTGCGACGTCGCCGGAATCGACCCCGCCGGGCACGCGCGGGCCACGGCGGCCGGATCCGGCGTGCTGGCGCTGGATGAATGTGGCGAGGCGACCACGGATCAGGTGATCGCCTGGTCACGGGGGCGCGGCGCTGACGCGGTGCTGGTGTGCGCGGCCAGCCCGTCGTCCGGGCCGGTGACGCGGGTTCCCGCGTTGTGCCGTGACCGCGCGGCCGTGGTGATCGTGGGGGACGTCGGCCTCAACCTCAGCCGCACCCCGTTTTACCAGCGGGAGCTCTCGCTGCGGTTCGCCCGCTCCTACGGCCCTGGCCGGTACGAGCTGTCGTACGAGGAATGGGGGGTGGACTATCCGGCCGGGCAGGTGCGCTGGACCGAGGGCCGGAACTTCGAGGCGGTGCTCGACCTGCTGGCCGCCGGCCGACTTCTTGTTTCCGATCTCGTCACCCACAGTTACGACATCGGCGCGGCTGCGCAGGCCTATCAGCTGATCGAGCGGCGGACCGAGCCCTACCTGGCGATCCGGCTGACCTATCCGGCGGACCTCGCCCCGGAGGGCCCGATCCGGCTGCTGCGCCAGTCGCGGCCTCGGACGCAGTGGCAGCCTCGACGGCAGCTCCGGCGACAGGCGAGCTCCTCGCCGGGGGTCGGCTGGATCGGCGCCGGCGCCTTCTCGACCGGAACGCTGCTGCCTGCGTTCCGCGCCGCAGGCTTCGACCGTCTCGTGGCGGTGACCTCGGCCAGCGGGCTGTCGGCGCGCAGGGCCGCGGAGCGGCACGGCTTCGAGAAGGCGGTTTCGGGCGCGTTCGCCGTCATCGATGACCCATCCGTCGAGGTCGTGGTGGTCGCCACCCCCCATGACACGCACGAGGAACTGGTGACGCTGGCCCTGAAGGCCGGGCGGCACGTGTGGTGCGAGAAGCCGCTTGCGCTGACCAGCGACGGGCTCAGTGAGATCGAGGCCGCCTGGGAGGCGTCCGGAAGGCAGCTCATGGCCGGGTTCAACCGCCGGTGGTCACCGGCCGTGCTCGCCGCGCAGAAGGCGCTCGCGGGGACGAACTCACCGAAGTTCCTGGTGTACCGGGTCGCCGCCGGGCCGGTGCCCGACGGGCACTGGTACCGCGACCGGCGGCAGGGCGGCCGACTGCTCGGCGAGGTGTGCCACTTCGTCGACACCGCCCAGGCACTCGTCGGCGCCGACATCGAGGAGGCCGCGGGGATCCTCGGCGATGCCGACGGCGTAGCAGGCAACGACGCGATCGTGTCCCTGCGGTTCGCCGACGGCTCGCTCGCGACCATCTGCTATGGCAGCGCAGTGCCGACCGAAGGCAAGGAATGGATCGAGGTAACGGCCGGATCGCGGCGGCTCGTGATCGACGACTTCTGCTTCGCGAAGCTGAACGGCAGGACGCTCTGGAAGGGCCGGCAGGACAAGGGCCATCGCGCTCAGGCGGCCGCGTTCTGGCAGGCGGTGCAAGGCGGGACCGCCGCGCCGGCCCGGCTCATGCTGGCCTCGATGCGTGCCACCATCGAGGCAGCGGATTCCGGTGGCGGCCATGGCTGAGCACCTGGCCGACCACGCCGGCCAGGTCCGGAGGCTGTTTGACGCGAAAGCTGCGATGTGGCCGGCCAAATATGCCCCCGACGGCCGCCTCACTGGCCGCCTCACGCGACTTGCCGCAGCCCTCAGCGAACACGTCCCGGCCGCTGGCCGGGTGCTTGACCTCGGCTGTGGCACCGGGGAGCTGGCTCGCGCCGCGGCTGCGCGCGGCATGCGGGTGACGGCGTGCGACATCTCGGAGCAGATGCTGCGCCGCGCGGCGCAGCGCGATCCGGGCGGCGCTGTGGAGTGGGTACAGCTCCGTCTGAACTGGCAGACGCTGCCGTTCCAGCCCCGCACGTTCGACGCGGTGGTCGCATCGAGTGTCCTTGAGTACGTCGATGACCCTGCCGCCGTTCTTAGCGAGTGCGCCCGCGTGCTCCGCACCAGCGGGGTCGTTCTGTGCACGGTTCCCGATCTCTCGCACCCGATCCGCTGGCTGGAGTTCCTGGCAGGGCTGGCGGCGCGGCTGCCGTGGGTTCGCGCCGCGAGCGATCGCTGGCCCCGGTGTCAGCGCTACCTCACCTACCTGCGGATCTCCCGGCACCGGGCGCTGGCGCGCTGGTGGCGTACGACCGGGAAGCAGGCCGGGCTGTACCTGGTTCCCTGCCCGCCTGGCCTGGACGGACGCGCGCCGCTGCGCCTGCTCGTGTTCCGGGTTCCCGGCGACGCGAAGGTGCGGCCTTCGTGACCGCCACTGTGCTCGTCGACGCCGCAGGCGCGATGACGGGCGGCGGCGCCAGGTTCAGGACCGAGCTGTATCAGCATCTCGCCCGGACCGGTCGCGATGACATCAGACTCGTCGGCGTGGGCCGGCGCCTCAAGCCAGCCTGGCTGCTGCGCCGGGAGATGTTCAGGCCACCACGGGGCCGGCGGGTGGCGCTGAACAACGTCAGCTTCATCGCCCCCGGCGGCGAGCGGTGGACGCGGCTGGGCAATGCCCTGCACTTCCTGACGGACGACGAGGCTGCCCGGCTCGACCCGGACCTGCGCGTCGCCATGCATCGCCAGGCGGCCGTGGTGCACATGACCGCGTGTCGATCAGACGTCCTCGTGACACCCTCGACCGCGATGGCCGAGCGAGTGCAGCGCACCCTGCCAGGCCTGGCCAGCCGCGTCGTGCCGCGGCTGAATCCCGTGTCGCCGGACTCAATCCGGACAGTACAGCGCGATCGCGCCATCTTGTGCCCGGTGCTGTTCGCGCCCTACAAGCAGATGGTCGAGCGGCTCACGGAACTGCTCGAGGCGATCGAGGAGTGCGGCGATCCTTCGGTCCGGGTACGCGTGACCGCTGACCGCGCGGAGGTGCCGGAAGCCATGGCGTGCCAGCCAAGGGTCGATCTCGTCGGCCGACTTGGCCTCGAAGAACTGCGCGATCTCCGGTCCCGAAGCCGAGCCATCTACTTTCCGACCGGCATCGAGTCATTCGGCTACCCGCTCGCTGAGGCGCGGGTTAGCGGCCAGCCCGTCATCGCCCGCGACACTGAGCAGAACCGGGAGATCGCCGGACCTGCGTTGTGCGGTTTCACTCCGGGTGATCGAGACTCGCTGCGGCATGCGACCATGCGGGCTCTTGCCACCGACGTGCAGCCAGATCCCGCGCCTTTCGAACCCGACGCCTACTTCAGCTGGCTGCTGGGACCGGCCCGATGACCAGGCTGGGCCTGCGGCCTTACCGTGCCGGAGACGATCCTGCCAGGGGCGATGTTCCCGTCAGCGTCGTGGTCCTCACGCTGGATGAGGAAGTGAACATCCGCCGCTGCCTGGATTCGGTGGCGTGGGCGGCCCAGGTGGTGGTGATCGACTCTGGCTCGACCGATGATACGGTGCCGATCGCGCGCTCGGCGGGGGCCGATGTGGTGGAGCAGCCTTGGCTCGGTTTTTCCGGACAACGTGAGTTCGCGCTCCGCCTGCCCATTGTCCGGCACGACTGGATCTACTTCGTCGATGCCGACGAGTGGGTCTCCCCGCAACTCGCCACCGAGATCGCCCTGCGGTTGCGGGCGCCGTCGTGCGCGGGATTCGAGCACCGCCTGCGACTCGTTTTCCAGGGCACCTGGATCCGCCACTGTGGCTGGTATCGGGGCTCCTGGGTAGTCCGCCTCGAAGACAGGCGATGCGCGAAATTCGACGGAAACCTGGTCGGCGAGCGAGTATGCGTGGACGGACCGGTCCGGCGCCTGCGACACGACATTGTCGACGAGGATCACAAGGGCCTAGCCAGCTGGCTGCACAAGCACGTGCGCTACGCCGAACTGGAGGCAGAGCGCCGTAGTGCGCCAATGTCACTGCGGCAACGTCTTCACTCGCTGCGATTCCGTACGGACACTCGGCCAGCGATTCGTGCGGTATTTAAGGACGTCATATTTCCCTCAGTGCCGGCTAGGCCAGCCGCGCTGTTCATCTATATGTACATCGTCAGGCTCGGTCTGCTCGATGGGCTGGCTGGGCTGCGCTTCTGTTTCTTCCACGCCTGGTACGAGACCTGTGTGAGCGCGCTGCAAGCGAGCCCGCCGGTAACCGAGCGAAAGGTAATCTGATGGATATAAGCATGGCCAACCGAACCACCAACGATATTCGCACTGAGGAGGGCAATGCATGGCCGAAGCAGGAATGCGATTGGGCGGCTGACACCTAGGAGGTTGAAATCTGATGCGACCAAGACTGGGCGTAATAGCCTACGGCCCGATCCAGTACCATACACCGCTGTACCAGCGATTGGCACAGCGAGGGAATGTCGAGCTTGATGTTCTTTATCTCTCCGACATAGGCCACCGATCAACGATCGACCCCGAATTCGGGGTTCCCGTGGCATGGGACATAGACTTGCTGTCAGGGTATACGCACAAGTTCATGACATCGGGCGGACGCTCAACGAGTGTAGCCCGAAAAGCCCAGAAACTCGTGCGATGGCTGCCATCGCACGATGCTGTGGTCGTGAACGGCTACACCAGCGGATGGATGCTGTCTGCCATGGCACTCTGCCGCGCACGCAATATCCCATACCTGCTGCGTGCCTCATCGCACCCGCGCGGACTTTCCACCGGGGCCCGGCGCTGCATTCGACAGGTGGGCACTCGACTGATTGTCGCTGCCAGTTATGGTGGCCTTTCCATGGGTCATCTGAACGAGGAATTCTACCATCAGAATCACGCAAGGCGGGTAGTTTTCGCGCCCAATTCAGTGGACGATCAAAGGTTTGCATGCCCGCCGTCTCTGAGGCGTGCCGAGCTGCTCGCACGGTGGGGCCTCAAGGACGACAAGCCAGTAGTGATATATTGCGGCAAGCTATATCCCGGCAAGCGACCGCTCGATCTCGTAGCTGCCATCAATCTCCTGCCCGGCGAGGTGAATATACTTTTCATTGGTGATGGAAAGCTGGCGGAGCAGATTCGGGCCGCGCTTCGTCCCGGCAGCGGAGTCGTGACCGGCTTCGTGAATCAGTCGGAACTCCCTGCTTATTACCATGCTGCAGACATTCTCGTACTGCCGAGCGAGGTAGAGATGTGGGGATTGGTCATCAACGAAGGCATGGCCGCTGGAGCGCTCCCCGTGGTATCAGATCGAGTCGGCTGCGCCCCTGATCTGGTTTCTGGTATCGGGGAGGTATACCCATGCGGTGACGTTCCCCGCCTAGCCGCCGCCCTCGCCCGCGCTCTCGTGGCAGTCGAGGATCCGGAGACTCGCCGCCGGATGCGGGAGCACGCTGAGCGATATAGCCTTGAGCACACTGCCGAGGGCTTTGAGCAGGCAGCATTCGCGGTTTGCGGTGCCTTGCAGGTGCCGCCAGCTCAGAGCAGTCGTGCCACGGCGAGCGGAGCATAGCGCTCAGGCGCTCAACGACGTGAAAGATCTCACCATCTAGGAAGACATGTCCCTACCAGTAGTAGACCTCGGCGGCACCGGGAACAAGACCACGACTCTCGGGTTCGGCTGCGCCACTCTTTTCCGTGCTCCAGACCCGGCGGAGCGCTTGCGCCTCCTCCACGTAGCGTACGAGGCGGGCATACGGCACTTTGATGTGGCCCCGATATACGGATTGGGCCGGGCCGAGTCCGAGCTGGGGCGCTTCATTCGGTCGCGTCGAACAGAAGTCACGGTAACCACTAAATTCGGCAGAAGCCCGACGTCCGCCGGCCGGTACCTGGCCCGCGTACAGCGCCCGGTTCGCCATCTCCTGCGCTCTCAGCAAGCGGTTGGCGATCACGTCCGCGCACATGCGGCAACGCCCAGCCGTCTGCTCTACGCTGAGGTCGGCTACGATGCGGCCAGCGCCAAGCGCAGCCTGCGGAACAGTCTGCGTCGGCTCAGAACCGACTACGTCGACTTTTTCCTGTTGCATGATCCAGCTCCGGAATCTGTTCGCTCCGCTGAAATCTGCGCATTCCTTGAAGATGCCCGCACTGCTGGCTTGATCCGGTCGTGGGGGATTACGGGAGTGCCGGAGGTAACGGCCGAGATAGCTCAAAGCTTCCGGCACGTTCCAGTACAGCAGATCCGTAGCGATATCTTCACGCCGCCATCCGCAAGCATCCCGGACGGTTCGGCACTGATCACCTTTGGTGTCATCGGCACTCCTCTTGCACGGATCGTGCAGCACGTGCGGGCAAGCGACGCCGCTTGTGAAAGATGGAACACGGCGACGGGCGCCGATTGCGGAGACCCCGAAGTTACAGCGTCTTTTCTCCTGCGGGCAGCCTTTCAAGCGAATAGCGACGGTGTCGTTCTATTCGGCGCGACCCGGTCGCAGCACATCAGTACGGCCTCGGCGATCGCCGGACAGAGCCGTCGCCTTGTCGCAACCGAGAATTCTGATCTGGACTCCTTCATGTCACTGGTCCGGACGGAGCTCCAGACCCCAGATACCGAAACTAGGAGCACAAGTTGATCATCTTGGGCGATGAGCTTCCTGATGATGCTGCGCTCTCAGCGGATCTTGCCATCGTCGGAGCGGGTCCTGCTGGTATCGCAGTCGCGCTCGAGGTAGCAGCTCAGGGTTTTGGTGTGATCCTGGCCGAGGGCCGCTACGAGACAGCTAATCCAGGCGCTCAGAAACTGGCTGAGGCAGCAGACTGGAATCGATCAATCCACGCCCCGATGTCTCTGTCTGTCCGTCGCCAGCTCGGCGGCACGCCGACTATCTTGGGAGGCCGTTGAATGCCTTACGACCGTGTTGGTTTCGAAAATCGTGATTATATTAGCCAGGTAAACTGGCCGGTAAATTATGATGAGCTCATCTCGTACTGCCAGCGCGCCTGCTGCGGCCTGGAGACCACTCGACGCATGCTCGCTTCCCGGGATCACAACGGCCGCGCACTCGAAGATCATTCCGGTCATCTTCGGCGGGACTTCGCTTCCCTGGACGCCTTTGAGCGCATGGCCGACGCCGAGCTGCGGCCGCTGCCCAGCGGGCACGATCTGCGATCCTGAGAGGGCGGCCGAATGTTCCTGTCATCGGATGCGCTTCCGGACGACTGCGAGCTGTCCGGCCACCTCGCCGTGGTCGGGGCGGGGCCGGCCGGGATCGTGATCGCGCTAAAGGCGGCGCGTGGCGGCTTGGACGTGCTGCTGATCGAGAGCGGCGCGGAAACGTTCGACCCGAGGGTCCAGCAGCTATCTGAGGCTTCTTCCTGGGATCCGCGTCGGCATGCCCCCATGTCGATGTCCGCGCGCCGGCAGCTCGGCGGCACTTCCACGATCTGGGGCGGGCGGTGCGTTCCGTACGACCGGGTGGACTTCGATCGCCGCCCGTACATCAGCGAGACTCCGTGGCCGGTCAGCTATGACGAGCTGCTGCCGTACTTCCAGCGGGCCTGCGACTGGCTGCACTGCGGCCGGGCCGCGTTTGACGTGACCGGCATGACGCATGTCGCCGGGTCCATCGTGCCGGGGCTGGTTGCCGGCGACGCCAGCACGGCGACGTTCGAGCGGTGGTCGCTGGCACCAGATTTCGGCCGCGAGTACTCCGACGCTCTCCGGCGGTCTGACCGGGTCCGGGTCGTGACCGGCCTCACCTGCACTGAGGTCCTGATCCGGGACGACGGCGCGCGGGTTGACCGACTGGCCTGCCGCACCCTGGAGGGCCGGCGCGTTAGGGTTCGGGCGGCCAGCTACGTGCTGGCGTGCGGCGGGCTGGAGACGACGCGCCTGCTGCTGGCGTCCCACGGGCGGGACGGCCGCCCGCCCGGCGATCACTCCGGGCACCTGGGTGCCTGGTACATGGCGCACGTCGGCGGGGTGATCGCGAAGGTGCGCTTCGCCGGGCCGCCGCGGGCCACGATCTTCGGCTATGAGCGCGACCTCGACGGCACCTACCTGCGGCGCCGGTTCTCCATCAGCCGGGACACGCAGCTGGACCGAGAGCTGCCGAACGTCATCGCCCAGCTCGCGAACCCGGAGCTAGCCGACGGCCGGCACCGGAACGGAGTCCTGTCGCTGGCTTATCTTGCACTGCGCTCGCCACTGGGCACCATGGCCGCGCCGGCCGCTCAGCGATTCTCGGTGGCGGGATCCGGCGTGGCTGGGCCGGCTGGCGGCGGCGCGGCGGCGGGCGACGCGGTCGTCAGATGGGTCGGCGACGGGGCCGTCAGCGCGGCTGACGCCGCGGCCACCGGCGGTGCCGTCGCTGGCGCCGCGGCCGGGGCGCCGCTCTGGCCGCATCTGGTGAATGTGGCACGGGACGGAGTCTCGGTGGCTCGCTACGCGGCCGCGTTCGGCGGGCGGCGGTTCCTGGTCCGGGGGCACCGGACTCCGGCCCTATTCGCGGCCTACAGCCGGGAGAACCTGTACCCGCTCCAGTACCACGGTGAGCAGATCCCCAGCCGGCAGAGCCAGGTGAGCCTGTCCGGTGACCGGGACGCGCTCGGCATGCCCCGGCTGAACATCAGCCTGCGGTACTCCCAGTGCGACGTAGACGGGATCATCCGCTGTCATCAGGTCTGGGACGAGTATCTCCGCCGGAACGGCCGCGGCCGGCTGGAGTACATCTCGGATGACCCCGGCTCGATGGCGTGGAGCCGGATGGCCGGGGGATCGCATCAGCTGGGCACCACCAGGATGGCGGCCCGGGCGCGGGACGGCGTGGTGGACGAGCACCTGGCCGTGCACGGCGTGCCGAACCTGGCTGTCGCGAGCAGTTCAGCGTTCCTGACAGCGAGTCAGGCCAATCCGACATTCATGATCGTAGTGTTCGCGCTGAGACTGGCCGACCGGCTCACATCGAGCCTGCGCGCCGTCCAGCTGACTCAGCCCGAACGTGACGAACTTGCAAGAAAAACCATGCCGAGCCTGGTCTCCTCCGGACCCGCCATCGCTGCGCGGTCGAAGCTGCGCCAGCACCCCCGGATGCAACGCGCGGTCATGCGTGCGCTGTCGCTCGGACGATCCGGGGACGAGTACGAGCGCAGCTTCCGCTCCGCGCTACTCGGCTGCGTCCGCCCGGGTGACTGCGTCTGGGATGTCGGCGCCAACGTCGGGCTCTACAGCGAGCTGTTCGCTGCCGCAGTCGGCCCGTCCGGGCGGGTTGTCTCCTTCGAGCCCTCCCGCGCCTGCGTGGACATGCTGACCAGGCGGCGAGACGACGGCGGTATCGGCGCCCCGTGGGATATCGTCCCGGTGGCCCTCTCGGACGCGGACGGCGAAGCGTGGCTGTCGGTGGCGGCGGGGGAGACGGCTCCGTCCAACCGGCTAGCCGGGCGAAATGAGGCCGGCGTCATCGCGGTGCGGGCTTGCCGCGGCGATTCGCTCGTTGCGGCTGGATACGCGGAGCCCGCGGTGATCAAGATCGATGTCGAGGGACACGAGGGCGAGGTGCTGGACGGGATGGCCGCGCTGCTCGGCGGCTCGTCGCTGCGGGCCATCGGGGCCGAGATCCACTTCGGCGCGCCCACCGAGCGCGGAAAACCGCACGAGCCGGCCCGGATAATCCGGCTGCTGCAGGCCCATGACTTCACGATCCGATGGGTGGACAGATCTCACTGCATAGCCAGGCGCTGACGGCTCCGTCGCCAGGCCCTGACCGCAGTCGGCACCGTGGCGGACTACTGCGAGTGGAGCACGGAGTTCGACCAATACGAAGTCAATGCTCAGCTCAGCGAATTTGAGCGCAGTGCGCGTATACTCGCTCGTCCCGCCAAGCTCCTTAGGCTGGTCTCGTGGGGAGAGAATATATTCTACATTACTCAATCCTCGGTTCCTTAGTTTAGTAGACACTGTGGCATGCCACTGCCCGTCATGTTCCACGCTGGTCAGATGGCCGACGCGTTCTGCAAACTAGATTGTGCTGCGGCCAGAGCCGTACTCGACGCCCCGATCGGATGGCCGGAGCATCGATGTAAAGAGCCGGACGGCCTCGGGGGTGATCCATGGATCGTCGGGGTGGGAATGCTCGGATGACATCAGGCGGAGGCGGTTGTATACGTAACGTGGCGTCCAGTGTCGTACGTTACGCATATATGCACCAAACGGGACGCTTTATTGGATTAATCGCTTTAACTCCTGGCCGCAGCACAGCCGACAGCGTCGGAGTGCCTAGATTACGAATTCTATCTGGACTCGTCTTCGACTGCGTTATCGCCACATTAGAATATACGCTGCGGCACTAACCGGACGTTAGCAGATATCGCTGGTATTTGCCCGACCCGGGAACCTGGCGTCCGCCGAGAACTCGGTGATTTGCCCAGCAGTCTGCCAGGCCCGCGAGTTAAACCCTTGCCTACGGTCCAAGGCAGATCCGAGGAGGGACGAAGATAAGCTCTTTGCATCTGACGGGGGGCGTCATGGTGACCACTGGATACGCTCGGCTGCCGCGTGCGCGGCACGTAGCGCCCTCATTGCCCGGCCGGCTCGCCGGAGGGCTGGCAATCGCTGGTATCGCCATCATCCTGTTCGCTGTGGCGATAGAGACCGTGCTTCCCACCACAGCCGTCATCTGGAGCAGTCTGGCGCTGGCTGTTTACTGCACCGGGCTGCTGTGCATCACGGCCGCCGCGACGGGCCGGGATGGCCTCGGCATTGCAAGTTGGAAGATCGGACAGTGGTCGCTGGCATGGTGCGCCATCACGTCTGGCCTTGCCACGCTCACCTGGAGGCAGCCGCAACACGGCATTGCCTCGCAGATCGCGATAACAAGCATCCTTCGAGCACTATGGCTTGTCGCCCTGGCCATGACCGCCTGGGCGCTCGGATATTGCGGCGGGTCCAGGCGGCTGGCCGTACAGCAAGTGGCACGGCTCACCACTGCGCTGGCCCGGCGCTACGATAATGAGGTCCGCAGCGCTGCTGTCCCGTGGATTCTGCTCGGCACTGGCATCGCCGCCCGGCTCGTCAGCACTGCAGCGACCGGGCGCTTCGGGTATGCCGGCGACCCGGAGTCCGCCGTGACCTCGGCATCGGGTTACGGGCAGATCCTGGGAATCTTCAGCCTAGGCGTCCCGCTGGCGGTCGCCGTAGCAGCGCTGCGGGCATTCAGCCCGGTGACAAGGGGATCACGGCTGACTGTGGTCGTCATGCTCGCAGCCGATATCGCTATCGGCGCTGTGGCGGGCGGTAAGCAGAGCTTCATCGTCGCCGTCCTGGCAGTCGCCATCCCTTACGCGGGCGCGCGTCGCAGGATCCCGAAAGGGTGGATGGCCGCGGCGGTGATCTTCTTCCTTGTGGTGGTCATCCCCTTCAACCATGGCTACAGGGGCATCGCCCGGCATGGTTCCGTGTCGATCCCGGCCGCGCAGGCGACCGGGAGGTCATCTGATGGACGCAAAGCTGGTCGGCCGAGCCGCCGTCGAGGTCCGGTCTGTCTGGCGCAACGCCTGCCCCGGCGCGGCGCTGCGATGGGGCGCGTCGCTCGCTGCGCATCTGCCCGAGTGCGTGCGGTCGCGTTCGCTGGTCCCGGCGGACCGCGCGTGGGCGCAGACGGGCGCGCGCTTCCGCACCGCTAGCGGCGCAGTCGTCTCGCTGCCAGCAGGCTACACGGCCGGCGCCCGCGAGATGTATTGCCGCAATGTCTACCTGCGGACCGGGCTGCGGATGCCGGCCAACGGCTGGGTGGTCGATCTCGGCGCCAACAGCGGCCTGTTCGCCGTGTGGGCCGCGGTCACCGGCGCACAGGTCATCGCGGTCGAGGCACAGCAGGACTTCGCGGACAAAATCCGCGGTCTGGCCGAGCACAACGGCGTCGCAGATCGCATCGACGTGGAGATTGCGCTGGCCAGCGGTGTCGCGACGTCGGGGGCCCGCGTCGGCGTGGTGGCCGATGATCTCCGGCGGGCGGCGACCTCGCACGGCGGCTCCGCACGGCCCGTCGACGTCTCTATGCCAGAACTTATCTCGACGCACCGGATCGATCGGGTGGGCTTGCTGAAAGTGGATATCGGGGGAGGCGAGTTCGCGGTACTCGCCGACACCGAAGATCTGGGCTGGCTGCGCGGAGTGGACCAGCTCGCGCTGGAGCTACATCGGGGGTTCGGCGACACCGCTGCGCTCATCGAGAGACTGCGACGTCAGGGCTTCGCTATCGACCTGCGCGACAACGACGGAAGGAACACGGCCAGCGCTTCAGGCCATCCCGACTACGCCTACTGCCGACGCCTGTAAATACCCTGGCCAGTCGGAATACCGTTCAATATCCTAGTGCGCCTGACATGAAAGAGGTTGCAAGCTGATGCGCCCGAGACTTGGTGTGCTAGCCTACGGCCCGATCCAGTACCACACCCCGCTGTACCAGCGATTGGCGCAGCGAGGAAACGTGGAGCTTGACGTCCTTTATCTCTCCGATAGAGGCTACCGCTCAACAATCGACCCAGAATTCGGGGTTGCCGTCGCCTGGGACATTGACTTGCTGTCAGGATACGCGCACGAGTTCATGACAACGGGCGGATGCTCGACGAGTGTTGCCCGGCAAGCCCGGACACTGATGCGATGGCTACCACCGCACGATGCCGTGGTGGTAAATGGCTACACCAGCGGATGGATGCTGTCTGCCATGGCGCTCTGCCGCGCGCGCGGTGTCCCCTACCTGCTGCGCGCCTCCTCGCACCCGCACGGCCTGTCCACCGGCGCCCGGCGCTACGTCCGGCAGGTGGGCACCCGACTGGTTGTCTCTGCCAGTTCTGGTGGCCTTGCCATGGGTCATCTGAACGAGGAATTTTATCGTCAGCACCGCACGCGACGGGTGATCTTCGCGCCCAATTCGGTGGACGATCAAAGGTTTGCCTGCCCGCCGCCGCTCGGGCGAGCCGAGCTGCTCGCACGGTGGGGCCTGAGAGACGACAAGCCGGTAGTCATGTACTGCGGCAAGCTGTACCCCGGCAAACGGCCGCTCGATCTCGTAGCCGCTCTCAATCTCCTGCCCGGCGAGGTGAACATGCTCTTCGTCGGGGATGGAACCTTGGCGGAGCAGGTTCGGGCCGCGCTTCGTCCCGGCAGCGGGGTAGTGACCGGCTTTGTCAATCAGTCGGAACTGCCCGCCTATTACCACGCCGCGGACGTTCTCGTGCTGCCAAGCCAGGTTGAAATGTGGGGGCTGGTCATCAACGAAGGCATGGCCGCTGGAACGCTCCCCGTGGTGTCAGATCGCGTCGGCTCCGCACCTGACCTGGTCTCTGGCGTCGGGGAGGTGTACCCGTGCGGTGACGTTCCTGGCCTCGCCGCGGCCCTGGCCCGCGCTCTGTTGCGGGTGCAGGACCCGGAGACTCGCGGCCGGATGCGGGAGCATGCCGCGCGATACAGCCTGGACCGCACGGCCGACGGCTTCGAGCAGGCAGCATTCGCGATCTGTGGCGGGCGCAGGCCCCCGACTTCATAGCAGTCTTGCGACCGCCAGCGGCGCATAGCGCTCCGGGGCAAAGGACTCACCTGCCCACTCCGCAGCACGTTTGCCCATCTGCGATAGCCGGGCCGGGCATTGCAGCAGGTCGTGCAGAGTTCCGGCCAGCGCCCGCTCGCTTTCGTCTGTCGGGGCAACGCCGGTGACCTGGTCGAGGTAAGCGTCGTGCGAACCGCCGTACGCGGGACCAACTACCGGCGTGCCCGCGACCTGGGCCTCCAGCAGAACCATGCCAAAGCCCTCGCCCGACGCGTTCCGGCCGGGCCTGGTCCGGGTAGCCAGCACGAACAGGTCTGCCGCCGCCAGCTGACCGGCGAGCTCGTCATCGCTCAGCCCTGGACGCAGGGTGCACCAGCGGCGCGCTTCTACAACCCGCCGAAGGCTGGCTGGCGGTTCGCCGGTACCGCAGACCGTCAAGTGAATGTCCGATCTGCCGAGGGTCGCAACGGCGTCCATGAACTCGGGCAACCCCTTGTTCTGCCAATCTGCCAGGCGGAAGGCTGTGACCAAGTGGACTGCATGGCGCCTGCGCTGGGCCGTGGTGGACGCCCTGACGAGCGTGTCAAACCATCCCCGAGACAGCCCCGGAGGCAGCACGGCTGCCGGGAAGCCGCGGGAAAGCGCCCCGGCCGTGAAACTGCTGACGGCGATCACCCGGACGTCAGGCCGGCGCATGAGGCGATCCTCAACCCACCATCGAGGCCGGACGTGCGCACCCCACACATCGCTGCCGTGGCACACGACAGATATGCCGGACACGGTCCGGTCCCGGGCAAGAATTGCCGCCACCGGTAGCAGCGCCCGGTGCCCGAGGACCAAGCGAGCTGGCACCACCCTTGCGCGCAGCCAATCACGGGCCTCGGCAAAGAGCCGGGCGTGCGCAGCCGCGCCCGCGCAGCGAAGGTCGATCCGCCCGTAGTCGATCCCCTGCTCGGCGAACGACCACTCCAGTGTTTCTACATAACGCTCGATGCCTCCGCCCAGCCCCCGGGATAGCGTCAGCAGAAGCGCGCGACTGCTCATGCCAAACGGCCATTGCGTGGTTTTTCCAGTTCCAGCAATGCCGACTTCCCAACTCGGCCACGTACGGCCTCGACTACCTTGACAGCGATCGCTAGTACGACTGCCGTGCGCAACGTCACAAGAATCCCAGGAAGCCCTTGTTCATATTTGAACACCGCCTGAACCGCAGTGGCCATGGCTACGACACGCACTGCCGTGTACCGTCGGAACAGCCACCGTTCCCCCCAACCAGACAACGTGCCCATGATCGCCAGAAAGACCATGAGCCAGTATGGCCCGAGAAATCCAAAATACAAACCCAGAAACGTCGGGACGAGATTTATCCGTTGCAGGCCAAAGGCGTAGGTCTCAGTCCACGCGGGATTAGTGCGGGAGATATATTTCAACTTCGACGGCCAGGCGAAGCTTGGTATGACGACGAGAGTGTACTTTGCGACCGGTGCCACGCCGAGCGCAGGATGGCCGAAACTCATCGACTGCTGAATGCCGCCAGCGAAGGAGTCGCCATCGAACCGAGCCGTCACCTGCCCGACCAAGCCTGTGAAGGTATTCTTCTGATGAGGATCATGGATGAGCGAATAGAAGCCGCTTCCTACAGCCTGGGCCCTGGAAATAAGACCAGAGTCCTGATGGTACAGACCGCGCCCAGATGCCGTTCGATACCCAGTGATCCCCAGCACGGTCATGACTGTCAGCGCGAGCGTGATAAGGACTTGCCTTCGTGAGGGCCGCAGCCCCACATGGGAGAGCAATAGAAGCAGCGTAACAAATCCGGCTATGATGGGAAACCGCTCGCCCGCGGCAGCAAGAAAGATAGATTGGGCCATTAGTATGATGACGAACCACTTCATGCCATATTGCAGCAAGAACCCGAATGCCGCAAGAACGACCAGCACGGCCAGGAACGTCGCCGCCAAGTCAGTCGGCACGGTCTTCTCGCTCGCAGCGATGGCACTGTTGTAGCCACGACCCTCATAGGTGAGAGCAGCGAGCGGAGCCGAGGCAAGCGCGAGCAGCCGCCAGTCCAGGATTCGCGCAACATCAGAGCTATCGTTACCGCGAGTGGCTGCTACGACCTGCACTGGCCTAGCCGCCAGGTAACATATCACAAAGACAAGCAACCCAGCGGACATGATGATTGTAGCCGCATCGATATGGCTCTGGCCGATGCCCAGACGACTTATGTCCCATACTCGGACCGACGGGATCAGCAGAAAGATCTGCGAAAGACCCTGGTAGACGACTGCAGCAAGGACAAAGAGGGGCACCGGCCGCCGCAGCCAGTCCCGGCCGAGATCCCACCGCAACAGTGCCACGGCAACGGCCTGCACGCACAGCGCCGTGTACATCGTCAGGCTCATTGCGCCTCCGGTGGCGTCAACGAGCCTGCGGTCGCGGTCACGACAGCTTTTCGAGGATAGTTGCGAGTCTCAGGTCGTAGGTATGATCCCGGTGGGCACGCCGCGCTGCGGCGTCGCCCAGTCGCGCAGTGAGGCCAGGCTCGCTGAGCAGGCGAGTCGCCTGGTCGACCAACTCGTCGAAGTCATGGAAGGCCAGCACCTCTTCGCCGACGTCGAAGAGATCGGGCACAGTCGGCCGGTACTCGCAGAGCACGGCCGCACCCGAACCCGCAGCCTGGAACAGCCTCCCGTTGACGCCTTCTATCTCGGCTGGGTACATGGTATTGAGGACACCTACGGCAGACCGAAAGGCTCTGGCCTTTTCCTCGCGAAAGATCACGCGCCCGGTGTGCATGGCTCGCACCGGGCTATCGCCGAGCCAGCGGGGGAAACCGCGGCCGTACAGCTTCAGCGGAATTCCTTTGGCGACAAGCCGTTCGAGCAACCGCACCCGGCTCGGATACATGGTGGCCGCAACGGCGATGTGCGGGTCTGTGCCTGCCGCGACGAGCGGCCGGTGCCACCGAGGATTGCATGCCTCAGGCAAGTAATAGACTGGCAGATCGAGCAGCGCCCTCAGGTGGTCGACGATGTGCGGCTCCTTGAAGAAGATCGCATCGTACGGCCCGAGCAGCATCAATTGCCGCCCTAGACCCGCCACATGATCGGGAAACCAGAACGCGACGCGGGCGCTGTGGCGCCTGAGCTCGGTGACGACGCCGGGCATCAGGCTCGAGTCGACGTTGATGATGACTTCGCACTCGGCGTCCAGCGCCGCCTTCGCGATTCCGCGCTGGGCCCATTCGTCGAGGTGTGGCGAGGCCCGCCGGACGAGCCCGTCAACGCGCGTAGCAAGCCGCATCCGGTGGCGCGGGCTGGGAGACCCCAAGGGCGTGACCTGGTGACCCATTCGACGGAGTGCGTCAGCGATGTTCTCCGCGACGCGGTCCAGGCCCATAGGCCCGACGACACCAACTCGCATTGTTCCCCCGAGTTGACTGCTTTTGGATTACTACGTTGCACCACGTGACCAGCTGCTCAACGGCGTTAGCTAGGATTCGTGCTGGTAGGTGGCCTGGTAAATGAAGAAGTCGGCTCGGCCCGATCCGGAGTTCGGGCCCGCTGTTACCTGGACCAGCCGCCGCTGTGGGTAGTTTTCTTCTACCCATGACGTAAAGTGCCGGTGCCTTACGTGCGGTGCCGTATCACGTATCAGAGCATTTGTCGCATATATTGCCACATATCTGTTACCTGCAGCGAAAAGGTGTGCCATGTGGTCCTCGAACACGCTGTCTTCAATGAGATGGTATACGACGTCGAGGGAAATGGCCAGGTCAGCGCCGAACAGGCCGGCCCGGTCGACGAAGCACGCACCGTCGTAAAGGAAGAAGCTCTTAGTCTTGTCGTCAGCGAATCGGCGTTTGCACAGGCCGATGGCGGCACGGGAGACGTCCAACCCGATGTAGCGGGGATAATCGGCCAGCGACAGCTGGTTACCGTCCCCGCAGCCGAACTCCGTGACTGATCTCACGTTATGCTCGCGGACAAAAGCATTGAGGAACTCGGCCTTAGATTTGCCTAGGGGACCGTAAGACCCGCCACCGCTCGTGCCACCTTGGGCATATCTGCGGTCCCAGAAATTAGCGGAGCCAGCAAACCTGAGGTGCTGGCGCACAAGCGAGAGCCGCCGGACGCCCGGAAACGGACGTATCAAGTCCTTAATCGCCATCGCTACCTCCCTAACTGGTTGACGGAGCTTCCGCCGCGCACCCAGCGCGGAATTCCCTAAGGAGCACGGTCGGGCGCAGCGCGGCCGCCGCGAGGCGTCTCGGGCTGGCTCCCGTCACCGCCATCCGGCAGCCGCCACAGGCAACGGAGCATCACGGCGAGAGCGACGCCGTAGGCGATCGTCGACGCGATCGCCGCGGCGGCCACGCCGATGACCGGCAGCAGGGCGAGCAGTAGCGCGACCGTGAACACGGCCGCCATGCCTTGCGCCCATGCCACGATTACCGGGCGGTTCCTGCCGCGCAGCAGATCGCCGGTAACTTTCCCGCAGGCCAGAAAGACAGCTCCCGGTGTCAGCAGCCAGAGCAGTGGCACTGCTCCCCGGTATGCCGTGCCGAAGACGAGCGGAACTAGCCAGTACGCGGTCGCGGCGAGAGGCACGAGCATCGCCACGGCCAGGCCCGCGCTGGTGAGTACCGCGAGCCGCTGGAGTCTGTGCGTCCCGCCGGCGACGGCGCGTTGTGAGGCCAGCCGCGGAAACGCGACGTTGCCTATGGCTGAGATCAACGGAACCGGGATCAGGCTGAGCGAGACCGCGATGGCGTAGCGGCCGAGTTCCGCTGGCGGCACCGTCTGTGAGAGCACCAACTGGTCCAGCTGAGCATTGACGAACTGGGGTGCCACCGCGGCGATTTGCGCCACGCCGTACAATGCGAGCGGCCGGACGAGGACTATCCGAGCATGCCCTGGTGCTAGCCCGGTCTCCCGGCAGCACCGGTAGGCCCATACCAACTGCAGCGACAACGTCACCGCCAGGACGACCATCGCTGCGTCCAGGGTCAGCAGGCGCAGGCGCCACAGGACAGCGATCGTGATCACGCTGAGCAAAGGCTGAGTCACCTGGACGACGTTCCACCGACGCAGGTCCCGTGCCTGAAGCGAGAACGTGTAACTGGCTGAGACAAACGCCACCGCCGCGGTGCCGAAAACGATCCGGTAGCCGAACGTCACCGAAGGATTTCCGTGCGCCAGGACAGGGGCGAACAGCATGCCCGCCGTAAGAGCGACCGCGCCAGTCGTCAGCATCATGGCCCGGGAGGTCGCCACGTAATCCTGCGCGCGCAACGGCTCCCGGGCGACGTAGAAGCACAGCGCCGCAGGCTGGCCGATCGCTCCGACCAGGAGGACGACCCCGAACCAGGCTGTGATCGCAGCGTACTCGCCGCGCACCGTAGGCCCGAGAGTACGCGCCAGGATGATGCCGCCCAGACCGGCGGCTGCTGCCGCCGCCACGTTGAATCCCGCTGTCCGCGCAATCGACCGCTGCATGCCCGGTCGGCGCAATTTCGTGGCGAACCCCTCGAGCCGGGTTGACGAGGCGTGCGCCATCACGGTTCCCCGATGTTCCCGGCGAGCACCTGGCCGACATGGTCCATGAGGCCGGATGCCTGGCGTGGCCATGGCCGGTAGCCGCGGTCGGTGAGCGGCACCGTCCGGCTTCCCTTCATCCCGCTTTGCGGGCGACTAGGTTCAGGTTCTGGGTGACGATGTGCCCACGCAGGGCACCGGTCTCGGCAGCGAGTGCGACCTTGTAGAGACCGCTGATCGGCTTCCACACCGCTACCCGGGCCGCGCTCACGAGGCCGTGCGCGACCGGCGGGCAAGGCAGCACCGTGACCCGGCCAAAGCCGGCAGCAGCTGCGAGTTGCCGGACGCTGCGTGCCGTGAACCAGGACTCATGGGTGAAGTCTCCGTACCGGATGTGACCGCCGAACGGGCTGACGGCGTTCGGCACCCTGGCGATGAGAACGCCGCCTGAGATCAACGCCGAGGCGACCACGTCGAAGGTCTCGAGCACTTCTTCCTTGGTCAAGTGCTCCAGCAGATCGGTCGCGGTGACTGCCGCCAGCTGCCCGGAGCGCGTCAGCAGCAGGTCGCGGTAGTCGCCGTGCCGCACCCGGTCCAGGCCTGCCGCGCGGGCGAGCGACACCTGCTCAGGGCTAATGTCGACGCCCTCCGCGTCGTAGCCGTCGGCCAGAAGCAGCCGGACAAGTGCGCCCTGTCCGCAGCCGATGTCCATGACCGGCCCGGACCCTGGCAACGGTAGCATCGGGCGGATGTCGCGCCGGTAGATGAGAGCGGCAGCCCCGCCATTTCCGCAGCCCGCGTGCTGAGTCGCGTATGCCTCGTACAGCCGGTGCCGCAACCCCGCCGAATACCGTGCGGAAGCCTTGTGGCGATCGCTTCCCGTCACCAAGAGCTATCAGCCAGCTTTCTGTGACGTGGCTCTGGGCTTTGCGATCACTGACGCGGGCGCCGGTACTCGATCGGCTACCTTCACTACAGTCTCGGCGGGCTCAGCCAGCGGCCCGTCGTTTGCCCGAACCGCGCCCAAATAGCTCACCTGGCGGCGCGTGCCGTCCCAGTGCACGTCGGGCAGGAGCGCCGACTGATATTTCGCGATCCGGTCCCGGTGGGGCAGCAGGTCCTCCAGCATTCCCCGCACTTCACTGGCGACATCACGGGTTGGCCGATAGCCGAGCTCGCGCAGGCGATCGTGGTCAGGCGCGAAATGGTGACCATGCCGTTCGATCGCCGCGCGCGGATTTTCCACCGGCAGCACATCAACTTCGAGCCCTACAGCCAGCGCGGCATCCTGCACCGTGCTCGCAAGCTCACGGATGCTATAGGTCTCTGCGAACTGGTTGAATACGCGGTACTCCCCTGCCTCCGGTGGATTCTCTAGTCCGAGCGAGAGGCACTGCATCGAGTCGCGCAGTGGAATGAACCCGCGCAGCTGCCCCCCCGCGCCATACGGCGTCAGAGCGTGCTCGATCACCGCCTGGCACGAGAAGCGGTTGATGACAGTACCGAAAGCCTGGTCGAAATCGAGACGAGTCCGCAAGCGCGGGTCTTCACCCATGTCGTCGATCCGGGTGCCGAAGACCACTCCCTGCATGACATCCGTGGCTCGCAGGCCCCAGATCTTGCACGCAAACATGATGTTGTTCGACCCGTGGACCTTGGACCAATGGTACCAACTCGGCGCTTGCCGCGGGAAGGGCATCCGATCTTTGCGTCCCCGGTACTCCACATCGAAGAAGCCCTCGGGGATATCAACATTTGGCGTGCCGTACTCACCCATCGTCCCTAGCTTCAGCAGATGAGCGCCCGGGGCTAGATCACGTATGGCGAACATGAGGTTAAACGTCGTCGTAAGATTATTTATCTGCACGAATGTCGTGTGCGCACGGTCGATCATCGAGTACGGGGCCGACGGGCATTCGCCTAGGTGGATGACCGCCTCAGGCTCGAACTCCCGAAAGATCCGGTCAACGAGGCCGTAGTCCCGGAGATCACCGCTCCAGAACGGGATCTTCTGGCCCGTGCTCTCACGCAATGCCTCCAGGCGCCCATCGATTTTCGCGATCGGGATGGCGCTGACGGAGCCCATCTCCTCGACCCACGACCGACGAAATAGCGCGTCGGCGCCGGCCACCTCATGGCCACGCCGAGCGAGATGCTGCGCCAGCGGCCAGCCTAGGTAACCGTCCATGCCCGCGATGAACATCCGCATCAGTACTCGCTCCCCCTGTTGCCATCGCCTGCTGGCTCACCAGCCGCCTGGCTGGCAGCCGCCGAGACTCGGCTAGGACTCTCGGCAGAAACACGCAGGAAGACAAACTGCCCCCACTTGCAACAACCCCGGCTTGCGCCTGCGAATAGAATCCGATCTATTGCCCAGACTAAACATGTCCCCGTAAACAAACCATCGTTGCGCCTTCACCTTACATTATCACATGCTTCGCTTGCCAAGACGTCGGGAACAAATCATTACTTTCCGCAAATAATATTCCGGGCTAGGTTAATACGGTCTAGCCCGTGGTACAAAGCAATGACCGCATCGGGACATTTCATGAGCTGGAATTATCGATCGTGGCGGGCGAAGACATCGGGGCCGAAGGCCACATTGGTGAGGGGCACGAGTACTCCACTGCTGCTGGGACGGTACAGGCTGTACCCGTGCACAGCGAGCAGGTCGGCGACAGGCTGGCGGTCGGCACCGACAGCCGCCCTTGACGTCGCGTTCCATTCGAGCTGGATGAGCCTGAGCCGGTGCTCGGACAGCGCCCGCTCGCAGCCGCGGAGCACGTCGATCTCGAAGCCCTCGACGTCCACCTTCATCCCCGCCACCGTGCGATCCCCGATGATCGAGTCGATCGTCACGATCGCGGTCTCGACGCTCCCCTCAGGATCCAGCCGGTTCACGGAATCACGCCCGCTCGTGAACCGTGCGGTACCGCAGGCCGCCCCCGCAGCGGCCTGAATCGCCTCGACCGGATACCCATTAAGAGCGACGTTCTCCGCCAGGAGCGCGAACGTGTCTTCGGCCGGCTCCAGGGCAATGACCTCTGCGCCCAGATCGCCCGCCCAGATGGTGTAGCTGCCGACGTTGGCGCCGACGTCGACGAAGAGGTCCCCTGGCCGGAGCACCTGTCGCCAGACCAGCATCTCCGGATGGTCAGGCGGGTTCGCGTACACGGCCTTCGACGCCGCCGTCCGGTGCAGGTCTGCCCAGACGCTCGACTGACGGCCCAGCCGGGCGAGGGTCCGCCGACGCAATACTCTGCCGCGAGATTGGAAGACGACGGCGCGCAGCAACGCGCGCGCCCGCCTCCGCTCGTTGGCCGGGTGCGTCCAGACGAACTTAACGACGTTCCTGACATCTCTCACGAGCGCAGCGGCTGGGAGCCTACGAGCCCTGCCTCCGTCCCCGTAAGCGGCCTTCATGATCGTCCTGAGGCATGCAACCTGGAGTCACGCAATTTATAGTCACGCTAGGAGCATTAGATGTCACAATAAGTAATTGTACATCTTCGCGAATGTTCAGCTACGCCTGGCTCAGATGGGACGACCAAGGTAGGATTCTGGTATGACTCGTGAGCCGAAGCGGAAGATCTCGGTCACCCTGGACGCAGACCTGGTCGACGAGGTCGACGACGGGGAGAACCTGTCGGCGCGGGTCAACGCGGCGCTGCGCGCCGACCTGGAGAGCCGCCGCCGGCAGCGGGCGCTGGGGGATCTGCTGGACAGGCTGGCGGACGAGCGCGGGCCCCTCGACAGCGCCGAGGACGAGGCAGAGATCGCCCGGTTCATGCGTCTGCTTGGCGGTACCGCGGAGCCCCGCGAGTCGCTGCGGGCAGGCTGAATGCGCGTCGTGCTTGACGCGGAGGCCGTGAACGCGCTGCTCGATCCGCGCCACCCCGCCGAGCGCACAGTGCGCAGGGCGATGGAGGCGGCGCGCCGACTGCGCCGGGAGTCCGCCATCGCGACGGTCACCCTCGCCGAGCTGTACCGGGGCGCCGGGCGCAGCCGGGCACTGGATGCCCTGCTCTCCAGGGAGTCCTCGGATGCCTTCCGGATTCGCGACACCGACCGTAGCCTGGCCCGCCTGGTTGGCGGGTTGCTCGCGCAAGCGCACGCGGGCTCGGCGCTGCTCGCGGACGCCCATCCGGTCGCGGTGGCGGTCGAGGCGGGCGGCGGAGTGGTGCTCACCGGTGATCCGGACGACCTCAGCCAGCTGGCCGGGCCGTACCGGACGGTCGTGATCGAGCCGCTGGGCCCCGCCGCGAAGCAACGGACCAGGCGCCAGCGGTAGCGTGCCCGCGGTCACCCGCTGTCCGGGACGCGCTGTCCGGGACGCGCTGTCCGGGACGCGGGACGGATCAGGCCTTGCGCGCGACGAAGGTCAGGTTCTGGGTGACCACGTGGCCGCGCAGTACTCCGGTCTCGGCTGCGAGCGCGATCTTGCACAGCCCGCTGACCGGCTTCCACGCCGCCACCCGCGCTGCGCTCATGAAGCCGTGCGCGGCCGGCGGGCAGGGCCGAACGGTGACGGACCAGAAGCCCGCGGCGGCGGTGATCTGCCGGACGCTGCGCGCGGTGTACGACGACTCCTGGGTGAAGTCCCCGTACCGGACGTAGCCGCCGAGCGGGCTGGCGGCGTTCGGCACCCGGGCGACGAGGACGCCGCCGGGGGCAAGAGCCCGGAAGACGTGGTCGAGGGTGTCGAGCACCTCATCCTTCGGCAGGTGCTCAAGCAGATCTACGGCGGTCACCGCTGCGAGCTGGCTCTTGCGCTCCACCAGCAGGTCCCGGTAGTCACCTAGGAGCACCCGGTCGATTCCGGTCGCGTGCGCTCTGGCCACCTGCTCCGGGCTGACGTCGATCCCCTCGGCGTCGTAGCCGTCGGCGACCAGCAGCCGGACCAGGTCGCCCTGCCCGCAGCCGATGTCGACGACCGGCCCGGCGGACGGACGGGGCAGCGCCGGGCGGATGTCCCGGCGGTAGATCGACGTGGGCCCGCTGCCGGCGCGGCCGGGATGCTGGGACGCGTATGCCTTGTGGAGCCGGTCTCGCGAGGCGATGGGCTCTGCCGTCGTTGTCACGCTGGGATTCTATACGCATACAATTCGTGATCGCCGGGTTCTCCGAACAAAACCCGGCGCCGCCAGCGGGGATCGGGACTTCTCCGTTCGCGGGAGCCCGCCTGCTCTCGCCGATGCACCCGCCCCGAGTCTTGCTCCGTCGCTAGTGTCGTCCCATGACCAGCCTGGCCAGTTACCGTCAACCACCCGATCCTGCGTTCCTCTTCGATCTTGACGGAACGCTGATCGACAGCGTCTACCAGCACGTCATCGCCTGGCGTGCCGCGCTGTCCCGGCTGGACATCGACCTGTCCGTGTGGCGGATCCACCGCCGGATCGGCATGAGCGGCGGCCTGTTCGTCTCCGCCTTGCTGCGGGAGACGGGCAGGACGCTGTCGGACGCGGACATCGCGCTGCTGCAGCGAGCGCACGGCGAGGAGTACCTCGCCCAGGCGGACTCCGTGCGGCCGCTGCCCGGCGCGGCGGAACTGCTGACGGCGCTCACCGCGGAAGGGGTGAGGTGGGCCATCGCGACCAGCGGTTACCGCGCCACCGCCGGCCACGCGCTCGGCCTGCTCGGCCTGCCGGCGGACGCCCCGATGATCACCCGTGACATGGTCCGGCACGCCAAGCCCGACCCGGACCTGTTCCTCGCCGCGGCGGCACTGCTCGGGGTGGACCCGCGGGACGCCATGGTGGTCGGGGACAGCGTCTGGGACCTGCTCGCGGCCCGGCGGGCCGGCGCGCTCGGCGTCGGCCTGATGTCGGGCGGGTACGGCCGCGAGGAACTGGAGCGGGCCGGCGCCTACCGCGTCTACGCCGACCCGGCCGAGATGCTGGCCAGGGCCGACGAGCTCGGGGTGCGCGACCTGGCCTGACGCGGCCGGCCGGGATCCGGCCCGGCTGGTCCCGCGCATACTCGCCGGCCGGTCGGGTATGCCGCGAGGATCGGGGGCTCCGCCGTCGCCCGCGCGGCGCATGGGTTCTGTTAGGGATCACCACGGCCGCGCATGGGTCGCGCATGGGCGCGGTCTCTCGCCTGCCCGGCGAGGTTCACTGAGTTCGTCCTACGCGACAGCCTGGAGGGCTCCATGCAAGACCTGCTCTACGTCGGCCTGACGATCGTGGTGTTCGGCGTGCTCTTCCTCATCGTGAAGGGGGTCGAGCGCTTTGAGCGCTGAGAACCTGATCGGCCTGATCGTCGGCGTCGTGCTGACCGTCTACCTGTTCATCGCCCTCGTGATGCCTGAGCGGTTCTGATGAGTAGCGCCACCGCGGGCTGGCTGCAGTTCGGCCTGCTCGTCGCCGCGCTGGCGGCGTGCTACCTGCCGCTGGGCAACTACCTGGCCCGCATCTTCACCACCGACAAGCACTGGCGGGTCGAGCGCAGCGTCTTCAAGCTGATCGGCGTCGACCCGGCCGCCGACCAGAAGTGGTCTGCCTACGTCCGCAGCATGCTGGCGTTCTCCGGGGTCAGCGTGCTGTTCCTGTACGGCCTGGAGCGCCTGCAGCACTATCTGCTGCAGTTCACCGGGCCGCACATGGCGAACGTCCCGCCGGACCTGGCCTGGAACACGGCCGTCTCGTTCGTGACCAACACGAACTGGCAGAACTACGCCGGCGAGTCCACCATGACCTACCTGGTGCAGATGGGCGGCCTCGCGGTCCAGAACT
>Ga0302326_10003489_pt1 | contig 36980 bp, 32 predicted proteins | sample Palsa_T0_3_FD_202264 | JGI IMG/M metagenome (GOLD analysis project Ga0302326, IMG submission 202264) | Peat permafrost microbial communities from Stordalen Mire near Abisko, Sweden - Palsa_T0_3 | ecosystem: Environmental > Terrestrial > Soil > Palsa > Peat permafrost | place: Sweden: Abisko... | reverse complement strand
GGAGTAGCTCCTCGGACGAGCCGGCGTAGACACCGCGGTGACCCACGCCGCGCCGGACTTCGTCGAGGACGCGGCGACGCGGCCGGGGACGTTGGGCGGAACCGAGGAGGGCCATGAGGAGTTGGTGCGTCCGCACCCCGACCGCGCACGGGGGAGCCGGGGCGACCGGCTCGCCCAGGGCGACCGCAAGGAGTGCGCTGACCATGTCGGTCCCGGCGGCAAGAGCGTTTCCCGGCTCGACCAGTCGAGGGTTCACGTCGATGACAGAGGGACGGCCATCGGCCACGATGACGTCGACCGAGAGCGCGCCGTGCCACCCGAGCGCCTCACCCAGCCGGCCGAGCTCGTGGCGCAGGAGCGGCACGAGCACGCTGGACTTGGCCGCCGCGCTGCCGTTGGCTCCTTCGTGCACCCGTTCGTTGGCATGGAAGGCGACCAACGATCCCTCGGCGAAGACGCATTGGGCCATGACGAACGTGCCCTCCACGGCCTCCTGCACGAGCACGCCGCCGTCACGGAGCGCCCCTGCTGCGACGAAGCGACCAATCGCCTCGTCCATTCCGGCAGCGTCTGTGACGCGCACGACGCCCGTCGATCCGGTGCCGACCGGGGCTTTGACGTAGGCCGGGAAGCTCGTCCAGTTGCTGGCTTGCGATGGTTCGTGCACGACGATGGTGCGCGGTTGGGCCACGCCGAGCCTCTCCAGGGTGTGGAGGGCGGAGAGCTTGTCTTGCACCGAGAGCAAGGAGGCGAACGGCGGCACTGCGGTGGCCAGGCCGGCGTCAGTCAGCCGGGGGAGTTGGTGGGAGAGCACCGCCACCTGCTCTTGGGTGGGGAACACCACGTCGATGTGCGCCTCCTGGGCAGCGTCGAGAACCCGATCGAGCCAGACCAAGGGCTCGGCTCCGTACTTCGGGACCCGCAGCAGCTTGCTGACGTGCCGGGTGAAGCGGGCGAGGCAGATCGGATCGGCGACCGCCACCCAGACCTCGTGCCCCAGTCGATCCAGCTGGGTGGCGACCTGGCGGGAAGTCAGCCCGGCGCCTTCGGTGAGGAGGATTCGCATGGAATAAGTATATAGCATATGCATACGTTCAACACAAATGATACGGAGTCGCCCCACCGACGACGTCGGAAAGCCCTGGGCAGAAAACTCCCCCGGGTTGCTCTCCACAACGTAAGTATGTAATCTAGTAATCATGAAACCAGAAAACGCAGATGCAACAGAAGGTCCGTGGGCCGGTCGGCGCGGCGGCCGGCGGCGTTCCGGCGGTGCACCGCCATTCGGTCCCGAACAGGAGCGCCTGATCTCGGCTTGGTTCGCCGGTCGCATTCCGGAGGGCTGGTTCGAGGGTCCCGTGACAATCGAGGCCGATCCTGACGAGTTGCAGGTCGTCGGCACCCTGGCGTCCCCGCAGCTCGCCGACGGTGCGAGCGAGGAAGAGGTCCGTGTGGCCGAGCAGGCGAGGATCAGCGGCTTCCGTGAAGACACGCGGCACGCTCGCGTGCGCATCGCCGAGGAGGCGCAGCCGGCCTTCCGCCGCACCGTTTCCTGGGGCGCACAGTGCGGTGGTTCACGGGTGCTCTTCACCACGGCCGGCGTGCCGGTGATGACGCGGTTGCGCTTGGCCGATCGGCGCGTCTTGGACACCTTGATCGATGCCGGCGTGGCCCGGAGCCGCAGCGAGGCCCTGGCCTGGAGCGTGCGCCTGGTGGCCCAGCACGAAGCCGACTGGATCCAGGAGTTGCGCGACGCCATGACGTCGGTCGAAGAGGTGCGGGCGCGGGGCCCACGAGGCTCAGGTTCGGACTGAACATCGGGCTGGGTGATACTGGCCCTGTGGGACGACCCGCCCAGATCGATCGCGCCGCCGTGCTGGCGGCGAGCCTGCAGTTGGCCGACGAGCAGGGGTTGGCTGCGGTGACGATGCAGGCCGTAGCCGATCGACTCGGTGTCACCCCCATGGCCCTCTACCGGCACGTGGCCAACAAGGCCGACCTGCTCGATGGCGTGGTGGAGAGCCTCCTGCTCGAGGTCCCGTTACCCGATCCGGCCGACGACTGGGCCACCCGCTTGCTTGCCCTTTCCCGCGGCACCCGCCGGGCCGCGTCGGCGCACCCTGAGGTCTTTCCACTCCTGCTCCAGCGGGCCGCGGTCACGCCCGGTGCGCGCCGGGCACGCGACGTCGTGTACGGCGCGCTCCGGGAAGCGGGGCTGGGTGAGGACGACGTCATCCAATTGGAGCGCCTGCTGGCGACCGCCGTGCTCGGCTTCGCGGCGAGTGAAGCCGGGGGGAGATTTGCCGCGCATTCGGCCGCGCAGCTCGATGCTGACTTTGCCCGCCTCCAAGAGATGCTGGCCGGCGCGGTGGTGGCTGCCCTGGAGGCGACGCCGCACGTCCCCTGACGTGCCACCATGCACCATGGAACATTTTCACCAGGTCACCGAGGATCTCCGGGCGCCCTACCGCGCACTGACCGAGGCCATACCCGCCGTCATGTCCGGCTTCAACGCGCTGCATGTGGCAGCCATGGCCGAAGGTGCGCTGTCCATGCGCATGAAGGAGCTCATCGCGTTGGCGATCTCCATCACCCGCGAGTGCGACGGTTGTATCTCCGCTCACGCCCGGGGAGCGGCCCGTCGTGGGGCCACGGTGGGCGAGGTGACCGAAATGATCGGCGTCGCCATCTCCATGAACGGCGGACCGGGAACCGTGTGGGGACCCCGCGCCCTGGCCGCCTTCAACGAGTTCGTTGACCCCGAAGCCTGACCGCCACCGGCGCCACCGTGCGCCGGTCCGTGATCCCCGGGCCCACCCGCCTCAGTCCGTGACCGCCACCGGGGTGAAGGTGCAGTCGAGATGCTTGATCCCGTTGATGAACGATGAGCGGAGCCGGTCCGGCTCACCCGCGCTGACGATGTCGGGCAGCCGCTCGAACAATTGGCGGAACATGACGTCGATCTCCTGGCGGGCCAGGTGGGCGCCCAGGCAGAAGTGGGGTCCGGCCGCACCGAAGCCGACGTGGGGATTGGGGCTGCGCCGCACGTCGAAGCGGTAGGGGTCCTCGAAGACGTCCTCGTCCCGGTTCGCCGAGTTGTAATACAGGATCAACTTGTCGCCGGGGTGCAGCTCCTCGTCACCCAGGACGACGTCCTCGGCCACCGTGCGCCGCATCCAGATCACCGGCGAGCCCCAGCGCACGATCTCGTCGACTCCGGTGCTGGCGATGCCGGCGGGATCGGCCTGCCACAGTGCTCGTTGATCGGGGTGCTGGGTCATGGCCAAGAGGCCGTGGCTGATGGCGTTGCGCGTGGTCTCGTTGCCGGCGACGACGAGCAGAATGAAGAACGAAGCGATCTCCGATGCGGTGAGCGACTCCCCGTCGATGTTCGTGTTGACGAGGGCCGACGTGACGTCATCGGTAGGGTTGCCCCGCCGGGATTCGGCCAATTCCGCCATGAGCTGGCTGAGGTCCTGCGCCGCCGTCATGAACGCCATCAGCGGGTCGGCGTCCTCGGGCACGTACTCCGGATCGCCCTGGCTGAGGATCACGTTGGACGCGTTGAAGACGGTGCCGTAGTCGGCGGGGCCGACGCCCATCATGTCGCAGATGATCTCGAGCGGGAGCCGGGATGCGACGTCGACGACGAAGTCGCACCCGCCCAGCCCGGCCACGCGGTTGATGACATCGTTGGCCACGAACTCGATCCGGTCCTCGATGCTCTTGATCATGCGCGGGTTGAAGGCAGCCGACACGATGCGCCGCAGGCGGGCGTGGCGCGGGTTGTCCATGCTGATCATGGAGCCGAAGAACTCGAGCATCTCCTCGGGCATGTCGGGGATGCTCGTGGCGCCCTGCCCGGATCGGTAGATCTCGGGATGCCGGCTCACTTCGGACACGTGGGCGTGGCGGGTGACGGCGCGGTACCCGGGTCCCTCGGGTATGACGAGTGCCAGTTCCCCGGGGATCTCGGGTTCCTCGAAGAAGGCCATGTGCCGTTCCCGGCGCAGGAGTTGGAACGCCCCCTCGCGCTCCTCCCAGGGGAGCGTCCAGAAGTCGGGGTCCGACAGGTCTATCTGGTCGAGTGACAGGACCGAGCGTGGTTCCACGGACACTCACCCTACTCACGCTCCGTATGCTCGAGCCATGTGCGACACCCTGTGTGGCCCCGGACCCGCCGGCGGTGGCATGGTCTTTGCCAAGAACTCGGACCGGCCCGTCGGTGAGGTGCAACTCGCGGTTCCGTTCGGCCGTCGCGCCACCGCCGGCTGCACGCTGCGCACGCAATATCTGTCGATCGGCGACACGGGTGCGCATGCCGCGCTGCTGTCGTGCCCGACCTGGTTGTGGGGGGCCGAGCACGGCGTCAACGAGTTCGGCGTGGCCATCGGGAACGAGCGCGTGAGCACGGTGCACGAGGCGGCGCAGGCTCGTCCCGCCCTCATCGGCATGGACCTGGTCCGCCTCGGCCTCGAGCGGGCGCGCAGCGCCGAAGAGGGGCTCGCCATCCTGATCGACCTGCTCACGACGCACGGGCAGGGGGGAATCGCCGATGCGGTGCACGACGAGGCGTACGACTCCTCGTTCCTCATCGCCGATCCGCGTGCCGCCTTCGTGCTCGATACGTCGGGCACCACCTACGCAGCCGCCCCGTTCTCGCACGGCACGGCCATCAGCAACCGCCTCGCCGTGGGGACGGGGTGGACGGTTGCGTCACCCGACCTCGACCCCGGGGACGACTTCGACCGCTTCCGGGATCGTGCGGCGCCGACCGCCTCGGCCGACGCCCGCTTGGCCGCCAGCCGTGCCTTCCTCGACGCGCAGCGCGCCGTCGGCGGCGGGCTGGCGCCGGCGGATACCGCAGCGCACCTGCGTGACCACGGCCGCGGCCCCTGGGGCGCGCCCGGGAGCGACGGTCCGGCCGATCCCCCTCCGGCGGGGGAGGGACCGGATCCGGCCCGACCAAGCGTCTGCATGCATGTTCCGCAACGGAGCGTCACGGCCGCTTCGATCATCGCCGTTCTGCCGGCGGACATCGATGCCGGCGCACCGCTGCGCGCCTTCGTGGCGCTCGGCAGCCCCTGCGTCAGCATCTACGTCCCCGCCTTCGTGCGCACCGCCGCCGGCGCACCGCCCTTCGTGCCGTTCGAACTCTCGAGCGAGGCGATGTGGCGGGCGGCCGACGCCCTGCGCCAGCGGGTCGATGCCGACCCCGACGCCATCGGGCCGATCAGAGAGGTCCTGGCCCCGGTCGAAGCAGAGCTGTGGGGAGAGGCCGACGACAGTGTCGAGCACCCTGATCGTTGGCCCGAGATGGGAAGATCGTGGGGCAGCCGGGCCCTGGACGCCCTGCTGTCTGCCGCCCCTGAGTCACCGCTCGGGCACAGCTGAAGGAAGGCACACGAACGCAATGCGACTGGTCACCTTCTCACCCCATCCGGGCCCATCCACGGGCCCACCGGACTCCCCGCGCCCGGGCCTCGTGGTCGGCGACGAGATCGTCGACCTGAGTGACCCGGCCGTCGGGCTTCCCTCCGACATGGCGGAGTTGCTCGCCCTCGGCCCGGTCGCACTCGACCGCGTCCGCCAGGCCCCTTCGGGTGGGGCCGCCCGCCACCCCATGGAATCGGTGCGGCGGCACGCACCGGTTCCCCGCCCACCCACCATTCTCGCCATCGGCATGAACTACCGGGCCCATGTGGCCGAGATGGGCCGGGAGCCTCCCGAGTACCAGTACTGGTTCAACAAGCAACGCACGTCGATCGCCGGGCCCGGTGACCCGATCATCCTCCCGACCGTGTCGACCATGGTCGACTACGAAGGTGAGTTGGCCATGGTCATCGGACGGCGCTGCCAGCACGTTCCTGCGGCCCGGGCCCTGGAGGTGGTGGCGGGGTTCACGATCATCAACGACGTGAGCGCGCGGGACTGGCAGTGGCGCACCCCCACCTTCACCATGGGCAAGTCGTTCGACTCGCACGCGCCGTGCGGCCCGTGGCTGGTCACCACCGACGAGCTGGCCGATCCCGGGCAGCTCGCCCTCCGGACCTGGGTCAACGACGACCTCCGCCAGGACTCGACGACCTCCGACCTGATTTTCGGCTGCTCCGCCATGATCGAATACCTGACCACCGCCTTCCCGCTCGAGCCCGGCACCATCATCGCCACGGGCACGCCCGCCGGCGTCGGGGCGGGTTTCGACCCCCCCCGGTTCCTCGCCCCCGGGGACGTGGTCCGCGTCGAGATCGAAGGGATCGGCGAGCTCGTCAACCCGGTGGTCCAGGGTCAGGAGCCGGTGCCGCTCGGGCTCGTCTGACGCCTGCCTGAAAGGGTGATCCGGCCATCGGGGTCACACGGGGCTCCGGGCACGGCAGAATGGTGGGGTGCCTGATACCGAGACCGAGTTGCCGGACGCCGAGCGGGCCGAACGCCTGAGCAAGCTGCAGGGCATCATTGACCTCATGCGGCCGGCGGTGCAGGCCGATGGTGGCGACCTGGTCCTGGTCAGGGCCGACGTGGATACAGGCGTGGTCGAGGTGCAGCTCCAGGGGGCGTGCAGCTCGTGCGCCGTCAGTTCGGCCACCCTTTCGGGCGGGGTCGAGCGGATCCTGCGAGATCGGCTGCCATGGGTGACCGAGGTCATCGGCGGACTGGACGAATCACTCAGCCTGGACGAGAGCTCGTCGCTCGGCAGCGGCGGGTACGTGCCCAACTTCTGATCTCCGCGTCCGGCGTACCCGACTCCGTTGCCCCATCCGGCATCCGGGTGTCTCATTAGCCGGGTGTCTCATTAGCCGGGTGTCTCATTAGCCGGGTGTCTCATTAGCCGGGTGTCTCATTAGTTAGCCAAACTAACTATACTGGGTGCATGCCCGCCGCCTCAGAGACGTCCGCCACCCAGGTGCGCCACGACGACCCCGTCACCGAGCACGCGGACCACGCCTCCGAGGAGGTCGCCAGCCGGCTCCGCCTCTCGATCAACCGCCTCCACCGCCTCTTGCGCCAGGAGTCGCTGGCCGGACTTTCGCCGGCCCAGGCGTCGGCCCTGGGCGCGGTGAACCGCCTAGGCAGTCCGACCCTCGGCGAGCTGGCCGCCATCGAACAGGTGCAGCCGCCCACCATGACGAAGATCGTCGCCATGCTGGCCCACGCGGGCATGGTCACCCGTGTCACCGACGTCACCGACAGGCGCAGTGCCCGCGTGCGCATCACGCCCGCGGGGAAGCGGTCCCTGGAGCGCATCCGCACGCTGAAGAACGCCTTTCTCACTCGCCGCCTGGCCGAGTTGAGCCCGGCCGAGCAGGCCCGGGCCGCCGATCTGGTGGCGCTCCTCGAGGAGCTGGTCGGACGATGAGCCGCTTCGCCGAGGCCGGCCAGCGCACATTCCGCGCCCTGTCGGTACGCAACTACCGCCTGTATTTCACCGGCCAGGTCATCTCGGTCTCGGGCACGTGGATGCAGATGGTGGCCCAGACCTACCTCATCCTCTTCCGCCTGCATGGCACCGGCGTCGACGTGGCCATCGCGGCCGGGCTCCAGTTCGTGCCCCTGCTCTTTTTCGGCCCCTTCGGCGGGCTTATCGCCGATCGCCTCGACAAGCGCAAGGTGCTCTACGTCACCCAGTCCGCGGCGGGGGTCCTGGCGCTTGCCCTGGGACTACTGGTCATCACGCACTCCATTCTGCTCTGGCAGGTCTTCCTGCTCGCCTCGTTGCTCGGGGTGGTCAACCTGTTCGACAATCCCGCCCGGCAGACCTTCGTCTCCGAGATGGTGGGGCGGGACCTCCTCCCCAATGCCGTCAGCCTCAACAGCGTGGTCATGAACGGGGCCCGCGTGATCGGGCCGGCGATCGGCGGTGTGCTGATCCTCACCCTGGGACTGTCGACGTGCTTCGTGGTCAATGCCGCCTCATACATCGCCGTCATCGTCGCCCTTTCACTGATGCGAACGAGCGACCTCTACTCGAAACCCGGCGTGGGCCGGAAGAAAGGGCAGATACGCGAGGGACTCCGCTATGTCTGGGCCACAGGGGACCTGCGGTCGCCGCTCATCTCCATGGCCATCGTCGGCATTTTCGCCTTCAACTTCACGGTGACTCTTCCGCTCCTGGCCAAGGTGACCTTTCACGGCGGGGCCGGCCTCTACAGCGCGTTCCTCGCCGCCATGGGTGCCGGCGCCGTGGTCGGCGGTCTCTACACGGCCCATCGCAGCAATCCCTCGACGCACCTCCTGGCGGTGATCGGCCTCTTCTTCGGCGCCATGATCGTGGCCGTGTCGTTGGCGCCGACCACCCTGGTGGCGATCATCCTGCTGGTCCCCATGGGTGCGGCCAGTATCTCGTTCATCGCCACCAACAACGCCACCTTGCAGCTCCGCTCCGACCCGGCCATGCGTGGCCGCGTCATGTCGCTCAACGCCATCGCCTTTCTCGGGAGCACGCCGATCGGCGCCCCTTTGGTCGGCTACGTCAGCGACGTCACCAATCCGCGCGTGGCACTGATCATGGGCGGTGTGGCCACCTTGGTGGCCAGTATCCCGTTGTTCTTCCTCGCCACCCGGCAGCATGCCGCACGCGCGGCCACGGCCGACGGCGTGATCGTCGTGGCGGACGAGAGCTCCAATGTGGTGCCCCTTCCCCTCGGCGAGACCCCATCACCGACGGCGCAACGGCGCACGAGTTAGGGGGCGGGCGATGAGCGGGGAGTGGACGCTGCACACGGATCGTCGGCGGGCGGGTTCATTCGGCGACGACGCGGACGGCTATGACCGCGTCCGGCCCCAGTACCCGGTCGAGCTCATCGACACGCTCATGGCGGAACGACCGGCGACCGTGCTCGATGTGGGTTGCGGCACGGGGATCGCAGCCCGCCTCTTCATCGCACGCGGCTGCGACGTACTCGGCCTCGAGCCCGATCTCCGCATGGCGGCCGTGGCTCGGCGCAGCGGCGTGACCGTCGAGTCCGGTTCGATCGAGGACTGGGAAGCCGGCGAGCGTCGTTTTGACCTTCTCACCGCCGGCCAGGCCTGGCATTGGGTCGAGCCACACCGAGGAGCGGCCAAGGCGGCGGCCGTCCTCCGCCCGGGGGGACGGATCGGCCTGTTCTGGAACCAGGCCCGCCCCGATCCCTCGGTCCGCCCGGCCCTCGAGGCGGCATACGCCCGCTATGCGCCGGAGCTGGCGCGGGCATCGGTTCTCATGGGCCAGCGGGACGCGTCCTTATACGAATCAATCGCCGAAGCGCTGCGCCGGAGTCGCGCCTTCGACGACGTGGCGATCCAGTTGTTCGGCCACGACGTCACCTATGCGCGCCAGGAATGGGTCGACTTGGCGGCCACGCACAGCGATCACCACACACTCCCATCCGATCAGCTCGCCCCGCTGCTGGCGGCTCTGAGTTCTGAGATCGACGGTGTCGGTGGTCGCGTGCCGGTGCACTACGAGGTGACACTCGTCACGGGTCGTCGGCACTGAGTCGGCCGCGCGAACCCTGCGCCGTCAGGTCGGCCGCGGTTCCTTGGGCAGGCCCAGCACGCGCTCGCCGACGATGTTGCGTTGGATCTCGGCCGAGCCGCCCCAGATCGTCTCGGACCGGGAGAAGAAGAAGAGCGCCTGCAGGTTGTTCACCGGGTAGTCGGCGCGGGCCCGCCGTGCCCCGGGCAATACCGCCTCCTCGCCCTGTCGGCCGAGCAGTATCTGGCTGTCCATGCCCAAGATGTCCATGGCCAGCAGCATCGTTCTCTGATGTGCCTCGGACCAGAACATCTTGTTGCAGGCGCCCAGGGCGGCGGTCGTGTTCGTCCCGTGGAGAGCGTCGGTCAGGGTGCGGAAACCGTTGATCTGCATGATCTTGATGCTGGACCACGACCGGGCCAGGCGTTGGCGGATGAGCGGATCACGGTTGGCCCCGCGCTCCTGCGCCGCCTGCAGGATCTCGTTGAACTCTTTGAGGAAGCGGCGGTAGCCGGTGGTCGCCGAGGTGCCGCGTTCGAACCCGAGCGTCGTCATGGCCACCTTCCAGCCGTTGTTCACACCACCGACGACGTTCTCCTTCGGGCAACGAACATTGGTGAGGAAGACCTCGTTGAACTCGGCCGAGCCGTCGATCTGTTCAATGGGTCGGACCTCGACGCCGGGTTGCTTCATCGGGACGAGAAGGTAGGAGATCCCCGCGTGCTTGGGCGCCTCGGGATCGGTGCGGGCCAGCAGGAAGATGTAGTCGGCTTGAACAGCCTGGGTGGTCCATACCTTCTGGCCGTTGATCACCCACTCGTCACCGTCGAGTTCGGCCCGTGTCTTCAGGCCGGCCAGATCAGAGCCGGCGTCGGGCTCGCTGAAGCCCTGGCACCAGGAGATCTCCCCCCTCAGGATCCCCGGGATGAACTGTTTCTTCTGTTCCTCGGTGCCCCACTGCAGGAGTGTCGGCCCCACGAGCGTGTCGCCGAAGAAGTCGGCCCGCAGCGGTGCCCCGACGCGGGCGAACTCCTCGTTCAACACCACTTGCTGGAGGAGGGTCAAGCCCTTGCCGCCGTACTCGGTGGGCCAGCTGGCGCAGATCCAGCCGCCGGCGAAGAGCTTGGCCGTCCACTGCTGGTTGAACGTGCTGCGCTCCTCGGGCGTCATGGAGAACCCGGGCGTCCCCCAACCGTGCGGCAGGTTCTCCTCCAGCCAGGATCCGATGACGCCGCGGAACTCCTCTGCTTCGGGTGGGTACGTCAGGTCCATACATAGGCACGGTACCTGCCCGGCTAAGCATCGGGCGACCGCGGCCCCGTGCTGGGATCGGGAGACCCGAGGCGGTACAATGGACGGGTATCTGAACAGTGCCGCGCGATGACCTTTCGCGAGCACTCGTGGAAGGAGGTGTGGCCATGCGTAGGGACGAACCCCCCAGTAGCACTGCCGGCACACCTCACCACGCCCTCGCCGGCTGAGCTGCTGGTCGACTGCAGCCCGTCCGATCACGCGTCGGGTGTCGGCTTTGAGAGCGTGCTGGTCTCAGCAGCTTTCGGGTGTCCCGCGGGGCACCACACCGCCCGTTCCGACCTGACCGCCTCGAAGGCGCCGCACAGGAGGTTGCACCTTGGTCCCAACATCGCTGACCCGTCCCGGCCTGTCCCTGCCGCGCCGGCGCGAACCCCCGGAGCGTCCCGCACACCAGCGCCGGCGCCGGGCCCGTCGCATATTGGCCTCCGAAGGGGTCTTTGACTCGATCGTGTCGCTGGCGGGCATCCTCGGGCGCCCGGTCACCAACCAGACCGGACAGGAGATCGGTCGGCTCGACGACATCGTCGCACGGTGGTCCGACGGGCAGACCTATCCGCCGGTCACCGGGCTCGTGATCCGGGTCGGGCGCCGGTTGGCGTTCGTCCCGGCCTCGGCCATCGACCGGATCGCCCACGCCGAAGTGCTGCTGCGCTCGTCGCGCCTCGACCTGCGCGACGTCGTGCGCCGGGACGGCGAGGTGCTCCTGGCCAAAGATGTGCTCGACCACCAATTGGTCGATATCGACGGGGTGCAGGTCATCCGGGCCGCCGATCTGTACCTGGCCGAAGTGCTCGGTCGGATCCGTCTCGTCGGCGCGGACGTGTCGACGTCCACCTTGTTCCGCCGCCTGGGCCCGCGCCGTTGGCGCCCGTTGCCTACGCCGGACCGCGTCATCGACTGGGCCGCCATTCAGCCCTTCGGGGAATCAATGGACTCGGTCGACGGGGCGACCCAGGTCCGTCTCAAGATGACACACGAAGGGTTGCACCGCCTGCGGCCCGGCGAGCTGGCCGACCTGCTCGAGGACCTCCGTCGCGACGAGCGGCGCGAGTTGCTGGCCGCGCTCAGTCCCGACGAGGCCGCTGACGCGCTCGAGGAGATGCAACCCGACGATCTCGAACAGCTCTTGCGTGAGTCCGATCCCGACGAGGCGGCGCGCCTGATCGCTGCGATGGAGCCCGACGAGGCGGTGGACGCGCTGCGCGATCTGCCGGCGAACACCCGCGGCGAGTTGCTGCGACGGATTGCGCCGGTCACGGCAGCGGCGTTGCGCGAGCTGTTGGGCTATCCCGAGGACGAAGCGGGCGGCATCATGACGTCCACCCTCGTCCTGGCGACGACCGACGATTCGGTGACAGACGTCGTCGATCGTCTGGCCGAGGCGCGCGGGCACGACGTCGACCTCGATGCCGTGGCGGTCGTCAACAAGGAGGGGTCCCTGGTGGGTGACATCACGCTCCTCACGATTCTGTTGACCATGCAGACGTCACCCGACACCCGGATCTCCTCGCTCCTGGCCGACGAGGACGTGGTGACCGTACGTCCGCATGCCTCCGCCGACGATGTGGCCCGCCAACTCGTGGAGGCCCGTCGGCTCTCCCTTGTCGTTGTGGACGATGACGGCCACCCGGTCGGACGGATCTTGGCCGATGACGTCCTCGACGCCCTGGTGCCCACGAAGGGGCGGTTCCACTTTCCCAAACTATTGACATGAGATCGCCGGTTCCGAGAAGGGGCCTCGTCTACCTGGCCGCCGCCGGACCCGGATTGATCGCGGCCGCCGCCGGCAACGACGCCGGTGGCGTCGTCACGTACTCGTCGGCCGGCTCCGAGTTCATCTACCGCACGCTCTTTTTGATGGTGCTGATCACCATCGCCTACGTCGTCGTGCAGGAGATGGTGGCCCGATTGGCCGTGCATACCGGCAAAGGCCTGGCCGCACTCATCCGCGAGGAGTTCCCGTTGCGCATGACGGCCTTCGCCGTCACCGCGTTCGCCATCGCCAACATCGGTCTCATGGTGACGGAATTCGGCGGTATCGCAACTGCGTTCGACCTTTTCGGGGTGTCGCGCTATCTCTCCGTTCCCATTGCCGCGGTCGCCATCTGGTCCCTCGTGCTCTTCGGTTCGTACCGCTACGCCGAACGTGTGTTCCTCCTCCTCACCATCGTCTTCGTGGCGTACCCCATTGCGGCCATACTCGGCCGCCCCAACTGGCACGTGGTGGCGTCGAACACCCTCTGGCCCCACTTCGTCGCCAGTCGATCGTTCCTCCTCCTCTCCGTCGCGCTCATCGGCACGACCATCACCCCCTACATCCAGCTGTACGAAGCCGGCGCGGTGGTGGACAAGGGGGTGAAGCCCGAGGACTACCGGTTCCAGCGGGTAGATGCCATCGTGGGAGCGATCCTGGCTGCGTTCGTGGCCATGTCGATCATCGTGGCGACGGGCGCCACCATCGGTGGCTCCGGACCGCTCACGTCGGCCTCCCACGCGGCCCACGCGCTCCGGCCCGTAGCCGGGCCGGCGGCAGAGGTGTTGTTCGGGCTGGGCCTTCTCGGGGCATCCGCGCTGGCCGCCGCCGTCGTGCCGCTGTCGACGTCCTATGCCGTGGCCGAAGCCATCGGCGTGGAGCGGTCCGTATCGTCCAGCTTCCGCCAGGCGCCCTTGTTCCTCGGGCTCTTCACCGCGCAGATCGTGGTCGGGGCGGCGGTGGTGCTGGTGCCGGGCAACCTGATCACGCTGATTCTGAACACCCAGGTGCTCGAGGGTGTGATCACCCCCATGACCCTCGTGCTGATCCTGGTCCTGGCCAATCGGCGCTCCCTGCTCGGGCCGGCGGCGAACGGGCCGTTGGCCCGCTGGCTCGGGGGAGCCGCGATCCTTGCGGTGGCGGCCGTGGCCAGCGTCTTCGTCGCCCTCACCGTCCTGGGATGGTTCGGGATCAATTGACCATTCCCGAGGCAGGAAATGGCCGCCGTTTGCGCCGGAGCACGGCATTCGGGGAGGCTAGGCGGCTATGGCTGTACGTGTCGGAACACCCTGTGCCTAAAACTCCCCGCCAGAAGTGGAAAGAGATCAAGGAATCGTGGGAGCGTTCCCGCCACATCGAGATCCCCGCCGCCGTTGCCGCAGCACCGCCGCGACCAGGGGGTTTGCGTATCGCCTTCCTGATTTACCGGGGTAATCCCCGTTGTGGGGGCCAGGGGGTCTACACCAGGCATCTCACCCGGGAATTGGTCGCGCTGGGGCACTCGGTCGAGGTGTTCGCCGGGCCACCGTGGCCTGAGCTCGACCCCGGAGTGGGCTTCACCCCCGTGCCCGGGCTCGATCTCTACCGCGACCCCGATCCGTTCCGGGTCCCGCATCCCCGGGAATTCACGAGCCGCGACGATTGGGTGGAGTTCGGCATCATGTGCACGGCCGGATTCGGGGAGCCGCTGGTCTTCTCGCGGCGGGCCCGAGCCCTGCTGGGCGCTCGACGGGACGACTTCGACGTGGTCCACGACAATCAATGCCTGGGCACGGGAATGCTCGGGATGGTCGAAGACGGGTGGCCGCTCCTGACCACGCTGCACCACCCGATTACGGTCGACCGCCAGCTCGCCCTGTCGCACACGACGAACCTGTGGCAGCGCTTCACCACGAAAAGGTGGTTCGGGTTCCTGGGCATGCAGGTCCGCGTGGCACGTTCCCTGCCGGCAGTCGTCACCGTCTCCAATTCCTCGCGCAAGGACATCGCGGCGCAGATGCAGGTGCGTCCCGAGCGCATGACGGTCGTCCCGGTCGGGGTCGATCACACCGTGTTCTGCCCGCGCCCGGGCGTCATCGCCACGCCGGGCCGGATCATGGTGACCTCTTCGAGCGACGTGCCCATGAAGGGTCTGGTTCCCCTCCTCGAAGCTGTCGCCAAGCTTCGTACCGAGCGTGACGTTGAGCTGATCGTCATCGGGCGGCCCCGTGAGGGTGGGCGGGTGGACAAGGCCATCACACGCCTCGGCCTGACCGATGTCGTGCATTGCGTCAGTGGCATCAGCGACTACGACCTGGCCGGCCTCTACGGGCAAGCCGAGGTCGCCGTCGTTCCGTCTCTCTACGAGGGGTTCTCCTTGCCGGCCATCGAGGCGATGGCGTGCGGGGTGGCCGTCGTCGCCACGACCGGAGGCGCGCTGCCCGAAGTCGTGGGCGCTGACGGCGAGACCGGGCTCCTCGTACTGCCCGACGATCCCGGGGCCCTGGCCGGGGCCATCGCGCGCCTGCTCGACGACGCCGACCTGCGGGCGCGTCTGGGGGCGGCGGGACGAGAGCGCGTGATCAGCCGCTTCACCTGGGAGGTGACGGCGGCCGGTACGGCTGCCTGCTACGAAGCGTTGCTCGACGGAAAGCCGTTGCCGGGGTCGCCGCCCGTGGCCGAGCCGGTGGACGCAGCGACAACGGCACTGTCGAAGGGAGACGTCGGATGCTGACCGTGGACTATGACAAGCTCGGCGTGCGCCCGGGCGATCGCCTCTTGGATCTCGGGTGCGGGTTCGGCCGGCATGCATTCGAGGCGGCCCGGCGCGGTGCCTCGGTGGTCGCGCTCGATGCCGGGCCCGAGGAAGTGGCCCAGGTGCGTGGCACGTTGGGCGCCATGGTGGAGGCGGGGGAGCTCGCGGCTGACCATCCGGCGTCCGCCGTGCAGGGTGATGCGCTGGCCCTGCCGTTTCCCGACGCGTCGTTCGATCGCGTCATCGCCTCAGAGGTGCTCGAGCACATCCCCGACGACGTAGCGGCCATGCGCGAGCTGGCGCGGGTGCTGCGTCCCGGGGGAACCATGGCCGTCACGGTGCCGCGCTGCGGTCCCGAGGCGATCAATTGGGCCCTCTCGGATGAGTATCACGACACGCCCGGCGGCCACGTGCGGATCTATCGTCGCTCCACGCTCGAACGCCGGCTGGCGTCGACCGGATTGCAGCCCACCGGGTTCCACCACGCCCACGGCCTCCACTCGCCCTACTGGTGGCTGCGCTGCGTCGTCGGCCCCGGCAACGACACCAACCGGGCGGTCGAGGCCTATCACAAGGTCCTGGTGTGGGACATCGTCAAGGCTCCCTTCGTCACGCGCGCCGCCGACCGCGTGCTGAGCCCGCTCATCGGGAAGAGCCTGGTGCTCTATCTGACCAAGCCGCAGACAGCAGTGGCCGGGGTTCCCGAGACACGGCCCAACGTCGCACGGGGCGTGCCCGGACGTCGAGGTCCCGCCGCCTCGAAGCAGGGGGCCGCCGCATGACGACTGAGCACCTTCGTTCTGACGAGAGCACGATCCCCGAGGTTCCCGGCGTCCTCAGTTCCGCCGACGTTCTGGCCACCGCCCACGCCATTGTCACTGTGCAGCGGGCCGACGGCATGATCCCCTGGTTCGAGGGGGGCCACTGCGATCCGTGGAACCACGTGGAAGCAGCCATGGCCCTCTCGGCCTGTGGGCTCACCAAGGAGGCGATGGCGGCCTACCGCTGGTTGGCCGACCGTCAGCTGCCCGACGGAAGCTGGTTCAACTACTACCAGGGTGCGGGGGTAAAGGATCAGCGGCTGGACACCAACGTGTGCGCCTACCTGGCCGCAGGGGCCTGGCACCATCACCTGATCACCGGTGATGTGGAGTTCCTGGGTGAGCTGTGGCCCACCATCCAACGAGGCATCGACTTCATCCTTCGCTGGCAGCAACCCGATGGCTCGGTCCGCTGGTCGTTGGACGCCTCGGGTCGCCCCGAGGGCTATGCCCTCCTGACCGGATCCTCGTCGATATACCACTCCATGCGGTGTGCGGTGGCGGTGGCCGAATGTCTGGCCAAGGACCGTCCCGACTGGGAACTGGCGGCGGGTCGCCTCGGCCACGCCGTGGCGCACCACCCCAATGCCTTCGCCCCCAAGGTCGAGTTCGCCATGGATTGGTACTACCCGATGCTCTCGGGGGCTCTCGAAGGAGAAGCCGGCCGCCGTCGCCTGGCCGAGGGTTGGTCGACCTTCGTCCTCGAGGGGCGCGGCGTGCGGTGCGTCTCCACGGGCGACTGGGTCACGGCTGCCGAGACGGCGGAGTGCGTGCTGGCCCTCGATGCGTTAGGCATGGCCCGCCATGCACGCGACCTCTTCGTGGCCGGCCAGAACCTGCGGCTGGCCGACGGGTCGTACTGGACCGGGATGGTCTATCCCGAGCGGGTCACGTTTCCCGAGAACGAGCGGACGACCTACACGTTCGGAGCGATGGTGCTGGCGGCCGACGCACTCTCGAACACGACCCCCGCCGCGGGCCTGTTCCGTGGCGAATGCCTGCCTGCGCCGCTGGACCTGGCCGAGCCCCACTGTGCCGAACCCGGCGCGATGGGTTGTACCGCAGCCTGATCGCCGCACCTACGAGGTGGGCGGCGCCACCCGGCGCAGGACGCGCAGGCTCCCGCATGCGCCATCTTCGGTGAACTCGCCGGAGGCCAGGGCGGCGCAAAAGAGCTCATAGGGCGGTCGGCCACCGTCGGCGGGGTCGGGGAAGACGTCGTGGATGGCCAACCAACCGCCGAGGACGACCCATGGTGCCCATCCTCGATAGTCGGCCCACGCCGGGGCCTCCCCGTGCCCGCCGTCAATGAAACAGAAAGCCAACGGATGCCGCCAGCGCGCCGCCACCGTGGGGGAGTCGCCCACCACTCCGACCACGGAACCTTCGAGGGTGGTGTCGGTGACCGCCCGTCGCCAGTGCGCCAGGGTGTCGATCTGGCCCAGGTCGGGGTCGACCAGGTCTGCTTCATGGTGTTCCCAGCCGGGCTGGTTCTCTTCGGACCCGCGGTGGTGGTCGACCGAGAAGAGGACGGCTCCGGTCGCTTCCGCCGCGGCGCCCAGGTAGAGCGTGGACTTCCCGCACCAGGCGCCGATCTCGACGAACGTCGGGGGCGAGGACCCGGCGAGCGCGGCGTCACCAGCCCGTAGGGCAGCAAGCAGCAGCGCCTCGCCTTCGTCGTCGGGCATGAAGCCGCGGGTGTGGCGCGCCGCCTTGACCACGTCCTGCACCCGCGCCGTCTCGGCGGCGCAGTGTCGGGGAACGGTGTTCGTCACCAGCCGGGGGTCACTCGTGACAACGCCGCCGCGAAGTCGCTCATGTCGCTCCCGTTGCGGCCAGAGCAGCCCGGAAGCTGTCGGCCAATCGAGCGCGCTCGCGGCCGGCAAAGGCGACATTGACGTTGAGCCGCTCGACGGACTGTGCGACGCGGCGAGGTCCCGACGCAAGGGGATGGTCGGCCAGAAACTGCACCACGGTCTGCGCGAACGCGGCGTCGCCGCAGAGGGCAGGAATGGCCTCGGCGATCCGTACATGGGCATTCTTGGGGAATCGTTCGAGGATGAAGTCCCATGATTCGGTCACGCGGCGCCAGATGACCTGCCCGGCGACCCGATTTGCCACGAGTGCGGCGATGACGATCCATCCGTTCTGGCTTCGTACCTCGGTCATGGCCAATTCGAAGGTGCGCTCCGCCAGGTCCGTGTCCGGGAACGCGCACAGGGCATTGAGCGACCGCATTTCCTCCTGTGGCGTCGAGGCAGCCCGGTAGCGCTCCAAGAGCGCGTCGTAGTCTCCCGGCCGCAAGAGCCGGGCCACGACGGAGAGGGTGGCGGCCTCGACGTCGGCCGGGATCGGATCGCCGTTGCCGCCGCCGAGAGGTGATTCGTCGAACCGCCGGGCGGCTTCCGCACGCACGTCGGCATCGGCGCCGACGGTGCCGAGCAGGCTGATGGCGAGCGATCGCAGGGTCGGCGTGCGGTCCCCCTCTCTGGGGAGCGCCTCGAAGCCGAGGTGCCGGTACTGCGGACCGACGAGCGCCTCGACGACCTGGCGGAGCGCGGTTAGGTCGTCATCGCCCACGATTCGCCGCACGAGCTGCAGGGCGGCCGCCACCGGTGCCCACGGCGTCGGGTCTGGTTCGAGTCCCAACTTGGCCGCGAGGATCAAGAACTCCTCGAGCGTCGAGTGGCCGGCGAGTGTGGTGGCCCAGGTGTCCGCGAGCAGGTTGGCGCGCTCGAGCGGGGTCAGTTCGGACAAGTGGTCGGCCAGGGCCAGACGATGTTTGGCCTCGTAGCCGACCCTGAAGACGCCCCACCCGCCCGCATTGACCACGGCGAGGCCCTGATGCGCCTCTTCGAGGTGGACCGGCTTGGCATCGAGGACGAGCTTGTGCGCCGGCGCCCCCGGGGCCCCGTCCACGGCGAGCGAGCGCACGGCGAGGGGGACGTTCCACACGTCGCCGATGGACGAAGCGAAGCCGTCGGGAACCTCACCGTACGAGAACGGCCGCTGTTCAAGCGTATCGCCGCGCAACGAGACGAGCGGGTGCCCGCCCTGGAGGATGAACGTGTTCATGACGTCTCGTACGGGCTCTCCACTGGCATCTTCGAGGGCATCCCACAAGTCGGTGGTCACCGTGTTGGCGTACGCATGCGCCTTCAGATACGTCCGTACCCCATCACGGAATACGTCCGGCCCGATGTACTGTTCGAGCATGCGCAGCACGGCGCAGCCCTTCTCGTAGGTCAAGAGGTCGAACATGCCCTCGGCCTCCTTGGGCGGTCCGACGGGGTATTCGATGGGTCGGGTGGCGTGCACGCCGTCGATGGCCAGGGCCGCTTCGCGCGATGGAGCGAAGCCCACCCAGCGGTCCCACGATGGGCGGAACGCGTCGACGCAGAGTGTCTCCATGAACGTGGCGAACGCCTCGTTGAGCCAGATGCCCTCCCACCATCCCATCGTCACGAGGTCACCGAACCACATGTGGGCCAACTCGTGGGCGACCACATCGGCCACCCGTTCCAACTCGGCGCGGGACGCGTTGGTGGGATCGATCAACAGGGCGCTGTCCCTGAACGTTATGCAGCCCAGGTTCTCCATGGCACCGGCGGCGAAGTCCGGGATGGCGACCAGGTCGAGCTTCTCCCCCGGGTAGGGGATGTTGAAGTACTCGGTGAAGAAGCGAAGCGAGAAGGCGCCGATCGCCAGAGCGAAGTCGGCCAGGTGCCGCTTCCCCGGAGGGAAGACGACACGAAGCGGAACGCCGTCGACGTCGACCGTATCCGTCGTCTCCAACTCTCCGACGATGAAGGCCACCAAGTAGGTCGACATCTTCATGGTGGGCGAGAAACGCACGACGCTCTTGTCGCCCACGCGCCGTACGTCGACGATCGGTGAGTTGGAAAACGCATCGACGTCTCGATCGATGGTCAAGGAAACCTCGAACACGGCCTTGCGATCGGGTTCGTCCCAGCACGGAAAGGCCCGGCGGGCGTCGACCGACTCGAACTGGGTGGTGGCGATGGTGTGGGTTTCGCCGGCTTCATCTGTGTAGGTGGAGCGATAGAATCCGCGCAGCTTGTCGTTGAGCGTGCCGGTGAAGCGGCAGGTCACGCTGCACGAGCCCGGTGCGATCGGCGAAGCGGGGTGAAAGATCACCTGTTCCAGCTCGTCCTCGAAGGTGACGGAGCACCCGATCACCTCCCCGGCCTCGGTGCGCACTTCCACATCGCTCACCGCGAGCTCGGCCGCGTTGAGCACCATCCGATCGACCGTCTCGTGCACCACGACGTCGATCTCCACCGTTCCCGAAAAGGTGGCCGACCCCACTTCGGGTTGGATCTCTATCCGATAGACAAGCGGCTCGACCGTCCGGGGGAGGCGAAAGGCGTCCGGCGGCGTCGTTGTTGGTGTTGACGGGGAGAAAGACATTGCCGGGAAGGCTACCCGCCTAGCTCCGAGTAGGTTCTCGCTGCGTGCATCCCAACAAATCAGCGGAAACCCAGGTGAACGACGACGCCGCGAGCGAGGCCCTGGACCTCGTCGCTATCGGATCCCCCCTGCTCGACGTCCTCGCGGCGACGCAGGACGAGGTGCTCGACCGGTTGGGGTTGGTCAAGGGGTCCATGACCCTCATCGACCTGGCCCAGGCCAACGCGGTGCAGGAGATCCTGGACGCCCCCCGTTTCGTATCGGGGGGTTCTGTGGCCAACTCGGCGGTCGGGCTGGCCGAGCTCGGCGGCCGGGCCGGGTTCATCGGGGCGGTGGCCGATGACGAAGTCGGGCATACCTACGTCGAGAATTTGCGGGCGGCCGGCGTGGCCTTCGATCCCGTCTACAGCGCGGTCTCCCAACGCGATTCCCTGGGAACGGGGCGTTGCATGGTGCTCATCTCTGAGGACGCGGAGCGGACCATGGGCACCTACCTCGGCGCGGCGTCCACGCTCACCGTGGGGGAGGTGCCGACGTCGTTCGTGCAGCGGGCGGCCATTGTCCTGCTCGAGGGCTATCTCTGGGATGTCGACAAGGCCAAGGAGGCCATGCGGCACGCGGCGTCCACGGCCCACGACGCCGACGGCTCGGTCGCCCTGTCCTTGTCGGACTCGTTCTGCGTGGAGCGGCATCAGCGTGAGTTCCTCGACCTCCTGGTCGATGACATCGACATCCTGCTGGGCAACGAAGAGGAGATCACCATGCTCTTCGGAGCCTCCACGTACCGGGGCGCCCTCGACGCCGCTGCCGAGACCGGCCTCCTCGTGGTCATGACGAGGGGAGCCCTGGGTTCGGTGGTGCTCACCGCACACGGCCCGGAGGAAGTGGCGGCGGCGCCCGTCGAGAAGGTGGTGGACACCACCGGCGCCGGTGACCTCTTCGCCGCCGGCCTGCTGTACGGGCTGACCCACGGCCTGGACCCCATTGAGAGCGCTCGTCTCGGCGGTGTCTGCGCGGCCGAGGTGATCTCCCACATGGGAGCCCGCCCCGAGTCGGACCTGCGAGCCCTCGCCTCGGCGGCCGGCTTGCTCGTCCCCTGAGCATGCGACGCTGATGTCCCTTTCAATCGGCATCGTCGGCCTGCCCAACGTCGGCAAATCCACCCTCTTCAACGCGCTGACCAACAACGAGGTACTGGCGGCCAACTACCCGTTCGCCACGATTGATCCCAATGTCGGAGTCGTGGCCGTGCCCGACGATCGCCTGCAGAAGCTGGCCGCCCTCTATGACGACGCGCCGCTCGTGCCGGCATCGGTGACATTCGTCGATATCGCCGGGATCGTGCGGGGTGCCTCACAAGGCGAGGGGCTGGGTAACAAGTTCCTTGCCGCAATCCGGGAGAGCGATGCCATCTGCCAGGTCGTCCGGGTCTTTCACGACGACGACGTGATCCACGTCGACGGTCGCGTCGATCCTGAGTCCGACATCGGAACGGTGAACACAGAATTGATCCTGGCCGATTTGCAGACCGTGGAGAACCGGCTCCCCAAGCTGGCCAAAGAGGCGCGTGCCCACCCCGAACTCAGGGCGTCAGCTGAGGCGGTAGCGGTAGCGCAACGCATCCTCGACGAGGGCCGCACCATTTCGAGCGCGGCGGCCCAGGGTGAGGTCGACGCCGGCCTGTTGTACGACCTCCATCTGCTCACGGCGAAACCCTTCATTTACGTGTTCAACGTCGACGAGGATGCACTCGGCGACCATGAGCTGGAGGGCCGGTTGGCCCAGGTGGTGGCGCCGGCCAGTTCGATCGTGCTGTGTGCCCAGATAGAAGCTGAGCTGGCCCGCATGTCACGCGACGACGCCAGGGAACTCCTGGAGAGCTACGGCCAGCAGGAGTCGGGATTGGAGCGACTCGTCCATGTCGGTTTCGCCACGCTCGGCCTGCAGACCTTTCTCACGGCTGGACCCAAGGAGGCCCGAGCCTGGACGATCCACATCGGCGACACCGCGCCCAAGGCGGCGGGGGTGATCCACACCGACTTCGAGAAGGGGTTTATCAAGGCCGAAGTGGTGAGCTTCGAGGATCTGATCGAAATGAAGTCAGTGTTGGCGGCGCGGGCCGCGGGAAGGGCGCGCATGGAAGGGAAGGACTACATCATGCGCGACGGCGACGTGGTCGAGTTTCGCTTCAACAACTGATGTAAGGGGTGGTTTCCGGTTCAGCCGGGAGCGGATAGGATCATCCGGGACCGCGTAACGCATCACACCTGCGTCCCGACCCAAGTGATGGGAGCTCAGTCAGCGAGCGAAGTGCTCAATCCCTGCCACCAGACGAGACTCGCTCATCCAACTGGATATCTTGTGCACGTTTGGTCGTAGGGCTGACCAGAAACGTATTGTTTCCATTGCACTCGGGTGAGGTTCTGGGCCAGACGAGGGCAGAGGTCGTGGTGGAAGCCTTCAACGTCGGTACTCCACAGGAGAGATGGCCACACGACAGCCCCAGCCTGACCCGCGGTCGCCAAGAAGTCGCCGTTCGGAGCGAAACTGATGCCGACGTCCACGCCCGGCGACCCCAGGACGGCGCCATTAAGGGTGATACCGACGCCTACGGAACCGGTCCTCACCACCGATCCCAATTGCTGCCTCGTGTGAAGGTCCCACAAGCGAAAGTTCCCGTCCTTGTCCATTGTGGCGAGTGTGTCTCCATCAGGACTGATCGCCACTCCATTGATCTTGCTGCCGTCTCCGGGGAGGGAACCGTTTGAGCGAAGGTCCGGACCGGCGTACAGCTCGACGTTCCCATTGACGTCACCTGCCGCCAACGTCGTGCTGTTCGGGCTGAATGCCAAACTGTAGACGTGCTCATCGCTCTGGACCGGGGTCCCGTCTTGGTGTGGTGCTCCAGGGTGGAACGCCTCCATGCCGATGTTCTGAAACGCAACAACAAGCTCTTTGCTATCGGGACTAAAGGCCATAGCCGTCACCCCTCCGCTGACTTCGGGAGCTCGAAGGTTCGCCACGACTCTCTCAGACTTGAGTTCCCAAAGGGCAACATTCCCATTCGCATGTCCGACGGCGAGATACCGATCGTCGTGACTAAAGACGAGGTCGTTCGCAGCGCTACCTTCACCGCGATGAGGAATGAACTGGCCTGATCTCGTGTCGTAGAGGAACACATCCCCGGCCAGGTCGCCAATGGCCAGCAAGTTGGCGTCACGCGGAGCGAATGCTGCAGTGGATAATGGGGCACCCAGCGCAGGGAGTTGGAGAGGTCGTTTGCGGCTCGAGAGGCTGCGGACCGTCACGCTCCCGTCGTCGTTGACTGTGGCCAGAAGCTTGCTGTCGCTGCTGATCGACAGCTGCAGAACACCGGGCCCCCCGACTGCTTGGGCCTGCGGTGGGCGGCCGGTCGTCGTCCAGACGAGAACGTTGCCCGCAAGATCTCCCGAAGCCAGTGATGCGCCGTCCGCCGAAAAGTCGAGGCCGTAGACAATTGAGCCGTCTTCCATCGGTGCGCCCACTTCTTCGAAGGAGCTGGTCTTCCATAACTGTACGGACCCTTGAGTATCGCCGGTTGCGACGAGGCTCCCGGATCGGTTGAAGGCGACGGCCTGGCCTTCGCCGGCAAGTTGAATCTGGCCGATCTGTTTGTCGTCCAATGGATTCAACAAGAGCACGTGGTTGTTATCGGCCGTCACCGCGACGATTCGGCCATTTGGGGAAAAGGCAAGGTTATGAATAGTGACATCCTCCATGACAAAGGTCTTCGGCGACTGCAGCGAAATCGGATATATGTCCACGAAGCCGTCGTAGCCGTCGACATTTTCGACGGCAAAGTCCCCGCCAACAGCGAGAGTGGATCCATCATGGCTGAAGGCCACAGAGAGCAGCCCGCGGCCGCTGCCCACAGAGACATAATTCGACTTCCCGGTAGCGAGATTCCAGAGAAAGATGGTGCCGTTGAAGGTCACTCCCGCGACGGCAAAGCCATCTGGTGCAAATGCGACCGAGGTGACGGGAGAGCCGTTAGCTTCGAGGATACCGTCAGACTTGTGCGATGACACCTTGAACAGAGCGACCGTGCCGTTGCTCAATGCGGTGGCAATCACGGCGCCGCCGGGACTGAAGGCAACCCAGTTGACCTGTTGACCCGCATCGAATGGCTGCCCTTGCATTTCGTCCGACCTGGTGCTCCATAGAGCAGCTCCGCGTGCAGACGCGGTTGCCAGCAGATTCGCCTTCGGGTCGTAGGCGACCCCGTTGACCTCACCGAGACTTGCCGGTAACGTCGTCTCGAGCGGCTCCTCTGCCGCGCCGACCAGAGCGCTTCTCGCTTGCGCAGTCTCGGAATGCGTGTATGCCTCGAGGCCGAGCAGTCCCTGATTCGTGACGTTCGAGGTCGATGCTGCCACTGACTCGGCAGCCAGAGCGCGACCGAGTGCGACGTTCGACTGGTGCACCGCCTGCCCGCGTTGCACGAGTGCGAAGACGGCGAGCAACGCCATTGCGATGGCTATCACCGAGGCAGTGCCGATGGATCCACGTTGGCGCCGACTGGAGGCGCGCCGGCTTTCTCTGACCAGACGCTGCTGATCCGGCAGAACGAGGCGACCTTGGGCATTCTGCGCGTCGAGCCATCGTTCGGCTGCATCGAGCTCGCGCCCTCGCAGCAACAAGCTGCGGTCCTCGTTCTGTTGCGCCCATCGGCTCGACTGGGTAAGAAGTCGAGTTTGAAGGTGGAGGGACTCGATGTCAGTGGACAGCACCTCGACCAGGCGGTCTACCTGCCGTTCAAAGCCGCCTTCATCCTCCCGACCGCCCGTTTGGAAGTCGGTGAACGAAAAGAATTGAAGCTCCGCCAGTTCGGGAGGAATCGACTCAGACGCGGTGGCTATGGCAAGAATCGGCACGATGCGCTTTCCAAGGCCGGTCGCACGGTCCAACTCCGCTCGGCAGTAATCGGACGCAACCGACGAGGGCGATATGACGAATGCAAACGCATGCGCCTCGAGTATCGCCTGCTCGATTTCCGGCAAAAAGGGGCTTGATGGGAAGATGCCGGTGCGGTCTACCCATACGTCTTGTCCCCGAACAGCGAGGGCTGCAGTGAGCCTGTCGACAAATTCAGTATCGCTCTGTCGCGAGTAGGAAATGAAGAGGTCCGCCATTTCTTGCCCTCTCCTTTTTTTCGCCCAGACTGCGAAAATAGCACCGGGATTACGGAGGCGCGGAGGTCATCGCGAATGCGCATGGCCGTGCGCATTGTCGACGGCGCGCACCAACCGCGGCCACGGAGCTTGACTTCCCCACAGGAGGTGTTCTGTCTGACCCAGCACTCGTCGGCCTCCGAGGTCACCGAGCGAAAGAGCTGGCGTCGCGAAAAACAAATCCGTCCAGTTCAACCTTTCCAACTTATTCTCTTCCGGTCCGATACCGCGGGCGGCGGTCAGCATCGCCGGGTCCGTCATTGGGGCCCTGGGTCGAGAGGCGCAGGGGTGTCTTCATGCGCGACGGCGGAAGAAGGGTCGCGAACGACGGCGTACCCCGCTTGTGCGAGCAGGACCGGGATGTGTCTAACGGCATCTCTGTCGCGGTCCTGATCGTGCGCGTCGAGGGCATCCCATTCGACCAGCGACGGATGGGTTCGGGCTTCGGCATCGCGCTCAGGCCCCCAGCGCCAACCAGCGTCCAACCGGTCCTGCATCCACCGCTTGTGCTCAGCCTCGGCTAGGTCCTCCACTTCCGTCCCGCTGAAGGCTTCGGTTGGAACGACCCAGGTCAAGCTGGGCACCATCTGGCACCCGATGGTCGCGAGCTTCCCTCCGATGTCGTGGGCTTGCCCCCGGTTGGCATCCCGGAGCGTTTCGGGCAATTCCTCCCAGGACACGAGTGACGGATCTGTATCGGGTCGCTGGCCGCGGGCCCGTTCGTCCGCGACGTAGTTGGCGTGGATCGCCTGGGCCAGCAGCTCCAGGGGACCTTTGACGAACACTTCGGGCAGGCAGGCCCGGTCGAGCACCGGGAAGGCGTCGAGGTTGGGCACACTCTCGGCCGTGGTGAGGCGAAGCAGACCCTCGGTACCCGATCGACCAGTAACTGACAGCACAATTTTGACGGTGACGGGTAGAGCTCGATGCAGGTGCAGGGCGGCGCGGAGCCCGGCGTTGTCGTCCTCCTCGCAGACGAGAACCAACGCCTCCGGGTGGACCAATCCCTGAACCTCATCGAGGTCAGTGCGGTCGTCGCTGGGATCCATGTCGCGAGGCACCAACTCGGTGGTCTCGTCGAGCTCCGGATGCTGGTTCTCGAGCGTGGCCACCCGTTCGCTGGCGTCCGGGGCCCACAGGCTGAGTCGTTGGTGCGCATTCCTGGCGCCGGCGAGAACGGAACGGCGCGCCACCTCTGTTGCTACCGGGGTGGAGATCCATCCGCCTCCGACCACGACCACCTCGGGGATCATGGGTTGGTTGGGGGGCATCACGGTATCGAGCAGGGCGCGGGACCCGGCACGTACAACGTTGAAGAAATCCATTTTTAGTTTGCGCGCCGTCGAATCACTGAGCGACGCTTGCTCGAGCAGCGCGCTCAGTCGGTCATCTTCGACCTGGACTATGCAATGGAGAGACTCCTTCCGTTGGGAGGACAATTGTTGCGCGGCGAGGGCCACGGCGGCGTTGGTCCCGTCGGCGCCACACACCACGATGAGGCGTTTGGCTCGTTGCACGCCGGCCCGTTGGAGGGTTAGCCGGTCGCTGGCGTCGCCGCCCACGAGCAGGATTCCCCTTTCACGGCAGTCCTCGGTGACCGAAACGGATGGAGTGGCCTCTACGGCCACCACGGTGTCGCCCTGGTCGGCGAAGCCCATGGCGACGCGTACGCCCGTCTCCCCCAGGCCGCAAACAACGGTGTGATTGCTCGTGAAGTGCTGCGCCCGATAGGCCCGTACCTGCTGGCTGAAGAGGTTGCTCACGGCCCGAAAAGCGATGTAGCCCGTCGTCGCTGCAGCCAGCCAGAATCCCGCTTCGAGGACGGCGTTTCGTGGTGCTTCGGGCACCGACAAACGGAACAGCTGCATCGTGTAGAGCAAGTGTGTCGGCCACTGTAGGTGCGCATGGCCGGCGTAATGGTCGTAGCCGAACCAGCCGAGCAGCCCCGCGGTGACTGCGGCTGATGCGACGACCCACCAGCGGGCCCTGCGCCACGCATGACGCGCCACCGACGCCGGGCGTCGCGTTTGGGCGTGGCCCGCCTGTGGTGTCATCGGATGGACCCGAACCAGTGCACGACGCTGTTCCTCCTGGGGTCGGCGATTGCGGCCGAACATGCAGCGCGTCCGCGCTGTTTAGATTTGTTCTGCCACACCGCTCGGTCGCTCCGCCTGTATGTGGGTTCTCTGGGCCCATCTGAAACCGCCTGTTGCCGTGACGGTTGCGATTTCAATGGGTCCGCCTACGCCCGGCCATGACCCCAGGGCTCCGGCCGTGCCGTGCGTCAACCGCTGCACGTCGATGGTGGTGCGGATGAGCAGGGTGGCGAGGTCGACCGCATCCTGGAGATTCAGCTGTCCGAACGGGATGTAGTACTCCATTTTCGCGAGTTGTTCCTTGAGCGCAGCGTGCTCCGCCGCGTGGCCCTCGGCCGCCGCGAATCTCGCAAGGAGGTCGAGATCGGCTCCTTTGATGAGGCGCACGACCACGTCGGTCTGTCCGCGCCATGCCCCGCCCCCCGTGGCCGAGTCGGTGAGCTTGGTGACGGTTCCCCCCGGAATCGTCACTTCGTGCAGACATCCCAATCCGCCGTCATAGCCGCCCACCAAGAAGCCAAGAGCTATGGCTCCTTCAGGGATCGGGGCCTCTTTCGACTCGGAAACGTGTTGCTCGAATCGCTGACCGAAGAATTCGTGCAGTGAAGCGGAGACCTCTTCAGCGGAGGGGTTTTGGCCGGCCTTGAATCGCTGGCCAAACTCGGACATATGGCCCGCGATGTTTCGTCCGGAGAGGAACGCGTAGCCATACGTGGCGACTGCCACATTTTCCACCTTGAAGACCTTGTGCGTGAAATCACTGAGCACGCGTGTCTCCACTCCAGTTTGCAGGGTGGTTCGGCTGTCAGCCGCTATGGCGATTCCGTCACCGCCGACAATCGAAATGGCAAGGGTCATCGGTGCTCCGTTTTGCCGAGGTGCCGAAAGACTGATTGGAGCCGAACCGTACGGTCCCGATCGTCGATCAAGGCGTCAGTCATGCCTCACCTCCCGAGACAGCGTCACGCCCCGCCGTCTGCGACGGCAACATCCTTGTGAAAGCGCCGATTGATATACAGCTTGTCCCCGAATGCCTCGCAGCGGTACCACAACCCGTGAGCCGGTCCAATCTTCAGCTCCCGGGGATAGTCTCGGACGATCTCGTTCACGGGCGATATTCGGAATCGTCCGCTCGTGCAGAGCAGGATTCGCCGATCAGTCACTACGATGTTGCGATAGGCCTTTTTGAACACAATGATCCAGAATGAGATCAGTGCGAAGTATTGACTCACCGTCTGGGCCGGTATCACCGCCTGAATAGTCTCGCCCGGTTGGAGGAGAGTAGTTGCGTTGGCGCGGATCTTGTCCCGGATACCCATCTCTCGTGGCCTCTCCTCGCTGTGGGCGGTGAGCGTAGTGCCTTGACGCGACTACGCGCTGCGGTGGGAGTGCGTGCGAAATGGTGCGACGCGTTCGCGCCCGAGAATGACCTGGGAATCACATGGGAGCGACATGAGTCGAAGCGCGTGATTGCTGAGCGTCGTCATCGGCATAACGAGGGTGCGGGATCCGGGCCCGGGGACCTCAAAACGAGCTGTCAGTCGCCACACCGTCGACGGCTAAGGCCATAATCATCACGTCAAACCTGTTTGTCTACCGGATCAGAGCCGGCGGCAGGCCGCAGTGAATGTGCTTCGGGAAGGATCGAGTGGGAGGAATAAAGTGATCCTTCGGTTGCACCTGAAGGTTCCGCGAACTACGGTCGAAGGCACGAGCAATGGCTGCTCACGGGAGGTCGCATGAGCCGGCGGCGGGCGGTGCGAAGGCTCTCGGCAGCGGGCGCAGCCGTGGCGATTGTTCTCGCTGAATTCGTCTCCGCAGGGGCTGCGACGGCAACGCATGGCGGGGGCCCGCCCCCGTCAACGCCCATCGGTTCGTCCCTCCGGCCGGGCGTAGGTTCGGCGCTGAACTCCGCACGGAGGGCCATCCTCTCGCAGTCGGTCATGATCGGTGTGAGTCAAGTCGCCCATGTAGGAGTGCTGGCGCAACTCCGCGCCGCGAACAAACCAACGGCGTTGGAACAGTGGGGTTCAGCCCACGGGTTGAGGGTGACCTGGGCTCCGGGAGAAGACTGGGCCACCGTGTCCGGCACCGCCCCGCGTCTGGGGTATGCATTGCATGTCACGATCGATGAGTTTCGCGGGCCGGGCGGGCGCCTGTTTTATGCCGCAACTTCGGAGGCACGTCCACCGACTCCAGACGTAGCTGCGATTGGCTCCATCGACTCCTACGGTCACTTCGCGCCGCTCGATGTCCCGAACGGCGGGCTGACGCCATCCGGGTTCCGAAAAGCCTATGATGCCTCACCCCTGACCAGCCGGAATATCGACGGTAAGGGGGAGACGATCGCCTTCTTCGAGGTCGACGGGTTCTCGCAATCGGACTTCAACAGGTATGCAGCGCAGTATGGCTTACCCCGGATTCACGTCCCCGTCGTAGGCGGTCAGGCGGGGAAGCCACAAGGTGAGAGCAACCTCGACCTCGAGGTGGCGCATGGCATCGCTCCCGCGGCCCACCTTGTCTACGTGAGCCTCTTGACCAACACTTCTGCGGACATGGTCAGCACCTTCGAAACCGTGACCCGGAGATTTCCAGGCGCTATCTGGAGCATGAGTCTCGGGGCCTGCGAAAGTGACTGGGGCTTCGGGGAAGCCGACTTCAATAGCCTCGAAGCTGCGCTGGAGATGGCGGAACGAGGAGGCACGACCGTCTTTGTCTCGAGCGGTGACGCTGGAGGGCTGGAGTGCACACCGCCGGACAGTTACGGAGATTCTCCCGGGGACGGTTTCGCGGGAGTCAGTCTGCCCGCCGATTTCCCCGCCGTCGTGAGCGTCGGCGGCACGCGCTTGAGCGTGACGAAGAGCGGAACGTATGTGGGCGAACAGGCATGGACCGAGCCATTGCTCAGCCAGGGTTCGGGCGGTGGTGTGTCGCTGTACTGGTATCCACCCTCGTACCAAACGGGGCCTGGCACGGGGAACTTCGGCTCGGCGGCACCAGGACGGCAGGTACCCGACGTGGCGGCAGTGGCGGACCCCGCCACTCCAGCGGCCGTCTACTTCGGAGGAAAGCAGGGCACTATCGGGGGGACCTCGTTGGCGGCGCCGGTCTGGGCCGGGTTTATGGCGCTGATCGACCAGTACCTCACCCAGCAGAGGCTTCCGGCGGTTGGATGGGCGAACGCTGCTTTCTACGCGCTCGCAGCAAACGCTCAGCCGTATCGACCGTTCCATGACATCACGGAGGGCGGCAACACCGTCTCCTCCGCGACGAAGGGCTACGACATGGTCACCGGCCTCGGCTCGCCTGACGTGTGGAATTTGGCGCGCGATTTGGCGCGGGCAGGGAAGTAGAGAGTCACATGAGCGACCCCACGAGCAGCGGTCCGGACGCTACTGAGATGACCGAGTGCCCGCACTGCGGTGCCGCCGTCCCCGCCGCCGAGTACTGCGGCGCATGCGGAGCACACCTTGCCTACGCGGGCCACGGCGCCCGCCGGGCCCGGTCCTATGCGCCGTTCCCCGAGGAGCCCGTACTCCGGATCGCCATCACCACGTCGCTGTTCCCACATCTCTCTCGGAGCACCAAGCTCGTCTTCCGCCTCGCCGTGGGCTGCATCGTCGCCCTGCTCGTCCTGTTCGCGCTCGCCGGGTGGCAGGCACCCATGATCGGGGTCGCCGCATGCGGGTTTCCGGTCCTCTACCTCCTCTACGTCGTTGAGATCGAGGATCCGGATCGGCCGACCTTCCGCGCTCCCGTCGCCGTGGCGCTGCTTCTCGGAGCGGCGCTGGGCGTGGCCTGGGCGATCGTCGGTGGGCACTATGTCGACCGCGCACTCTCTCTGACTTTCGGGTCGACCCTCACTGGATCCGACGCGTTGGTTGCGGCGGTGGTCGTCCCGGTGATCGGCGTCCTCCTCATGTCCCTACCCGTGGCGGCTCTGCGACTCGGCCGCCGCTCCAGCGAATCCCTGGACGGGTTCGTGGTCGGTGCCGTCGGCGCCCTGGGTTTCGGGCTGGCTGCCACCATCGAGCAGCTCTCGTCGCTCCTCCGTACCGGGCAGGTTTCAGAGCTCAATTTCACGAGCACGCTTACGCAGGTGGCGATCCGGGGCTTTGGCGTCCCACTGATCGGGGCGCTGACCATCGGACTCTTCGGTGCCACGCTGTGGCTGCGCCGTCATCAACGCGTCCAGGGTTGGCAGCAGGCCCTCACCATGCCGATCACTGCGTTGGCCGTGGCTCTCATCGCGCAGGTGGGACTGGGGTTCTGCGAGATCGCGGTGTTGCCCGACCTGGTTCTCCTCCTCGTCTACATGGTGACGGTCGTCCTCGTTATCATCGTGACCAGGGTCTGTCTCCATCAGGTCCTGCTCGCCGAACTGCACGGTGTGGCAATAGGACCTCTTGGCGGGTGCCCCCACTGTCACCGCATGGTGCCGACCATGCCCTACTGCCCGCACTGCGGCGTGGCGCGCGCCGCGACGGCGCCCCGTCACCGGCCCACTCCGGAAGGGGAGGGCGTCGCGGCGGAGATAGGGGCGTCGATGGCTCAGGCGGGTTCGGTCCACTATCGCCACCTCGGCCCTGATGAATTCAAAGAGACTTCCCGCTTGCGCCCGTGGATGGTCTTTGTCGCGCTCCTCTCGGTCCTGGGGGTGGCCAGCGTCGCTCTGGTGGTGACGTCGGTCGTCCTGCAGCCGCCGCCGCCAAAGCCGTGTCACTATCTGTTCCGCTGTAGCGGTGTCCCAACCTCGTCGAGCGCGCTCACCACGGGCAGGCAATACACCAACGCGGCGTATAAGTTCGGTCTGGAGTACGCGTTCGGTCCGATCTCCTACGTCAAGCCGCAGAAGATCGGCATCACCATCCAGTATGCAATGAAATCCCAATTTGGTCAGGTGCAAGTAGTGGGGCTTCCCTCCAACGGCCGTTCGGCCTCCCAAATGGTTGCGGCGGTTCAGCAACAGGTCGAACCCAACGCGGAATTCAAGTACGACGTGCCGAATCCGTTCATCGGGTTCCGACCGGGGGCGGGAGAGGCGTACAACTACGTCGTCAACGGTTCGAGCAACTCACAAGCAACCGGTCGGCTGATCATCCTGGCCGCAGTCAAGGGGAACCTGGCCATCGTCGTGATCGACTCCGGACCGTTCGAGGTCTTCTCCAACTCGAACGCGGCCATTATGAAAATCAACGATCATCCCTCGCCGGCCGACCAGTTCGCGGCCCTGTTCGCTGATCCGGTCGTGAACAGTGTGAGATGGCCGACGACATCGAGCGTCAAGAAAGGATCGTCAGGCTGAGTCAGTTTCTCCTGCTCGGCAGTTGACACGGCGGATTGTCGTGACCGAAGCCGTCCAAGAGGTCCGTCCCTCGTCCGCGTTCTGGGATGGTCGTTCCTCTCCGGCCGGCACCAATCCGGAGTACTTCGTCGGAGATTTTACCGTCAACCGGATCACGTTTCCCTAAGGAGCCGGCAGGCCCTTTGGCGTCGCGTGCCGCACGACGTTCCGGCTGTCTATTCGAATCACAGGTACGCCTCGAGTGTGGGCGAAGGCGACAGTGTCGGCCGTTCCTCCGCGGCCAGCAGCATCCAATCCATCCCAGATGGCTATCACGATGTCGCTCTGCTCGACCACCATTTGCCCGGCCCTTTCGTAGGCTTGATCTCGCGTGGGCATTGCTTCGGCAATCTGGACGGAGGTCGCCACGGCGAGCAAATCGGCGAACGCCTGGAGCGAGGAAGGTGTGACGAAATCCTCTTCGTACCGTTCGATCGGCAGCGGCAAGATCGCCGCGAGGACGGCGCCATTACGGCGAAGGCACTCTCGGACGACCAAGCGGTCCGCGCCCTCGGCCAGAGCCGAGACGACAACAAGATCACGTACGCCGCTTCTCGTGTCGGTGGAACTGGGCGTGAGTGCTACATCGATGGCCAGGTTGATCTGGCGAACAATCTCGGCCTCATGATCGAGGGATCGATGTCCGGTGACGCCAAGGTGCAGCGCGCGGGACCCACTTCCGGCTCGTCGATCGTTACCGTTTCTAGCCACGTCGATGTGTCGGGTTTTCCGGCGTAGATGCATCGTATTCGCACACGGACAAACCGAGCCAACGTCGAGGCACTCGCCCGGCCTCGAAGGTTGAACGGCCCCCTTCCCCCTTCTAATCGTCGCCCTCGTCCGGGGGTAAGAAGGAGAAGGGCAGGTCGGCCAGTTGGACCAGCGTCGAAGAGATCCAGCGCGTGAGGCCCGCAATGGCGGGATCTATCTCGGCCGGCGCCTCCAATTGGGCTTCGCTGAACCGGAACGATCCTTCGTAGGTGGCCTCGACCGCCCATCGCACGCCGTCGCCGCTGTGGACCTGCTCGATGGTCGTCGCCGTCCGCAGGAGCGGCTCGTCGCCCAGCAGCGGGTTGGCTTCAGGGAGCCCGTGCAGGACCATCTCGGTGTCGGGTGCCTCCGCCAGGCGCTGGACCCGGAGGGCTATCTCGACCACGATCTCGGGTAACTCGTCCGGCGGTTCACCGATGGACCAGCTCCGATACGAGGTCTGACTCCACGTGGGCCAATCCACCGAGACGTCGGCGCGGACACGGGGCGGCTGCTCTTCTCCCGGCAGGCTGTACGAGGTCTCCCACGAGACATCCCCCAGGAATACGTCGACCTGAAAACGTTCCTCCACGGCTTGACGCTGCAAGAGAGCCTGGTCGAATGAGCGACGGATGGCGCTTATGACGTCGACGAGGATGTGATCGAGCACGGCGGGGAGAGGCTATCGGCGATCCGCCGTTACCATCGGGTTGTGAACGACGGATCGGTATGGCTCGAGCGACGGCTGATTTCCTACGCGCATCAGGGTGGGGCCTGGGAGTCGCCGTCGTCGACGACCTTTGCCATCACCCGGGCGCTCACGGCGGGCGCCACCGGTATCGAGCTCGACGTGCACGCCACGGCCGACGGGGAGCTGGTCGTCTGCCACGATGCGACCGTCGACCGCACCACGGTCGCCACCGGTGACATCGCCCAGTTCACACTGGCCGAGCTGCGCAAACTCGACTTTTCGTACTGGTTCATTCCCGGTGCCGATGTCACCCCGGATCGCCCCGAAGGCGAGTATCCCTACCGGGGTCGGGCTCCCGAGGACGCGCACTTCGGAATCGCCACCCTTCGTGAGGTGCTCGAGCTCTTCCCCGGCGTGGTGTTGAACCTGGACATCAAGCAGACGGCGCCGGTGGTGGCCCCGTATGAGGAGACGCTGGCCGCGATGTTGGCCGAGTTCGAGCGCACCGACGACGTCATTGTGGCTTCGTTCCTCGACGCAGCCACCGACTCCTTCCGGACGTTTGCGCCACGGGTGCCGACATCGGCGGGAACGGTGGCCACCGCTGAATTCTGGCGGGCGGTACAGGCCCACGGCGCGCTACCCGACACGCCCGCCGTTGCTTTCCAGGTTCCCGAGCGCATGGGTGATCTCGTCGTGGTCGACGAGGCGTTCGTGTCGGCCGCCCACAGCGTCGGAAAGGCGGTGCACGTGTGGACGGTCAACGATGTCGCCGCCATGGAGCGTTTGGTGGGCCTCGGGGTCGACGGGATCATCTCCGACGTCCCCACGACGCTGTCCACGCTGCTGCGCCAGAAGGGTGTGGCGTGGGACGGTCGAACGGGCTGACGGCAAGGCGGGCTCAGGGCCGGCGCGAGCCGCTGGGTGCGGCTTAGCCCCGCCCGCAGTTCGGCTTCTTGCCGTGATTGGCCTTCTTCTTGGCTCTGAGTTTGCGCTTCACGGTCCGTTTTGACATGGCTCACCAGCCTAGTTCGGTTGGGGGCATCGCTTTTTCGGCCATTTTTTGCCCGGTGGACAGGGTCGGCGGAGCCCGGGCGCGCGTGCCGGGGAGCTCGTGACGGAGCCATTAGTCTCAGACCCTTATGCGGTCCGGCTGGCTGCTGCGCGACGGGGACGTGGTCTGCGCGCTCGAAATGACGGACACCTTTGGTGAGCGGACCAAGGGACTGATCGGGCGAGAGGGATGCGAAGGCGCCCTCCACCTGCCCGGGGTGCGTGCGGTGCACACCGCCGGGATGCGCTTCCCCCTCGACGTGGCCTTCCTCTCGGGGGATCTGGTCGTGGTACGGATCGTGCGGTTGCCGCCGTGGCGGATGGCGTTGCCGCGGCGGGGCGTACGGAGCGTGCTGCAAACGGAGGCGGGAGCGCTGGAACGCTGGGGCGTGCAGGTGGCCGATCAACTCGACATTCGAGAGGTGCGGTGACCGAGGGGGTGCCGGCGCACCCCGGGCGGCTCGTCCTGGTGGCGACCCCCATCGGCAACTTGGGCGATCTCTCCCCGCGGGCGCGCGATGTGCTGAAGGGGGCGGATCTCGTCTGCTGTGAGGACACCCGGAGAACGAGGGCCTTGCTCTCGGCCATGGGGATTGCGGCGGGGGGCCCGCACGGCGATCGGTTGCTCTCACTGCACGGGCACAACGAGGGCGCACGGGTCGATCGGGTGCTGTCGTGTGTCGCCGGAGGCGGCACGGTGGCGGTGGTCAGTGACGCCGGGACTCCGGGGATCTCCGACCCGGGTGCCCTGCTGGTGGCGCGGCTCGCCGCGGCAGGGGAAACGGTCAGCGTCGTGCCCGGACCATCGTCCGTGATCGCCGCCGTGGTGGTGAGCGGCTTGCCCACCGATCGGTTCTGTGTGGAAGGGTTCCTCCCCCGCAAAGGCGCAGAGCGCCGCGATCGGCTGGCCGGCCTCATGGCCGATGGGCGGACGAGCGTGGTTCTCGAGGCCCCTGGGCGCGTGGCCGCCACGCTGGCCGATCTGGCTCGCCTGGACGCCGAACGCCCGGTGGCGGTCGTGCGGGAGATCACCAAAGTTCATGAAGAGGTATGGCGGGGGACGATGGCCAGTGCGGCGGCATCCTTCGCCGAGCGCCCGGCGCGGGGCGAGGTCGTGCTCGTTGTCGGCGGGGCCCCCCCGGCCGCCCCGGTGAGCGACGAGGCCGTCGATGACGCCGTGCGGGAGCAGCTTCGGCTCGACCGTGGCGACGGGCCCCGGCAGATCGCCGAGTTGTTGGGCGAGGAGCTCGGCGTGCCACGGCGAAGGGTCTACGAGGCCGTGCTCCGGCTCCGAGCGGATACGGGGCACCGTACCGACCCCTGAGATCG
>Ga0302326_10003487_pt1 | contig 36983 bp, 20 predicted proteins | sample Palsa_T0_3_FD_202264 | JGI IMG/M metagenome (GOLD analysis project Ga0302326, IMG submission 202264) | Peat permafrost microbial communities from Stordalen Mire near Abisko, Sweden - Palsa_T0_3 | ecosystem: Environmental > Terrestrial > Soil > Palsa > Peat permafrost | place: Sweden: Abisko... | reverse complement strand
TGAAGCCACCGGTGCTATCACCAAGGAACAGGCTGAGGACAAGCGCAACCGCATTACCGGCACGGCCGACCTGGCCTCTGTGGACAAGCAGATCGAAGCCCAGCGCCAGAAAGTGCGCCTCGCGGGCGCTCAAGCCGGCGAAACCGATTTGATCGCAAAAAATTCCGGTGCAGGCCAGGACGAGGCCGCACGCGCGGCCTTCAAAAAAGCCTTCGCCGAAGAGCAGGCCGCATCCAGCGCCGCCGGCGCCCCGGCCACGGGCGTTCCTTCGGGGCAATTCGCCCTCCTGCATCCCGACGCCATCGGTCCCGACACCTTCAAGGACCGTGCGAAGCAACTGCGCGACATGTTCGAGCAGCAATCCGCCGAGGCCAGCGCCCAAGGTCCTGGACTTTCCGACGAGACGCTCGCGAAAAATCAGGCCGCCATCGATGCCGCCGAAAAGCTGGCCAAGGCTTACGACGAGACCAAGCTCAAGCACAATGCGGATGAGGTGGCCACCCAGGCCGACGCCGCGGCCAAGGCCAACCTCGCCAAGGTCGAGAAGGAAGCCGCCGACCAGCTCGCCGTGCTCAACGAGCGGCGCCAGCAAATCCAGCTCAAGCAGCAGCAGGGCACCGCCAAAATCGCCCAGGAACGCCAGGACGCGCAGGCCGAATTCGCCGCCGCGCAGAATGAGGAGGACCGCAAGGAGGCCCAGCAGAAGCGCGACGATCGCAAAAAGGAAATCGCCGACCAGTTAGCCAATCTGCCCCTTTCCAAAGAGGACGCCGAGGCCGCCCGGCAGGACATCTACACGCAGCGCACCACCCCGCGCACGCCCGAAGAGGCTGCGCGCAATTCGATGTATCAGCGCCAGCAGGGTCTCCTGCGAGAGCGGGCCGGCATCGATTACCAGCAGGCCGGCGCGCTCCCCGACGACGACGAACGAGCACGCCAGCAAGCATTGATCCGGCAGAAAGAAGCCGAGCGGCAATTCAATGAACTCCCGGCAGAGCAGCGCTTCGCGCGGGAGGCGATTGACGCAACGCAGGGCCAGTATCGCGGCGACACCGCCTCCGGCTCCGGCATGCAGGATCTTCAGCAGAAAATCCGCGAGGCCGCACAGCAAATGATGGCCGGGAAGAACGTCGACAAAAATCACGACCAGATCATGAGCATGATGCATGACTTCATCGACCTAGCCAAAGCCGCTCACGAGAACACCAGCCAGATGGACTCCGACATGCAACGGATGAAGCGAGAGACTGAAGACCTGAAATACAAGGTGGAACTGATTCGGCAGCAAAGAAAGCACAGCGGAAACTGACGATGAGCAAGCCGCGCCAGTTTTGCATCTACACGGTCGAAGGAAAAATGCACCACGTCGATGCGCCATCGCTCAGAAAGGCCCTTAACAAATTTGGCGGAAGCCCGGAGGAAATTTTGGCCGCCGTCGATGTTACCTGTCTTCCATCGCCGACTTCGAGCGACCTGCCGTTCCTGGCCGTGCTCTTGAAAAACGGCAATTTCTCGGCCCCCGAAACCCCCGAATGAAAGCTACAGAATACAGCTTCCTGGTGTTGGGTCGAAGCGGATTCGGCCGCTTTGTGACAGCTCCCACCGCCCTCGCCGCGCTGCAAAAATTGTTTCTGCCGCATGGCTTCCGCGATGCAATTGCCGTGTTTCGGAGCGACATACTCCGCCCTGGCCCAGAAAGCCGACTGGAGGCCGTACTTTCGGGATGCGACCCCGACGCCGTCGAAAAACCGAGTGGCCCGTTTACGGCCTTCATCGGCGAGCCTTTGAAAGGAGCGGGATGAGGACGCCGGACCAGCGCGAGATTTTCGCGGCCTCCGAGATCGCGAGGGCGATCAATTGGGACAAGCGCCGGGTTGTCAACGCTCTTTCGGCGACGCCCCGCAGCGGATGTAAGATCATCGGAGGGAACGAATCGCCAGCCTACTCTCTGGCCATCCTGCCGGAGATACTTTTGCGCGAGGTTGAGCGCGTCCGCGTGATGTGCTACCAACGCACGGCCGCCGATCTACTACGCGACCCGCATACACCTTGGAGGCCGCGCGTTCCCATTGGCCAGGTGTGCGAGGACGACCGGCGCAAAGCAGAGCGGCTGCAAGGTGCGCTTGCTCATGCGTTATCGCTTCCGACCGGAACGCCGCTGTCAGATCGGGCGCGGGCGGCCGGCGCCGGCTACCTCCGCGAATTTGGCTACACCGTCACGGAGCGGCGGATCGGGGAGCTGCTGTCGCGCACCATCGATCGCGACCGCGGCGAGCGTGCTTGGGATCGAACCGAGTTATATTTGTCCGACAATCCGCGCCGAAAGCCAAAAGTCGCGAGCGCCATCCCGCGCCCTTCCTTCGAAGAACTTAGTGCAAAGCTTGCGTCGCTCCAGGATCGCCAGAGCCTCGATCCGGAAGATAGAGCTTTTTGCTGGCGCAAGGTGATTGAATTTTTCGAGGCTCGCGTTGCCAATGGGGTGAACCCATCCCGGCTCAAGCGGGAGCTTTGCGCATTTTTGTTGGAGGCCATGCCGTTGCTCGGGGAGAGCCGGCAGGCGATGAAGCGCAATCTGAATCGAAAGCTCTCCCTGGCCGCAAAGCAAGGCGTCACGGCCATTGTCGACCAGCGCGCGGACCGCAGCGGCTGGCGTCGGCGCCCGGAGGATTGGGAGGAAAACATCGAGATTCTTTTGCGGGAGACGGCCGCGTGTGGTGGACGCGAAAGCCACGCGTTCCGCAACTGCTGGCTTCAGCAGGCCCGGAGCGGCGAATGCTTCACCGAATCCTTCAAAGCGTATTTCGATTACAACCCTCGCCGAGACAAAAGCCAGGTCCCGAAAAAAGTCCGCGCGAAACTGCGCCCGATGATCGCCGCGGTGACGCCCCATTTGCACGGGCCAAAGGCCTCCCGTCAGGCACGACCGAGCATCGTCCGCGATTGGGAAGGCCTGGCCGGCGCCAGTTATTCCGGCGATGACTTCACTTTCAACCATTACTTTTTCGACTGGGACGAGGACGGGGAATATGAATTCTCCGGGCGCAGATTCAATGTCACCCGCGGGCAAAGCCTGCTGTTTTGTGACGAGGGGAGCAGGCTGCTGATCGGGTATTACGTCGCCCCGCGACCCACCTACAGCGCCGACGATATTTGCACGGCCCTGGTCGGCATCCTCATGAATGAGGCCATCGGACTCCCCTACCGGCGACTATCTGTGGAGCGCGGAATTTGGAAGAGCGAGAACGTGCGGAAGTTTTTTGAATGGCCAAAACTTGACGAGGCTTTTGCTCGGCAAAGCATCGGGCTTTTTGGAAACCATGCCACCACCCCACAGGCCAAGATCGTCGAGAAGATCGGCGGGAGGATTCAAGACATCATGCAACCGGCGCCCGGCTACGCCGGAAGAAATGAGCGCCTCGACTATTTTGAGTGGGAAGATGCGTTCCGCAAAAAGCTGAAGAAGGCCGGGCAACCGCTCAAGGCTGAGGTGAACCCAGCGGACGGACTCATGAGCAAGAAGCAATTTTGCGATGAACTGGAAAGGTGCATCGCGGTCTATAACAACGAACCGGGAGGCGGCCCGACGTTGAAAGGTAGGTCGCCCGAGGAAGTATGGGAGCAGGAGTCCCACGGCGTGCCGCATGTCGTTCTGCCGAATTCGCTGCGCTATCTGCTGTCCGCCCAGGTTTCGGACCAGAAAGTGACCAAGGACGGCGTCTACGTGCGAAAGGGGGGCATTCAGCGATGGTATTCGGACAGCGGGGAGCTTCAGAAATGCCTTGGTGAGCGCGTGCGCGTGCGTTTCAACCCGGAGCTTCCGGAGATCGTAACCGTCTGCGACTTGCAGAACGATCCGCACGAACGCAATCCCTTCGCCGTCGGCCTTGGCCCCACGGCCCCCGCGATCGGCGCCACGAAGGAGCAGCTCGCCGAATGCAACGCCAAGCGGAAGCGCTTCACCGAGCCAGGGCGCGCAGTCCTCCGGGCGATTGCGCCGCGAAGGAATCTCACTGTCCGCAACGAGGGACTCGGCACTCCCGAGCTTCGCGATACGGGCGAAAAGATCGCCGCCATCGAGCATGCGCACCGGGAGAAGAAAGCTGCCCAAAATACATTCCGCGGGGAGATCGGAAAACTTTCCGCCACGCTCGGCGTAGCGATCGACCCTGCAAGGGTGCAGCAGCCCGAGGCGGTCAAGTCACGCCTTCTGAGCGCCGCCGCGAACCGGGAGAGGATTCTTGCCCTGGAAGCAGGCGAAGCGGCCGGCACAGAGCACAACGAACAATCCCAATGAGCACCGAAACCAGCAACGCCCCAATCCGCCCGGCCCTGATTGCCTCAAAGCTCGCCAGGATTAAAAATTACGAGGAGGAGACGCTGCTGGCGGAGATCACCGCTGAGCCGCGCCTGGTGGAAGTCCTCTGGTTTTTGCAATGGGTAAGCCAGCCCGAAAACAATCCCGGAGGACTGCGAAAATTCGCCGCCGACCTGATCGCGGATTCGAGAGACATTATCGGGACGGCAGCAATGTCTGAGCACCCGGCAGAGAATCTCAGTGAAGAGGCAGCGCTGGCCATTTTGGACGGCCTGCCGAGCGGCGAGAGTTGGAAATGCTTTGAGGGAATTGAGCCCTTTGAGGAAGGCGCGTATATCGGCGAGAGCGCGGCGGAATATGCTCGACGGCAGCGCGATTGGTTAAAGGCGCGGAGTGCGGCTATAAAGAAGGTGAAACGGTCGCATTTGGTGGACGCCTGTTGCAGCGAGGCGACAGACGACTTGCTTAGTTATCTCCGGGCGCTGGCGGAGGACCTGCCGGTCGGATTCCGCATCCGGCGACGTGGGCATTCAGCGGTGGACTTTGTGGATGCGTTATGCGGCGGACGCCAAGCCCGAAGCGTGCAGCCCCCGTTTTACTTCGTTCGCGTAGCGGAGGCCATATTGCGCTTCATGGACCGGCGCGCGGCGAAGATCGAAAGCAGGATCGCGAGCACGGAGGTTGCGCGGCTCGTCTTCCATTGGCTTCAAAAGGCCCACTCCACACGGTATCCCATCATCATCGAGGGGAACTCGCGCTTTGGAAAAACTGAGGCCGTGAAAGCGTGGGCGATGATGTTTCCTGGCCTCGCGAGATACGTCAGGACGCCGCCGTCCACATCCGAGGGCGACCTGCTTCGCGCGATCGCTGCATCGCTCGGAATCGATGGCAGCGACAGGCTGGCGACCCACCGGCTCCGGGCGGAGATCGAGCACGTGCTGAAGCATTCGGGCCTCATGCTCCTCTTCGACGAGGCGCAGTCGTTGTTTCCCTCCAGCTTTGGCCGGAACACTGCGCCGGCGCGGCTCAACTACGTGCGGTGCAGCGTCCTGGACGCTGGCCTGCCGGCTGCGTTCATCTGCACGCCGCAAAGCTATCGCACCGCGGAGAAAAAATTCGTGCGCGCCACTGGCTTCGCCATTGAGCAATGGAGCGAGCGCATCCTTAAAACGTTGAGCCTTCCGGATACGGTCGGGCGCGAGGACCTTTTTGCGATCGCCCGAATCCACTTCCCCGGCCTTTCGGAAATCCACCTCGCCTATATCGTCGATTTGGCCTCCGCCACGGAACGCAACTACGTTTCGGACGTGTCCAAGATCGCACGCCTGGCCTACTCCAATGCCCAGGACGCCGGCTGCCAAATCCCGAAGCTTGAGCACATCGATTCTGCCATTGCCGACGTATTGCCCTCGACCCCGAAATTGCCGGCCGTCCCCGCGCCCGACAATCCCGGTTCAATGCCTTTGCAAGCCCCTTGCACGAGGGCTGTAGACGCCGAACGGCGTCGACCGGTCCGCCCCTCGAAACCCGCTTTCGACCGCTCCCGTTTGGCAGACGCCGCAACGCTTTTGCCCGGCTGATCTGGCTCGGAAATCCAACTTTTTTGAAAAGCCACGCGCGACGTGGCCCTTGCCATTTTCAGGCGTCACTACGAAGCTCCGCGCTTCAAATCGAGACAACTTATCCGGCAAGCTACACCCCCGCGCCCCGCCACCGCACCGGTCCGAATGTCCCTCCTCCGAAAATATCCTCAGGCAGCGCCAATATTCGCGCGTTGGTGGATCGCGCGCTCCGAGCGCGATGGCAAAAGCCAACGCGCGACAGCGCCAAATCCGTCTTCATGCACCGTGGCGAACGCAGTTCATGATAACTCGTGAGCGATTCGCCTTCCTTTTCCACTTCCAAATCGGCCAGCCGCTGGTTCCTTCTCCGGCGCGGCCCTTTCGCCCGCTACATGGCCGGGGAAACGATCTCCATGCTCGGCACCTGGATGCAGGTCATGGCGCAGGGTTGGGTGGTTGCCGGGTTGACCGCGAGCGCCTTCACCCTCGGCCTGATGAATCTCGCCTCGGGCCTGCCCATGCTGCTCCTGACGACTTGGGGCGGAGTCCTGGCCGACCGTCTGGACAAACGCCGGATCCTCCTGGCGACGCAAGTCGTCCAGATCGCCATCGCCGCCTGGATCGGCTGGTTGGTGCACTGCGGCACGGTCAGCGTCTGGCACCTCATCGCGGCGGGGTTCATCCTGGGTGCCAGTGCGGCCTTCGAGATGCCGGCCGCCGCCGCCTTGGTACCCGAGTTGGTCACACGCGAACAACTGCGCTCGGCGATCGCCGTGGACCGCTCCATTTTTCACGCGACCCGGCTCGCCGGCCCGGCTTTTGGCGGCTTGCTCATGAGCATTCTCGGCACAGCCTCGGCGTTCTTTGCCAACGCCACCAGTTTCCTCGCAATGATCGTCGCCTTGCTCACGCTTCCTCCGCGGACGGCTGGAAGCGCGGAGGAGGAAGCACAGCGCCAGACGGGAATGCGCGAAGGCTGGAACTACGTGCGCGGCGATGCCCCGACCCGCACCATGCTCATGCTGCTGGCCTCCATCACCGTGTGCATCTCGCCGTTTTTCATGATCATGATGCCGCTCTACTCCCGGTACGTCCTTCGCATTCCGGCCAGCGAACACGGCATCCTCATGGGATCATCCGGGCTGGGCGCCTTCGCCGGTTCGCTATGGCTGCTGCGCATCGCCGTGCCGCGTCGCGTTGCGTATATGCGTGGCGCGATTGTCACCGTCGTGGTGTGCATGGCCGCCCTTTCGCTGGCGCAAAATCTTTCCGAAGCCATGGCCGCCATGATCCTCCTCACCGCGGGCACCTCGACCATCTTCGGGCTCGCCAATACCATCGTCCAGGAGCGCGCGCCCAACGCCATCCGCGGGCGCGTTTCGGCCCTGGCCGGCTTGAGCTTCTTCGGAGTGCTGCCCTTTTCCGGGCTCTTCATGACAAAGTTCGCCGATCTCGTGGGCCTGCGCCCCGCCATGGGCGCCGCCGCGCTCTGCTTTGGAGCGTTGGCGACCGTGCTGCTCTACCGTCACCATTGTGCCTGTGCCCGGCAACCGCAGGCCCCGGAGCCGGCCGCATCCCCCCTCATCGCGGAGCGATGAACTGCCGGTAGCCAGGGCTTTCAAGCCCTGGTACGGCACGGAATTGAGACGCGTCGCGGAGCGACGCCCGCCCGGTCGCGCGCACGCGCAAATAAAGGCGTGCATGGCAAACGTCGCTCCGGGACGGGCAGCCGTTCAGCATGCCGCGGAGCGGCCTCGCATGGGGAACCAGGGTGGTCCATCAACTATCAACTCCTCTACCCTGGAATCGGCGTCGCCCCATGCTAAAACTCCCCTTGCCCACGTTGCCACCCCCGTCCGCCATTCCTCGAACGGATGCAGAAAAGCGTTGACATGATCGAGGCGCACATGTTCAACGCCACCAACCGAGAGCGGTACGCTAGCGATATCTCCCCAAAAAATGCACGGTTTGGCGAACCGCGTTGTACGGGGCGACCCGCGTTCGTCGCCAGCCTCTCACGTTTATGATATTTGATTTTGGTTATATGGGAACCAAGAGGGAACTGGCGGTAACCGTCGCAGAAATTGTCTCGGAGGCGAAACGAGGTCCCATCCTCGATGCATTTTCAGGCATGTGTGCGGTCGGCCAAACGCTTGGCACCGATCGTCAAATATGGAATAACGATGTCCAGATCTTCGCCGCCAAGGTGGCGCGCGCTCTCTTCGTGTCGCCACATTTGCCGCCGACTATGACGCAAGTCGCGGTAGATCTATTTCCTGCGTTTTCTCTGAACGAGGAAGCCCTTTCTGCACGGTTCCGAAAACGCCTCGACGAAGAGCAACGTTCACTCTCCTCCAATAACGTGACCACCGTCGACGTATACCTGCGAAAATACCAAGCAGCGCATGAATCTCCTGGAACGCTATCCGAGGTCGCCGCCTGCGCCATCAAACCCGCCGCCTTCCCACTTCGCCTATTTTCGCTGCTCTACGCCGACAGTTATTTCGGGTTGCGGCAATGCGTCGAAATCGATTCTATTGTCTTCGCAATAAACCAAGCACGGAATCAAAAGTCGATAAGCGCCGGCCAACGGGATTGGCTACTTCTTGCGTTGGGTCAAGCGATGCTAAGATGTTCTTCGACGACGGGCCACTTTGCTCAATACTTGACGCCGAAGCCAGACACGCTTACACGGTATTTCCGCCAACGGTCACGGAAAGTATGGGATGCGTGGCTTGAAATAATTTGCGATTTATCTCCGTTGGGTTCAAGGGCCTGGAGGCAGGGAAATAGAGCGTATAATAGGGAAACCATCTCATTGTTGCGATGCCTTTCAAAAGAAGACGATCGCCCGGCCGTAATCTACGCGGACCCTCCTTACACTGACGATCAATACTCTCGATATTATCACCTCTTGGAAACACTTTTTCTCTACGATTACCCAAACGTCGCATCAAAAGGACGCTATCGCGGCGGCCGCTTCCAAACGCCGTTTTCATTAAAGTCGAAAGCGGTGGAAGCGTTCACACGATTGGTTTCTGCCTCGGCTGCGATAGGCGCAGAGCTTATCGTAAGCTATCCGAGGGACGGCCTGCTTTATACGTGCGACACCACCCCGTTAAAGATATTGCGGAAATTTTTTAATCAGGTGACGACCGCACACACCCAAAAGCATTTACACTCCAGTTTCGGTGCTTCGAAGGGCGAGGCCACGAAAAGCGTCACGGAAGTAATTTATCTCGCGCGATGAGCAAAGCACCCCAGCTCCGCAACATATCCCCCGACCAGATTGTCCGCAACTCCGACAATCCCCGGCTTTTCTTCAGGCCCGAAGAAATGTCGACCTTGATGGCGTCGATCAAGCGGCACGGCGTTCAGGTTCCGATCACGGTGTACGAGGAAGGGGGTACTTACATTCTGATCGACGGCGAGCGTCGTTGGCGCTGCGCCGGCAAACTCAACTTCAAAACCGTTCCAGCGATCGTCCAGCCCAAACCCTCGCCGCTGGATAATCTGCTTTTGATGTTTAATATCCACGCTCTTCGGGAGCAATGGGATTATTTGACGATTGCAAATAAGCTCCCGCTGGTCATTCAACGGTTCGCGGCGCAAAACGAAGGACGTGAGCCCAACGAGATCGAACTCAGCGAGATAACCGGTCTCTCCCGGGGACAGATCCGGCGCTGCCATTTCCTGCTAGGGCTGCCAGACAAGTACATGGAAATGCTGCTCGGGGAGCTCGCGCTTCCAAAATCAAGACAGCAACTTTCTGAGGACTTTTTCATCGAGATGGAGAAGGCCCTCCGGACTGTTTCAAATCGGATACCCGGCGCAGTGTCTAATTCTGATATTGCTCGCGACGCGTTAATTAAAAAATTCCGCGAAAATACAATCGGCAATATAACCGATTTTCGTAAGCTATCAAAGATCGCGACGTCGGTGGTGAATGTTGGCGTTCAACAGCAACAAGCAAAGAAAGCCATCCGGGAAATACTTTCCCCATCAAATAAGGTTGGTATCCAAGCGGTCTTTTCCGCGCATTTTGAGATTCACTACGATGAGCGTAAACTGACATTAAACCTTCGCTCGATAGCGGATTTTCTCGAGTCGATCGCATCCAACGGGCACGCCCCTCCTGGCGAACCGCTGGTTGGACTGCTGCGCAAAGTGCATGTGCTTATCGGGAGGGTCTTAAAGAAAGCAGATGAGCACCGACATTAACGCAGCCAGAAAGGCTCGAATTGAGGCCGCTGCGCTGGAATATTGTAAGCAGCGGTTCGGCCGCAAAGTGGTTAAGATTGGCGAAGAAATCCACCGAAGTATCAAGTGGCGGCCAAGCTTTTACCTTAGTAAGGGGCCCGTAATTTTTGCGGTGGAGGTCGAGGAAAGCCTAGATGGAACGATCTTCAAATTGTCGGACAACGAAATCCGACAGTTTGCACAACCGATCGCCGTCTGCCTCGCCTGTTCGTTGGACGTTTTCCAAGCAGATGCGAAACAAGCGAAAGTGAAAGAGCTTAAGCGAAACGGGATTGGTCTAATCACGGTGGACGAATCCGACGGAGTTGCCACCCAAATTCCGTGTATTCCACTCGCGCAGCATTTCTCCGAGGAATTCCTGATGGAGAAGCTGCGCGATCTTCCACCACGCCTGAAAGTGGCCTTCCGGACGGCGCATGAATCCTTCACGGTCAATCCGGGTCCCGGCTTACAGGAGGCCAGCCAGATAGTTGAGGCGATCGTGGATGCGCTGGCCTTGGAGGCCATAAAGGCGGGCAAGCTTCCCTCGTCAGCCGTAAATTCCGGAGCGGCAGATAAAATTGACGCCTTGTACGACGTGTTTAAACAACAGCGCGCCGCGTTCGGCGGTGCCCGGTCATTTTTCAAAACGTATCGAAATGTCACCAGCCACCCCGCGCGTTCAGCGAAGGAGGTGATGCACAGGATTAACGTGTGTCGTGATGGCTTTTTCGAAGCAGTGAGAATAAGCCGAGAACTGAGCCAAGCTGCCAAGTCTTTGAGTTATACACTAAAGCTGCACCTTGGTTAGGTGGCCTGCATCGGCCACAAAATGGCGGCCCGTCCGCCTGCCCCGACCGGCAGAAAGTTCATGACACGCCGCAGATTCTGTGTAGGTCGGTCACGTCTCCTCCAAAAATCCCCATCCCCACCCATGACCCGTCTGTTCCTTTTTGCGTGCGCTCTTCTCATCGTTCCGCCGATCAGCTTGTCCCAATCCACGGAAAGCGGCGACGGCCAAAGCAAAAAAGACCGCGATCCGGCCAACGTTTCGCTGGCCGATCCCGGCCAGATCGCGCTGAAGAAATTCACCGTGGCGCCGGGATTGCGCGTGGATCTGTGGGCCGAGGAACCGCTCATCGAAAATGTCGTCGCTTTTGCCTTTGATGAGAAAGGCCGCGCGTTTGTCGTCGAGACGCATCGCCGCCGCACTTCGGTGCCCGACATTCGCAAGAACATGGACTGGCTGTTCGATTCGCTCGCCCTGCGGACGGTCGACGATCGCGTCGCCTTTCTCCACAAGGCGCTGGACCCGGAACTCAAGCTCAAGCCCACGAAAGACCACGCGGATATCAATGGCGACGGCCAGTTCGACTGGCGCGATTGGACGGTCGAGAGCGAAGACATCAAGCTGGTCGAAGATCACAACGACCTGGGCAAGGCGGATTCGGCGACCGTCTTTGCCACCGATTTCCATTCGCTGGAAACCGGGACGGCCGCCGGCGTGGCTGTGCGGGGTGACGACGTCTGGTTTGCGTGCATCCCGGATCTCTGGCATTTCCGCGGCGCGTCCGAAGGAAAGGCCACCTCGCCGACCAGGCTGCTCACCGGCTTCGGTGTCCACATCGCCTATGGCGGCCACGACATGCACGGCACCAAGATCGGCCCCGATGGCCGGCTCTACTGGTCCATCGCCGATTGCGGCGCCCATGTCACCACGAAGGAAGGCAGGCTGATCGACAATCCGGACAGCGGCGCGGTCTTCCGTTGCGACCCCGATGGCTCGAACATGGAACTCTTTGCCGACGGCCTCCGCAACCCGCAGTCGCTGGCCTTCAACGATCTCGGCGATCTCTTCACCGGCGACAACAATGCCGACGGCGGCGACAAGGCGCGCTGGACGCACGTGGTCGAAGGCGCCGATTACGGCTGGCGCATCGGCTGGCAATTCCTGCCCAAACTCGGCCCGTGGAACTCCGAGGGCATGTGGCACCTCGATAACAACCCGACCAACCTCGCCCTGCTCCCGCCGGTCGGTCTCATCGCCCACGGTCCAGCCGGCATCGCGCACTATCCGGGCACCGGGCTCCCCGACGGCTACGCGGACCATTTTTTCTGCGCGGACTTTCCCGGCGGCGTCCGCTCTTTTGCCCTCAAACCCAAGGGCGCGAGCTACGCCGTGGATAATCCGAATGATGTCCTTCAGGACAACAAGCCCAGCCAGATGACCGGCAAGCTGCTCTGGAACTTGTATCCCAGCGACGTGCAATTCAGCACCAATGGCGGCGTCTATGTGCTCGACTGGGTCTACGGGTGGGAAAAGACGGGCAAGGGCCGGATCTACCGCGTGCACGATCCCGAGGTCGATGCCAGCGCGCCTGTGCAGGAAACGAAAAAACTCCTCGCCGAGGGCATGGTCCGGCGCGAGATCGAAGAACTCACCGCCCTGCTCGGCCACGCCGACCAACGGGTGCGGCTGGCCGCGCAATTCGAACTGGTCAAGCGCGGCGACGCCATGGCGCTCGTCCAGGCCGCCACCAACGAGAAAAATCCCCTGCTCCTGCGGCTCCACGGCATCTGGGGCGCGACGCAGCTCGCGCGCCATCACCACGACGAAGCCAAAGCGCTGAGTCCGCTCGCCAAAGACAAGGAACCCGAGGTCCGGGCCCAGTGGGCCAAATACGTGGGCGAAACCGGGAACAAAGCCGAAGCCGATGTCGTCATCCGCCTGCTGGCCGACCCGGAGCCCCGCGTGCGTTTCTTTGCCGCCCAGACGCTCGGCAAGCTGGGCATCAAGGAAGCGGTGCCGGCGCTCATCGCCCAGCGCGAATTGAACAACGACGCCGATCCGTTTGTGCGTCACGCCGTCGTCGTATCCCTCGCGGCGCTGGCCGACGACAAAGAGCTCCTTCAAGCCGCCAAAAACGATTCACCGGCTGTCCGGACCGTGGCGCTGCTCGCCTTTAGCCGCAGGCACAGCCCGGAAGTGGCGCGCTTTCTCACCGACAAAACCCCGCAGCTCGTGACCGAAGCCGCCCGCGCGATTCATGACGGCCCGATTCCCGAGGCCCTGCCGCCATTGGCCGCCCTGGCTGACAAACCCAATCTCGCCGAACCGGTGCGGCGCCGCGCGATCGACGCCAATTTCCTGCTCGGCAACAGCGAAGCCGCCGCACGTCTGGCGAAAATCGCCGGAGACGTGAATGCGTCCGACGCCACGCGCCTCGATGCCCTCGATGCGCTCACGGTGTGGAACCAGCCGTTCCATCGCGACCGCGTGAACGGTCTTTGGCACACGCTGCCCACGACCCGCGACGCCCAGGCGCCCATCCGCCCCGCCGCGCGCATCCTGCCCGCGCTCATGCGCGAGCCGGCGGAAGCCATGCGCGTCGCCGCGGCGGAGATGGCCGGTGGTCTCCGCGTCGCCCGTGCGGAAAGCGTGCTCTTTTCGGTGGTCGGCGACAGAAGTCTCGGTGGGAACACGCGCGCCGCGGCCCTGCGCGCCCTTTCCGACATGGATTCGGCGAAGCTCGCCGCCGGCATCGACGCGGCCGTTGCCGACACCGACAAGCCGCTGCTCGAAGCCGCCCGCCAGCTCGCGGCCAAGGTCTCGCCCGCCGAAGCCGTGAAACTCAACGCCCCGGTGCTGGAGAATGGCACCGTGCGGGAAAAGCAATCCGCCATCGCCACCATTGGGGCGTTGCCCGTTCCCGAGGCAGACGCCGTGATCCTCGCGCAGTTCGATCGCCTCGCCGCCGACAAGCTTCCTTCGGCCTTGCGGCTCGATGTCATCGAAGCCGCGGCCAGGCGCAACAATCCGGAGATTCAGCACCGCCTCGAAGAACGTGAGGCCGCGCTCGCCCAAAGCAAGGACCCGCTCGCCAAATGGCGCGATTGCCTGGAAGGTGGCAACGCGAAGCACGGCCACGAAGTTTTTGCCGAAAAGGCCGAGGCCGCGTGCATGCGCTGTCACAAATTCAAAGGCGAAGGAGGCGACGTCGGGCCGGACCTCGCGAAAATCAGCCGGCCCAAGGACCGGGACTACATTCTCGAAAGCATCGTCGACCCCAACGCCAAAATCGCCCCCGGCTACGACAGCGTCATCCTCACCTTGAACAATGGCGACGTCCTCCTCGGCGTGCTCAACGCCGAGACTCCCGACGAACTCACCATCACCAACGTCGTCGACGGCAAACGCCAGACCATCAAGACCGCCGATATCAAAGAGCGCACGCACGCCCCCAGCCCGATGCCCCCCGGCCTCGGCGAAGTCCTCGGCAAACACGACCTCCGCGACCTCATCGAATTCCTCGCCACCGGCAAGACGAAGTAAGTGCCATAAAGGCTCGCGCGGCGATTCATCTTCCCGGGTAGGGTAGGCGACTCGCCTGCCGATTCGGGCATCTTGCCCGAATCATTCCACTCCTCGTGCCGAAGCCTGCCCGATGTTCGTCAAGGTGCCCGAATCGGCCTTTCGATTGGAAGATCTCTTTTCAGCAAGGTTTTCCATCATAAAATCTCGCCGTTCCCGTGTCGGTGTATCTTTAAAAAATCCCAAGTCCGCCGTGATAAACCTCTCAGAATACACGCTCGAGACGCTCCGCAAGGATGGGGAGTTCATCCTCTATCGGGGCCAGAATCGGTGCCACACCGGCGCGGGTGCGCCATCGATTCTCGCCGTGACGCCTGTCTCGGAGCGACCCGAGTCGGCAAGCCTCAGGAGGATGGAGCACGAATATTCATTCAGAGCTGAGTTGGACCCTGAATGGGCGGTTCGACCGCTCGCTCTCTCCCAGCACGATGGGCAGATGACGCTCGTGCTTGAGAACCCTGGCGGTGAGCCTCTTGATCGAGTCATTCGAGGGCCGATGGAAATAACGCAGTTTCTGCGCTTTGGAGTCGGCCTCGCAGCCGCGCTTGGCCGCCTGCACGAGCGAGGTCTGATCCACAAGGACGTCAAACCACCCAATGTCCTCGTCAACGCCAGGACCAACCATGTCTGGCTGACGGGCTTTGGCATCGCTTCGCGCCTCCCGCGCGAACGCCAGTCGCCCGAACCTCCCGAGTTCATCGCCGGAACTCTTCCCTACATGGCGCCTGAACAGACCGGACGAATGAATCGTTCGATCGATGCCCGGAGCGATCTTTACGCCCTTGGCGTCACGCTTTACGAAATGCTCACTGGGAGTCTTCCCTTCACGGCCTCGGATCCTCTTGAATGGGTGCACTGCCATATTGCGCGACAGCCGGCTCCTCCCGGCGAGCGGGTGAAGGATGTCCCCGACTGTGTTTCTGCGATTATCATGAAGCTGCTCGCGAAAACTGCCGAGGAACGCTACCAGACAACCACGGGAGCGGAGAGTGATCTTCGGCGCTGCCTTGCCGAATGGGACGCTCAGCGCCGCATTCCTGAATTCCTGCTTGGCGAACACGACATTCCCAATCAGCTATTGATTCCCGAAAAACTGTATGGGCGCGCCAGCGAAATCGACGCCTTGCTCGCTTCATTCAATCGAGTCGTAGCCATCGGCACGCCGGAGTTGGCGCTTGTTTCCGGATATTCCGGCATCGGCAAGTCCTCGGTCGTCAACGAACTCCACAAAGTGCTCGTTCTGCCGCGCGGCCTTTTTGCCTCAGGCAAGTTCGACCAGTACAAGCGCGATATCCCCTACGCTACCCTGGCGCAAGCTTTTCAGGGGCTGATCCGTCCACTTTTGGGAAAGAGCGACGCGGAGCTGCGCTACTGGCGCGGAGCCCTTCGTGAGGCATTGGGACCCAACGGACTGCTCATCATGGATCTCGTCCCTGAATTGACGCACATCATCGGGGAACAGCCGCCGGTCCCCGATCTTCCGCCCCGGGACGCGCAACGCCGCTTCCAACTGGTCTTCCGGCGATTCATCGCAGTGTTTGCGCGACCGGAGCATCCGCTGGCCTTGTTCCTCGACGATTTGCAATGGCTCGACACGGCGACGCTCGATTTGCTCGAGGATTTGTTGACCCGGCCGGATGTTCGCCACTTGATGCTCATCGGCGCTTACCGGGACAACGAAGTTGATTCCGCCCATCCGCTGATGCGCAAGCTCGAAGCGATCCGCAAGGCCGGCGCGACCGTGCAGGACATTCTGCTTGGGCCCCTGGACTGCGAAGACCTGGGACGGTTGCTGGCCGATTCCCTCCACTGCGAACCGCACCGCGTCGCCGCCCTCGCGCAACTGATCCACGAGAAGACCGTCGGCAATCCATTTTTTGCCATTCAGTTCATTTCTGCGCTGGCCGAGGAGTCGTTGCTGATCTTCGATCATGGCAATGCGCGATGGTCCTGGGATATGGATCGCATTCACGCCAAGGGTTACACCGACAACGTGGTGGACCTCATGGTTGGGAAGTTGAAACGCTTGCCCATCGAAGCCCAAAAGGCGTTGCAGCAGCTTGCCTGCCTGGGAAATATCGCCGAGTTTGCCCTCCTGGGCATGGTTTACAGGGACTCGGATGAAGAAATGCACGGCGACCTGCGGGAAGCGGTCCGGACCGGCCTCGTCCTCCGTTCGGAGCGCGCCTATCGGTTTCTCCATGACCGCGTCCAGGAAGCGGCTTATTCGCTCATCTCCGAAGACGCGCGTGGCGCCGCGCATCTCCGCATCGGTCGTCTGCTGGCGTCACGGACTAAGCCTGAGCAGGTCGAGGGCGAGATCTTCGAGATCGTCAGCCAGTTGAATCGTGGCCGCGGCCTGATCAGCTCCACGGATGAACGTCAGCGGGTTGCCGAATTGAACTTGATTGCCGGCCGGCGCGCGAAAGTTTCGACGGCCTACGCTTCGGCGCTGATCTACCTCTCCACCGGTCGCGAAATGCTGGACGAGGACGCCTGGAACGACCACTACGAGCTGATCTTCGAGATCGAATTTCACCTGGCGGAGTGCGAACTGCTGACCGCAAATCTGGCGGCGGCGGAAGAACGGCTCTCGATGCTGGCGCAACGCGCCAGAAGTGTGCGCCACGTCGCCGCGGTCACGCGTTTGCGGCTGACGCTATACACAACTTTGGATCGGAGTGACCGCGGCGTCGAGGTATGTCTCGAATACCTTCGCCGAGGCGGCGCTCATTGGTCGCCGCATCCGACGAGCGATGAGGTAGGACGCGAATACGACCGTATCTTGTCGCAGCTTGGCCACCGGTCAATTGAGGAATTCATCGATCTGCCCTTGATGAACGATCCGGACAAGCTGGACGATCTCGATGTTTTAACCGAGCTGGTGACGCCGGCCTTGTTCACCGATGAGAACCTTCTTTCGCTCGTCATCTGCCGGATGGTCAATCTCAGCCTTGAGCATGGCAACAGCGATGGTTCGTGCTTTGCCTATGTCTGGTTTGGCATGATCGCCGGACCGCACTTCCGTAACTATGAGGCCGGATTCCGATTCGGCCGTCTGGGCTACGAACTGGTGGAAAAGCGTGGCTTGCACCGCTACCAGGCCCGCACCTACATGTCTTTCGGAAATCTCGTCATGCCATGGACGAGACACGTGCAGGCTGGCCGCGATTTGGTGCATCGTGCCTTCGATGCCGCGAACAAAATAGGCGACCTTACTTTCGCGGCCTATAGCTGCAATAACCTGAATACGAATCTGCTGGCCGCGGGAGATCCGCTCGCTGAGGCGCAACGGGACGTCGAGAACGGCCTGCAGTTTGCGCAGAAGGCCCGGTTCGGTCTCGTCATTGATATCATCACCACGCAGCTTGCGCTTGTCCGGACCCTCCGTGGTTTGACGCCAGAATTCGGCTCTTTTAACGATGGGCAGTTTGATGAGCTTCAGTTCGAGCGCCATCTGGCGAGTGACGCGGTATTGGCGTTGCCCGAGTGCTGGTATTGGATCCGAAAACTGCAAGCTCGTTTCTTCGCAGGAGACTATCCTGCGGCGATCCAGGCCTCATTAAAGGCGCAACTGCTGCTCTGGACATCACCGTCATTTTTTGAGACGGCGGAGTATCATTTTTACAGTGCGCTTTCCCGGGCCGCGTCCTACGATTTGGCGACGCCCGACCAACGAGGCGGGCATGTCGGGGCTCTGGCCGCCCACCACCAGCAGCTCGCAGTATGGGCCGAGAATTGCCCGGAAAATTTCGAAACCCGCGCGGCGCTGGCCGGCGCGGAGATCGCCCGGATCCAGGGCCGCGAGCTCGACGCCGAGCATCTTTACGAACTGGCCATCCGTTCGGCGCACGCCAACCGCTTTATCCACAATGAGGCTCTTTCCAACGAACTTGCCGCGCGCTTCTATGCGGCGCGCGGCTTCGCGAAGATCGCGCAGGTGTATTTACGGGACGCCCGCTACTGCTACCTTCGGTGGGGGGCTGATGGAAAAGTGCGGCAACTCGACGAGTTATTATATCCGCACCTCAGGGAGGAAGAGCCGGCGCCAGGTCCCGTGAGCACCATCGGGGCGCCCGTCGAACATCTGGATCTCGCTACGGTCATCAAAGTCTCGCAAGCAGTGTCGGGCGAGATCGTCCTCGAGAAACTGATCGACAGGCTCATGCGCACGGCCATCGAGCACGCGGGCGCCGAGCGAGGCCTGCTGATTCTTCCGCAAGCTGATGAGCTGCGGATTGAGGCCGAAGCGACGACCAGCGGCGACACGGTCGTCGTGCGTCTGAGAGAAGAGAGCGTGGCTGCGACGGAGTTGCCAGATTCGATCGTCCATTATGTGATGCGCACCCGGGAGAGCGTGATTCTCGACGATGCCTCCGCTCAGAATCCGTTTTCCGCGGATCCCTACATTCGTCAGCATCATGCCCGTTCTCTTCTCTGCCTGCCCTTGCTCAAGCAGGCCAAACTGACCGGATTACTCTACCTCGAAAACAACCTGACCAGCCGCGCTTTCACTCCGGCCCGGATGGCGGTCCTCAAATTGCTCGCCTCGGAAGCGGCGGTTTCGCTGGAAAACACCCGTCTGTATGGCGAGATCCAGGAGCGGGAGGCGAGGTTCCGGCGACTTGTCGAGGCCAACATTATGGGCATCGTGATCTGGAATCTCGAAGGTCGGCTGATTGAGGCCAACGAAGCGTTTCTCCACCTCGTGGAATACAGCCGCGAAAATCTCCTCTCGGGGCGCGTGCGCTGGACGGAGTTGACGCCGCCGGAATGGCGCGACGCTGATGAACGGGCCATCGCCGAGCTCAAGGCGAGCGGGACCTTTCAACCGTACGAGAAGGAGTACTTCCGGAAGGACGGGAGCCGCGTGCCCGTGCTCATTGGCGGCGCGAGCTTCGAAGGGAAAGGGACCGAGGGCGTCGCCTTCGTGCTCGATTTGAGTGAACGGAAGCAAGCGGAGGAGGCCTTGCGGCGGAGCGAGGCCTATTTGGCGGAAGCGCAGAGGTTGAGCGGCACGGGCAGTTGGGCACGGACGCCCGCCACGGGCGAGATCCGGTACTTGTCCGAGGAATGCTACCGTGTGCTGGGTTTTGACCCGCAGGGCGGGATGCAGACCTCCGAAACGTTCTTTCAACGCATTCATCCGAATGATCGAGCCAGGACCATTGAATCGGTCGAGAGAGCCACGCGCGAAAAGGCGGAGTTCGAGATAGATTACCGAATTGTTCATCCCGGGGGCGAGATCAGAGACATCCATTCCGTAGGCCATCCTGTTTTCAGCCCATCCGGAGATCTCGTTGAATTCGTGGGCACCGTGATCGACGTGACCGAGCGCAAGCGGGCCGAGAACGCTCTCAACAAGGCGCAGGTGGAACTCGCTCATGTCACTCGCATCACCACCATGGGCGAACTCACGGCCTCCATTGCCCATGAGGTCAATCAGCCGCTCGCGGCCGTCGTGACCAACGGCAACGCCTGCTTGCGCTGGCTCGCCGCCGACCCTCCGAACTTTGACGAAGCGCGCGACGCTGTTCGTCGGATCGTCCGCGATGGGAACCGGGCCAGCGATGTGATTGCACGAATCCGGTCGCTGGTGAAGAAAAGCGGATCCGTCGCGGCCCGATTGGACATGAATAGCACCGTCCGCGAGATTCTGGCGCTGACGCAAAGCGAGGTGGACCGGCGAGGCGCATCGCTCCAGACGGATCTGGCGGCCGATCTCCCAGCGGTCACCGGGGACCGGGTGCAATTGCAGCAGGTCCTATTGAATCTGATTATCAATGCGCTCGATGCCATGAGCGCGCTGACGGATCGACCGCGCGTCATCCGCGTGCGCACGCGGGCGACAGAATCCAAATCGATTCTTGTTGCCGTGGAGGACTCCGGTGTGGGACTCGACCCGGAGCAGGCGGCGCGATTGTTTGACGCGTTCTATACGACGAAGGTCGAGGGGCTGGGCATGGGATTGTCCATCAGCCGCTCGATCGTCGAAGCTCATGGCGGACGCTTGTGGGCGACGGCCAACCAAGGCCCGGGCGCGACCTTTCAGTTTACGCTGCCGATCGAGGAAGAGGCAGGCGTGAACCCACCGGAATGGACGCCGGAGAATCGGTAGGACCGATGTGAGCCGCAAAGGCCCCATGCTGAGAATCGTCGTGCGACTGATCATGTTCGCCGCCTGGGCATTTGCGGCCCTCACGACCGAGTTGGAGGTCCACTTCTGCCAAAGTCCGCAGACGCACCACCACCCGGATCCCAAGCCGTGGGATGTCTTCGTCATCGGCATGTTTGTCTTTGCCATCCTGACGTGCGTCGGCCCCCGCCTTTGGCTGGCGCGGATGCGCCATCCTGGCTGGGCGCTCATTCCTTATTTCCTGGGGATCTTCTTCACGTATCTCACCCCCATGTATGGGCTCTTCCTGCTACCGGGCTATCTCCTCGCCTTTCATATTCTAGGCGTCCTATTCTTCTGGATCTATTTCCCGCTCTTCGTGCGCTTCCGACCCGCACTCCCGCCGCCGTTGCCAAAAGTTCCGGCTCCGGGGCGTCTGGCTGCGGAATGAGCGGAGGAGTTGCGTGGCGCTCACGCGCGTCTTCTTACCCATCGCGCCGGGACGTCGCGATCCACCGAAGCTCGAGGATCGGTTCGCTTTTGCTCCTCGTGCCGAAGGTGAGGCCTTCGGCACGCACGCTGCGTGGCGGAAGCTCCGCTTCGTGGTACGGGGTGGGCACCCTGGAAACAGCCAAATGCACACGGCCACGACGCGAAGCCATGAATTATTAGCAGCGCGCTGGTAAAAAGATAGTTTAGCGCTGGGCGCCCCAGTGGAGCAGCAGATTCGGACGCGGACGTTTGGTGGCTGATGGTTGATGATCGAGGATTGCGACCATGGGATTTCCTTTCTGTTCTTGGTGTTGAGGCAGGACGCGGACCCGGGGTGTCCATTCCTGCGTGAAATTGATGAGTCACTCGCGCAAGGGCGCGGCTGCGGGCGGTTGCGTATCCGTGTCCTTGCCTCGGCTGTTGCCCCTGGGTTTATCGCCCTAAATTGGCCTTCGGTTTAGCGAGCCGCAAAGGAGTCGCCAGCCGCGGGTGGTATAGTGATATTGCGAAAATCCCCTATGAAACTGAGCACCCATCTTCTCACCGCCCTGACGATCGCTTTGCCGGGCACGGCCTTCTCTGCCGAGGCCCAAAAAGCCGAAATGGCAGGCTATCTTCTTGTTTCCACCGAGAAAGTGCCGGAGGAATTCAACGCGGGCTTTTCCCTCTACGCTGCCGCGTGGCCATTGCTGCAGCAGTATCCGGGGCATCGTTTCCAGACTGGGTTGGTCGGCACGTGGATGCACGCGCAGTATGAAGGGAAGCCACCGAAGGATCTTTACTCCGATGTCGAGGGCGGGCTCGGTTGGTGGCGCGACACGCGGTTTCCGACGGAGACCCCAAAGTTCATCATGGGCAGTGTGGCGGTGAATTTCAAAGAGATCGCCAACGGTCCGGCACACGGTGCGGGGAATTGGGAGAAGCCGCGCGGGCTGTATGGCGTGGCACAGTTGAGCCCCTGGCTGCTGTTCCCGATTGACGGGCTGAACGTGAAGCAGGGCACATGCGGCGAACTCTTCGGCTACGGCTATCTGCCACTGCCGCTAACGAAAGCGAAGGCGACGACGGGCGGGAGGAATGTGCCGACCGGCGACAATTGTTGGACGCTTTTCCTCAGCACGAAAAACTTCAAAGGCCCCGTCTGTTTTTTCACACCCTACTTCTGGTCGCACTCGACGGAGTTGAATCCTGACTACGCGGGACTGCTGCTCGACTCGCGTCCGTCGGCGCCGAACAAGCCGTTTCAAATGGAAACGCAGTACGTGCCGGGCGCGCTGTCGGTGGACGAGAAAGGCGGCACGTTTGCGCGCATCGCACCGACTTCATTTCCCGTTGGCCCCGATGGCAACACTGTCGTGCTGCACCGTCTCACATCCTACACGAAGAAGGCGCTGTGGGATGACGTGAAGGCGTGGTTCGACGGCGGCAAACCGGCGAGCGCCGCGATCAATTCCGCAGGTGCGTATGTGCAGACATTCCGCGCCGAGGGCGGCTCGACGTGGAAAATTTACGCGGAGAAGACGCCCAAGGAGCAGAAGGTGGCGATGAATTGGAAATCGTTCGCCACACCCATCGCGCCAGACCCGACAACCTACGGCTACAAGTGGAACGACCAACTCGTGAGCAAAGTCAGCGCGCCGAACGGCAACCGCGCAGTGCTGCCGGAATACTTCCGCCTGCAGAACGATGGGAAGAAGGACATGTGGATCGCGGCGAAGCGCGGCGACGTTCCGGCCACGACGGGCTTGGACAACCTGAAATTCGATCGTCCGGAGGAGCCGCCGGAGGAACCCTACGACACGCCCGAGGCACCCGAGAGTTCGTTCAAAAAGCCCGGCCCCGTCGCGGGGCCGTTCAAGGCGCATCTCGGCGATGGGAGCGTGGTGACCTATTACTGGTACCGCTTCGCCGACCAGCCCGCGCTTTTGAACGCCGACCTGACAAAAGAAGAACGCGAGCAGATGCAGGCGAAGATCGAGAAACTGCATCGCGCATGGACGAAGGAACGCGACTACCTCGCCCCGCCAACCGTCGGCAAACTCGCCGACCTTGACCCCGCGCAGATCGTCACACCGCCAAAGGGCTTCGAGATCGGGTACGTGCCGATTGCCACGAGGCAGGAACTGGATGCTTCGCGTTCAGCTAAGTAGGCGTCAACCATTGATGAGATTGTCGAACGAGCCCGGCTGGAACGGCTCCAGCGCCGCCTGCTCATCGCGGAAGAAACTCCCGTTTCGTTTTTCCACGACGAAACCGTTGCCAAAAAGACCTTGGCACAGCGGAGGCGATGATCATTCTCAGGAACAACGCTTGCGCGCATGAATCTCTCCGCGACCGCATCCTGCCCTCCCAAATCTCCCGTGCGGAGCGGCGTCAGCAGTGTATTCCGTCCTTTTTTCGCCCATCGCTCCCCCGATAGCCCTCACTCCCCGCCGCCGGTCTGCGTTCTCGCCGTCCACGGTGCGGCGGGCGCGAAAGCAATTTCCTGGCAGAAACCTCGCTGGGATCCGGCGACACATTACCGGGCACGGAGCCGACGGAGAAACGGAGTCGATTTCATCCCCGGAGGCCTGCGATTTTTGCAAGATCGCTCTTGGAGAAGCGTTCTCTACTGTAACATGAAAAGCATTCTGCCCGCGGCACTCTGCCTTGTCTTCGCTTCCCAGGGTGTGCGCGGGCAGGATCCCAATCTCGCGCCCGACGATTTGAAATACAGCCGCGAAGCCTACGCCGCCAACCATCTCATCGCCCGAGTTGCCGTGGCCGGGCAAGCGGACGGCGTTCTACGCTACCGTTACGACCGCTATGCAGACTTGAAACGGATCACGACCAACGACGGCGTGGCCTACGCCCAGCCGAAGGGAAAGCCCTGGCTCAAATCCAACGACTGGGGAAAAACCGGCTCGAAAGTCAAAGAAGCCGAGGCTGGTGAGTTGGAATGGCAGGCCAACATCGCCGAAGCGGTTTTCGTCGAACCCGAGCATCACGATCTAAGCCAGGGCGGCACGGTGTGGAAGTTCATCGAGAAAACCGCTGAGAACGATGTGCAACTCTTCACCTATGAGCGTTCTCGCGAGAAGCCCAACCCCGACGGAGTTTATCCCCGCCTCACTTTCGCCAAGTTCAAGAACAACACGGACGGGAAACTCCTGCTGAGTCGTTGCACCGGCAATCTTCGCGGCGACCACGGGCTGATCCCCTTTGACATCAAGTATGACCTCATGATCATGCTGCCGGCGGATACGGTGATCGAGGTCGCGCCGACTCCGAAGAAGAAGAAGTAACGAAGAGGACGGTCAATGAGCGAAGCACCGCTCGGGAAAGGACACGAAGGCTGATCGCCAAATCCACATTCGCCGCGGGGCGAGTATCGCGCACCCCGTCAGGTCATCGGTTTCGTCCGCACGGTAGTCGCCGCGCACCTGCTACCCTCCAGCCGCCCCTTCGCCACCCGGCTTGGTCATCTCCACGGGGTCGAGCGCCTTGTGCAGTTCGGCCTCCGGGAGGATTTGGCGTTCGCGGCAAATTTCACGAACGGTCTTGCCGGTCTTGGCGCTTTCCTTGGCGATCTCGGCAGCTTTGTCGTAGCCGATGATCGGCGCGAGGCTGGTGACCATGGCCACGCTGCATTCCACCAATTCATTGCAACGGGCGACGTTTGCCCGGATACCAGACCCCCTCACTCCCCAACGCCGGTCCCGGTTCTGGCCATCCACGGTGCGGCGGGCGCGAAAGCATTTTCCTAGCAGTAGTACGACGGAGGCGGGGCTGGCTAGCCGAAGCGCCGACCACCGACGAGCGCACGGATGGCGGCGGTGAAGCGCTTGAATCTTTCCGAGTGGCCCATGGTCGAGGTTTCGGCGGGGTCGGCGTCCGCTGGATAGGCGTTTTCGCCGCTGGAAAGGATGATCCGGGCGTCCCAACTGCGGATGGCAATCTCCCAACTATTGCCATCGCAGATCATTACATCGGGAGGCAGTCTGTAGCAGCGACGCCAGCGCCAGAGATCCACCGCCTCGGCTTCTTGCCAGAAGGCCCTCCATTGGTCGGCGGAGGGCGTAAGCCGGCACTGCGGAGGAAGATGGAAATTCAAGCCTGGCCCGCCTGAATAACAGAGATCATCGACCGCGAGCCGGACGACGTAGGAGCCGCCCATCGGTGCGCCATAGCAAGCCAGGAACGCAGAAGGCAGATGGTGCCCTTCAGGCACACCCATCGAAGGAGCGCTCGCTTCATCGCCGGATGGCTGGCAGCTCATCACCGACTCCAAGATACTGCGCAAGCGGTTGAGCCTGGTCTTATACTCCGGGCGTGAGGCGATGAGGTAGACAGTGGAATCGACCCAGCGGCGCCTGGTTCTGACCCTGACAAAAAAACCAGGGCTTGAACTCGAATCGTGGAAATCGAGATCGTCGGGAATGGACCAGACATCCATCTCATCGCAGACCTTTAGAATGCGTTCCCACTGGCCCGGCGTGGGGTCACAGGCCCTTTCCTCTGATGCCTGGCCCTTGCTCCTGCACCAGATGTGCTTGAGTCGTCTTTCCTTGACGTAATACGTGCTATAGCTGCCTTGGGGCCATCCCCAATAGCTAAGTTGGAGGTTGAAGGGTTGTTCGGTGGCATATCCCCAACTGCCGTCGATGGCCGCAGCGAGCTTCTCGAAGGTATGGGGCAAGGTCAAGTGCTGGGGTCCGATGAGTATTTCCGGCTCGTCTTCCGACGGATTCAAAACGATCAATCGAACGGTCTTTTGATGAGCGCTTTGGTGGAAGAGGCTAAACTGGCGGGTGAATTCATCGAGGGTCGGGCAAGCGGATGAGGCATCGAGGAACAGGACATTGGGGTGGTGGAGGCCGAGTGCGTCCATCATTGATTGGGCAGGAGCGCTCTCGACGAGGTAATCGCCGGTGGCGGCGAAGGCCTCCATGACCGACAGCAGCCTTTCCGGGTCATTGGTGACGAAAAGGATTTTTTTCTTCATGCGGCAAATCGCAAGGTGAGGTGGACGGACGGCATTGGGCTGGATTCTCGTCCGCACCCTGGCCCCGCGTCAATGAGTCCGACACGGTCAATCGCAGGTCCTCAGAACATCCCGATGTGCGATCCACACCGCGTTCGTAAATATTCTCAACGCGCCGCCGCCGACTTGAGTTCCTGAACAAGAAAGTCCCACATGTCCTGGTACTTCTCCGAGTCGTGGCCCGGAAATCTCACGTAACATGTGGCGCCGCGCTCCTCTGCCAGCTTCTGGAAGCCCAAGGCCAGAAGCGGCGAATGAATCCGGTAATTGTCCTCCGTGATGTCGTCGGGTTTCGTGAGGCCCCAATCATACTGAATATAGATCGGCGGCGCATCCTTCGTCAGCAAGGCATCTGGCGACCATTGATGGATCATCGGCAGCAGTTGCTCCCGATTCTTCAACGAATCGGCGAAACTGCATCCCAACGCCGGAGCGCCCCAGGTGTCTCCGGGTTGCCATTCCAACAGGCGCTTTGGATCGATGCTCCCAGGCCCGCGATACGACCCCGCGCACACCACCCTCGTCGATACCCTCTCGACGGGGTCGGTGGACTCTGGATTCGCCTGCTCACCTTCGCAGGCCACGTAGAGCGCCGGAATCGCCGCCTGCGAACCTCCGGCAACGGCGATGCGCTGCGCATCGAGATTCCATTCGGAGGCGTGCAGCCGAACGAACTGAACCGCCCGCCGGGCGTCGAGCAATACCACGGAAATCGGCGGGCTGATCTTGGCCCGCGCCGCGTCCTGCATCCCCCGCGTCTCCACGGCAATCACCGCACAGCCATTTGGGAAAAACCGGCCAGGATCCGGCACGTGCTTATCCGATTGCCAGATGCCGCCGTAAAACAGCACCACCGGAAACGGTCCCGCGCCATTCGGCGGAAGGCAAATGTCCATCAGTTGATGCGGCTCGGGACCATAAGACACATCCGCCTTCGTCGGAGTCACCGCCGGCCCCGCCACGAGCCTCGCTCCAGCCAGCGTCAACAAGGCGAGGAATGCTGCCACTAATTTCATCGCCTCACGATGGCGAAAGCGAAATTCGCGTCAACCCTCAACACCCAATTCCCCAACGCCCGTCGCCTCCATCCCGGAGTTCGCCTCCGCGCCGCACCCGGGGTCACAACGGCCCCCGTCCGTCCAGAGTAAATGCCCGCGAATCTTCGAAAAATATCAACAAATATCAACATGCCTCCTCTGCGTAAGGTAGGGCGCAATGGCCTCATTGCGCCGGGAGCGGGAGGTTCTAGAGGCGCCCCCAAACCGCACCGCACTCACTGGACTATTCCCCTCCCCCGCGCAGCGGCCATCTCCCCGATCTCCCAACTTCGATCTCCCCGCTGCATCCCGTATCCTGCGACCTGCATCTTTCCCAAGCCAGCTATCAACTATCAATATCAACCTTCCTCCCATGTGGACCCCGCCAAGTGCGAATGTGGATTTTGCATAGCGGCGAAAAGCTAACGCCGGCCCGCGGATCTGGTCTACTGAGCACCGAAATATGTCGCGCATCCTCCCCTTCCTCCTGGCCGTCCTCATCACCATCCCGGCCCTGGCTGCGCCGATCAAAGTCCTCGTCGTGTCCGATTCCGCCGAGATCCGCGACACGCTGCCCACGCTGATCAAACAAGGTGGCGGGGAGGCGGAAGGCGCGGCCACACTCGAAGACGAGGCCCTCCGCCGGGCGGATGTGCTGGTCCTGGCCAACACCGAACTTCAGCCCGCCGCCGCGACCCATCGGCAGGCGCTCGAAGCCTTTGCCGGGCGTGGGGGCGGCATCGTCGCTTTGCGCGGCGGCATCGCCGCCGCGGAAGCAAGCTGGTGGAAACCGCTCGTGGGAGGAGCGTGGACCGGGCAGAGCCGCAGGTTTGCCAACAAGCTGATGCTCTTCACCCTCACCGATTCGCATCCGATCACGCAATCGGCCACGCCGTTCGATCTCGACGACGAAACCTTCTACGACCTCGACCGTGAAGATTCGATCAACGTCCTGGCCTCCGCCTTCACGCCGAAAGTCACCGGCAAGCGCGCCGAATCCCATCCCGCGGAGCGGATGGATCGCGCGAACGTTTACGACCTCCAACCCCAAATGTGGACCTACGAAGGCGCGGACCAGCATCGCGCGTTCGTGCTCCTGACCGCGGAGCCGTCGTCGTTGATACACCCCAGCATTCGCAGTTTCATCCTGCGCGGCATTGCGTGGACGGCGAAGCGCGACAACGTGGATGAGCTCTGCAGCAAGGAAGACGTGGCGACGCTGCGCTACCCCAAGGACGGCGCGCGGCTCGCCGCCGACACCGTGAAATCCTTTTCCATGATGCCCGGCTTTGCGGCCTCGGTCATCGCGAGCGAGCCGCTCATCACCAAGCCCATCGCCATGCAATGGGACGCGCGTGGCCGCCTCTGGATCGCGGAGACTCCGGAATATCCCAATGGCCGCCGTCCACTCGTCACTGATCCCTGGAAGGAAACCGGTGTGCTCGTGCCGGGCAAATACGACCGGCCCGCACGCGACCGCATCAGCATCCTCAGCGATCCGGATGCGAACGGACAGTTCACGAAGAAGACGGTTTATTACGAAGGCCTCGAATTGGTCACCGGCTTCTGCCTCTACGGCGACGGGGTCGTCGCCGTTCACCAACCGGACATCGTCTTCATCCACGGCGAGGGCGCCGCGCAAAAGCTGGAACGGCTCTACACCGGTTTCACCCCGGCTGACACCCACTTCGTCGCGAATCACTTCATCGTCGCGCCGGACGGCTGGATTTACGCGGACACCGGCAGCGGGCCGAAAGTCGAGTCGGTTGCGCATCCCGAGGTCAAGGCGCAGCTCAGCTCCGGGATGTTCCGCTTCAAACCCGACGGCAGCGCCATCGAACAGGTGTCCTCAAAGGGAGGCAACAGCTTTGGGGGAGAAGTGATGAGCAATGGCGAACTGCTCTTCGGCCAGGCCACCAGCGGCAACCCGGTGCAGCACGTCGTCCTGCCCGAATGGATCTTGAACAAAGGCAAGGCGGGCAACGCGGTCAGCGCGGAGAGCGTGATCAAGGGGCGCAAAGTGGTGCGCCCGGATATGCCGGACCGCGCGCCGTTCATGCAGATCGATGTCGTCGGCGGTTACAGTTCCGCCTGTTCCACCACGGTGTATGAGGCGGGAGCCTGGCCCGCGGAATGGAACGAGAGCGTCTTTTGCACCGAACCGATCCTCGACATCATCCATCGCGAAAAGCTCGTGCCCACCGGCCCGACCTACACGGGTGAGATGAATCCGACCGACCGCGAATGGCTGCGCGCGTATGATTTCTGGTTCTTCCCGGTCGACGTGGAATTTGGTCCGGACGGCGCGATGTACGTCCTCGATTTTTACTGTCCCGTGGTGGCCCACAGCGATACCCGCGGGCCGCAGCACAGCAAGGCCGGCGCCAGCGTGCGCCCGGACCGCGATCACTACTTCGGACGTATCTATCGCATCCAGCACGAAGCGGCGAACCCTGTTGAGTTTCCCGATCTCACGCAAGCCGACGAGGCGACGCTGGTGAAGACCTTTCTCCATCCGAACAAGCTCGCGCGCTTCACGGCGCACCGCCTATTGATGGATCGCGCCGACGCCGCCACCGTCACCCCGCAGCTCACCGCCATGGCCGAGGGCGAAAAGTTTGCGCCCGCGCGCATCCTCGCCCTCTGGGCGCTCGAACGGCTCGGGAAACTCGAACCGCAAACTCTGCAAGCGGCGCTGAAGAGCGACGATCTCGACGTGCGGAAATCGGCGCTGCTCGTCGTCGAAGCGCTGGGTGAAAAGAACGCCGCCGACGTGGCCTCACTTTTGAGCGATTCCGATGCGCGGGTGCGCCTGCTCGCGCTGCGGGCCATGGCTTCGAGCCCGCTCACCACCGAATCCGCCGCCGCCCTGCTCGCCGTTCTGCCCAGGCTCCAGGACGACTGGTCACGAAGCGCGGCGATCGCCGCGGCAGCGTCCAACCCCGGCCCCGTGCTGGAAGCCGCGCTCGCTTCCCGCGAAAAGCCCAGCAACTCCTTGCTCGATCTCGCGGCCTCGCTGGCGGGCGCGATGAGCGAGAAGCACGACGGCGCGGCCCTCGGGAAAGTGATCGTGGCGGCGCCGGTGGTGCGCGCCGCGCTCGAGGCCGCGGCTCGCGCCATTCCGCCGGCGCCCGAAGCGGCCAGTGTGACAGACGCGCTGCGATCGTTGCTGTCCTCACTCGAGCCGAACTTGTCGGCCGGCGCACTTCCCTTCGCCGTGGCGTGGCGCAAAGACGCCCTGCAATCGGAGATCACCTCGCACATCGACAGCTTTCTCACCCTCGCCGCCGATGCGAACCAATCCGATGCCGTGCGCGCCGCGGCGGTGCGCGGCCTGGCGCAATCCCGGACCGCCGACCCGCGCATCACCGGCGCCATTCTGGAACTGCTGAAGACAAAGTTGAGCGACCCCCTGCTGCTCGAGGTCATCGCCGCGCTGAGCTCGACGAACGATCCGGCGCTCGGCAAACCGCTGGTTGCGGTGTTGCCGAATCTATCGCCGTTGGGCCAGAGCGCCGCGTACGAGGCGCTCACCAGCCGCGCCGAATGGGCCAATGCCATCCTCGATGCCCTGGAATCGAAAGACCTGAAACCCGCGCTGCTCGGGCCCGCGCGATTGAGCAAACTGCGGCTGCACTCCGATCCCGCCACCGCGAAACGCGCGCTCAAGGTCATCGACGAAGTCGGCGCAGGCACCAACGCGGCGAAGGACGAAATTATCGCGAAGCTCCTGCCGGAGATTGAAAGCAAGTCGGGCGACGCGGCCAGGGGCAAGGCGCTCTTCACCACCACGTGCTCGATCTGCCATAAACTCAATGGCGAGGGGAAGGAAGTCGGTCCGGTGCTCGACGGCATCGGCGTGCACGGCACGCACGAACTGCTCATCCACATCATCGACCCGAGCCGCGTGGTGGACGCCGATCATCGCACCTGGAACATCGCGCTGAAAAACGGTAGCTTTGCCACCGGGATCATTGCGCATGAAAACGATCGCTCGCTCACCTTGCGGCCGGGTGGCGGAGTCGAACAGGAAATCAAGATCGCGGACATCAAGTCGCGCCAGGAAACCGGCGTGTCGCTGATGCCGGAAGGCTTCGAGGGGTTGGGCGCGGACAATCTGCGCGACATCCTGGCCTACCTCAGCAGCGGCACATCCAGGTATCGCGCCATCGATCTCGGCCACGCCTTCACCACCGACACCCTGCAAGGGCTCTATAACTCGCGCGCGGCGACAAACGACACGGTTCAGCCAGTCCGCTACGGCGTCGTGACCGTCGAAGGCGTCCCCTTCGCGCTCGCCGATCCCAGCACCACGCCGACCGGCGGCAATGCCGTCGTGCTGAAAAATGGCGAGCACAATGCCACCTACGCCGGCACCCTGCCGCAGCGCGTCGAAATCCCCGTGGGATTCGCCGCCGGCAACCTGCATTTCCTGAGCGGCGTCGCCGGCTGGGGCGGCGGACCCGATTCACACAAGCCGGCCATGAAGGTCAGCATCGAACACGCCGATGGGAAGAATGAAGTGGACGAACTCTTCACCGGCGACGTCTTTATCGACTACGTCAGTGGCGAGGACGTCCCCGGCTCAAAGCGCGCCGAGGGCGTCGTCAAGAAGCACCAGATCCGCTATTTCGCGCTCCCGGTGGAAGATCGCGCGCCCATCACGAAGATCGTGCTCGAGAGCTATTTGAACGGCGTTTCGCCGACCACCCTGGCCATCACCACCGACAACGAACCACCGCAACCACGCAAGACGTTCGTGCCGCGCGGAAAGGAGGAATTGCCGAAGTCCGGCGAGACGTTGCCGCCGAAGGCGGAGCCCGGAGTCATCCGCGCCTTGCTCATCGGCGGCGGCAGCTCGCACGATTTCGAGAAGTATTTCCACCGGGCCGACAGCGCCACGCTCAAAGGCGCCGGCAACATCGTCACCGCCTACACCTCAAACTCCGGCGAGGCGATGGAACTGATGAAAGACGCCGACGTCATTGTCCTGAGCGCAAACCACGGCGCCTTTGGTATGCCGGATTTCCAGCATGCGCTGAATGCGTTTGCGGACGCGGGCAGGGGCCTCGTCATCGTGCACGCCGGCACGTGGTACAATTGGTCCACGATCTCCGGCTACAACAAGCGCTTCGTCGGCGGCGGCGCCCGTGGGCACGGCTTCGGTGATTTCCAGGTTTTCGACAAGCAACCGGAGCATCCGGTGATGGCGGGCGTCCCGGCGGAGTTCACCATTCACGACGAACAGTACCACGTCGAACTCGATCCCAATGCCGCCGTCGACGTGCTGGCCATGACCTCCATCGAATCGGAGTCCGACAAGGCTTATCCCTCCGTGTGGCTCGTCAAGGACCCCAAGGCGAGAATCATCGGATTGGGGCTCGGACATGCCGCGGAAGCGCACGGCAATCCCGCTTTTCAAAAGCTGCTCGTGAATGCCGTGCGCTGGGTGGCCGGAGGCTAGCGCCATTAAGGGAGCGGCCTTTCCAGGATTCTAAGCCCGCGAATCACCCGGATCATACGAATAGACTGATTTTGCGATTCGCGTCATTCGCGTGTTTCGCGGGCTTATTCCCCGGTCACCGGTTCCAGCGAGAGGTATTCGGCAAAGGCGGTAGTATGGCACTTTGGTGGATGCCGCGCTCCGAGCGGCATAGCTCATTCAGCACGCCAGAGGCATCCATCTTTCCGGCTGCGTGGAGCGGAATTCAGGCGCTACGCGCGAGGGTCCTGCCATCGCGCTCGGAGCGCGCGATCCACCTTCACCTCTTCGCGCTCATCACTCATGTCCACCGGCCTTCTCTGCGAAGGCAAAGAGATGCTTCTCGGTGCGCAGGAAGATTTGCCCGTCGACCACGGCGGGCGTGGCGAAGATTTGTTCTCCCATGTCGTTGCGGGCCAGGACTCGCAATTGCGGCGCATCGCTGCTCGCGTCGATCACCACCACGGATCCTTTTTGCGACGCAACGTAAACACACCCGTTCGCCCCGACGGCCGAACTGTAGTAATCGCCCGGCGCATCCATCCGCTCCGCCTGGTAGACGATCCGTCCGGTGCGGGCCTCGTAACAGGAGGCGAGGCCGCCATTCTTAATCGCGTAAACGCGTCCGTTGTAGCAGAGGGGTGAAGAGACGTAGGGCAGATGACGCGATTCTTTCCAAAGGACGTGGGTGTTGGTGATGTCCCCATGGCCGCCAGGTTGGATGGCAAACAACTGGTTCACCGCCTGCGAGAACACGTCCCTCATGTGCTCGTATTCCTCCCGCGTGACCCGCCCGTCCTTGTTCACGTCGATCTGCGAGAATCGATCCTTGATTGGCCCCGGTGGAAATTCGTCGCGCGTCAGGACGCCGTCGTGGTTCCGGTCATTGGCCGCGAGAAACTCATCGAAGGGCGCCATCGTCACGCGATCGCCCGCATCGCCGCCGACGTTCCAGCTCGAAACCAGCAGCACCCCATTCCCAGCCAACGGCGTGGCATTGGAAACCCGGGCCATGCCCGCACACGACCAGATTTCGCGGCCATCCCGCACCGTGTATCCCCGCACCCACAGCGAGCCGGCCACGACGATTTCTTCCGCGCCGTCGTGTTTCCATAAAAACGGCGAAGAGAAGCTGCGAAGAAACTCCGGACGCTCCGTGCGCCAGGCCGGTTGGCCGGTCGAGGCGTCGACGGCCAGCAGGTAGGAACCCATGTCCTGGTCGCAAACCAGGATCACCTTGCCATCGGCGAGGAGCGGCGAGGATCCGGTGCCAAACTCGACGATGGGAACCGGCAGCGGCACGCGCCATTGTTCCCGGCCCTCGAGGTCGTAGGCCAGCAATCCGCATGAACCGAAATAAACGTAGATCCGCAGGCCGTCGGTGCACGGTGTGGGCGAAGCCGGGCTCGCGATGCGCTGGGTCGGCTCAACCTTATCAACGGGCGCCACGGCCCGCCAAAGCTCATGCCCGTCGGCGCGATCGACGCAAAACGTGACGAGCTTTCCGTCGTCCAGTCCCGTCAGGAAAATCCGGTTTCCGACGATGCACGGCGACGAATGCCCGAATGGCACGTCGATTTTCCACAAGACATTCTTCTCCGGTCCAAATTCGACCGGAGGCCGGCCCGTGCCAATGCCCAATCCGTCCGGCCCCCGAAACTGCGGCCAGTTCGATTCCGCAGCCAGCGCGGACGCCAACGCCACCGTCACCGACACCATCAGAAGCATCGGCCGTAAATGCAGAAGGCGGTTCATGCGCCGGTCAGCGGAACGTCACCGGCCGGTCCGCGCCCAGCGCGGCGTCGATCATGGCGCGGCGCTCCGCAGGGATGGCCCAGCGCGAGCGCTGGTCCGGTTCGAGCGAATTGAGCGGATCGAAGTAGAGGAATTTCTTCCCGGGCTTCACGCTCGGACTGGTGAAAACGCTGATTCCGGTGGCGCGGTCGTAGTGCTCGGGGCTGTGCACGTCGCGTTTGCCACCGCCGCCGGGAGTATCGAGAACGAATGAGGGCGTATTAAAGCCAGCCGTCGCGCCGCGCACGTGCTTTTCCAACGATTGCGCGGTGGCCAGCGGAGTGCGCAGGTCTTCGACGCCCGGCACCATGTCGTGCATGTAGACATAGTAGGGGTGCACGTTCACATAGCTCAACCGGCGGGCGAGGAGGGTCATTGTGGATGGATCATCATTGACGGTCCGTTGCAGGACGGTCTGACACCGCACGTGAATGCCGCGTTCCACCAGGACATTCATGGCATCCTGCGTGATGCCGGTGATTTCCGCCGGGTGATTGAAGTGCGTGTGGACGACTACGTCCTTGTGCAGCGAGCGGCCGAGTTCGACCACCCGCGTGAGGGCATCCGTCCACGCATGGTCGCTGAGGATTTTCTGCGGCAGCACGCAAAGCCCCTTGGTGGCATAGCGGATGCGCCGGATATTGGGCAGCCGCAAGAGGCGCTCGCCGATCAATTGGAGATGTTCCGGCTTGAGATTATAACTGTCGCCGCCCGAGATGACGATGTCTTCCAGGTCCGGCTGCTTCGCGATATAGGCAAAGGCTTGCTCCCAACGTGCGAGGCTGGCCGTGAGGGCGAGCTTTTCGACCTCGGGGGTATCGTTGCCCACCGCATAGCTGCGCGTGCAGAAGCGGCAATAGACCGGACAACTCAGTTGCGGAAGAAAGAGCGCCTTGTCGCGATAGCGATGGGTCAGACCGGGCACCGGCGAGTCTTCCTGCTCGTGCAGCGAATCGAATTGAAGCATCGGGTGATCGGGCTGCTGCTGGGAGCGCAGAGGCAGAAACTGCGTGCGAATGGGATCGCGGAGCGGGTCGTTCCAATTAATGAGGCCCAGCAGGTACGGCGAGATGCGCAGAGCCATGGGCGCATGGGCGAGAGCCGCCTCGAGATCCGCGTAAAAGCCCTCGGGAACGAGCGCGCCAAGCGTCGACTTGAGCTGGCGGGGGTTGGTGACGCTGTGTCGGTTTTGAAAGGTGTGAGTTCGGAATTCTTCCTCGCCAATCTTTTGGTAGGCGGGGATGCCGCGCCAGAACTCGTCGCGGCGAAGGGAGCGATGGTCGGGCAGAACCCGACTCGAAGGCTCCTCGGCGGAGGTGTCACTTGGCGGGTCAACGTGGGCGGTATCGATATACATGGGTGTGTTGGTTTTGGGCAGTTGGAGAGAATTCGGGCCGACCGCGTCAGGCGGCGGTAGCCGTACTAGCGAAAGTCCATCCTAGCCGAGGGTCGGGTCGGAACCAGCCGCGGCGTTTTCGGGAGATCGCCGAGTGGCGATCGGAGCCTGGATCCCGGTGTTCGGAGTTCGGGAATCCGGCCCGAATATCAAAAGACAGAGCATGACGATGAAGCAGCGAGTGAAGGGAGTGAGGCCAGGCGAAGGAGGTGAGGCGCGCCGTTAGAGGAAAAGCAACGTGGAGAGAATCAGGCCTCAAACAAACGAGAAGTACTCGCAAAAATCAAGCGCAGCTTCAAGGGGGCGACGCCAAAGAGCTCCGCGCGCTCCAAACGGGAGTCCCGCCACTCTCCCGGAAAGTCTAGAATTTCTATAAACCGTGGGTGTCATTGGCAACCATCCTGCTTGTAGCGTATTTCATTACATTATGCGTAGCGTTATAACGCTACGTGGAAACGCTAACCTCACTCAAATAATCCTATGCTGACAAATCTCAATTCACGCCGCGGGGGTTTTACCCTCGTGGAAATCATGATCGTGGTGGCCATCATCGCCCTGCTCGCGGCGATTGCGGTCCCGAACTTTCTGCGCGCCCGCAAGCGTTCGCAGGCGACCCGCTGCCTGGAAGATCTCCGCATTATCGACTCGGCGGACGATCAGTACGCAATCGAGAACAACAAGACCACCGGCGCGACCATCCAGTGGACCGATGTCCAGAGCTACCTGAAGACCGGTTCCGTGCTCTACAACTCGGCCGGCACGGATATCTTCGGTAACTTCTACGGTGCCAGCGGGAGCTTTTCGGTGGACAACCTGCCGAAGCTCAGCTCGACGACCTACAGCCTGCTCTCGGACGTGGCTCCGCTGACTTTCTGGTCGCCGTACTATCCGTGAGTTCCTTCTGGGGCCGGAGGTTTTCCCAGACATATCACAATTTTCGTAAGTTTGTCCACACCATGGCAACCATCCTGCTTTTATTGCCAATCACCGCAAAAACCGTGGCGCGCACCCCGCTCCACCACAAAACAAAATCAATAAACCAAAAATTATCACATGCTGACTAAACTCAATAATCGTCGCGGGGGCTTCACCCTCGTGGAAATCATGATCGTGGTGGCCATTATCGCCCTTCTCGCGGCGATCGCGGTCCCGAACT
>Ga0302326_10003486_pt1 | contig 36993 bp, 33 predicted proteins | sample Palsa_T0_3_FD_202264 | JGI IMG/M metagenome (GOLD analysis project Ga0302326, IMG submission 202264) | Peat permafrost microbial communities from Stordalen Mire near Abisko, Sweden - Palsa_T0_3 | ecosystem: Environmental > Terrestrial > Soil > Palsa > Peat permafrost | place: Sweden: Abisko... | reverse complement strand
CCGCGATGCAGACCTGCCCGACCCGCCGCAACCCTTCTTCGATCAGCCGCTGATGACCGTGATGAAACGGCTGGTAGCGACCGACAAACAAGGCCGTCGGCTTTTGCGGATCGAATGCCGGGCGCAGGAGCGTCAGCGCCTGCTCGTTCCAGTATTGCGGGCTCCCTTCAGCCGTTACCCGTAGATCGAACCGCTCCGGCGGAACGAACATGCGGTTAGTGTCCTCGAACCGACCAACCTCAATGCGATCAAGCCAAATCGTAAAGGCCGTCCCGAAGGCAGCGCGCGTTTCCGAGGTCGGACAAATGAAATCCGCGATCACCGTGCCACCCGCTTCGACAACGCGGTCGCATATCCAACCCATGCGACGCGCATGCTCGACGCGATCTTCGTGAGAAAAGCCAAGGTCGCGCGAAAGGTTGCCGCCCACGGCGTCGGCATTAAACACGACGGCATTGAGGAGTGGCGCCAGCGCATTGGCCAGAGTGGTCTTGCCGGCGCCCGGAAGCCCCATGATGAGGATCTTCCGTTTCACGTCGGCCGCAACCAAGTTGACCCCTCTGTCCGTCATGCCACGGCTTCACATGAAGGACTGAACCGCCCCAACGGCAGCAGCGCGCGCATCGGCGTCTCCACCGGCCCATCACGCCCCCAAGCCGCTGTCGCATGCGCGCCTTCGGCCGTCCAATTAATTTATAGAAAGCTTCTGTATTCAATGAAATTAAAAGCGTTAGCCGAAAACGGCCGCGCGAAGCGTTCCAGAGCAGCTTGCAAAGCTGCCCATCACCCTGATGACCACAACTGATTCGTTCCGGCTGAGTAGCGGATTGCGCTTAGCGCTATCGAGACTTATCAGAACGGTTGCTATCGAGACTTATCAGAACGGTCACCGACGCCGCCCCGGCGACCCAGTCTTCCTGCGTGTCGGTCGAGAGCCGGCGAATATCCGACCTGCGACCGCATCAAGTTTCTTGAGCAGTTTCGGATCGCGTGCCTCAGGCGCTGTTATCAATGCATTATCGAGCGCGCGATCGGAGCCGATCGGGCACGCCTCATGCTCCCTTGAAAAATCCCGCGCCACGCGTCCGACCAATCGCTTGGCCTTCTCTGCGTTTGCAACAAGCACCTTGATAATGTCCTGCACCGTGACAGCATCGTGATCGGGATGCCAGCAGTCGAAATCCGTCACCATCGCGACGGTGGCATAACTAATCTCGGCCTCGCGGGCGAGCTTTGCTTCCGGCATGTTTGTCATGCCGATCACCGAATAACCGAGATTTTTATAGGTCAAGCTTTCCGCAAGACTGGAAAACTGTGGACCTTCGATGCAGACATAGGTGCCGTCGCGTACGATGTCGATTCCCTCCGCCATCGCTGCATTGGCGATCTGGAGACGTAATCTTGGTGCCACAGGATGCGCCATCGAGACATGGGCGACACAGCCCGTGCCGAAGAATGAACTCTCGCGTTTGTGCGTGCGATCGACGAATTGGTCGACCAAGACGAAGCTGCCAGGAGGCAGCTCTTCCTTGAACGAACCGCACGCCGACAGCGAGACGAGGTCGGTGACCCCAGCGCGCTTGAGCACATCGATATTGGCGCGATAGTTGATGTCTGAAGGCGAGTAACGGTGCCCCTGATCATGGCGCGACAGGAACACCACCGGCAGTCCAGCGATTTCGCCAACCCGCAACGCTGCCGACGGCTCACCCCAAGGACTCTTTATCTTTCGCGAGCGTACCTTTTCCAACCCAGGCAGGTCATAAATACCCGAGCCGCCAATGATGCCTAACACCGCCTTCGTCATCTCGACGCAATCTCCTTAACCGCGCGACAGGCCTGCTATAGGGCGAAGCTGCGGCCTGCCCGGCGGCATTCTTGTAACCATTCGACGAAGCGTTGGACCCCGTCCGCGATTGAGGTGCCGGGACGAAATCCAACGGCTCGCTCAAGATCGGCACAGTCAGCACTGGTCTCCAACACATCGCCCGGCTGCAACGGCAGCAATTCGCGAATAGCAGGGCGGCCAACCGCTTTTTCAATGACCGCAACAAGATCGGTCAACTCAACCGTCTGACCATTACCGACATTATAAACATGCCATGTCGCGTTGCTTGTTGCCGGCGCGGGCAAATCTGCCGACCACGCCGGATCCGGAGCAGCAGGTTGCACCAAAAGCCGCGCGACCGCCTCGGTCACATCATCGACATAGGTAAAATCCCGGCGCATATGGCCTTGGTTGAACAGCTGGATCGGCTCGCCATCCATGATAGCGATCGTAAACAGCCATATCGCCATGTCCGGACGACCCCACGGACCATAAACCGTGAAAAATCGCAATCCCGTGGTCGGGATACCAAAAAGGTGAGCATAGGCATGCGCCATAAGCTCGTTGGCCTTCTTGGTAGCCCCGTAAAGACTGAGCGGATGATCGGCATGGTCGCTGCTGCGCAGTGGCATGCGGGTATTCGCGCCATATACCGAAGACGAAGACGCATAGACGAGATGCTTGCAGCCGCTCTGCCGGCAGCCCTCAAGGATGTTCAGAAATCCAGTGACATTGGAATCGACATAGGCGTGCGGCGCGCGCAGCGAATAACGCACGCCCACCTGGCCAGCGAGATGCACCACATAAGGAAACGGTTGAGCCGCAAAAAGATCGGCTATTGTCTTGCGGTCGGCGACATCCGCCTTGACGAACCTGAACTTGGCAAACGGGGCAAGTTCAGCAAGGCGTGCCGCCTTCAACCGCGGGTCGTAATAATCATTAAGATTGTCGAGACCGACAACCGAGTGCCCGTCTCGCAACAGCCGACGCGCGACATGCATGCCGACAAAGCCTGCCGCGCCTGTGACCAGCACGGAATCGGTCGCCATGATGCCTCAACGCGCCAGCGATGAAGCCGCACATTCCTTAAACAGCCTTGTCTCAATCAGGCCGCAGATGGCGTGTGCCGCAACAATATGGACTTGTTGAATGAGTGCCGTCTCGTCGGTTGGCGCATCAAGGCAAATATCGCAGAGATCGCGCATTGGATTTTCTTGCGCTCCGGTAAATCCAATTGTTGTAATTGACATGTCTCGCGCGGCGCGCAGCGCCGTCAAAATGTTTGGCGAACGTCCTGACGTCGATAGCGCGAGGAAAACGTCACCTTCACGCCCAATGCCACATAACTGCCGGGAAAAGACTTGGTCGTAACCGTAGTCGTTGCCAATTGCTGTCAGGATCGAAGTGTCGGTCGTAAGCGCGATTGCTGGTAGCGGATTGCGATCGAACTTAAACCGGGAGATGAACTCGGCAGCGATATGCTGCGCATCGGCAGCGCTGCCGCCATTTCCAGCCAACATCAGCTTATGCTCGGCGCGCAGCGCTTGTTCGACCGCGTCTACAATCCGCCCTATTGTGGCAAGGAACGCACTATCTGTCGCGCCGGTTTGCAACACGCTAGCGGAGCGCGCGAAATGCTCCGTTATCACATCCTCATCGTGACGAATCATATGAAAGCGCCGTAAAACATCGCCGTACCGCACTGGTAGCGCGTGCACCTAGACGAAGCAACGGGAAACCAGCGCCACGATGAATCGCTTACATTCCGAGTCAGACCCACAGGCAAGCCCTGGCGACAACATTCAATTATCGCTAATAAAGGCTACGTTTTGTAATCCAGGACGTCGTTGCAATGAGCCATGCTGAGCAATTTTTCAAGGAAATCGCCGAGACCGCATGTCGGCTCGCTACCGAAATGGTAGAGGCGCTGTGCGAGGAACTGTTTGGACTGCGGGCGCGCGGGGGCAGTCATTTCATCCTCGGCGCCGGCGGCAGCGCCGGGAATTCCAGTCACGTCTGGTATTGCCTGGGGTCGCATCCCAAGCTGCAACGAAACGCCAAATGGTGAAGGCAGTCTTTCTCGACCGGGACGGAGTGATCAACGCCAACCTTATGCGTCACGGTAAGCCGGTCGCACCGACAAGCCTAGCTGAATTTCGCTTCCTTTCCGGCATCGACGAGGCCACACGTCGGCTGAAAGAAGCGGGCTTCCTGCTGGTCATCGTGACCAATCAGCCCGACATCGCAAATGGCATTACGCCGCTTAACATCATGGAAGCAATGCACACAGAGATTCGCCGCGTGCTTCCGATCGACGACATCGCGATCTGCTTCCATACCGATGCCGATGCCTGCCTTTGCCGCAAACCCAAACCCGGCCTCATCACTGAAGCCGCTGCGAAACACGCAATCGACCTTGGAATAAGTTACCTGATTGGTGACCGCTGGCGGGACGTGTTGGCGGGCCAAGCAGCGGGATGCGGCTGTACCATCATGATTGATCATGGGGTCCAGCAGGACCAGCCGTGCACACCTGACAAGATCGTCCATTCTCCTCTTGAAGCCGCGCAATTTATTCTCGATCGCGAGGCCGCTACCGATTAAGCATATTTGTCTTTATCGGTGCGGTTTCGGGATCCTTGCGTTATTGAGACATGATGAGCGGCCCCCTCTTAATTCCAGTGATCATGTGCGGCGGAGCAGGCACACGTCTGTGGCCAGTATCTCGCGAAAGCATGCCTAAACAGTTCGTAGCGCTGGTCAGTGAACGGTCGACCTTTCAGCAAGTTCTCGCCCGCGTCGGCAATGACGTGCTGTTTGATCGACCGATCGTCATCACAAATTCCGACTTCCGGTTTGTCGTCGCCGAGCAGATGCGCGAAGCTGCCGTGGACGGCGACATCGTGCTCGAACCGATAAGGCGCGATTCGGCAATGGCCGTGGCCGTTGCTGCTTTACTCGCGGCAAAGCGCGATCCGGCAGCGACAGTTCTCATCCTCGCCGCCGATCACGTTGTCCGTGATCAAGCGTCATTCGTAAAAGCATGTCGTGAGGCACTTGAAGCCGCAGCGAACGGCCGGATCGTCACGTTTGGTATCAACCCGACGTTTCCCGCAACCAAGTACGGCTACATCCAGCCCGGTATGGCACTCAATGGCGGTACAGCGCTCGCCGTCCACTCGTTCGTTGAGAAACCGGACGCTGTGACCGCAGGGCGCTACATCGCCGATGGTTATCTCTGGAATAGCGGAAATTTTGTCTTCCGTGCGAAAGTTATGCTCGGTGAACTCGCCCGATTCGGGCCGGAAATAGCCCAAGCCGCTGAGGCGGCCGTCAATGGAATGGCACGCGATCTCGATTTCTTTCGCTTGCCCGCGGATGCCTTCGCAAAGGCTCCCCAGAAATCCATCGACTACGCTGTCATGGAGCGTACCGGCCTTGCGGCCGTGGTACCGTTGGATTGCGGCTGGTCCGATATCGGAAGCTGGAGCGCGGTCTGGGACGTGCTCGATCACGACGTTAATGGCAACACATCGACCGGATCCGCCGTGTTCCATGACAGCCACAACAGCCTCGCTCACTCCGACGATACCATTCTCACTGCGATTGTTGGACTTGATAACGTAATTGTTGTTACGACACCCGACGCAGTCCTGGTGACATCGCGCGACAAGTCAGAGCAGGTCAAGAATCTCGTTGAGCAACTAAAAGCGCAAAACCGCGAACAAGCCGTCAGCCATTTGAGGGTCTATAGACCTTGGGGCTATTATCAGGGCATCGATCTTGGCTCGCGCTACCAGGTGAAGCGGATCGTCGTGAAGCCGAATGCCACGCTATCGCTGCAAAAGCACTTTCACCGCTCGGAGCATTGGGTGGTCGTCCATGGGACGGCGGAGGTAACGATCGGAACCGAAGTTCGCATGGTTCACGAAAATGAATCCGCCTACATCCCCATCGGCAGTGTTCATCGCCTCGCCAATCCCGGCAAAATTCCGCTCGAATTGATTGAAGTTCAGGCCGGCAGCTACCTCGGCGAAGATGATATCGTGCGTCTTACGGACCAATACGGCCGCGAGTAAGCATATAATTATCGCAATCAATCAATCTCAGCGCACGCTGATGACTTTAAGCGCGCAAGGCCGGGTTAAGTATCGCGGCCGCGCATACTTCTGAGAAAAACGGTGTTGCTCTTCATCGTCCTATTGGGAGAGCGGCATCGATCTTGCACATAAATTTCATTCAAGCTAGCGTTTCGGACGCCATGACGAGGTTAGAATGCCGCGGCTAAGCGCCATCATAATAACAAGAAACGAGGCTGCGAACATTTCCAGCTGTCTCGACAGCGTGGCGTTCTGCGACGAGCGGATCGTTGTTGATTGTGGTAGCATTGACGAGACTGTGGAGATCGCACGGGGCAAAGGCGCGCAAGTCGTCTTCCATGACTGGCACGGCTTTGGGGTACAAAAGAATTTTGCGCTGTCTCTAGCGCGCGGGGACTGGGTACTGTCGCTCGATGCTGATGAACAGGCGAGCCCAGAGCTTGCCGAAGCGATCAAGGGCGCACTCCATGAGAACTCTGTAGATGCCTATGAATTTCCGCGACTGTCCAGCTTTTGTGGCCGGCAGATGCGACACTCCGGCTGGTATCCAGACTATGTGCTGCGGCTGTTTCGTCGGGAAAAAGCGCGGTTTACCGATGTGGCCGTCCACGAGCGAGTGATATGCGACGGCGTGGTCAAACAGCTTTCCCCACCCCTGATTCATCATCCGGTGTTAGAACTCGAGGATGCATTGTCGCGTATCGATCGTTATTCCACTGCAAGTGCCGTTGCAATCGTGCAATCAGGTCGTCGGGTTTCGTTCCTGGCCGGCATTGGTCACGGCCTCGCAGCTTTCTTACGCGTGTATATTTTGCGCGCAGGGTTTCTCGACGGTGCAGAAGGCTTTCTTCTGGCGGTGGCGAACGCCGAGGGCAGCTATTATCGCTACATGAAAGCTTGGCTAATGGCGCGGCCCTCATCTCCCCAATCCGCTGCCCTGTGCCGCGCGATGACTAGGCAACGCACGTCATGAAATTGCGACAATCGCAAGTCCTCTGACGATCCGAAAAGCGCGCAAACTTGCGTTAAGCAAAGCAATTGTATAATTACGACAGTGTATGCCTGCCGTGGGGGTTATCAGTCCCGATGTGGCAATTCAGGACAGGCTCAGCTTTGCCAGCAATTGTCCGTTTCGCATTCGTGCTCGCGTTTGGAGCGTTGACGGGCGGCTGTTTCCAGCCGCTATACGGCAACCAAACAGTCGGGTCTGAAGACACAGTCCGCGATAAGTTTAGTTCAATCGATATCCCCGAAATTAAGGCCGGCAACGGCACGCCAGACGCACGGATTGCTGTCGCTATTCGCAATGCTGTGCTCTACGATTTTAATGGTGGACAAACTCCGACATCACCGGCCTACCGGCTGGTGATTTCGTTTGGTGCAGGCAGAACCACCGTTATTACTGACGTCGCCAGCGGTCGTCCTGACGCTCAGCTCGAAATAATCAACGCGACGTTAACCTTGACGGAAATTGCTACGCAGAAGGTGGTGCTACAGACCTCTACTTTTGCGCGGGCATCCTTTGACATTCCGGGTACGGCACAACGGTTTGCCCAGCAACGTGCCGCCCGTAACGCGGAAGACAGGGCGGTCGACGTGCTCGCCGAAAATATCCGGAACCGGCTGGCCTCCTATTTCGTCGCCGGCACTTAGACCTCGGCACTTCGCTCAAGACAACGATCGGATCTTTCCTCGCCGATTCCGCGACAGCCCTGCGAATGACGGACTGTCACTGTCTTGCCGACGGCGCTGCGGTATAATCGTGAAAACCTGCGCTTTAACCAATTCTTGTTTATATTCAATGGCCTTTGCCACGCCAAAGCCACTTTTTCCGGCCAAAAGTTAAGCGGGGAACACAGCCTCGACGACTTTGACGCCCGGACCACACAGGAACGGGCAACCTGGCGGGTTTGTGTTGGTTTGCTGGGAGCACGAGTGGGTGGTGCATCTTTCGGGTAGCCGTCAGTGCGCGCGGCGTCGGTGGCACGCCCCCGCCGTGTTCCATCTTGCGTTCGCCGTTGTTGCGATCGGGTACGCTGTCCAGTGCACACCGGCATTGAGCCAAGCCTCCTCCAACCCACTGACGACCGTTGGTCCTCCGGTCCTCCTGCGCTTTCCCTATCGGCCGCCCCAGCCAAAGCCACCCGCGATTTCCCCGGATTCGCCCATGCTCGTGCAGGCGGATCAGATCAAATACGATTATCCAAATAATTCAGTCGATGCCGTCGGCAACGTTCAAATCTACTACCGCGGCTCTACCATCGAGGCGGACGAGGTCGACTACGATCAAAAAGAAAAGCACCTGGTGGCTAAAGGAAATGCCCGCCTGACGGAGCCGGACGGCAAGATCACTTACGGTCAAGTTATCGACCTCACCGACGACTATCGCGATGGCTTCGTCGACTCGCTCCGCGTTGAATCTGCGGACAATACACACTTTGCGGCCCAGCGCGCCGATCGAGCGGGAGGAAACTTCACCGTTCTGAATAACGGTGTCTACACCGCCTGCGAGCCGTGCCAAGACGATCCTGCCAAGCCGCCGCTGTGGCAGGTCCAGGCGGCCCGGATCATCCATGATCAGGGTGAGAAGATGCTCTACTTCGAGAGCGCCACTGTCGACTTTTTCGGACTACCAGTCGCGTACTTTCCGTTCATGTCCGCCCCGGACCCGACAGTCAAACGCAAGAGCGGTTTTCTGTTTCCGGTCTTGTCCTACAGCACAATGGGCGGCGCTTCGATCGAGACCCCATACTACTTTGCGCTCGCCCCTGATTACGACGTAACGGTCTACCCCCGCTACATGACCAACCAAGGGTTCTTGATGGAAGGGGAATGGAATCAGCGGCTGGCAAACGGCTCATACTTCATTCGCGCCGCCGGAATATTCCAGCAGGATCCAGGCTATTTCGCCTCTGAATACGGCGCTAATACGCCGGAGACAAAAGACTTTCGCGGCACCATCCTGACCGCAGGGCAATTCAATCTTACCGACAGGTGGGTATGGGGTTGGACCGGCGTGTTGGTCACCGATCCGACCTTTATAACAGACTATGGCCTCGGCCGCTTTAACGGAACCAATCTTGATCCCTTCCGCACCGGTGCCAGCGAAACATCAGAAGGCATTTCACAGCTTTACCTCGCCGGCCGCGGAGTGAACAGCTATTTCGATATTCGTTCGATCTATTACACCGGCTACTCGGAGATTGATCAGCAGGCGCAGCTCCCGATCATCCACCCGGTCTTGGACTATTCGAACGTCCTGGCCCAACAGGTCATGGGCGGCGAATTAAGCTATAAGATCAATCTCACGAGCCTGAGCCGCCAAGAGGCGAGCTTCGATCCAATTAACGCGAACGCCGAGAATAGCATTTGCGCGAATGGTTCGGCGGAGACAGCCGATCCGGCATTGCTCAATAAAGCAAACTGCCTGCTGCGCGGCATCCCGGGAGATTATACGCGCGGCTCCGGCGAAATTGATTGGAAACGCACGGTGGTTACAGACTCCGGTATGGAGATCACCCCGTTCCTTCGGGTTAGCGGCGATGTCGCTTCACTCAATGTTTCCAATCAGCTCGGCGTTTCCAACTATATCGCAACCGGAGACTCCGATCTGGCGCGGGTCATGCCCGTTGCCGGCGTCGAATACCGCTATCCGTTCATTGATGTCGAGCCGTGGGGCACTCAGACCATCGAACCGATCGCGCAGCTTATTTTGCGTCCGAACGAGGCCGACATTGGCAAATTCCCCAACGAAGACGCACAGAGTCTTGTTTTCGACGACACGAATTTATTCCAGATCGACAAGTTCTCCGGGTGGGATCGCGTCGAAGGCGGCGGACGCGCAAACGCCGGCTTGACATATACCGCCCAATTCAATCAGGCGGGTACTGTCAAAGCGACCTTCGGCCAGTCTTACCAGTTGTTCGGCGAGAACTCGTTCTCGGTCGGCGATATTACCAATACCGGCCTCGATAGCGGGCTTGACAAAACCTATTCGGACTACGTCGCCGGCCTCTCCTACCAACCGAATTCGACCTATATGTTTTCTGCTCACGCGCGATTTGACGAGCAAACCTGGGCGATGGAGCGGCTTGAGCTTGAGACGCGCGCCAACTACGGCCGGCTCGGATTGAATTTTCTTTATGGCGACTACGCGGCTCAGCCTTTGCTTGGATTCCTCAGTCGGCGTCAAGGCTTCGTCGCCGGTGCTAGCTATAAGCTGACGAGCAACTGGGTAGTCATAGGCTCGGCGGGCTATGACCTTGAAGCGCACCAATTCAATATGTCGCGCGTCGGCCTGGGATACACAGATGATTGTTTCATGCTGGCGTTTAACTACATCACCAGCTATGCCTACAATGGAACATTGGCCCCGGTCCAGAACAGCAGTTACATGCTGCAACTCAGCCTGCGGACCTTGGGCCCGGATACGCTTGGACTGGCTGGCGCGTACTAAATTTCCTTATTCACAGCACTCTGCTAGCAGCCGCACAGTGATCGCAGATACTATCACGTTCATCTTTGTGGGTTAGGTGCGGCCGCGTAGTGCGCAGATCGTCGCGCCCTAGCTAGGCTTTGCGAAACCTATTGTATGAGCGATTTTCTTGCTCCTGGATTGTCTATCTACGCGGACTTTTATGAGCGCGCGCGCTGGTCGAAGCGGCGCTCGAAAACGTTTTCCGCAATACGATTCTTCAGCATCTCGATTGAGCCGCCTGCAATCATCCAGCCGCGCGTTCGGCGCATGCAATATTCCACCAGCGTCTCTTTGCTGTAGCCAAGCGCGCCCATGATTTGCATCGCCTCGCTTGCGACTTCAAAGCCGGCCAGATTGCAGGCCACCTTGGCGATCGCGGTTTCATAGGCTGCCGGCAATTCGCGGTCTGCATTTACCGCCGCCCGATAGAGCAGAAGCTGCGCGCTATCGAGCTTGATTGCCATATCAGCGAATTTCCACTGCAAACCCTGGAACTCGCACAACGGCCGGCCGAATTGCTCCCGGCTCGCTGCATAGTCGCGCGCGGCGTTGAAGGCGTAGCGGCCGCATGCCAATGCTCGCGCGGCATTACCGAGCCGCTCGACATTGAAGCCGGCCATCTGCTTTTTGAAGCCGCCGGGTCCTAGCAGCACATTTTCTGCCGGAATTTGGCATTCTTCAAAGTGCAGTTCGCACCACTTTTCTCCACTCATGAATTCCGAAGGTGCACCGATTGCAAATCCCGGTGCATCGCGCTCAACCAGTACGGAGCCAATGCCGCCGATCCCGGGACCGAAACGCACGTAAACCAGAAAGATCTCCGCGTCAGGGCTGAAGGTGGAAAAGACCTTGTTGCCGTTGATGACGTAATGTGTCCCGTCAGCCCGCGCGCTGGCCTTAAGGTCGGAGACGGCCGAACCAGCGTCCGGTTCGGTCATGCCAAGGCTCATGACCAGTCGACCGGACAACAACTCACCAAGCCAGCGCTTTTTCTGAGCTTCGGTACCATATTCGGCAAAAGTCCGGACCGGCCCAAAATTGCCGAACTGCACCACATCCGCACTGCGAGGGCATACCGCAGCCACCTGTTCAATGGCGATCACTGCATCCATGAGCGTGCCGCCCTGCCCGCCGTCGCTCGCCGGCAGCGCGATTCCCAATAATCCCTGCTTCGCCATCAATTGAGCTACGTCATGCGGGAAGCCGGGATTGTGGGCGCGCTTGAGTGCGCCGCTGGCTAGATGCTCACGCGCAAAGCGTCTGACGGATTCTGCAAACAGCCTTTGCTCGTCGGTGTAATCGAACTCCATTCCAGAACGCTCCAGGAGTTTTTCGTCGACGGTCGGCGGCAATCATAAAGAGTTTTAATTTCTATAGCCTTGTCACGCCGGCTTGGTCGATGATCTGCTTGAACATCTCGACTTCCTTCATCACACGGGCCCACGCCACTTCCGCGCCTTTGATCCTGACGGCAAAGCCAGCCATCACTAGCCTTTCATTGGTATTCGGCATAGCCAGAACCTTCAATGTTTCAACCTCCAGCCATTTGACATTTTCTGGCGGTGTCTTGGCCGGCGCCAGCAGTACGCAGTCAACTGCAAAGACAAAATCCTTGTAGCCCACCTCCTCCATGGTGGGGACGTCAGGAAGCTCCGGCCAGCGGGTGTCGCCGGTAACCGCCAGGCAGCGCAGCGAACCGGACTTGAGGTGAGGCAGCGCCGGCGGAAGCGAGCCGGAGCACATTTGCGCCGTTCCACCGAGCAGCGCTGCGATGGCATCGCCACCGCCCTTGAATACGATGTCCTCCAGCTTCGGCAGCCTTTCGCGAATCTTCAGAAGCTCCAATTGCAATTGGGAGGTGGTGCCGATCGGAGGCGTCGCGCAATTGAATTTATCGGGGTTGGCGCGAGCGAGCGAAATGAAATCCTTCATCGTCTTTGCGGGCAACTCAGACCGCACCACGAATGTATTCGGTGAAGTGGCCAATTCGCTGACACCGACAAAATCCTTAAATGGATTGTAAGGAAGCTGATTGTAGAGGCCGTAATTCACGGAATAAGAGTTGGTCGCCAGCAGTATTGTGTAGCCATCCGGATCGGAACGGGCGACATATTCCATTCCGATATTGCCGCCGGCGCCGCCACGGTTCTCGACGATGAAGGTCCTGCCGGTCGATTGCTGAAGCGCTGCGGTAACGATCCGAGCGACGATATCGGACGGGCCGCCTGGCGTATTGGCAACAACGAACTTGACCGGACGGTCCGGGTACGCCGCAAAAGCCGAACGCACGCGCAAAATCGACGGCGAAGTTATTCCGGCAGCAAGCATTCCTGCGGTTTTCACGAAGCAGCGTCGTGTTATTACCGACGACCGAATGATTTTAGCCATCGTCTCCCCTCCAGAACCCGCAGCTTGTTCTCGGCGTTGTTATTGAATCGCAATATTATCGTGCGCGTGATTTGGGCGCACTATGGGGGCGAAGGCGAGTGCTTCAGCCATATCATCATACACATCTGGTGCCGATCGGCGATTTTGCCGGGCCGTATCCGTTTTTGATGGCAGCGAGCAGCCATTCTAACGCTATTTCACGCCGGCCGCCGCCTCGTGCACGAGGCTTGGGTCGATCACGTCCTTGAACGCAAGCTCGCCCGAGTAGTTGAGGTGGCCGTTTTCGCGGTGGACGGTCTCCTGATCACGCAAGCTTTTTTCGAACTTTTCGATATCGAGATTGGGATCGATCGCGTAAGGCGTGCTTTTTTCGACCGCCTCGACACCGAGGCCTGTCTGCTGCGCGATTGACGCCGCAATCTTGGGATCCTGCAGATATGGCCCCTGCGCGTCGCGCGCACCGCGGACGAGCGCGCGGAGAAACGCCAGCGCAACGTCGCGCCGTTCTTTCATGAATTTCGTGCCGAAATATACGAAAGTCGTAATCGTGCCCGAACCATCGCTGACGTCTGCCTTGTCGAGCACGACCGTACCCGCCTGTTGAGCGGTGCTTGATAACGGTTCGGGAAGCGCACCGGCATCAATGGCGCCGTTCTTGAACGCCGCGAGCTGTTCACTAAAACCAAGTGGCACGATATTCATGTCCTTGATCGACATGCCGTACTTTCTCGCCGTCAGCGTGAAAAAATATTCGGTGATGTCGCCGGGCGCATTGATCGCCACTTTGCGGCCACGAAAATCCTTGCCACTGCGAATGCTGCCGTCGTCCCACAGCGCCTTTCGGATGAGCGGCTGTGTCGACATGATCGGTCCCTGATAACCCAGTGCCGCGACGATGCGCATATCGAAGTTGCGAGAAGCCGCGTTGAAAAATCCCGAAGTGGCCGCGCCGATACCAACGTCGAGCTGTCCCATGGCGAGCGGCGCGATCGTATCCAGCGCGCTGCGGACATTGGAGGACTCGATGGCGAGACCTTCCTTTTCAAAATAGCCGTTCGTGACCGCGATGTAGTACGGGGCTTGCGCCAATGTCCTGACCATTTGCACATGGACAGTTTGCGGCTCGGCCCGCGCTGCAGGAACCATCAAGCTCAGCAACAGCATTGCTGATGCGCAACGCCCCGACATGCTTCATTCTCCGTTTTACAGCTATTCGAGCTTTACGCCGGCTTCGCGGATGGCAGCCGACCATTTGGTTTCTTCGCGGTCGATGATGGCCGCATGTTCCTCAGGTGTGGTCGGCTCCGGCTCGCCGCCTTCGAGAATAATGCGTTGGCGAACATCGTCCGATGCGAGTGCGGCCCGCAGCTCCTTGTTCAATCGATCGACGATCGACCGTGGCGTACCTGCCGGCGCCAGCAACCCGTAGGTCAGGGTCGCGTCAAAACCAGGGAGCCCGGATTCCGCCAGTGTCGGGAGCTGGGGCATCAGTGTCGAGTGCTTCTGCGATGTCACTGCAATCGCCCGAATAAGGCCGCTGTCGAGCGCCGCGCGCGAAACCGGAATCGGATTGAACCCGACTTTGACGAACCCCCCCATCATGTCGGTAATCAGCGGATTCGATCCTTTCTCGGGAATTTGCTGGACCTTAACACCGGCCTGCTGCGCGAACAGTATAGATGCCAGGTAGTTCACCGTACCAAGACCGGGCGTTCCGACCTGATAGGGTTCCTTTGAATCTTTCATCAGCGCGATCAGTTCAGCAACGCTGTTGACCGGCACGTCCTTGTGCACCAGCAGCAGCGCGGGTGCCGATGCGATCAAGCCGAGCGGAGCAAAATCCTTGCGGGGATCGTAGCCGACGTTCCTGTAGAGATTCGGCCCGGTCGCTAGCGTCGAGGTATAGCCCAGGATGATCGTGTATCCGTCAGGCGTGGCACGAGCGACTTCTCGTGTGCCGACGGTGCCGCTGCCGCCGGCGTTGCGACTTTCGATTACGATGCGCTGGCCCAGTGCAGCGCTCATCTTGTCGGCGACGGCACGCGCCATGATCTCGTTCGTACCGCCAGGCGGTAGCGGAATCACAAGGACAATGGGCCGGTTTGGGTAATCGTCCGCTGCCAGCGGCAAGGACGACGCAACCGCGGCGCACACTGCCAAAGCCGCAAGGAGCGTCGTCCACTTCGCCAAGGCGTTTTCTCCCTTAATCGGCCTGCACTTTTTGCTGCAGCACCTCGGCTACGGGCCGATATATTTAGCCTACCTTTTCGCCCGACACGTTGCGACACTCCGTGTCACGCTGCCGCATCAAAACGGCCCGATTGCAATAGCCTGATCCGGCGGGCACAGGGCGCGGCGGCGCGCTTGACATCTAAACCAAGCTGTCCACTTCGATAAACTTTTATCGAAATTCCTCAACGATTGGCGATTCCCAATCGGTAAACAGGTTATCGGGCCGCGGGTGGGATTGGGGACGGCTCGCGTTCGCTGTCTGACACAGAACCAGAGCACATCGTCGCTCGATTCGGCCGCCCTCCCGCACGAGTGAGGAGAATACGTGGAACGGGTCGTCGGAATTTCGGAACCTAACTCCGAGGTTTTGCCGCGAGCCATCGCGGAAGTGGCCCCGCCGCCGCCCGGCGACGGCTGTCAGCGCCCGGATAAGTCTGACTTGGTTAACCAAATATTCGTCGAGATCGTGCGCGGCAGGCCCTCGCCCGAGCTGGACACTGCCTGGGACGATCTCCTCATTCGCGCCGATACGCCGAACGTATTCATGCAACCTCGCATAATTCGGGCAGCCACACCGGATCGTCAGGTCGTAACGTTGCTTGCATGGCGGCAGGACGGAAGGCATCGTCAGCTCGCCGGCTTTTGGGCGTTTTCGATCGCCAAACCGCACCTTTCGATTCTTCCCATCGTGGCGTTGTGCGCACTGGCAGCGACCGAGCATGCTTATCTGTCGGCACCCGTCATCGACCGCGACTGCCTCGACGCCACGCTGCGCGCGATGCTGGAAGCCATTGCAGAGGCCTCAGACCTACCGAGAATCGTAGCACTCGAAAGCATGAGCGGCTCGGGCACGACCTATGAGGCGTTGCTGCGCGTGCTCGGCGAGCGCCGTAGTCAATCTTGCCGTTTGGAAGCGAAAAACCGGCCCCTTCTTGTGCCAGGCGATGGCGCATCGGATTACATGGAAAGCGCGCTTTCCAGCTCGAGCCGTAAAAAGCTGCGTCAGCATCGGCGGCGGCTGAGGGAAATGGGCCCGCTCGAAACGGTTGTAGCGCGCTCCGTTCCGGACGTGCAGCGCGGCTTCGAAGCCTTTCTGACGCTGGAGCAAAATGGCTGGAAGGGCCAAAACGGCACTGCGCTACTGAGCGAGCCTGACCAGGCGAATTTTGGCCGCACCATGGTTACCGCACTCGCCCAGGCAGGCGGCGCATCGATCTATGCGCTCGAACTCGACGGACGTCCGATTAGCGTCCAAGTGGTGCTACGAGCAGGCCATGCCGCCTACACCTGGAAGACCGCTTATGACGAGCGCCTTGGCGATTACTCGCCGGGAATGCTGCTGTTCGAAGATTACAGCAGGGCGTTGCTTGCGGATCCAACCATTGCGTTCGCCGATTCCTGCGCCTTCGATGACACCGGCTATATGGCAGCCTGGAAAGAACGCAAGCTCGTGATCGATCTTTGGTTCGACACGCGACGCGGCCAATCGATCTCATTCACCGCTATCACGCGCGCGCAGAAAACTTATCTGCCGCTCCGTGAGATGGCGAAGAAGGTCTATCAGCGCTTGCCGATATTGCAGGCCGCGCGCAATGCCGCAAAAGCGGCATCGAGCAGTCCTGTGAGAAACGGCAAACAAGCTTCTTCAAAAGCGGCGCAAGCAGCACGGGCGATTTGAGGGCGGCCATGCACAAGACGGATGTCGCAATTCTCGGTGGCGGCTTTGCCGGTTCTCTAGCGGCGGCGATGCTCGGCCGCGCCGGTATCGACTGCACGCTGGTCGATCCAAACGAGATTTATCCCGACGATTTCCGCTGCGAGAAGCTGGACGGACCGCAAACCGAAATTTTGCGCAAGACCGGTCTTGATGGGCCAGTGCTAAAGGCATCGACCTTCGACGGCGCGTGCTGGATGGCGCGCTTCGGCCGCGTGATCGAGAAGCGGCCGGGAGATCAGCAGGGGTTTCATTATTCGACGCTGGTAAACACGATCCGCGGCGAAATTCCTTGCCGCGTACCGTTTTTGCGCACGAAAGCACAGGCCATTACCGCCGGTTCGGAACGCCAAACCGTTACGCTCGCCAGCGGCGAGAATCTGGATGCGCGTCTCGTCGTTCTGGCCAACGGACTTAGCGTTTCAGTTCGAGATTCGCTCGGCCTTAAACGCGAGATCATAAGCCGTTGCCACTCGATCGCGATTGGTTTCACGATCAAACCCAGGGAACAGCGGCAGTTCGCTTTTCCCGCCCTGACTTATTATGCGGAACGGCCCTCCGATAAAACCGCGCTGGTCACATTCTTTCCGATTGGCGACGCAATGCGGGCCAATCTTTTCGTCTATCGCGAATTCGACGATCCATGGCTCCGGTCGATGCGATCCGAGCCGCAGGCGACGTTATTCGCTTTAATGCCGAAGCTGCGTCCGATACTCGGTGACTTCCTCGTCGAGGGCCGGGTCGAAATTCGTCCGATCGATCTCTACGTCACCCAGAGGCATCGTCAGGCTGGCGTGGTGCTCGTTGGCGATGCATTTGCGACGTCGTGCCCGGCGGCCGGCACTGGCGCCCGCAAGGTGCTCAACGACGTCGAGCGGCTGTGCAATCACCACATCCCGCAATGGCTGAATTCACCCGGCATGGGCGAAGCCAAGATTGCGGCGTTCTATGACGATCCGATCAAGCGCGCCTGTGACGATTTCGCCACGGAGAAAGCGTTCTCCCTGAAGGAATTCAGCATCAACACGAACGCCGCGGCCGCCGCGCACCGCTGGTTCAAATTCGGCGTTCAGGCGACATGCGGCATCGCCCGCGCTCTTCTCGACGGAACGGTTCCCCGCGACCCCTCCGCTCAAGCGATCAAACCGGCAGCAACGGCTAAACCGCTTCAGGAAGCGACTTCGGCAGGCCGCTAATCAATCTTCGCAATACCGGCTTTGGTGATGATATCGCGATACTTCACGATCTCATCGGCGATAAACTTCTTTGCCTGGTCCGGTGGAAGATAGAGAGTCTCGGCGCCCTGCTGCTGAAAACGCGCGCGCACGTCTGGGTCTGCCAGCGATTCTTTCATTGCATTATTGAGCTTGGCAACAATCGGCGCCGGCGTGCCTTTGGGAGCAAGCAACGCAAACCATCCTGACACAACGTAATCCGGCAAGCCTGATTCCTTGCTCGTGGGCGTATCAGGCAGGATGTCAAGCCGATTGGGCCCCGCGACAGCCAAGGCCTTCGCCCCTTTAGCCTGAAGCGCGGAAGACACGTTCGGGTACCACTGGAATCCAAGCTGCACCACGCCGGACATCAGGTCTGGCTGATATTGGCCGATGTTCTTGTAAGGAATGTGCGTCAGCTTTGTGCCGGTTACCTGTGCGAAATATTCACCGGCAAGATGCTGCGAACTGCCGATGCCGACCGAGCCGTAGTTAAGCTCTCCGGGATGCGCCTTCGCATAGGAAATGAGGTCCTGCAATGTATTGATCGGCAACTTGCCGGTTACCGCGACAACGATCGTGAAGGCGGCGAAGGGAGAAATCGTTTCAAAATCCTGGAGCGGGTCGTAGTCGAGATGATTGTAGAGGGTGACGTTGGCCGCGACCGGACCAGAACCGCCACCAAGCAGCGTATAGCCGTCAGGCTTGTCCTTGGCGACCAATGCCGAGCCATTGTTGCCGCCAGCGCCAGGCCGATTCTCGATAATAATCGGTTGGCCTAGCGACTTTGACATGCGATCGAACAGAATACGGCTGACGACGTCGCTGGCACTCCCCGCAGCGAATGGAATGATCGCGGTAATTGGCCGCGTCGGGTAATCCTCGGCGCGAGCTGCTTCTTTGGGAGCGAACGCAAGCGCAACAGATCCACCCAGCAGGAAACGCCTGCTCCATAACTTCATTGCTGTATGTCCCTTGTAAACGAGTTGGCTGGCGAGATGACGCTAGCTTCTGAAGTGCTTATCCAGCCCTTGCCAGCCTTCAAAATAGTCGTGCTGCAGTTCCGATGACTCGATGGCGTAGCGCGTCAGCCGCATCGCGTAGCGGCTCTCGAACATGAACGCCATGGTGTTCTCGATCTTGTGCGGCTTGAGCTCGGCATGCGACGCCCGTTCCCAGGTCTCGGCGTCGGGACCGTGCGCCGTCATGCAGTTGTGCAGGCTGGCGCCGCCCGGCAGGAAGCCCTCGGCTTTCGCGTCATAGGCGCCGTATAGTAGGCCCATGAACTCAGTCATGACGTTGCGGTGGAACCACGGCGGCCTGAACGTGTCCTCTCCAACCAGCCAGCGCGGCGGGAAAATCACGAAATCGATATTCGCAGCGCCCGGAACATCGGATGGTGCGGTCAGCACGCTGTAAATCGACGGATCGGGATGATCGAAGCTCACCGACCCGATCACCATGAAGCGGGCGAGATCGTATTTGTACGGCGCGAAATTGCCATGCCAGGCGACGACGTTAAGCGGTGAGTGATCCATCTCCGCCGCCCACAGGTTGCCCTGGAACTTGGCAACCATAGTGCACGGCGATTTGGTGTCTTCGTAGGCCGCAACAGGAGCCGTGAAGTCGCGCACATTGGCGAGACCGTTGGAGCCGAGCGGGCCAAGTTCCGGGAGCCGCAATGCCGCGCCATAGTTCTCGCAAATATAGCCGCTTGATGCGCCATCCGGCAGCTCGACACGGAACCGAAGCCCGCGCGGCATCACTACGATCTCGCCGGGCGGCACTTCGATAATGCCGAGTTCAGTGACGAAGCGGGCGCGGCCCTGCTGCGGCACGATCAGCATTTCACCGTCGGCGTTGTAGAAGTAGCGGTCGGTCATCGACCGGTTGGCGGCGTAGAGATGCACGCACATGCCGACTTGCGTGGCAACATCGCCATTGCCGCCGAACGTCACAATGCCCTCGATGAAGTCAGTCGGTCCCTTCGGGATCGGAAGCGGGCTCCAGCGCAGCTGCGTCGGCGTGGCATCGACGTCATTGAACGGCGCGCTACGGATCAGCCCATTCTCGATCCGGGCATAGGGCCGGTGCACGACCGAAGGCTGGATGCGATAGGTCCAGGTGCGCCGGTTTTCGCTGCGCGCGGTGGTGAACGATGTGCCCGAGATCAGCTCGGCATAAAGCCCGTGCGGCGGCCGCTGCGGCGAGTTGCGGCCGATTGGCAGCGCGCCCGGCACCGCCTCAGAGCTAAAATGGTTACCGAAGCCGGATTGGTATTGCAGCGTGGCTACGATATTGGCGGGTTTGCTTGCCGCTTGGCGCGTCTTGGTGTCTTGCGTCATGAGACTTCTCCCGGGGACTTCTCAAACGGCCTTCTGCGGGGCCTACCGCATCAATAATTGGTCGCGGTTGCAACTAATATCCGCCTTATTGCCTTTGAGCGCAAGTACTTGGAATTGTTCCAAGTTCCTCAATCACGATTGGCGCCCCAAATTGCCTTGGGGGACGCACATTCTCCTCAAACAGCCGCCCCGTTAGCTGGGCATGAGCGCATCTGGTCGAGGGACATCTTTCAATCGGAACTGCAGCGCGGCGGAGCCAACCGCCGTGACGACACTCAATGCACGGGGGCGGTTATGCGTGCTCTTTTCGCCGCGATATTCCTATTGATCGGTCTGGACGTTCCTGCGCCGGAGCCCGAATTCGTGTCGCTCGTCGGCGAATATCTTCAAGCTGACGCTGGCGACGGACCGCCGGCACTCATTGAGATCGAATCGAGCAGCCATTCTGCAGGCCGGCCTGATGTCACAGTACTGTCTGTTGCGGTCTCAACGGATGAAATGCCTCACTTGGAAGCCATCGAGTTGCCTATCGCGTCGGATGCGGCCACGGACCAGTCTCTTTCGGTCGACGATCTGTGCAACGCCCTGTTCACATCGGCGCAGGACAACGGGCTGCCTGTGCAATTCTTGGCCAACCTAATCTGGCAGGAAAGCCGACTGCACAACGACACCGTAAGCTCGGCTGGCGCGCTCGGCATCGCGCAATTCATGCCCGAGGTCGCCGTTGAAAACGGATTGGAAAACCCTTTCGACCCGCTCCAGGCTATCCCTGCGTCAGCACGTTTGCTGCGGGCACTGCGTGAGCAGTTGGGCAATCTCGGCTTTGCTGCCGCGGCGTACAATGCCGGTCCGCACCGGGTCAGCGACTGGCTTGCCCGCGGCAAGGCTCTGCCGCTCGAGACGCTGAACTATGTGCTTCGCGTGACCGGCCGATCCGCAGTGCAGTGGCGCACGACCCCGCCGGCAGACACCGCGTTGACATTCGCACAGCATTTGCCGTGCCGCGGCATGCAGGCTTTTGCCGATCTCGAACAGGCGCAGTTGCAACAAGCGCAAGCCGAACAGCCGGCGCAAGACCCTCCAAAGCCCATTGAGGATGAGAAGCCGATCATCACCACACCTGGCCCCGCCGCAAAGGCCGACAGCGAAAGCGAGCACCATGGCGGAGCCAACAAAGTTTCGCTGGCAAAGGCATGGGCTAAAGCGCTTCACATCGCGGGCAGCGATGAGACCGACAGCAAGCGTCATGCGAAGCGCGATGGACAGGCTCTGCGCGAGAAGCCCAAGAGCGAGCGTAACAAGAAGGTTTTGGAAGCTCGCGTGGGCTGAACTTCTCAGCCAGCCGCTATCGGGCCGGGCCCGCGCCGCTTTATTCCTAAAGCGAGAATGCGGTGAAGCAGGTCGGGATATTTAATGCCGTCGTGCTTCGCCGATAATGCGAATTCCTCACCCTGGGAGATCTCGGGATTGGGATTGGCCTCAAGGAAATAAGGCGTACCATCGTTCGCAAGCCTGAAATCGATACGGGCATAGCCATCGAGCTCCAGCGTACGGTAGATTCGCTTCGCCATGTTCTGGATACGGGTCGCGAGCTCAGGAGCAAGATTTTTCGCCGGCCCGTGTAAAATCTTCCGGCGCTCTTGATAGTCCGTATCGTGCTTGACCTTCTCGGTGGCGATCGGCCAGTCGCCGTCGGCCAAGTTGCCGAATGTTAGCTCCCAAATCGGCAGTACGCGCAGCCTGTCGTTGCCGAGAACACCGACATAAATCTCACGGCCTTCGATATATTGCTCAACGATCGCCGGCGTCCCGATGCGCTCGTGAATAAAGCTGACGCGCTCGACAAGCTTCTCGTCGGTGTCAACGACGGAGGCCTGCGAAATGCCGTAGGAGCCATCCTCGTTCAGGCTTTTAACGATCAAAGGCAGGGAGAGCCGCGCCGGACGCTTGGCCTTTCGGCCGATCGGAAACACTGCAAAGGCGGGCACGGGAATGCGATGGTAGTGGACCAGCGTTTTGGCCAAGTCTTTGCCGCGCGAAAGCATCAAGCCGCGCGGATTGCAGCCGGTGTACGGAATACGCATCAATTCGAGGAAGCTCGCGACGTTCTGGTCGTAGATAGCTTCGCCGTGAAATTCCTCGAGCAAAGTCAAAACAACATCCGGCTTCCAGGTCTCGATCTCGGTGCGGATTGGCTTTAGCTCATCGCTCACCCCGAGCGGCTTCACCTCATGTCCAGCGCCGCGCAATGTTGTGACGACGTCGTACTCGGTCTTCCATTCGTTGATCTGCGCCTCGGTATAACCTTGGGAAGACTCCGGAGGCACGAGGTCCGGATGAACGAGCACCAGAATGCGAAGCCGCTTCATAGCGCGATCCACCTTCGTCGCGACGGACCAAACAGCACCTGCATGGTTTTGGCAGTGAGCAAGACTGCGAACTCCATTACAAGCTCTCGCTCCCGGCCGACCGCGCGAAGTTTAAGCTTGCGGCAGCGCGCAATCATATCTTCAAGCACGGCGTCGAAGGTGAGCTGATATTCACCGGTCCATTTCGCCACGAGCTCGCGCACGCGCGTGCGATTACGCCTGATGAACGAAGCCGCCGTCTCGGAGTGACGATGTTTCGAATCGCGGGAAAACAGGCGAAGTAGATCGCGATCATAAGTCCTCGGCGGATCGACCTGATAGAATTCCCGTTTCTTTTTATAGTAGTCGCCGAGCGTTTCCCTAAACTTGCTTAGCGGATCAACTTTCTGCCGATTGGTCACGAGTGCCCGTTTGCCGGCGAGTTCCCCCATCAATTCGTCGACGTAGCGTAATTTTTTCAGCGCCGGCCAACCGATATAGCGTGTGCGCCAGTTCGAGCGCGGCCGCAGCCACACGGCAAAGGTCTCGGCGAAATCCTCGTCAGGGTGGCTTTGCGCATACCAAAGGCGCAAATGCTGCACGTAATTCCGGCTGGCGGGATTGGGCTGATAATATCTGGGATAGCGCCGCGACGATGGACCGAATACCTGTTGCCAGCGGCGGCGGCGCTGGAGCTGAAAGGCGTGTTGCATGACATGACCGGCCTCGTGCCGGAGGATGCTCATGCACGAATTCCAGGTGCCGCCCTCGACTTCGAGGATCATTTTCTTTTCCAACCGCATCAAACGGGGGTGGGTCAGAAAGAATGGGATACCGACACCCGGTACATTCTCCGGACTGAACCACTCGCTGGAAATCCACGCATGGGGCCGCACGGTGATGCCACGCTCCGCAAGCTCGTCATGAAGCGTCAGCAGGCAATCCTCAAGCCACGTGTCTTCGACCTTCACATGAAGGTCTTTCAGACGAACTTTCAGCAGCTGCTCATCGGGCAATGACGCCCAGGAAAATTTTGCGCTCATGCTGCTCGAATCTGGCGAGACCGTAGGGCAATGGTGTCATGTCGCACTTCGTCCGACAACTCACGCCACGGCAGGCGGTGGTAATCATTGACGTTTTAAGCCAAAAATGCCCGTACCTATGGGCTCTCTACATCCTGCCGTGTAGGTAAAAGTTCAAAACGGTGCCGTGAAAGTGCAAGATAAGGTCATACCGGTTTTGGTCGTTGGTGCCGGCCCTGTCGGCCTTGCGCTCGCAGGGGATTTGGGTTGGCGTGGAATCTCCTGCGTCCTGATCGAGCAGAGCGACGGCTCGATCTATCAGCCGCGCATGGATCTCGTCGGTGTCCGAACTATGGAGTTTTGCCGGCGCTGGGGGCTGGTTCCGGCCGTCGAAAGTTCGCCCTATCCGCGCGACTACGCGCAGGACAACATTTATCTGACCAACCTAACAGGCCATGAGCTTGGGCGCGAACGCTTTCCGGGAATCGGTCAGGCGCCACCACCGAAGGAAAGCCCGCAACGGCGGGAACGCTGTCCGCAAAATATGTTCGACCCGATTCTGCGCTCGTTCGCCGCTTCGCAGAAAACGGTGGAGATGCGCTACCGAACGCGGCTTATCTCGTTCACGCAGGATGCCGAACGGGTAACGGCGGTGATCGAGAATGCCGATACCGGCACCCGCGAGGAGATTTTCGCGCGCTATATCGTTGGCTGCGATGGTGCGCGCAGCCTGGTGCGCGAGACGCTCGGCATCGCCATGCACGGCAATCCGGTGCTGACCTATACCACGAACGTCATCTTTCGCTGCCCTAACCTGCTGTCGCTCCACGACAAGGGCAAAGCCTATCGGCATATCTTAATCGGCCCGGAGGGGACCTGGTCCACGATCGTTGCGATCAACGGCCGTGACGAATGGCGCTTCTCGATCATCGGCGGGGCCGAACAGCGCGAATATTCCCATGACGAAATCGGCGCACTGATCCGCCGCGCCGTCGGCCGCGACTTTGAATTTGAAATCTTGAGCGTTCTGCCGTGGACGCGGCGGGAGCTCGTCGCCGACAGCTATCGTAACGGCCGCGGTCTTATTGCCGGCGACGCGGTGCATGTCATGTCGCCGACGGGTGGTTTCGGCATGAATACAGGCATCCAGGATGCAGTCGACCTGTCCTGGAAACTTGCGGCAATGCTCGAAGGCTGGGGCGACGACGGGTTACTCGATTCTTACGGTATCGAGCGCCGGCCGATCGGCACCCGCAATGTCGCGGAAGCAAGCAGCAACCTGCGCAGGATGCTTTCGGTTGCACCGCATCCGGAATTACTCGACGACACGCCGGAGGGAGCCGCCGCGCGCAAGAAAGTCGGGCAAGAGTTCTCTGAAGCCATGCGCCACGAATGGTTCACCCTCGGCGCACATCTCGGCTATCGCTACGAAGATTCGCCGATCTGCTGGCCGGATGACTCCGAAGCCCCGCCGGACAACCCACGCAACTATGTGCCGACGGCCCGGCCGGGGCACCGAGCCCCGCACGCGTATCTTCCGGATGGGCGTTCGACCCTCGATCTGTTCGGTCGCGGCTTTACCTTGCTCGGCTTTAACAAAAGCGCTGAGGAGGCCGAGCCTCTCCTCGCCGCCGCACGCGAACGCGAGGTACCGATCAGTTTTGTAACAATAACCGATCCGCAAATCGCGGCGCTTTATCAATGCAACTACGTCCTCGTTCGGCCCGACGGCCACGTCGCCTGGCGCGACGACCGCATGCCGGAAGATGCGCTATGCATTATCGATGTCGTGCGCGGTGCACAGGATCGTTGTAGTCTGAGCCAAACCCGCAGGGCGGGATAAGCAATGAGGCATCCGATGCAGGCCCCTTCCCGAGACGATCTCGCAAAATCTGGCACGCTCGAAGAGCTCTACGGCAAGCTCGACCAGATCGGCATCGCGCCCGGCTGGGCAAAGCGGACGCCGTCGCTATGGCCCTCTCCACGAAAGAATTTCGTGCCGGCGCACTGGCGCTACGAACAGGCGCGCGGCGCACTCGATGCCGCCGGTCGCCTCATCAACACCGAACTCGCCGAGCGGCGCAACCTCACCCTGACTAACCCGGCCGCGACCAGTAGCGGCTACGGCACCCTTCGTACCATGGTTGCCGCCTACCAGATGATCATGCCCGGTGAATGGGCGCGCGCGCATCGTCACACGCCAAATGCCCTGCGGCTTATCCTCGACTCCGACGCAGGCACTTACACCGAGGTCGACGGCGTCAAAATCTCCATGGAGCCGGGCGACGTGCTGCTGACACCGAACTGGTCAAGCCATGGCCACGGCAACAACAGCCGGTCCTGCGCTTACTGGCTCGACTTCCTCGACGTGCCGCTGGTGCAACTGCTCGAGCCAATGTTCTTTGAGCCGGCGGAAGAAGACAAAGCCCACGAGGCGTTCGAAAAGGCTCCGCCGACAAAGGATTCGCCTTTCGTCTTTCCGATCAATAAGACGGTGAAGAGCCTCGATGCCGCAGAACAGACACCATCCGGCTGGTTCGCAACGAGTGTCGAGCTCGGCAATCCGGCGATGGATACGATTGGGCTGCACATGATGCGGCTGGCGCCGAAAATAAAAACTGCACCATACCGGACCACTGCGAACAACATCTACGCCGCAGTCAAAGGCACAGGCGCGACGACCGTCGACGGCGAACGCTTCGAATGGCGCCGTGGCGACGTCGTTGCTGCTCCGGCGTGGCTGCCGCATTTCCATGAGGCTGCCGAGGACGCACTGTTGCTGCGGGTCACCGATGAGCCGGTGATGCAGCGGCTCGGATTTCATCGAGTCGAGGAACAGGCTTCGGCCACACACTAATCGTGGATCGATCAGCACGGATTGCAGTTATTGGCGCCGGCCTCGGCGGCTTGACCGCCGCGGGTTTCCTGCAGCGTGCCGGTTTTTCGGTGCGCGTTTACGAGCAGGCGCCGGCGTTCTCGCGTATTGGCGCAGGTATTATCCTCAGCTCCAACGTAACGAAAGTGCTGCGCCGTCTTGGCATTGAAGACGCGTTGTGCGCCGCCGGCATCAAATCGCAGAGCTACATCAGCCGCGCCTGGGATACCGGCGAAACACTGTACGAAATCAAATTCGATGCCGCGAAAGAGCAGCACTTCGGCGGTTCCTACGTGCACATCCACCGCGGCGATCTTCATGCGGTTCTGGAACAGGGCGTCTCTCCCGGTACCATTGCCTTCGATCACCAACTCGTCGGCATCGAGGAAAACGGCGAGGCGGCTCGATTGACGTTCGGTAATGGCGCGACCGTGGAAGCCGATATTGTCATCGGCGGCGACGGCATCCGTTCCAAGGTCCGCGAATTCGTCGTCGACCGCTCGGCGCCCAATTACGTCGGCGCGGCGGCCTTCCGCGCCATCTTCCCGGCCGAGCGATTGAATGGCTTTTGGATTCCGGACTGCACCAAATGGTGGGGCCGGGACCGGCATTGCCTGCCCTACTATCTCACTGGCCGGCGGGACGAGGTCTACGCCATCGGCGTCGTCCCGATCTCTCGCTGGGAAGGCGACAATGAAGCCTCGATCCCGGCAACACGCGATCAATATCTGGAAGCGTTCTCGGGCTTCCACCCCGATTTGCAACGGGTGCTGGAAGCCGTGGATACGGTTACGCTCTGGCCAGTCTACGATCGCGAACGCAACGACTGCTGGGGCCGCGACAACCTGGTGCTGCTGGGCGACGCCTGCCATCCAATGCGCCCATTCATGGCCGCGGGCGGCGCGATGGCGGTCGAAGACGCCGCGATCCTGAGCCGCTGCCTGGCGACCTTCGACGTGCCAGCCGCCGCGTTTCGCAGCTATACCGCGACCCGCATTTCCAGGGTCGGCGAAGTGCAGAAAATTTCTCTCGCCAACACCTGGATGGGCGGCCCGACCGACACCGATTGGTTTTATTGCTACGATGCATGCACGGCGCCTCTTGCAGCCCCCCATTGAGCCGACGATGTTTGAAGCCAAACCCGACCCAATGATTGCGCGCGACCTGATTGGTTATGGCGCGCGGCCGCCTGATCCGTGCTGGCCCGGCGAGGCATTGATCGCGGTCAATTTCAACCTGAACGTCGAAGGCGGCGGGGAATCGACCCTGATCAATGGAGACGATGAATCCGAGGGCATGCTCAACGACATCGGCGTCCCTACCCATCGCGGCCGCCGTGTGCCGCTTGTCGAGTCGGTTTTTGAATTCGGCAGCCGCCGCGGTTCATGGCGCGTGCTCGATGTGCTGCGCGAATTCAGCGTGAAGGCAAGTATCCTCGGTGTTGCCCGCGGGCTTGAGCAAAACCCCGACCTTGCAAAAGCGTTTGTCGCGCAAGGTCACGAAATCGTCAGTCACGGTTATCGCTGGGTCGACTACGGCACAGTTGCCGAGGAAACCGAACGCGAGCACATCGCACTGGCCGTCGACATCCTTACGAAACTGACCGGAACCCGGCCAATCGGATGGATGACTGGGCGGCCCGGACCAAACACGCGGCGGCTTTTGGCCGAAGCCGGCGGCTTCCTCTATGACCGTGATTCACTCGCCGACGAATTGCCGTATTGGCTGAAGCTGGGCAACAAACCGCACCTCGTTATTCCCTATTCGTACGAAGCGAACGACAATCGCTTCAACGAGAACAGCGGCTTTTCCACCGGCGACCACTTCTTCCACTACATGCGCGATGCCTTCGACCTGCTCTATCGTGAAGGCCAGCGTGGCTCACCAAAACTGTTGTCGATCGGCCTGCACGACCGCCTGATCGGCCGGCCCGGCCGCTGCATGGGTTTGATCAGGCTGCTCGAATATATGCGCAGCCGTGACCGTGTCTGGTTCTGCAGCGGAGCGGATATTGCGCATCACTGGCACAAGGAATTTCCGGCCGGCGGTCACTAGCCAAGGCCGCAGTTATCGCTGACTTAGCTGCTTAATAATCTTTCAGCATGTGCAAATATTGGGCGTATATTGGTCGACAATGCTTTTCCTACGCCAGAAATTGGGCAACTGAGGCCGGACAGGTTTAGGGAAAAACCACAGCACGGCTTTTGCATCTAGCTGCCTGGAACTCCCCGAGAGTAAGCCAGACCATGCGTGCGCCGGACGTCAATCCTTCCTTTCCGCCGACTGCGCCGGTCGGAAAGCTTGCGGTCCATGCGAAAAACATTTCGCTGACGTTTGAAACGTCGGACGGCGAAGTTCAGGCATTGTCTGGGGTCAATCTCGACGTCGCCGAGGGCGATTTTGTCTCGTTCATCGGACCGTCCGGCTGCGGCAAGACGACTTTGTTACGCGTCATCGCCGATCTCGAGCAGCCGACTTCGGGAACTATCTTGATCAATGGCGTGTCGCCCGAGACCGCCCGCCTACAGCGTCACTACGGCTACGTCTTTCAGGCTCCTGCTCTCTATCCGTGGCGCACGATCGAACGCAACATCGCTTTGCCACTCGAGATTATGGGGATTGGCGCAGTGGAGCGGGCGAAGCGAGTCAAAGATTATATCGCACTCGTCAATCTCTCCGGTTTCGAGCGGAAATATCCGTGGCAGCTTTCCGGCGGGATGCAGCAGCGTGCTTCGATCGCGCGCGCGTTGTCATTCGAGCCGGCACTGTTGCTCATGGACGAGCCATTTGGTGCGCTCGACGAAATCGTGCGCGATCATCTCAACGAACAGCTTTTGCGACTTTGGAACCAGACCAGGAAGACAGTTGTCTTTGTCACGCACTCGATTCCCGAAGCCGTGTTTCTCTCCAGCAAGATCGTGGTCATGTCGCCGCGCCCGGGCCGGATTATCGACGTCATCCATTCTGATTTTCCACGCGACCGCACGCTTGAAATCCGTGAAACGCCTGAATTCCTGAAAATCGCGCAACGCGTCCGCTCCGGTCTGCGCTCGGGTCATTCCTATGACGAGTAGAAGCCATGAGCATTAGCGCGATCTCGCCAGCGCGTCCGGCCGCGATCCGATGGCACCCGGCGGTGGTTCGCAGTGCACCGGTCATCGTAATCGTCGCGGCTATCATCGTCATCTGGTACGTCGCTGCGATTCTGATGAACCGCAATATCGTCCGCGACGCTTTCGAACGCGATGGAACCTCATACACGACCGGCGAGCTGATCGCCGGCACGCTCAAAGCCGAGCGTCCGCTTTTGCCGGCGCCACACCAGATCGTCGCGACTTTTGCAGACGACGTATTCGGCTGGCCGGTCACTTCACCGCGCAGCCTCGTCTATCATAGCTGGGTGACTCTCTCGGCGACGTTTCTGGGGTTTTTGCTCGGCGCGAGTTTCGGCATCGTCCTCGCTGTCTTGATCGTCCACATACGGAGCCTGCAGAAGAGTCTGCTGCCATGGATCATCTGCTCGCAAATGGTCCCCATCCTGGCCGTCGCGCCCATCGTGATCGTCGTATTGGGTTCGATCGGGCTGCGCGGGCTTTTGCCGAAGGCAATCATATCGGCCTATCTCTGTTTCTTTCCTGTCACCATTGGCGTGGTGAAGGGATTAAATTCGCCCGATCCGATTCAGCGCGATCTGATGCACACCTGGTCGGCAACGCCGTCGCAAATTTTCTGGAAGCTGCGCTGGCCTTCGTCAGTGCCGTTCCTGTTCACCAGTCTCAAGGTCTCGATCACGATCTCACTGATCGGTGCAATCGTCGCCGAATTACCGACCGGCGCACAGGCTGGCATCGGCGCCCGGTTGTTGGCCGGCTCCTACTACGGACAAACCGTGCAGATTTGGGCCGCTCTTGTCGCCGGCTCAATCCTGGCTGTCGGGTTGATCGGTCTCGTCAGCCTGGTCGAGAAATGGGTCGGGCAGACCATGGGAGTTCGCCCATGACCGCGCGCCCGAAAAAGAAGATCCCACAACTCGTAGTTAAATGGCACCGGGCGATCTTGTTTCTAGCCGCGCTCGGCATGCTCGCCGCTCTGATCGGCCCGATCTCAAACGAGCCGACTGCCGGACTGTTCGCGCGGTCAGGGCTTCTCATCGCGGCGCTCCTCGCGGCAGCGCTTTACGTGAGCGCAGCATTTTTACCGTTGGGCGCGTCGATCGCGATGACGTTCGCCGGTGTCTTGCTTGGTTGTTACATGACGCTTGCGCTGCTGAACGACACCAGCGTCGCAGGCTCCGCTGCATGGGGCTTTTGGCTCGCGGTGCTGGCAAATTGGGGAGCGGCCTGGCTTGCGGTGGCGCGGCTTGCGTCCTTCCGACCGCACGATAAGAAAGCATCTCGCGCTTTCGATCTTCTGATCCCGCTCCTGTTCGGCGCTTTTGTCTTTTATCTTTGGGAAGTCGCCGTGCGTGGCTTTGGCGTGCCGCCGGTGTTGTTCCCGCCGCCGAGCTTGATCGCAGTTCGCTTCTTCGGCTCGCTGTGGACGCTTTGGCAGGATTTCGTCCAGACTTTCATCCTCGGCGTGCTCTCTGGCTACACCATCGGTTGCGGCGCCGGATTCCTCGTCGCGATTGTCGCGCATCGCTACACTTTCCTGGGTCGCGGCCTGTTGCCGATCGGAAATTTCGTTTCCGCGCTGCCGATCGTCGGTATCGCGCCGATCATGGTGATGTGGTTTGGCTTCGATTGGCCATCAAAGGCCGCAGTCGTTGTTGTAATCACCTTCTTTCCGATGCTGGTGAATACGCTCGCCGGCCTTAACGCTGCGGGACATATTGAGCGCGACCTGATGCGCTCTTACGGCGCCGCTCCGGCGCAGACACTGCGCAAGCTCTATCTGCCGGCGGCAATGCCGTTCATTTTCAACGCGCTCAAGATCAATTCGACGCTCGCCTTCATTGGCGCGATCGTCGCGGAATTCTTCGGCACACCGACTTTGGGGATCGGCTTTCGCATCTCCATCGAAGCCGGGCGGATGGCGCTCGACATGGTGTGGGCGGAGATCGCGCTGGCGGCTATCGCCGGCATGGCTTTCTACGGAATTGTCGCGCTCGCCGAGCGTGCGACGACCTTCTGGCATCCATCTTACCGAACCTGACTCGGCGGTTCGCACCTCGTGTTGGAGCATCATATGAGAAACATAACCTTGATAACGGCAGCGTCGGTTCTTGGACTTTCGCTCGGCACCGCGCATGCCGCCGATTCAGTAACAATCCAATTGAAGTGGGTGGCTCAGGCGCAATTCGCCGGCTATTTCGTCGCCAAGGACAAAGGCTTCTACAAGGACGCCGGGCTCGATGTGACGATCAATCCCGGTGGCCCGGACGTTGCCCCGCCACAAGTGATCGCGGGTGGCGGCGCCGACGTAGTCGTCGACTGGATGCCCTCGGCACTGGCGTCACGCGAAAAAGGCGTTCCGTTGGTCAACATCTCGCAGACCTTCAAGCATTCCGGACTGGAACTGGTTTGCCGCAAGGATACGGGCATCACCAAGCCGGAAGACTTCAAAGGCAAGAAGATTGGTATTTGGTACGGCGGCAACGAGTATCCGTTCCTGAACTGGATGTCGAAGCTCGATATTCCGACCACTGGCGGTCCGAATGGCGTGACAGTGATCAAGCAGGGTTTCAACGTCGATCCGATCCTGCAGAAGCAGGCCGATTGCGTGTCGGCGATGACCTACAATGAGTATTGGCAGGTGATCGACGGAGGTTACAAGCCGAGCGATCTCGTCGTGTTCAACTACGAGAAGGAAGGGGTCAGTACACTAGAGGATGGTCTCTGGGCTATGGAGCCAAAACTCAAGGACCCGGCCTTTGTCGCCAAGATGGCGAAGTTCGTCGGTGCCTCGGTGAAAGGCTGGAATTATGCCAAAGCCCACGAGGATGAAGCGGTGAAGATCATTCTCGCGACCGATACCACCGGATCGAAGACCGAGAAGGATCAAAAACGCATGATGGGTGAGATTGGTAAGTTGCTCGATCCGGGTAACGAGGAGCTGGATCCGAAGGACTACGACCGCACAGTCGGGATTCTGATGAGCGGCAAGTCCGATCCGGTCATTACCAAAAAGCCGGTAGGCGCTTGGACGCACGCCGTTTATGAGGCGATGAAGTAGCGTTCGTTCTAGGCACGGTTCTCGACCTGCATAGTGAACCCCGGCTGTTCTGCCAATCATCGACTGTCGTCGATGATTGCGGAGCGCCGGGGTAATCACGCTAGCGATTGGTAACAACTGCCGGGCATATACTTTCCGGCAGCGACTTCAATACTTCGTTCCGAAAAGACGATCCCCTGCATCTCCCAGGCCGGGCAGAATATAGGCGTGGTCATTGAGCGATGCGTCAATAGCTGCCGTAAATATTTCGACCTGCGGATGAGCGGCCTCGACCTGCTTGAGGCCTTCTGGAGCAGCAAGCAGACAGATGAGTTTGATTTGGTGCGCGCCCAGCTCCCGTAGCCGATTCAGCGCTGCAACAGCAGAGTTACCGGTCGCGAGCATCGGGTCGACAACAATCACGCATCGCGCGCCAAGATCGTCAGGCATCTTGCAGAAATAATGGACGGCCTCGAGCGAGGTCGGGTCACGATAAAGCCCCAGGTGTCCGACGCGCGCGGAAGGAACGGCACAAACCATGGAGTCGACGAGACCTAACCCCGCGCGGAGGATAGGAACGAGACACAGTTTCTTTCCTGCAAGAAAAGGGGCGCTCATCCGCTCGAGCGGCGTCTCGATCTCGCGAAGCGTCGTGGGTAGGTCGCGCGTCGCTTCGTAAAGCAGCATGGGACCGACTTCCCTCACCAACATACGAAACTCGTTGGTCGAGGTTTCTTTCCGACGGATCAAGCTCAGCTTGTGCTGCACGAGCGGGTGGTCGATTACTTTAATTGGCACGCCCCGATCCTCAGCGTTTGCCGCCAATGTGAGCGACGCTGGCGATCTCCACCAGCGCATCGGGCTTGACCAGCCCGCACTGGATGCAGAAGCGCGCGGGCTTGCCGCCCGGGAAAAACTCCGCATAGACCTTGTTCATGCCGGCGTAGTTGGCCCAATCGGTGAGGAAAATGTGATTGAAGGTCACGTCGTCCATTGAGCCGCCCGCGGTCTCAACCACCGATTTGATGGTCTGCAGAACGTGCCGGGTCTGGGCCGCAATGTCACCGACGTGCACAACATTGTTGTCCTTGTCGAAAGGCAACGTGCCTGAAACATAGAGCACGCCGTCCGCGAGCGTACCGGGTGAATAAGGAGCGAGCGGCGTACCGGTACCGGGCGGTGTGACAATGGTCTTTGGCATGCTTCAGTCCCCCTTGGAGTTGGCCGGCGCGGCCTGCAGGATGGCGCCGCAAAAATCGTTGGCGTTGGAGATCCACCCAAAAAACTTTTCGATATTGTAGAACGAGGCCTGCCGGACGAATTCAGGTCCTACATGATGAGTGGCATCCTCGATCACGACGCTGAAGTATTCGAGATGGAACGCATCGCGTAACGAGGATTCGACGCATACGTTTGTGGCTATGCCCACAAACACGAGATTGCGGATGCCGCGGGCGCGCAGCATGCCGTCGATGTTCGTATTGAAGAAACCACTGTAACGCGTTTTCGGAATGACAATGTCTCCCGGCTGCGGCGCGAGGCGGTCAACGATCGCGTAATCCCAGGTTCCTTTGGCGAGTAGCGTGCCGGCAAGCTCCGGCCGGGCGCGCATTGTTTTGAGCGCATTGGACTTGTACCAGTTGGGTGAACCCGGTCCGCCCGCCTCGACGTACTCCTTATCCCATCCATTCTGGAAATAGATGATGATGCAGCCCGCGGAGCGACCGGCATCAAGCACCTTATGGGTTTGTTCAGTCGCCGCTTCAGCGCCGGAAATGTCGAAGCCTGCGAGATCGATGTAACCGCCTTTGCTCGCGTAAGCATTCTGCATGTCGACGACAATGACGGCGGTCTCGGCAGGATTGATCTTCAACGCTTCGGGGCGCGCCGGCAAAACAACCGATGATGCCTCGGTTTTAGAACGCGGTGCGAATCCGGCGGGCGATGCGTCTTTCGGCTCCATCAAGCCGCCTCCGGGAGTTTTACGTTTTTGCGGCTGGTCATGAGCGGCTGAATACGTTCGCCAAAATTCGTGACGCCTTTCACAAAGTCGTCGAACGTCAGCAAGACCCCGCCTGTACCGGGCACTGCCGCGATTTCGTCGAGCATCCGCGCGACGCTAGCATAAGAACCGACCAGCGTTCCCATGTTGAGGTTTACCGCCGACGTTAAATCCGCCAATTGCCGCACATTCGTGTCCGCACTTTTGTCCGCCGCACCTTGATGGGCAAGCCAGGCGATTGCCTCTTGATCGGCTCCCGACTTGAAATGTTCCCACTTCGCCATTGCCGCCTCATCGGTCTCTTCGGCGATAATCATGAACAGAAGATAGGAAGCGACCGAGCGCCCGGTTTTATCGGTCGCAGCCTTGAGCCGCTCGTTGACCGGCGCGAAGGCGGTGGGCGTGTTGATGCCTTTGCCCAGCGCGAAATTGTAATCGGCGTATTTTGCCGTGAAGGCCAGTCCCGCATCGCTTTGACCGGCGCAGATAATTTTCACGGCAGCCTGCGGCCGAGGGCTCACCCGGCAATCCTCCATCTTGAAGAACTGACCCTTGAAATCGGATCGGCCAGTCGTCCAGAGTTCGCGCAATACCTCGACGTATTCGGAAAGATATTGATAGCGCCGCGAGAAATATTCATCGCCGGGCCACAGGCCCATTTGGGAATACTCCGGGCGCTGCCATCCGGTTATAACGTTCAGACCAAAGCGGCCGTTGCTGATCGAGTCGATTGTCGAGGCCATCCGCGCGACGATGGCAGGCGGCATGACCAAGGTCGCTGATGTGGCGAAGAGTTTGATCGTCGAGGTAACCGCCGCGAGTCCCGCCATGAGCGTGAAGGACTCCAAATTGTGATCCCAAAACTCGGTCTTGCCGCCGAAGCCGCGCAGCTTGATCATCGATAGCGCGAAGTCCAGGCCGTACTTCTCAGCGGCAAGTACAATTTGCTTGTTCAATTCGAATGTCGGCTGATACTGCGGCGCATTCTCCGATAGGAGCCAGCCATTGTTGCCGATGGGGATAAAGACGCCGATTTCCAAGAATCCCTCCAGGCTATGCTGCTGCGTGGCCCTGAAGGCAAAGCAGGTCTCGTGCCACCCACGAAGGTATTGAATCCTACGGCCAGAAGATGGTTCAAGCTCCAAATGTCAAACTCAAAGGGAGGCATCCATGAAGCTGCCCGCACGCATCGTGGATATTTCGGCAACGCTTGATAACGACACGGTGCTCGATCCGCCGTTTATGCGGCCGAAGATCGAGTATCACAACCATGCCGAGACCGCGCCGCTGCTGTGCGAAATCTTTCCCGGCCTGCGCATTGAAGACCTGCCGGAGGGCGAAGGTTGGGCCATCGAGAATGTCCATATCGCGACCCACAACGGCACCCATATGGACTCGCCGATGCACTTTCAGTCTCATTCCATCGACGGTAAGCCGATGATGACCATCGATCAGGTACCGCTCGATTGGTTCTTCCGGCCGGGTGTGAAGCTCGACTTCCGCAAATTGCCCGATGGCCACGTCGTCACAGCTGCGGAAGTCGAGGCCGAGCTTGGGCGCATCGGCCACAAGCTCGAGCCCTTCGATATCGTGCTGGTGAATACGCGGGCCGCAAGCTGTATGGGCACGGACGAGTATCTTACCGCGGGCATCGGCATGGGCCGCGAGGCGACGCTTTATCTGACGTCGCGCGGCGTGCGCGTCTGCGGCATCGACGCCTGGGGCTGGGATGCGCCGTTCGCCCACATGCGCGAACGGTGGATGAAGACCCACGATCCATCGATCATTTGGGAAGGCCACAAGGCTGGCCGTGAAATTCCGTATTGCCACATGGAGAAGCTGTGCAATCTGGAAGAGCTTCCGGCCGACGGTTTCACCGTCGCCTGCTTCCCGCATAAGGTCAAAGGCGGTTCAGGTGGCTGGACCCGCGCGGTCGCGATGTTCGACTAGAACATGATCCGGAAAATGCCTGTCCTCGGACTTGATCCGAGGATGGGAACCGGTTTTCCGGAAAGATCATGCTCCACTAAAACGCTACACCGCGACCTCGTTAAGGAAGCTTTCGATCTCGCCGCGCAGATTGCCGATCGAGGTATCGACCGATTTCGATGCATTTAACACCGTTTCGGCAGCTGTGCGGGTGTCAAGCGCCGCTTCGGAAACCTTGCTCAGCGCCGCGACAACCGTGCTGGTACCGCCCGCGGCGTTCGCCGCATTGCGCGAAATCTCCGAGGTGGCAGTGTTCTGCTCCAGGATCGACGCTGCGGCACTGGCTGTACGGGTTGATATCTCGTG
>Ga0302326_10003485_pt1 | contig 36994 bp, 37 predicted proteins | sample Palsa_T0_3_FD_202264 | JGI IMG/M metagenome (GOLD analysis project Ga0302326, IMG submission 202264) | Peat permafrost microbial communities from Stordalen Mire near Abisko, Sweden - Palsa_T0_3 | ecosystem: Environmental > Terrestrial > Soil > Palsa > Peat permafrost | place: Sweden: Abisko... | reverse complement strand
GGGCGAGCGGGTTTGTTCAGGGAGCTGAGTCCAGGTCTGCCAGGGCCCTGCGGGCGGTCTCTAGTTCGGCCTCGAGCGCAGCGACCCTGGCGGTCTGCTGGGCGCGAGCCTCTTCGATGACCTCATCGATCGGGTCGGAGAGGTCCTCATGCAGTTCCTTTGCTGCCCGGGATACGGCGGCGGCCGCGACAGCGAGGTTGCGGGCCAGATAGGTGGTGCCCTGTTTGAGCTCCGCGCGCCATTCGCCGTCGGCGGTACCGGTGACAGTGAGAGTCAGCTCGAGAGTCTTGGTCTTCTTGCCGACCGTCTTCTTGGACGGGGCCGTCCTGGGTTTCTTCGCGGCAGACGCGTCAGCGTCGGATGCCGGCGTGTTCCCAGGCGGGTTGCTCTCGACGGAACGAACCCAGTCGCGGGGGGTGTCGGATTCGGCGGGTCGCGCTTCTGTTGCCAGAGTGTCTACAGTCATCGTTGTGGCGTTCTCCTCCTAAATATTGCCCGCAGTCAGCGGGCTGGCACGGGAACTTTATTAGAACATACGTTCGATATTCAGGTCAATTGACCACCGCTCACTTCAGTTCAGCCCAGACGGACGCCGCGCTGCCTCCCGAGTCGGCGAATCTTAAAGAGTCAAAGGTTGGTCAAACGTGACCAGAAAGAAATGAAAAGACCTGCGCCCCAAGTCATTTGATACGAGAAAGTCCGTTTGTCTGGTTGCGGTCAAACGACTGTGGTCGGAGCGCATCTCCGTAGGTCGCGCGTTCGCGCCCCGCCCGCCCCACGTCAGAGCGTATTTTTCAGGATCGTCGGTGCCGGGTCACCGATTATTCTCCGCTTTTAGCGACGGTTCGCTCAAGAAGGTCCGCCACCTGCGTGTGAACCCGGCCACGGCTCATGTAGCGGTCTTGAGTCATTGACACCTTCGAGTGGCTCAGGTGATCCGCGCCGATTCGTGCGGACAGTCCGTCATTTGGCCCCGATACCGTTTCACCGCCGCAACTCTCGTTGCTACATCAACGCTATGTCCGGGCGTCCCGCAGCCAGCAGTAGGGCTGAGCAACGTTCATCGGGCCGGAGTGCTTCGCGATGCGGTACTGTGACGACCTACCAGATATGGAACTCAAGTTCCGTTGTGACCGCGGACGGCGCGTCGGCCTTGATTAACACGTGTGCCGACAACTTGTTTGGTGGCACGCGGCGCTCGGCGGTGGCCGGCTGGGGAGGAGATGGAGGGTGTTTCGACTGTTCAAGAAGGTGTGGATACCGCTACTTCTTGTCGTCGTTGTCGCACTTGGCGGATATGTCGTGCTCCGGGTCCGTGCCAGTTTCGGTGCCAACGCTTACGCGTCAAGCGCCGACGCAAACGGCGAAGATACGAAACCCTTCAACCCAAAGCACATCACCTACGAGGTCACGGCGCCATCGGGGGGCACCGTCAGCGTCAACTACCTCGATGAAAATGGGCAACCCCACCTGATCGAAAATGCCCCGCTGCCATGGTCGTACACCATTGTGACGACCCTGCCGTCGATGTCGGCCAACATCGTTGCCCAAGGTGACAAGGCCATGCGCAACGTTCGATGCCGGGTCATCGTCGACGGCCAAGTTCGCGACGACCGCACCATCAACGAATACCAACCCTTCATCTACTGCTTGGTGAAATCTGTATGAGTAACGAGCCTGGGTCTCGCTCCCGCCCCGCTCGCCTGCTGCGCAAGCTGGCATTGCCGATCATCTTGCTTTGGCTACTTGTCGCGCTTGGTACCACGGTCTTCACACCCGAACTTGGCGAGGTAGCGGGGAAGCACTCGGTGCCGATGACTCCCAGGGACGCCGAGGCGTTCAAGGACATGATGAACGTCGGCCACAAGTTCCAGGAGTTCGACACGGACTCCACGGCGATGGTCGTGCTGGAAGGCGACGACAAGCTCGGCGACAGCGCGCACGTGTTCTACAACAAGATCGTTGGCAAGCTCAAGGCGAGCAAGCATGTCCAACACATTGAGGATTTCTGGAGTGACCCGCTAACCGCCGCCGGCTCCCAAAGCCCGGACGGCAAAGCCGCTTACGTACAGGTCTTCCTCGACGGTGCTCAGGGCACCACGCCTGCCCACAAGTCGGTCGCCGAGGTCCGCAAGATCGTCAAGAGCGTGCCGCCGCCGCCGGGGGTCAAGGCCTATGTGGCCGGCAACACCGTGCTCAATACCGACACACTTATCACCGCGCACAACAGCATGGAATTGATGACGTTGGTCACGATCGGCGTCATCTTCGTGATGCTGCTCGTCATCTACCGCTCGCTAAAGAACGCGATCCTTGCGTTGATTCTGGTCCGCTTCGAGCTGTATGCCGCTGAGGGCATCGTGGCGACCGCCGGCAATCTGAACATCGTCGGCCTGACCCCGTACGCCGTCAGCATGGTCACGATGCTGACCATCGCTACGGGAACCGACTACTTCATTTTCCTGTTGGGCCGCTACCACGAAGCTCGATCCCGTGGCGAAGATCGAGAACAGGCGTACTACAGCGCCTACAACGGCGTCGTGCACGTCATCCTGGGGTCGGGTCTGACGATCGTGGGCGCCTGCCTGTGCCTGACCGCAACCAAGCTTCCCTACTTCCAGACGATGGGGATTCCGTGCGCTATCGCCTTGGTGGTGACCATGCTGGCAGGTCTGACGCTGGCCCCGGCGCTACTCGTGGTGGCGTCCAACTTCGGTTTCTTCGATCCGAAACGTGAGGTTTCGGAAAGGGGCTGGCGCAAAATCGGTACGGCCGTGACGAGGTGGCCGAAACCGATTATTGTCGTGACGTCCTTTATCGCGGTGATCGGTTTCGTCAGCCTGACGACCTATGTCCCGACTTATAACGACAGGAAGTTCACCCCGCCGGACATCGCGGCAAACGTAGCTCAGACGGCGGCCGAGCGGCATTTCTCACCAGCACGCATGAATCCGGAATTGTTGATGGTCGAAGCCGACCATGATTTGCGGGACCCGGCAGACATGCTGATCATCGACAGGATCGCCAAGAGCGTCTTCCATGAGCGCGGCATCGGGCGGGTGCAGACGATCACCCGGCCCCTTGGGGCGCCGATCGAGCACAGTTCTCTGCCATTCGTGGTCGCCATGAATAGTTCGAGCACTCTGCAGACGGCGAAATTCATGAACGACAGCATGGCGTCGATGCTCGAGCAGGCCGACGAGCTGGGCAGAACGATCGCCGTCATGGAGCACATGTATGGCGTCATGAAGGATCTCACGGCTACGACCCACCGTTTGGACCGCCGAACGCACGACTTGGTGGATACCACCAACGAGCTGCGGGACCACATCGCGAATTTCGACGATTTCTTCAGACCCATTCGCAGCTATTTCTATTGGGAGAAACACTGTTTTGACATTCCCGCCTGCTGGTCCTTGCGGTCCCTCTTCGATGCGCTCGACGGCATCGACGAGATTTCCGACAAATTCACCGGGCTCACAGTCGATTTCGACCACCTGGATCAGTTGATGCCTCAACTGCTTGCCGATTTTCCCAAGACCATCGATTCGATGAAGAACATGCGTGACTTCATGCTGTCCACCCACAGCTCCATGGCGGGTATTCAGCGCCATATGCAAGAGGGCGCCGAAGGCTCAACGATGATGGGAAACTACTTCGACCAAGCCAAGAATGACGACAGCTTCTACCTCCCGCCGGAAGTTTTCCAAAACCCCGACTTCAAGCGCGGACTGAAAATGTTCGTATCGCCGGACGGTAAGGCCGTCCGGTTCATCATCACCCACCAGGGCGACCCCGCCTCCGTGGACGGAATCCGGCACGTCCAGGGCATCAAGCAGGCCGTCGCCGACGCGATCAAGGGAACTCCCCTGGAATCCGCGAAGGTGTCGCTGGCCGGCACCGCCTCGATGTACAGCAACATGCAGGACGGCGTGAAGATCGACCTGACGATCGCCGGCATCGCGACTCTGATCCTGATCTTTTCGATCATGCTGCTGATCACCCGTAGCTTGGTGGCATCGCTGGTGATCGTCGGTACCGTGCTGGCATCGCTGGGCACCGCATGCGGTCTTTCCGTGCTGCTCTGGCAAGACATCCTTGGCGTGGGCTTGCAATGGATCGTGCTGCCGCTGACGGTCATCATCCTGCTGGCCGTCGGGTCCGACTACAACCTGCTGCTGGTTTCCCGTCTGAAAGAAGAAATCCCGGCCGGCCTCAACACCGGCATCATCCGGGGCATGGGCGCCTCCGGCCGGGTGGTCACCGCGGCCGGCCTCATATTCGCGGCAACCATGGCGTCGATGATCGTCAGCGACCTGGTGGTGATCGGGCAGTTCGGCACCGCGATCGGGATGGGCCTACTCGTCGATACGTTTATCGTGCGAGCCTTCATGACACCGGCGATCGCCGCCGCGCTGGGCCGCTGGTTCTGGTGGCCGCTGGACACCTTCCGCATGAAGACGGATGCCCCAGCGCCAGAGAGCAAGACCGCGCCCATCGCACAATTGACGAGGGCATAACGCTCACAGGTCAGGGCAGGCATCAGGGATATGAGTGAAATGGAATCGAAGCTTCGCCAACGCACGGTTGGCCGGCTGGACCGATCGCGTGATCCCGCGATCCTCAACGCCGCTCTTGCTGCACTGACCGAGAACGGCTACGACGCCACAAACATGGACGACGTCGCTGCGCGCGCCGGCGTTGGCAAGGCTGCAATTTACCGGCGGTGGTCATCGAAAGCAGCGTTGATCACCGACGTTCTCGTCTACTGGCGGCCCGATCTGCGCACCGACGACGCCCCCGACACCGGCAGCTTGGCTGGCGACATCGAAGCCCTCATCGAACGCGCTGAACTGCACGACAACGGGTTGATCACCAACGACCTAGTGCTCCGCGTCGCCCTGGAAGCCACCCACGACCCCCAACTCGCCGCGGCTCTCGACGATCTGATGCTGCTAAGGGGCGGCCGTCAAATCTCTACTATTCTTGCTCGCGCCGTAGCTCGCGGTGAAATCGGCGCCGACCGCGACTGGTCCCTGGTTGCGGACGTACTTACCGCAATGAGCTTGCTACGAGTACTCAACGGGCAAACCGTTGACGCGAAGTTCCTGCGACAAGTCACCGACACGCTCGTTCTCCCGGCACTGTCAACCTAGAGCTGTTTGACCAAGCGCAGCCGAACGTCTCACGACCAAACCCCCGGCGTGCCTCAGAGCTTGCCGCTTCGCACTATCGATGGTTCGGGGCGAAGAACTGCCAGATGGTGTCGGTAGCATTCAGCGCCGTCGACGGTGCCGGCATGTTGCCGATTCGCTGCGCGAGCGGGCTCGGCTCACCGCCGGGCCACTGATGGCCCGCCCCCGTCACCGAGATCAATTCCACGCTGCGCCCATCGGCACACCCGGCCGTCTGGGTCGTCACGTCCCCGGCGGTAGTCGAGTTGGGTTGTCCGCACCCATCGATGCCACGCCACGTCGCGTTGACGGCCTCCACCGAAGGACCGTCGACGCGCGCCGTCCCGTCGGCTGAGAACGCCTTGCCTGGTCCGCCGTTGTAGGGAACTCTGTCGTCGGCGGTGCCATGTATCTGCAGCACCGATGTCGGCCGTACTCCCGAGCAGTCGGTCACCAGCGTGCCCGCCACAGGGGCGATTGCCGCGAAAGTGTCTGTCTGGCAACCCAAGCGAAGAGCCATCATGGCCCCGTTCGACATGCCCGTTGCATAGATGCGCGCTCGATCGATCGGGATTTTTTGGCCGATGGCGCCGACCATCGCGGTGATGAACCCGACGTCGTCGGTGTTGGTGCGTTGCGGCTCGCCACAGCAGGTCCCGGCGTTCCAAGCGCGCATGAGTCCGTCGGGGTACGCGACCAGGAAATGCCCGGCGTCGGCTTCGCTGTCCCAATGGTAGGAGCGTTCGGCCTGCGCCCCAGTTCCGAAGCCGCCGTGGAGCATCACCACTAGCGGCGCGCCGTCGCTCAGCCCCGGTGGACGGTACACATGGAATGTTCGGCTGACCCCGCCGACGTCGATGGTCTGGGTGGACTGCCCGACCGGGATCGACCGCGCACCCGGCGTTCCGAGTGCGTGACCGCCGCCGATGCAGCCGCCGAGTAGCACGACGAAGGCTCCGAGGAGACACCCGACAAGTGTCCGAAAGTATCCAGATCGCATGTCGTCATCGTGGCAGCCTTATCGACAATTGACAAGTCACTTGTCAATTATGCTTGAAGTGGCACACTGTTAGGCCATGCAAGGTGTTCGAGATGCCAAGTGGGAGCCCACGGTGCCGGCACTGGTGAATCTGTTGGCCAGATCTGGAGCGCCCCGCTTGAGGGCGGCTTTCGCCGCCGCCGGGCTCGACGGGATCCGCCCCGCGCAAGCGGTTGCCCTGGTGCCGCTCGCGGGCGGCGGGTTGCACGCATCAGATTTAGCTGACCGGCTCAGGGTCAGCCGGCAGGCGGTGGCGCAGGCGGTGGCCGCTTTGGAACGGCACGACTATGTCGTTCGAGGGCCTCATCCCTCCGACGCTCGTGTGCGGATCATCGAGCTCACGCCGCGGGGCCGCCGGGCATTGCGTGTGATGCGTTCCAACGCGCTCGATGTGGAGAAGCGTTGGCGGCATGACTTGGGAGAGCACCGCTTCGGAGAGCTGCGCGAGACTCTGTTGGCGTTGCTCTCGTCTGAAACCTTCGAGTCCGCAGGACTCGAAGAGGGCTATCCGTAGCCGCCGTCACTCGCTTTGTGCTGAAGTCGATTTCGCTCGTGCCGCTACCCGGAGAACGCGGATGGCGTATCCGATAGCGCTCTTGGTCTCCAGGCATTCGTCGAAGCCGAACTGGCCCGGCGCGGCTAAGCGCCCCGAGAATCAACGCGGTTTAGTGAAACATACTCTGCTATAAGCGCTTACTCGCTTGAAAGACCCGAAGACTTCACGCCTTGAGCAATTCCCCGCGGGGTGTCAGTTCAGAGGCGGCCGCGGCTGCGGGGTCGGTGTGGTGTGGGGCTGACGGCACCGAGCAGTGCGGTGAGTTCGGCGATCCGAATGCCCTCCAGTTGTTCGACGGCGCTGATGATTTCGCGTCTTAGGGTGTCGTCGGCGAATGGTTCTGCCAGCCAGTGGAACTTATCCACCACGCGCTTCCACGACATCGGGCGGGTTGGGGAGCCTTCGAAGTCGGACTGTTCCTGCTCGAAGGTGCGCCCATCGTTGAGTGTGATGTGGACCCGGATGGAGGTGCGTCCGGGATAGGCGGCGGTGAGATCATCAGCCGGTGTCACGGTGACGCGTTGCAGCAGGTCTTGCACGTCGGGGCGACGGACCCGTCGCGTTTCGATTTGTTCGGGGCCGACTTGTCCGTCGAGCAGGGCAACGGCGCTCAGGTACTTCAAGTTGTAGTCGGCCTGTTCTTTCGTTTGCGGGTGATCCTTGTTGCCGTAGTGTCCGCCGCCGGCGAAGTCGTAGGCGCCCTGGAACACGTCCAGTGTTACCTCGGCGACGTCGTTCCCGGTGAGTTGGTGTCGGTCGCGGATCGCCAGCGTGGCGTCGATGATGTTCTGGCCGTGGATCAATGAGCAATATTGCTTGAGATAAGTCTGCTCGACCGCGTTCAGTGAATGGTCATCTGTTCGGAAGTCGATGGCTTGGTCGAACAGCTGCACGAGGCCGTTGGGTCCTTCGATCAGTGAATAGGGGCCCGTCACGCCGCGCCCGGCCAGCAGCGTGGTGTAGACCGCGCGCATACCGGTGATCGCGGGAGAGATTCCCTTCCACGTGGACACCGGTTCGGCATGCACGGCGGCCAGGGAGACATTGTCGGCGCTGGAGGCGGCGATGGCCGAGGCGGTCTGCGCGGCGTCGTATCCGAGCAGCTTGGATGCTCCAGCGGCCACTGACATCGCCAGTTGAAGTGCATGGTTGAGCCCGCGTGCCATGACGGGTACCTGCGCGCTGAACCTGCATTGCACCTCGTAGGCGATGGCCAGGGCGAGGAGGAAATCCGCGCCGGTGGCGTCGACGTGTTCGGCCATGGCCAGCACTGCACCGAAATTGTCGGCAGGGTGACACAATCCGCCTGGGGTCAAGAAGGTGTCCAACAGGTCGGGATAACGCACCAGGACTGCGTTGAAGAATGCCGCTTGATCGACCGAGGTGCGACCGCCGGCGATGAAGGTAGTGGTCGGTCGGCTACTGAACTGTTCGGCCTGCGCCCGGATCGCTGGGATGAGCTCGCCGTCCAAGGCACCGAGTGCGCAGGCGATGCTGTCGAGCACGTTGCGCTTCAGCGTGGATAGCGACGACCCGAGGTCAGGCAGGCTCACCTCAACCACGAATTGGCCGAGGCGCTCGACTTGGTGAGTTTTCAACGCTGACTCCTCACCGGATCGTTGGGGTGCACGCTCAGCGGGGTCGTTTGGATGCTCATCCAGACATGCAACGGCAGCGACTCCAACGTGGTCGTGAGCACGTCTGGGTCGCTGGCGCTCCATAGTCCCAGCGTCCGCCATACGCCGGGCGGCCTCGACGGCGTCCAGAGCCGCACGAGCCGGCCCTGCTCGGCGAGTAGCGCCGCCTGGACGGCCTCGTCAGCCTTCAACTTGTCGACCAGACGAGCCGGGGTGCCGTCGGGGACCGTGATGGTCAATGTGGTCAGGAACTCCGACGATTCTCGTCCCCGAATGGCGGCGGGGTCGTTGGGGTGCGCTGAGAGCGCGGTGACCTGGTCGGTTCGCCAGACGTGCAGCGGCATCGAGGCGAGCACGCCGTCGAGCTCGCGGTCGCCATCCGCGGCGAACAGCCCGAACGTGCGCCATTCACCGGGCACTGCCGGTGGACGCCATAGCCGTAGCAGATATCCTTCGGCCGCGAGTTCGGCTGCGCGTGCTGCCTCGCTGGACCGGACGGCGTCCACGGCTTTCTCGGGTGTGCCGTCCGGGACGTGTGTCGTCATGTCCACGAAGTACTCCATGATGTTTCCTTTCGCAGCTCGAGCGACGCCGTTGCGGGAGGTACTGGACCGATCTTGTACCGACCAAAGCCGGTCCGCCACGGCCAGTCTTCTCTTTACTGGAAGGCGTAAGCTCCGACTGAGCGTGGGCCGTTGGAGCTACGTCAACTGCGCTACTTCGTAGCCGTCGCCGAGGCCGTCGAGGCTGAGGTCCGTCGATAACTCACTCGACACCGTCCACCGCCGGGGGCGCCGACGATAGTGGTTGACGATGCCGGCCGCCGCGTCGACCAGAATGGCCAATGGTCCGAACGTCGGCGCTCCGGTGAAGGGGCTGCGAAACGGCCGGGCGCGACTCGTCGTAGCAGATGCCGAACCGAACCTGAATGGAATCGGGCGTCTCGAGATCGTGCTCGTTGGTTCGCTTGTCGACCTCGGTCACTCGAGAAGGTCGACGACAGTGGATAATTCGGACCCTGACAGGACGAACTCCTCCGCCTTCTGCAGATGGCGCTCCCAGAGTTCGCCTGCCTGATCGGCGTCGCCCGCCTTGATCATGTCCAACACCATCCCATGGGTCTTCGCCGAGCGGCGGACTGCCTGCTCGGCGCGGTCGCCCTTGGTGGGCTGCAAAGAGCGGTTGGCCTTTTCGATGATGTGGTGCAGCATGTCGCTGACGATCTGCAGCGTGGCATTGCCGGACAACCGCGCGATGGCGGCGTGGAAGTCGGTGAGTTGATCGACGGCGTCGCTGCCGGGGTGAAGCTGCGACTCGCGTTCGACGATCTGCTCGAGTTCGGCGATCACCTTGGGGTTTCGGTCCGTGGCCAACTGCTCGACCATCGGAACCTCAAGGGTCACCCGGGCGTCGTAGACGTCTTTGACTGTGACGCCCTCGTACTCCAAGATCAACCCCGCGTAGCGGGCCAGCGTCTCACGACGTGGGCCGGTGACGCGCGCGCCGCCACGGACCCAACGTTGAACCTGGATCAGCGACTCCGATTCGAGCACCCGGAACGCCTACCGCAGGGTCGGCCGGGACACCCCCAAAACGCTCCATCAGCTCGGATTCCGGGGGCAGCATGGTGCCTTCGGTGATCTCGCCGCGGATGAACATCCGCCGCAGCACCGTGGCCACCCGATCGGCCATCTTCGGTTCCCGAAGACTGGTGACCTCCATTGCAACCTCCACAGCAATGCGTATATGCGGGCTAGCCTGGCTCGACGAGGGACTGAAGCTCGCGACGGACGATCTTGCCGGTGCTGCCGCGCGGCAGCTCGCCAAGGACTGTGATCGCCCGCGGCACTTTGTAATTCGCCAGGTTCTCGCGGACGTACGCCTTGAGCTCATCGGTTGAGGTGACCGCGCCATCGGCGAGGACGACGAACGCGACCAGCCGTTGGCCGTACTGGTCGTCGTCGACACCGAGCACCGCGGCCTCGGCCACTCCCGCGTGCGCGGCCAACGTCTTCTCGACTTCGATCGGGTAGACGTTCTCGCCACCGGAGACGATCATCTCGTCGTCGCGGCCGACGACGAACAGCCTGCCCGCGGCATCGAGGTATCCGACGTCGCCGGACGACATATAGCCGGCGTGAAAGTCCCTCGTGGCGCCGGACGTGTAGCCGTCGAACTGGGTGGAGTTGCGGACATAGATGGTGCCGACCTCACCTGTCGGCAGTTCGCGGAAGTCGGCGTCGAGAATCCGAATGTCGGTGCCGTCGGCGGGTTTTCCGGCGGTGTCGGGGGCGGCGCGCAGGTCGGCCGGTGTGGCGGTGGCGATCATGCCGGCTTCGGTGGCGTTGTAGTTGTTGTAGATGACGTCGCCGAATTGGTCCATGAACTTGGTGACGACATCGGGGCGCATCCGGGATCCTGACGCGGCGGCGACGCGCAGCGAGCGGCCGCTGTAGCGGGTGCGGACCTCGTCCGGTAGGTCGACGATGCGGTCGAACATCACGGGGACGACGCACAGCCCGGTGGCCTGGTGTTCGTCGACGAGGGCGAGGGTGGCTTCGGGGTCGAACTTTCGCCGGGTGACGATCGTGCATGCCATCAGGGCAGAGATCAGCATTTGCGAGAAGCCCCAGGCGTGAAACATCGGTGCGACGATGACGGTGACTTCCTCGGCGCGCCAAGGGGTCCGGTCCAGGATGCCCTTGATCGTCTCGGGCCCTCCGCCGGAGTGCTTGGCGCCCTTGGGCGACCCGGTAGTGCCCGACGTCAGCAAGATCATCTTCGCCGTCGTCGCGGGCGGCGACGGACGTTGGCCGGCATGCCCGTCGATCAGCGCCGCGACACTGGTGACTTCAGGCGCGGGATCGTCTGACCACGCCACGATCCTGGTGGCCTCAGGACGGTCGTGCAGCGCCTGCGAGATAGTCGGGGTGAATTCCTCGTCGTAGATGACGGCATCGACGCCCTCGCGTGTGACGACTTCGGCCAGCGCCGGGCCGGCGAAGGACGTATTCAGCAGCAGCACGTCGGCGCCGATGCGGTTGGCGGCGATCAGCGATTCGACGAAGCCGCGGTGGTTGCGAGCCATGATCCCGATCACTGCGGGTGGTCCGCCGGGCAGGCCCTGCAGCGCCGCAGCCAGCGCGTCGCTGCGCTGGTCGAGTTCCCGCCAGGTCAGCGTGCCCAGTTCGTCGATCAGCCCGGCGCGGTTCGGACACCGTTGCGCCGCAATCGCGAAACCCGTGGCGACCGTCATCCCCTCACGACGTGCCGCCGCGCCCATACGGACGTATCGGTCGGGTCGCAGCGGAGCGATCAGCCTCGCTCGAGACAGCGTGCCGATGATGCCTATGATCTGATTCAGACGCTCCAGCATCGTCAGCCGATCACCGGAAATCGACGTTGCGCCGCCAGATCGTCCAGTGCCTGCTGTTTGATCACCGGCCGAATCAGGCCCATCAGCCGTTTGGTGAGTTCCGGATCCCACTTGGCGGTGGCCGCGGGCTCAGGGTCAGATGCGTCCACGTCGCCCCTCTAGTAGAAGTCGTTAAACGTTTCGATGTTATCGAGCCTGAAGGCGCGGGTACCCGAATACTTTGATTCCGATGCAGGGTCTGGAGGAGTGGGAGTCAACGTCACCGTCTGGAGCTACGTCGACCAACTCAACATCTCGGTGCTCGCGTTCGCGCTCATCCGCCAAGCGGCTGGGCTGCCGGCTGAAGTCACATGGACCTCAGTGCAGTCGGCCTTCGACGAACACGCTTTCCGGGACGGCGGCATCGAGACCGGGTGGGACGGCTCGGTTGCTGGCGGCCATCAGAGCCTCCGCGTTCGTCGCGGCGGTGACGGTCCAGTCGTGGGCTCGGAGCCAGTCGACGACCTCGGTGCGTTCTCCCTCGTAGAGCAGGTTGCCGGATTCGGTGATGTCTTTGCCGCCCAGCTTGATCGCGGCGGCCCGATACACTTCCGTCTGTTCCTCGCGCCACGCGAAACTTTCTGCGCTGAAGAACTCGTTGGTGAACGCTTCGACCGCGACACGGCTGCCAGGAGCGCTGAGCGAGTGGATCCGGTCGAACAACAGGTCTTGGGCGTCGGCTGTCAGATACGGCAACAGGCCCTCCGCCACCCACGCCGTTGGAGCTGATGGATCAAACCCGGCCTCCATCAAGGCTTTCGGCCAGTCCAGACGCAGATCGATGCCGACGCTGACGTGGGACGCGATCGGGTTGACCGCGTGAGATTCCAGTGTGCCGGTCTTGAATTCCAGCACCTTGGGCTGGTCGATCTCGTAGACCACGCATCCGGCAGGCCAGGCGAGCCGCCACGCGCGTGAGTCCAGACCGGCCGCCAAGATTACGACCTGCCGGATGCCGTCACCGGCCGCCGCCAGAAAGTAATCGTCGAAGAACTTCGTCCGGCACGCCGTGTAGCCCAGCATCGCCTGCATCCGGTCCTCGAATTGTGGATCGACATCGACCAATTGGGCCGGCAGTTCATCGTCCAGATAAACCCGCCAGATGCCGTCGCCGGCCGCCTCGAGGAACAGTCGTGCGTAGGGATCGCTGATCAGCGGATCGGCGCTCTGGGTCTCTTTCGCCCGCCCGCCGGCAACCCCGAGTGCGGTCGCGCCGACGCTCTCGTTGATGTCCCACGTGTCATCGTCAGTTCTGGCCATCGGGATCCCTCCGCTGCTCTCGGTACAGCGAGCCTACACGAAAGGTTAGTCAAGCTTATTAAATGATGACCCGGTCGCTACGCGAAATGGGTGAGGGGTCGAGCCAATCGAGTGCCGTCGACGAAAATGTCGAGCTTCTCGTTGTAGAACGCGATCATTCCGGCGATAGGAGCAACCTCGCGCAGCGGGTAATCGTAGGTCCACGCAAGATCCGGATGCACCGCGTCGCCGATCCTGACCGCCCAGTACTGCGACGTGACTCCCTTGTAGGGGCATACGGTTTCGGTGCTGGTTGTCTCCAAGTGTGCGAACACCACGTCGGTGCGGTCAATGTAGTAACGGGTCGGCAGACCTGTCTCGAAAAGCAAGACCGGGCTGTGTGTCTCGGCCAGCACCACCCCGTCGAGTTCGACCCTGATGTGGCGGTGAGAACGCAGCGCGTCGACACGGACGTATGGGTTGCGGGGGTGGCCGATGATCGGCTCGTCTTCCTCGAACCAGTCGAGTGCGTCCCATTCGAAACGGACGCTGCCCGCGACCACGCCCGAGTCGTACAGCCGCGCAGCCGACTTCTGTGTCCGTCCGGGCGACGTCAACGAGAACAAGCGCGAGGAGCCGAACTGCAGTTCCTGGACGTGGTTCTCGTCAGTCAAATATTCCATGTGGACGTCGCCGACGGGCACGTAATACTGTGGGTAGTAGGCGATCTCCCACACGTAATGAGCGTGGGTCGTATCGAATACGAGCGTCCCGTCGACATAGCCCCGTACTCGGCGTGGGACGGGCTCGATGAGGCCGCGTTGCCCCACCATCTGCGGATAGTCCCGATCAGGAGTCCGTGTCTCAGGGATCGTCCGGGCCTGTTTAGGGGGTTTGGCGGACACGCTCATGTGTGATTCTCCTGTTCATGTGACGAACTGCTGCCCGCCGTCGATGTCATACGTCGCGCCGGTCAGTGCGGTGTTGCTCATAATGTGGACGGCGAGCGCGGCGACGTCGGCGGGCCCCACAACACGGCCGATCGGTAGCGTCGCCCGCAGCTCATTGCGGCGCTCCTCAAGCCGATCCCCGAGCAGTGATGCCGACAACGGTGTGTCGACGAACCCGGCGGCGATGAGATTGACCCGAATCGGCGCGAGCTCAAGGGCCAGGGCTGCCGTAAACGGCGGCAGGGCAGCGGTTGCCGCCGAGACGATCCCGAGGCCATGACGGATACGCCGCCCGCCGGTGCCGCCAATGAGGAGCAGCGTGCCGCCAGGCCTCATCTTGCCCGCAGCGTTACGCGCGACCTCGAGCGCCAGCACCAGGTGTTCGCTGACCGCGTCGCGCACTTCGGCTGAGTCCATGTCCAGCAGAGGTCCGTAACGCGGGCCGCCGGCAGTGACCATCACATGGTCGATCGGTGCGGGCAACTCCGAAAAGAAGCTCTGTAGGGCAGCCGTGTCGTTGGCGTCGAACGCAGCGGTGCGCTGCGCGCCGACGTCCCGGGCCGCCTGCGTGAGTCGGTCGAGATCGCGGCCGGTGATGATGACGTCGGCTCCCTCGACCCGGGCGCGCCTAGCTGTTTCCAGCCCGATGCCTGCGCTGCCACCGATCACCACGACGGTCTGGCCCGACAGCTCCGGTTCGCGCTGAGCCGCAACGGAAGTGGTTCGGCTGGTCATGCTTCCTCCGCTGGGGTGAGCTGAAAGCCTGTGTCCATGACGTGCCCCCAGCTTCTTTGATGATGGTCGCATTCCGCAGCGGATTCGTCGACTGACGATCTAGGAAGGTTGATTACTGCGGGGCGCGCAGGGCGCCGTCGAACACTGCGTGAAAATCCGCCGAGGTCACTGACGCATTGCTTAGTGCGAATTCGTTGATCAGCACCGACGCGAAATGGGCCAGCGCGTCTGGGTCCCCGGCCCTGATCTCGCCATCGTGCTGCCCTTCTCGGACCAGGTCGGCCATCACCGTCATCGCCTGCGCGTAGCGCCCGTAGACGTCGTCGGCGAAGGTCGCGAGCACCGGACCGATGATGGCCGAACCTCCCTGCATCTGCCGAAGCACCGATTTGAAATGGGGTCGCGCCCCGAAGAACCCCGCGGCGGCGTCAACAATGCGGTGCAGCCGTTCCAGTGCGTTGCCCTCAACGCGCGCCGCCTCCCGCAGTTCGGCGAGGTATTCGTCGGCACGACGGCTGAGCGTCTGGGCGACCAAGTGCTGCTTGCTGTCGAAAAACTTGTACATCGCGGCCGTCGAATAGCCCGACAAATCCGCGATGCGACGCAGCGACCCATCGCGCAGCCCGTCCTCGCTGAACACCCGTTCTGCTGCGTCGAGGATGTTCGTCACGCTCTCCGCTCGACGGGCGGCCCGTCGCTGGCTACGCAGCACTGCGCGAGCGGTATCCGTCACGGGACCACTCTAACCAACTCGACGCTTGATTTGTGGACGCCCGTCCACCAAAGTGGATCACAATCCACCATGGTTTCTAGGCAGGGGAGAGCCAGGTGAGTTCAGGTGAGGATCTCGTCCGTCGATCCGTCGCTGCTTTGAACGCAGGTGACGTTGATGGCTACTTGGCCGGCTTCGCGCGAGACAGTGTGCGTTGGGCGAGTGGCCTGGACACGCCGTTGCCACTGTCGGATATCGAGGCCAACCTGCGGCAAATGGCCACGGCATTCGACCAACTGCTCCTACAGGAGGATCTGTTGTTCGGCGGCAGTGGGCATGTGTTTGCCCGCTGGACATTGCGGGGCATCCATACCGGCCACTACGGGGGAATCGCACCGACCCATCGGCACATCGCCGTGCAGACAGCCGAGCTGTACGCGGTCAGCGGGTCGGTGGTCACCGAGTCGTGGGTTTACGGCGATCTGACAAGCCTCTTCGACCAGCTCGAGGGTCGGCAATGACTGAGCTGAAAGCCTCAATGCTGCTGGCGCCGTCGGTCCTCGGCGACCCGTACGACTTTTACCGGAGGCTGCGAGAGGACGCGCCGGTCTGGGCGGTGCCGGGCACCAATGTTGTGGTGATCAGCAGCTTCGCGCTGCTGTCGGAGGCGGTTGCGCGGACCGAAGACTTCTCCTCGACGATGCAGTGCCTCATCTATCGCGATGAGAACGGACTACCTGCCCGCCTCGACTTCGGCGGAGCGGCGCTGCCGACGCTGGCGACCGCCGACCCGCCCGTGCACACCACTCAACGGCGTGCGGTCTTTCCCGAGTTGGTCGCCCGTCGCATGCGCGCACTGGACAGCGATATCGCCGCGCTGGCTCAAACAACCGTCAAAGAGGCGTTGCAGGACAACATGTTTGAGTTCATGGCGACGATCGGCAACGTCGTCCCGATCACGGTGATGGCCCGACTGATCGGATTCCGCGACATTAATCCGGCGCAGCTCCTCGAGGCTGCGTTCGACTCCACGACCATGGTCGGCGGAACGGTGCCGCTGGATCAGCTCAACGAGCTCGTCACCCGCATCGGAAATATCCAGGCGTGGATTGCCGAGCAGGTCGTCGGTGTCCGCGACGGCGACGACGAAGGCATCCTGCTGGCGGTACGGCGGGCGCTGGATGCGGGCACGCTGGAGATGGGCGAGGTCACCGTCATCCTGCACACCTTGCTGAGCGCGGGCGGCGAGTCAACGACCAGCCTGATCGGCAACGCCGTCCGGATGCTCGCCGAGGATCCGGTTATGCAGCAACGGCTACGTGCGCACCCGGAGCTTGTCGATGTGTTCGTCGAGGAGGCACTACGGCTGGAATCGCCGTTTCGGCAGATGATGCGCAGCGTTCCACGTGACACCACACTCGGCGGGGTCGACGTCGCGGGTGGGTCCACTGCGTTGTTGTTCTTCGCCGCAGGCAACCGGGATCCGGCGCAGTACGAAAATCCCGACGTGGTCGACCTCGAACGCAGTTCGCCGCGCCACCACCTGGCTTTCGGGCATGGTATTCACTATTGCGTCGGGGCCGCACTGGCCCGGATCGAAGCCCGTGCCGTGCTCAAAGCCGTTCTGGCACAGACCCAAAGCTTTGCACTCGACCCAGCCGGCGCTCCACGCTGGGTTGACAGCTTGCTGGTGCGGCGACATGAACACCTGCCCATTACCGCGACAGCGCATTGAGACCCGTCGGTGGCTCAGACGTGGGCCAGCGCGGGCGGTTTGACGGCCTCCGGGTCGGGGTTGGCCAGCGGCAGGCCCATGAAGCGACGGGCGTTGTCGCTCGCGGTGATCGACGCCGCGCATCGCTCGTCCGAAAGCGGCGGTCGGGAACAGGTGCGGGCTTGATGCGGCCTGCCGGACCGCACGGGCGTTGCTGATTTCTCAATCAGCCAGTGATGTCCGCCGTGATCGTCGGCGCCATCGTCGCGCGGACGGAAAGGCCAGCACGCCGAGTGCGAGTACGGCCAGTGCCAGTGCCCACGGCCATGCCCCATGCTGGTGCACCCAACCGGCAAGCGCGCTTTGCAGACGCCCGGCCGCCGCGATCACCGGATCCGTCGGGCTGCCCTTCAAGACGAACAGACGGACTTCATAGAGACCGTAATAACCCACGTAGAGACCGACAGCGATCAGCAGCGCGCCGCTAATCCGATTGATGTAAGGCAAGATTCGACGCAGCTGGTCAATCAGCGCGGAGCTGGCGAATACGACGGCGATCGCCAAAACGCCGACGAGTAAGCCGAAGCCAGCGGCATAGGCGAGATAGATCATCAGGCCGTCCAGAACGGGTCCGCCGCGAAAGGCGGCTCCGGTGACTCCCAGGAACGGGCCGATCGTGCAGGACAGCGACGCGACGGCATATCCCACCCCGTAGCCGAACATCGATCCGAGCCTGGCGGTGGGGGCGCGGCCGCGGCCGGCGGCGACTGCGCGCGGCGTCAACACCGTCAGGTCGCGGCCGAGCAACAGCCAAATCCCCAGTGCAACAAGTGAAATACCGATCACGATCGTCACGTACGGGAGATAACGCTCGACCGTCGCCGCGATCGTCACGGTGAGCAGTCCGAACGCGCCGAAGACGGCAAGGAAGCCGAGAGTCATCGCCACGGTGGCTGCCAGTGCACGTCCCACCGCGGTGAGCACTCCAGCCCGATCCGTCCGTACTACCAGTGTCAGATAGCCGGGCAGCAGCGCAAACCCGCACGGATTGAGCGCGGCCACCAATCCGGAGCCGAAGGCCAAACCCAGCAGGCCTTGGTTCATCACGCCGTCCGGCCTAACTAGTCAGCGCGGCTACCCGATCGGACAACTCCTGCTGCGACATCGCTGAGGTGGGGTTGTTCACGAACGTCGACGAGCCGTCCGGCCGCTCGAACACGTAAGCCGGCTGCCACGGCACGTTGAACCGCTGCCAGATCGACCCGTCGGCATCGTTGAGATTGGTGAAGTGCAGGTTGTACTTGGACACGAAGTCCTGCTCGGACGCGACATCGGAGCGGGCCGCCACACCGACGAAGGTCACCTTGGGATTGGCCGCCGCGACTTGGCTCAGCGACGGCGCCTCCTGGTTGCAGAACGGACACTGCGGCCTCCAAAACCACAGGACCGCGGATTTGCCTTGCAGGCTCGCGCCGTTGAATGGCGCGCCTGCCAACGTCGTACCGGTGAACTGCAGTCGCTCGTCGGCCGCCGCCGCCCTCGGTGAGTCGCCCAGCCCGAAGGCCAAGGCCATAGTGGCGAGTCCCACGGCCACGCCCGTTGCCCAGCGTGCAATGCGGATTTTCACGACTATGCCTCCCGTTGTACTGACCCCCCGGTCAAGGCTACAGAACAAGGAGTGGGGTCGACGATCAGGCGAGTGATGGCCCAACGGGGTATGGGTCAGCTTGACTCCAGACGGATTCGACGGCCAACCGCGGAACACCCCGAGGCCGTTATCAAATTTGTCGGTGGATCGCGTACTATCTGAGGAAGTCGAAATTCTAAGTGTTCGTGTTCTACACACGCTCGCGCAGAAACTTGGTGCGGGCGTCTCTTTCTCCTTGCAGGGCAAGCCAGAAGCAGCCGTCTGATCATTCGGCCAACGGTCCGCATGTTGCGGACCGGAACCCCTGACAAAGGAGAAACAAATGACACAAGGCACTGTGAAGTGGTTCAACGCCGAAAAAGGCTTCGGCTTCATCGCGCAAACGGAGGGTCCGGACGTCTTCGTCCACTACTCCGAGATCGACGGCGGCGGCTTCCGCAGCCTCGAGGAGAACCAGCAGGTGGAATTCGAGGTCACCCAGGGTGCCAAGGGTCCGCAGGCCAGTAAAGTTCGGGCCATCTGACCGACCCACAAGACAAGGGAAGCCGTGCCCGCTCTGTATTGAGCGGGTGCGGCTTCGCTCGTTTGGCTCCGAAGAGTCTTAAGATCCCGGCCACAGCTTCAATGCTGCGCATCTAGACGGCACGCCTCGGTCAGGCGGGAGGCTTCCGCGCAGGACCTGCAACCCTCAGAAGTAGTGGCGGCGACCGCCGACAGCGCGTCCCGTCGATCCCGCGATCGCCAGAATCCCGCCGATCACGAGCAGGATGACGCCGATTACCAGGAGAGCATGGGCGAAAGCGAAGGTCGGGATGAGGCTGGGCAGTAGAAGTCCGAGGACGATCAGGACGATGCCGAGAACGATCATTGTGGGGCCTTTCTGATCTGGCGCCGACGGCGCTTGGAGATCGGGTCGGTCGGGCGGTTGCTCGACGTGTACCGAGTTGACCACCCCCTAGGGGGGTGGCAATACACCCCTAAGGAGGTAATCTCCTGAAGCATGCCCACGCCCACTAGCGGTCCGATAACGGTGGCGCTCGTCGATGATTACGACGTCGTCGTGATGGGCGTCGCGAAAATGCTCGACCGATATCGCGACCGGGTGGTGATCGCCGAACTCGACTCGACGATGCCCGTCTCAGACGACGTCGACATCGTGCTGTATGACTCTTTTGCGCAACCCGAATCCGACCACGACGAGATCGCCGTGCTGGTTGCGAATCCGCGCGCACACCGAGTTGTGGTCTATACCTGGAACTTTCATGCTGATCTCATCGCCAGCGCGCAGCAGCATGGAGCGCACGGCTATCTGTCGAAGACGTTGCCGGCACGGGAGTTAGTCGCGGCTTTGGAGGCGGTACATGCCGGCGAGACGGTTGTCAGCGATGCCCCGCCGCGGGCCCGTAGCGCGGTCGGGCTCGACTGGCCCGGTCGTGGCGAAGGGCTCAGCGATCGCGAATCGGAGATCCTGGCCCTCATCACCCAGGGCAAAAGCAACGCCGACGTCGCCAGGCTGACGTACCTCAGCCCGAACACGGTGAAGTCGTACATCCGCACGATCTACCGAAAGATAGCCGTCGGCAGTCGGACTCAGGCGGTCTTATGGGGTGTGGAGCATGGGTTCACTCCTGACCATCACCGCATCGATCACTGGCGCGGCGGCCCGTAAACGCTGAGGGCGCGTCGTTCAGCTTAGGTGCTCTGCCGGTACTGGTCAGCGGAAAGGCGGACAAGTTCACATGAAGATTCGTCTAGAGCAATCGAAGTGCGTCGGCCACGCCCAGTGCTTTGCCGTCGACCCGGACTACTCGATATTCGAAGACCACGGCGTGCGTCCGGAGGACGAGCCGCTCATTCGGGACGGTGTCGCGGCATGCCCGGGACTCGCTTTTGGCCCTCGACGAGGGTTGACGCATCGAGAACGCTGACTTCAGGGGCGGGCGCCAACTAATTCAATGTGGTGACGAGTTGATGGTGTAGCTGCTGGGAGCTTGGCGTGAACTCCGACTCGCGATTGTTTCTACGCGACGCGCAGCTTGGCGCCCCGCAGCGCAGTCGGTAGGCGTCGCCAAATTGAGTAGTGCACTACTCGGGCGGATCGCCGTCGATTCGCGGATGATTTCAACGATCAACACCGACGGTCAACATCGAGTGATCGTGAACGTTCGAGAGAGGATGGCAGTGAGGTGAGTGATCCAATTTCGGTGCTCATTGCCGAGGACAGCCTGCTGGTGCGAGACAGCGTTTGCCGGGCATTGTCGACGGACCCCGATGTGACTGTTGTTGGCGCCGCCGAAGACTATGACACCACGATCGAACTTGTCGAAAAACATCAACCGACAGTGCTGGTCACCGATGTGCGGATGCCGCCGACGTCGACCGATGAAGGCATTCGGTTGGCCCGGTGGATGCGGACTGCGCATCCGGACACTGGGGTAATCGTGTTGTCGCAGTATGCGGATCCGAGCTACGCGGCTGGGTTGCTGGACGGCGGTACGGCGGCCCGCGGGTACCTGTTGAAGGAACGTGTTTCGCATTTCGACCAGCTCAGCGAGGCGGTGCACCAGGTCGCGGCCGGTGGCACGGTGCTGGACCCGCTGGTGGTGGAGGCGCTGCTCGCTCAGCCGCGCTCCGCGGCAACGCTCGGCCGATTGACTCCCAGGGAAGCCGAAGTGCTCGCCGAGTTGGCAACCGGGCTCAGCAATCGCACCGTGGCAAATCGGCTTGTGCTCTCTCAGCGGGCCGTCGAAAAGCACATTAATTCAATCTTCGCCAAGCTGGGCTTGACCATCGACGATTCGGTCGATCGGCGGGTCAAGGCTGTGCTGATGTTCCTCGACGACCACGCTACGGCTTGAAACCGAGATATGTGCAGCATGGAAAGTGTGGTGCTGACACCATCGTTTGCGGCCAATCGGCCTGGCACGATGCCACCGTGGCGGACGCGCGGGTGCGGGTATGGGTGGTCGACGATCAAGCCAGTTTCCGGCTGGCTACCGCCGAAACCGTGGCTGCCGCAGATGATTTCGTCATGGCGGACGAGTACCAGACTGGTGAAGCCGCGATCAGATTCATTCCGGACGACACCGCTGGGATCGTGTTGATGGACATCCACATGCCGGGAATAGGCGGTATCGAAGCTACGCGGCGGATCCGGGCCGCACGCCCAGATTTGATGGTCCTGCTGATGTCAACCTACGAGGTCGAGGACCTTCCCTCGGGGGCCGCTGATTGCGGCGCGGCGGCCTACCTGTGCAAAGAACACCTGAGTCCAGATCTGCTGACCCGGTTATGGCGAACAGCTCACTGAGGCCCACGGCGGCGGCCGGATCGGTACCCGCCTGGCGGGTCCCGCAGGTGCTCATGACCGCGGCCGTCCGGTCTTCGTCTTTGCTCGGTCACGACCTCATTCACCGGTTGATGGCGGAGCGCTTTCAGCTTTTCCTTCTTGGTCACCTGGCTATGTACTTAGGCGCAGGCGTGCTGCTGTCGCTATGGCAGTACGCGTTTTTTTTGCGGTCCCCCTGGTTACTGGCCATCGGCGCGATCTGCACCGGGCAGTGCGTCGTGTTGGCGGTCGCGCTGCGCCTGGCGCGATGCGGCAGATATCAGCACGCGATCACCCTGGATTGCATTGGTAACTGGGTCGCCGTTTTCCTCATTACCTTCGTCTCGCCGAGCCTGCTGCCGGCCATGGTGCTCGCGGCCCTGGTACCCGTCGTGTTCGCCCAGCCCTACATCCGCTGGCGGCGGGGGCTGGTTTTCGCCGTGATCACCGCCGGCTGCGTGCTGGCTTTGGCTGCGCTGGCACGCTTTCAGCACGTTGTGCATTGGGTCGGGCAAGCGCCGCCGCACTGGATCGAGACGGCATTCATCGTTGTCGCACTGCCGATGAATGCCTTCCACATCCTGGTGATCGCTTGGAACAACGCCGCGGCACTGGCGGTGTCGGAGAGTATGCTTGCCGAGCGCGCGGCCGAAGTCGAGGCGTCACGTAGGCGGCTGGTCACCGCTGCTGACGAGGAACGGCGCCGCCTCGAACGCGACCTGCATGACGGCGCCCAACAACATCTCGTCGCATTGGCGGTGCTCATCCAGCTCGCCCGCACTGCCGCCGACTACGACCGACATCAGCCGTTGCTCGCCGAAGCGTCAGGGCTGCTGGAAACCGCGATCGCCGAGATCCGCAGACTCGCTCAGGGGATTTACCCCCCGCTGCTCGTCAGCGGTGGTCTGGCTCAAGCCTTGCCGGCGCTCGCCGCGAAGGCGCCAGGCGCTGTGCAACTGAACCTGCGGGGCCTCGGCCGCTACTCGGCGTCGATCGAGACCGCCCTGTATTTCTGCTGCAGCGAAGCGTTGCAGAACGCCGCGAAACACGGCGGCCCCGGCACCACGGTCACGATCACCGCTCATGTCGACGACCGGATGCTCAGCCTCACGATCAGCGACAACGGTCGCGGATTCGAGCCTGCAACCATCGGGACCGGGCTGATGAATATGACCGACCGATTGTCGGCCGTCGGCGGCAAACTCTTTATCGACACCGCACCTGGACACGGCACCCGCATCACCGCCAGCCTCAAGAACCCATCGCGAACCGCCGCAGCCCGGTAGCGGGCGAAGTATCGGGCGCCTTTTTATATGGCGTGCCTAGCTTGGGTCATTTGCGGGTACACACCTATCGCTCAGCGCGCCATCCGCCCGTAGGCGCAGCTGTGGACGAGGAGGTAGACACATGACCGAGCGTTACACCACCACCGACAGCGGCGCCCCGGCGCCCAGCGACGAACAATCCTTGACGATCGGGCCTGATGGTCCGATCCTGCTGCAGGATCATTACCTGATTGAGCAGATGGCCCAGTTCAACCGCGAGCGCATTCCGGAACGCCAGCCGCACGCCAAGGGCGGTGGGGCTTTCGGGCACTTCGAGGTGACCAACGATGTCAGCAAGTACACCAGGGCTGCGGTGTTTCAGCCGGGTACCAAGACCGACACGCTGATCAGGTTCTCTACCGTCGCCGGCGAGCGGGGGAGCCCAGACACGTGGCGTGACCCGCGCGGATTTTCGCTGAAGTTTTACACGTCGGACGGCAACTTCGACATGGTCGGCAACAACACGCCGGTCTTTTTCATCCGGGATCCGCTGAAGTTCCAGCACTTCATCCGTTCTCAAAAACGCATGCAGGCAACCAACCTGCGGGACAACAACATGCAGTGGGACTTCTGGAGCCTGTCGCCGGAGTCGGCTCATCAGGTGACCTGGTTGATGGGGGACCGCGGTATCCCCAAAAGCTGGCGTCACATGAACGGCTACAGCAGTCATACCTACAGCTGGATCAACGCCGCCGATGAGATCGTCTGGGTGAAGTACCACTTCATCAGCGATCAAGGCATCGATTACTTAACTCAAGAAGAGGGCGATCAGCTGGCCGGCGAGGACGGTGACTACCACCAACGCGATCTCTACGAGGCGATCGAGGGCGGTGACTTCCCGAGCTGGACGCTCAAGATGCAGATAATGCCGTTCGAGGCGGCCAAGACCTACCGGTTCAACCCCTTCGACCTGACGAAGGTGTGGCCGCACAGCGACTACCCGCTGATCGATGTTGGCAAGCTGACGCTCGATCGCAACGTCACCGACTACCACACCGAGATCGAACAGGCCGCGTTCGAGCCCAACAACACCGTGCCCGGTACCGGACTGAGCCCGGACAAGATGCTGCTTGCCCGCGGCTTCTCCTACTCCGACGCGCACCGGGCGCGGCTGGGTACCAATTACAGGCAGATACCGGTCAATTCGCCGCATGTGGAGGTCAACAGCTACTCCAAAGACGGCGCGATGCGGATCAAGAACGCTTCCGATCCGGTGTACGCGCCGAACTCCTACGGCGGCCCGCACGCCGACCCGGCCCGGGCCGCCGAGGTGCGCTGGCAAGCCGACGGCGACATGATCCGCGCCGCGTACACTTTGCGGCCCGAGGACGACGACTGGGGTCAGGCCGGAACTCTGGTGCGCGAGGTGCTCGATGACGACGCGCGGGATCGGCTGGTGCACAACATTGTTGGGCATATCTCCAAGGGCGTCAAGGAGCCTGTCCTGTCGCGGGTGTTCGAGTACTGGCGCAATGTGGACCCGGATCTCGGTAAGAAGGTCGAGGAGGAGTTCCGGTCAGGCTCAGCGAGCTAAGGCACAGCTGCTCAGCCGGCGTTGGCTTCCGCGATGCCGGTCATGGTTGCCAGGATGGTCGCTACGTGCTTCGAACCGCCGCCTGAGACGGCGTAGGCATCGCCCCGGCAAACGGTGAGATTTCGACCGGGACGGACGACTTCACCTCGCGCACGTAGGAAGTCGCCGACCGCGGGAGCGAGCAAGTTGACCTTGAGTTCCACCGTCAACACGCGCATCCCCGGCGCCATGAGCGTAAAAGCTGCGTAGCCGCAGGCGCTATCGAGGATGGAGATAGCAACCCCGGCATGGAAGAAGTCGTCCTGCTGGGTGAGCCCCGGTGAGAACGGCACTTCGATCTCGATTGCGCCCGGCTCGATGCTCGTAAGCTCGGCAGCGAAGGTAGCCAACAAGCCCTGCCGGGCGAAGCTGTCCCGAACCCGCTGCTGGTAATCGGGAGTACCTTGGGCTCCGCCGTTCATTGGTTGTGCGAATCTTGCCGACCCGCGCAGTCAGATTGCGGATAGGCGTGGATCATCGCGGTGGTGAGTTTCGGCACGGCATGAATCAAGTCGCCCTCGGCATCGTGGGCGATGCGGTGAGCCGCAGCCAAACTCAACTCGGGGTCGATGTCGAGTTCGGCGTCGGCGTGCAGGCGATGTCCGATCCAGCGCATCCGCACGCTGTGCACCGACCGCACACCTGGCCGGGCCGCCAGCGTGGTTTCGGCGGCGTTGATGAATTCAGGGTCGACTCCATCGATGAGGCGGCGGAACACGTCACGCACGGCGGTACGCAAAACGGCCAGGATGGCGATAGTGATCACCAGCCCGATGATCGGGTCTGCCAACGGGAAACCTAGCGCAACGCCGCCCGCGCCGATGAGCACCGCCAGTGAGGTGAAGCCGTCGGTGCGGGCGTGCAGTCCGTCGGCGACAAGAGCGGCGGAGCCGATGCGTCGTCCAACTCTTATGCGATACAAGGCAACCCACTCATTGCCGATGAATCCGAGAAAACCGGCCAACGCAACCCAGCCGACATGCCCGATGTGCTGAGGGTGGATCAGTCGCATGACGGCTTCATATCCGGCGATGACGGCCGACAGAGTGATCATCGCGACGACGAAGAGTCCGGCGAGGTCTTCGACGCGACCGAATCCGTAGGTGTAACGGCGGGTCGCGGCTTTGGTGCTCAGCGCGAACGCGATCCACAGTGGTACTGCTGTCAGGGCGTCGGAGAAATTGTGAATGGTGTCGGCGGCCAGCGCGATCGATCCGGACACGATCACGATGACGACCTGGGCGATCGCGGTCAGGCCGAGCACCGCGAGACTGATCTTGACTGCGCGAATACCCGCCGCACTGGATTCCAGCGCATCGTCCACGCTGTCGGCGGCGTCATGGGAATGCGGGGCCAAGATCTCCTTGATCGCACCCCGCAGTCCGGTCGGATGGTCGTGACCATGGTCGCCGTGCGAGTGGCCTTCACTCATCGCTCGCTGGCCTTTCTCGAATGACGCGCGGTGTTGATGCGGCGGACGGCGGGCTCGGTGTGATGGTGGGCAGGCACTCCCGGGCCGGCATGTTCGGCGTTGAACACCGCATCGACAACGAGTTGGCGGACGTGCTCGTTTTCCAAGCTGTAAAAGATGGTGGTGCCCTCCCGTCGAGTGCGTACTAACCGGGCCATCCGAAGCTTGGCGAGATGCTGCGATACCGAGGGCCCGGGCTTACCGACCATCTCCGCAAGCTCGTTGACCGACGACTCACCCTCGGTCAAAGCCCACAGCACTTGAACGCGGGTGGCGTCGGCCAACATTCGGAATACCTCGACGATCAAGTTGACCTGGTCGTCAGGAATCCGTTGAATACCTGCGTTCATACGCAGATAGTAGCTTACGCAATCAACGCCGCCGTGCCGATGGGAGGTCGGGGCTTCCCGGCGCGCTAGCCGCGCCCTAGGTTGTCTACAGCAGAACTCAGCGATGCGGCTGGAAGAGGAGAAATCGATGACAGGACGGCTGGCGGGCAAGGTTGCCGTGGTGAGCGGCGGCGCCCGCGGGATGGGTGCCTCGCACGTTAAGGCCCTGGTGGACGAGGGGGCCACAGTGGTCTTCGGCGACATTCTTGATGCCGAAGGCGAAGTGGTCGCCAAAGAGGTTGGCGATGCTGCGCGTTACATCCACCTCGACGTCACCCAACCCGACGACTGGGAGCGGGTGATCGCGACCGCGGTCGACGTGTTCGGCCGCGTCGACATCCTGGTCAACAATGCCGGAATCATCAACGTCGGCCTCATCGAGGACTACGAGCTCTCGGAGTGGCACCGCATCCTCGACATCAACCTGACCGGGGTCTTCCTCGGCATCCGAGCCGTCGTCAAGCCGATGAAGGCAGCCGGTCGCGGGTCGATCATCAACATCTCGTCCATCGAGGGCATGGCCGGCACGATCGCCTGCCACGGTTACACCGCCTCCAAGTTCGCCGTGCGTGGGCTGACGAAATCCACGGCTCTGGAGCTGGGGCCGAGCGGAATTCGAGTCAACTCGATCCATCCGGGGCTGATCAAGACGCCGATGACCGAGTGGGTGCCCGACGACATCTTCCAGACCGCGTTGGGTCGCGCGGCAGAGCCTAAGGAAGTCTCCAACCTCGTCGTTTACCTGGCCAGCGACGAATCCAGCTATTCGACGGGTTCGGAGTTCGTCGTCGACGGCGGTTGCACCGCAGGGCTGGGACACAAGGACTTCTCCGCGGTGGAAACCGAACAGCAGCCCGAGTGGGTCACGTAGTCGAAATGCGTCTGGCGTGGCCGCTTCAAGCAGGAAGCGCCGCGAAACATGGAATTGACCGCCCAAACGTCGCCGCCTTCAGAGTTTGACAGCTGTGTAACATTCCCGCCATCGACGGTCCCTAGTGTCGTTCGGGCAACAACCGACAAATCCGATGCAATGTCATCGCAGCGATAGGGACTAAATTGAGCGGAAATTCAACACGCCTCCAGGCGATCTACAACGTAGAGGCGTACGTCCCACCAACCGTCAGTTTCGTACCTGATGAAGAGGTAGGCGCGGTCTTCGGCTCCAACGTCTTCACCAGGGCCGAGATGCAGGCCAGGTTGCCCAAGGCAGTGTTCAAGTCCCTCCTCGCGACCATCGAAAAGGGCATCAAGCTCGATGTCGATGTTGCGGACGCGGTCGCGTTAGCCATGAAGGACTGGGCTATCGAGAAGGGCGCCACCCACTACGCCCACGTGTTCTACCCGATGACCGGCCTGACCGCCGAAAAGCACGACAGCTTCCTGGACCCGGTCGGCGACGGCACCACGTTCGCATCGTTCGCCGGCAAGACCCTGATCCAGGGCGAACCCGACGCCTCCAGCTTCCCGTCGGGAGGCCTGCGCAGCACCTTCGAGGCACGCGGTTACACCGGCTGGGACGCCACCAGCCCGGCCTACATCCTGGAGAACCCGAACGGCAACACTCTGTGCATCCCGACGGTCTTCGTCTCGATGACCGGTGAGGCCTTGGACTACAAGACGCCGCTACTGCGGAGCCAGCAGGCCATGGGCGTGCACGCCGAGCGCGTCCTGAAGCTGTTCGGTCACAAGGATCTCAATCACGTCGTGTCATTCTGCGGTCCGGAGCAGGAGTACTTCCTGGTCGATCGGCACTTCTTCCTGGCGCGACCGGACCTGATCAACACCGGTCGCACCCTGTTCGGCGCCAAGCCGCCCAAAGGCCAGGAGTTCGACGACCACTACTTCGGCGCTATCCCCGAGCGCGTCCTCGGGTTCATGATGGACACCGAGCGCGAGCTGTTCAAACTCGGCATTCCCGCCAAGACCCGGCACAACGAGGTGGCGCCCGGCCAGTTCGAGCTGGCGCCGATGTTCGAGCGGGCCAACATCGCCTCTGACCACCAGCAGCTGACGATGACGATCTTCAAGTCAATCGCCAAGAAGCACGGCATGGAGTGTCTGTTCCACGAGAAGCCCTTCGCCGGCGTCAACGGCTCCGGCAAGCACGTCAACTATTCGTTGGGCAACAACGAGCTGGGTTCCCTGCTGGTTCCGGGGGACACCCCGCACGAGAACGCTCAGTTCTTGGTGATCTGTGCCGCGGTGATCCGCGCCGTGCACAAGTACTCCGGGCTGCTTCGGGTGTCGGTGGCCTCGGCCACCAACGACCACCGCTTGGGAGCCAACGAGGCGCCGCCCGCGATCATCTCGATCTTCCTCGGCGAGCAGCTCGCCGACGTGTTCGAGCAGATCGCCAAGGGCGCGGCCACGTCGTCAAAGGGTAAGGGCACCATGATCATCGGTGTCGACACGCTGCCGGAACTGCCGACCGACCCGGGCGACCGCAACCGCACCAGCCCGTTCGCGTTCACCGGCAACCGGTTCGAGTTCCGGGCGCCCGGTTCTCTGCAGACGATCGCCGTCCCGTTGGTCATCATCAACACGATCATGGCGGACTCGTTGGACTACCTGGCCACCAAGCTGGAGAAGGCTGTCGACGACGGCGAGGACTTCGACAAGGCAGTGCAGACACTGCTCACCGAGGTCATCACCGAACACGGTGACGTCGTCTACAACGGTGACGGCTACTCGGAGAAGTGGCAGATCGAGGCCAAAGAGCGCGGCCTGCTGAACCTGAAAACCACGTTGGACGCCGTCGGGCAGCTGATCACGCCAGAAGCCGTCGAGCTCTTCGAGAAGTACTCGGTGTTCAACGAGCGCGAGCTGCACAGCCGCTACGAGGTGCAGTTGGAGCAGTACGCGCTGGTTGTCGCGGTCGAGGCGAAGCAGACGCTGGAGACCGCCGCGACGGTCATCCTGCCGGCCGCGGTCCGCTACCAGACCGAACTAGCGCAGAACGTGGCTACCCTGAAGGCAGCCGGCGTCGAGGCGAGCACGCTTGCGCTGGAAACGGTTTCGGGCCCGGTTTCCGAGCTCACCTCGGCGATCGGGACGCTGAAGAAGGCGCTCTCGCATCACGCGGGGGATACGGCGCTCGCTGAAGCAAAGTATGCCCAGGACGAGCTGCTGCCGGCGATGGCGGCAGTGCGCGCCGCCGCCGACACGCTGGAAAGCGTTGTCGCCGACGACCTGTGGCCGCTGCCCACCTACCAGGAGATGCTCTACATCCTCTGAGGACACGAGTCGAGCGCGGCCCCCTGTACGCTGGGGGTCGCGCTCGATTCGTTTATGCCCTGGTTGAGTCCCTAGCCGATGGCGTTGAGTTGTCTCGGCGTGCAAAGTCTTATGACAACCAGAAGGCGGTACAGGTATGCCCCCGTGGCGCAACCGTAAGGAGCCTCAAGAAGGGCTCGCGACAACGGTCGCCAATCGTGAAGTCGCTGCGCAGATCGACGTCGAGGTCACCGCTCCCACGACGCTGGAGTTCCAGGTCGCAGTGGCTCGTCTGCCAGGCCTAGACATTCGCGAATCGTTGGCAATCACGTTGAACGGCAACTCGATTGAGCCTCGCGAAATTATCGGACCACACCAGACGCGAATTCATTCGTTAGACGTCGACGACGGCGTGGTGAGCCTGTCGTACTCCGCGACGGTTGCCGGCGAAGCCGAACCCGCACCGGTCCGCGACATCGACCTGATCACCTATCTACGTCAGAGCCGGTACGCCGAATCCGATAAGTTCTTCGGATTCGCCGCGACTGAGTTCGCGCAAATAAAAGACCCGGCGACGCTGCTCGTCGAAGTGTCATCGTGGGTGGGCACACGCCTGAGTTACGTTGCAGGATCCAGCGATCCGATCGACGGAGCCGCCGACACCCTGCTGGCGGGTGCTGGCGTGTGCCGGGATTACGCCCACTTGGTGATCGCGCTGCTGCGGGCGCTGAACGTGCCGGCGCGCCTTGCGGCGGTCTACCCGCCGGGGTGTGACCCGATGGACTTCCACGCGGTAGCCGAGGCATTCGTCCACGGCGAGTGGCGCGTCGTCGACGCGACGTGCCTGGCTCCCCGGCAGTCGATGGTGCGGATCGCAACCGGCCGCGACGCGGCCGATACCGCATTTCTGGACAACCACATGGGTTCGATCAACTTGACCAGCATGATGGTCACCGCCTACGTGGACGGTGAACTTCCGATGGATTCGGTCGACGAACTCGTGAGCCTGCGCTAGCAAAGCCTGCGCTCAGCGGCCGCCGAGCTTCGCTCGGATCGTGTCGGCCAGAAAGCGTGTCGTCGACACCGGCCGGAACGTGCGGGCCGCGGTGGTAAGCGCGTCGCGCGATTCCGCGCTCAGCTCGATATCGGCTGCGGCGACGTTGAATTCGAGTTGTTCGACACTGGACGCCCCGGGAATGGCGACCACATTGGGCAGGCTGATCAGCCAAGCCAGCGCCACCTGGGCAGGCTTGGCGCCGACGTCGTCGGCGACCTCGCGCAACGTCTGCAGCAGCGGCTCGATCCGACGCAGGTTCTCAGTACCGAAGAGCTTGTTGATTGCGCGCACGCCACCGGGCCGATTGTCGACGCCGTACTTGCCGCCCAGCAGTCCCTGCGCCAGCGGGCTGTAGGCGATCACCACGCGGTTCTCCTGCTCGGCGAACGGAACGAGGTCATCGAGTGCGCCCGGGTGGGCCAGCGAGAAGAGCACCTGGTTGCTGACCACCGGTCGCCCGAGCGCGGCATCGGCTTGCTTCCAACGGGATAGCGAATAGTTCGAGACGCCCGCTGCCCCGATCGCTCCGCTGTCGAGCAGATCACGAATGCCCGGCATGATCACCGAGTCGGGAACCACCGGGTTGGGCTGGTGAATCTGGTACAGCGGAATCTGCTCGAGGCGCAATCGTCGAGCGCTGGCGCGCTCGCGCTGCTTGACTACGGCAGGAAACGGGGCGACCGGGAAGATTTTGCTGGCGACCGCGACCTGGTCGCGTTCGTCGCCGAGGGCTTCACTGAGGATCCGCTCGCTTTTGCCGAGTCCGTATATCTCGGCGGTGTCGAAGAACGTGACTCCCAGGGCGAGTGCGCGGCGGACGATGTCGTGGGCGGCACCGGAAGCGTAATCGTCGCCGTAGCCCCACTCACGAGATCCAAACTGCCAGGTGCCCAGCCCGATCCTGCTGACTTTGCCGATTCCGTCGACTTCGAGATACTTCATCCTTCATACCGTAGTGATCTGGACGGTCGCCGAGCCAGGTATCCGACAGATACCTGCCTAACTGAGCGCGCCGTGCCGTTCAGTACCTCGATGACTCGGCTGCCCTGGACCCGTGCCGAATCCTTGTTCGTGAGTTGCGATGAGCCCGAGGCGGTTGTGTCTAAACTCACAATCTTGTGCAACCCCGAGTATCCGGGGACATCGTCCGGCAACTCGGAGTCTGCCTCCGGGCATCGCGCCGGCCGGACCCGAGATTTCGGTGCTGCGGCCGCGAGTGAGCAGGTCCATGCGGCGGCCGATACGCTGTGCCTGCACCGGGACTCGTTACAAGAAAGGGCGAATATGTCACGGACAGTGGTGGTTGGCGCGTCGAGTGGACTGGGGCGTTGCATTGGTGTCGGTTTAGCGCAGCGTGGCGGACAGGTCGCGCTGCTCGCCCGGCGTCGCGACCGTATCGAGTCCGCTGCCGCGGAGGCGGGTCAGGGCGCGGTCGCCGTCGAATGCGATGTCACCGACGAGGGATCGTGTCGATCGGCGTTTGACCATGCGGCCGACGCGCTGGGCGGCATCGACAACATCATCTACACCCCCGCAATCAGCCCACTCGTTCGGATGGTCGACACCGGTGCCGACACCTGGCGGCGCATCTTCGACACCAACGTCATCGGCGCGTCGCTCGCAACGGCGGCGGCGATTCCGTACCTGACGGCCTCTGCCGGCAAGGCCGTTTACCTGTCTTCCGACGCTGGCACCTATGGGCCGCCGTGGCCCGGCCTCGGCGCGTACGGCGTCAGCAAGGCCGCCCTGGAAAGACTCGTGGAGGCTTGGCGGGTCGAGCACCCGGACATCGGCTTCACCTGCCTCATCGTCGGGGAGTGTGCAGGCGGCGAGGGCGACGCGGCGACGGGAATGAACGCCGGCTGGGACCTCGACCTGGCGATGAAGGCCTACCCGCTGTGGGTATCGGGTGGCTGTATGCCGGGCAAGTTGATGCCGGTCGAAGACCTCATCGAGGTGGTGCAGACGATTTTGCAGACCAATGCGTCGACGTCGATGCCGGTCGTGGTTGCCCGCGGGGCGCCGGCGAGGGCCGCGGCGTTCTCGGAATCCAATTAGCCTTGGCCCCAATGCCGGTCGTTGGTCTATGAGCTTCAGGACGGGGCGGACGTGGACAACATCGCCCAGGAGCTGGTCAGTTCCGCGACGCTGGACCGGGTCGTGCCCGTTCCCGCGGTGCTGTCGCAGAACAAGCGTCGGCACCAGAAGGTGACGTTGTACATCAGGCCCGCCGCGTGGGGCCTGTGGTCGTTCTGCGAGCTGTCCGAAGAGGATCGCGGCTAGGCGGTGTGCTGGGAATCGCCGCGGTCGTCAGGCATCGGTGCAGCCCCGAGCGTTCTCAGCATGCCGACGGCGGCTCGCTGCCAGGTGAACATCTCGGCGCGGCGCCTCGCGCAGGCGCGGCGATACTCTTCGGGGCGGCTGACGATTGCCCTGACCGCTTGGGCGATGGCTGCCGGGTTGTTGTCGGCTAGGGCGCCGCTGTCTGGGGTGATGATCTCGCCCAGTGCCGAGGTTCGAGAAACCACGGCCGGCGTCCCGCAGGCCAGCGACTCCAGTGCTGCCAGCCCGAAGGTTTCATGCGGCCCCGGCGCAAGCGCGACATCGGCTGAGGCCAGCAGCTCGGCAACGGTATGCCGATCGGAGACGAAACCGGTGAAATCGATTGGCAATCCAGCGGCCTGACGCTGCAACCTGGCCCGCAACGGACCGTCGCCCACGACCACAAGCCGGGCATCGATGCCGGCATCGCACAATGCGGCAACCGCATCGATGCTGCGATCGGCCCGCTTTTCGACCGACAGCCGGCCGCAATGCACCAGCAGGATCTGCGATGGCGCGGCCCAGCGCTGGCGTACGAGAGCGGAGCGCCGGGACGGGTGGAACATCTCCAGGTCCACGCCCAGCGGGACGGTGACGATGTTGGTCGCGCCGATGCGATCGAATTCCTCGCGGGCAAACCCGGTGGTGCACACCACCGTGTCATAGTTGGCGGCCGTCCGCCGGTTGGCGAAATCGGCGAACTTCCGTGCGGCCCGGCGCGGAAGCAGCTGGCTGGCAAGGCGATCCAGGCGTTCGTGGGAGATCATCACCGTCGTCGCGCCGTGTTCGCGGCCCCATCGGCCCAGTGACCTCAGCGTGAGCCGGTCAGAAACTTCCAGGGTGTCTGGTCGCAGGACTTTCAATAGCGTCCGCACCGGACCCGGCAGCACGGCGCGGTAGCCGCTGGTGAACGGAATCAATCTGGCGGGCAAGGTGATTCGCACGACACCGCTGGGCAGCCGAGTGTGCAAGTCATGCTGACCAGGGACGATGAGAAACACCTCGTGGCCAGCGGCGCAGTACTCTGCGCCCAGCCGGTCAACGGCGGTGCGAAGGCCGCCTGAACGAGGCCCGTAGAAGTTGGCGACCTGAACTACTCGCATATAGCCAGCACAACCGGCGCTCGTGTGCGGTCAACGATCTAACACCGACGATTGGTTGAATAGGCCGTGAACACCGAAGATCCGCAGATGCCGATCAGCGCCGATACGTCTTTGACGCAAACGGTCGCAGATTACCGCTGCTGACCCAATCCATTGCGTCCGGTGTATTCGGCAAACTGGACGGTAGGCTCGTTAGTCGCGAGTTCTGACCGACCGGAAATGCCGTTGGGTTGTCGCGCAACGCGATCGGATTGGGGCTACGACGGGATGGGAATGAGGAGATGCGTCAGATCGCGGCCACGCTCGCCGTGGCCGGCGTCGGGATCGTCGTCGCGGGGTGCGGTGGTGGCAACCAAGCCAGTACCAGCTCGACGACTACCGTCACATCGCTGATCCCGCGACCTGTTGTCGAGCGAGAGCTCGACACGTTGTTCCTCAGCCCTGCACAAATCAACCCCCTGATGGGCGCGACCGAGATGGCAGTCATCAGAAAACATGACGCGATGTCCGATGACAGCGCCACCATGCGACCCAAGGAATGCCTGGCCATCGACGGAGCAGCGCAAGCGCAGGTCTACGCAGGCAGCGGATTCACCGCCATCCGTGGTCAGGCGCTCAACGACGGCAACAGCTTCACCCACTTCGCCGAGCAGGCTGTGGTGTTATTTCCCACTGCCAAGCAGGCCAAGGTGTTCTACATTGCGTCCGGCCTACGTTGGCCGGCCTGCCGGCAGTACACCCACACTCAATCCGGGACGGAATGGACTGTCGGACCCATCTCGGACGACGACGGCGCATTGAGCACCATTGCGGCGCAACAGCAAGCCAGAACCGGCGGTTGGTCCTGCGGTCGGGCATTGGCCGTCAAGAACAACGTCATCGTCGACGTCAACACGTGCGACCCCAACCCCGCGAACTCTGCCGTCGACATCGCCAACCAGATCGTCGCGAAAGCGGCAACGCGGTAAGGGATCCCGTCAGTCGGGGCTTGACGGCCCGAGCAGCCGTGCTTCTTCGAGGTCCATCGACTCCTGCAACTCAAGCAGGACGATGTCGTCAATGCGCCGCCGGTCGCGAAGTTCAGTGATGGCCCGACGCTTGTGTTCGAGCACACCGAGACGGACCTGCCGAATCAGATCGCTCTTCACTTCGGCGTCGGTGGGGGCGGAGCCGTCATCGCCGAGTCTGACCAGTGCAGCGTGCTGTCGGTATTCGGATTGCAGTCGGTTCTGTAAGTCGTCGCCGACACCGAATTCGGCGGCGACCAACGGCAGCGCGTCGAGGGCGGCTTGCGCGCCGTGGCAACGAGCGAGGCGGAGTTCGTCGGCGTGGGCGACGTCCTCGGGGATCCGGGCCCAGCGGACGACGGCGGGCAACGTGCTGCCCTGGACGACAACGGTCGTGAGAATCACGAACGTCACCACGAAGATGATCAGGCTGCGGTCCGGGAACGGCGCGCCGCTGTGGGTGGTCAGCGGGACTGCGATGGCCGCCGCAAGTGACACTGCCCCGCGGAACCCGGCCCAACCGGACACCGCGCGCTGGCGCCAGTCCACTCGACGGGCCTGCTGTCCCTCGCGCCTGTCCACGGTGCGAAGGAGCATCGTGGTGACTTCTCCCCAGATCAACCGCGTCGCGATGACGACGCCAGTGACAGCGAGGGCCAGCATCACGGCGTGGCGGACGCCGCCGTCGACCCGAGAAATTCCGCGTACCGCGCTGGGGATCTGAACTCCGACGAACACCCACAGCGAGCCGTTGATCAGGAAGGTCGCGATGTCCCAGAACGCGAACGACACCAGGCGTGACCGCGCCCGGATCACTCGCGGCGAGACGTAGGCGAGCATGAGAGCCGACACCAGAACGGCGACGACGCCGCTGCAGCCGATCGCGTCGGCGATCAGGAACGCGGCGAACGGCGTCAGCAAGCTGAGCGCGGCTTCCTCCTGTGGTGCGTCGAGCTTGTACCGGATCAGCGTTACCACTCCACCGACCAGCAAGCCGGCAGCGATGCCGCCGAGGTAGGACACGATGAATCGCACGGTCAGGGCCACCGGACCGACGGGAGCTCCGCCCATGGCCACCGACACGGCGACGCCGAACAGGACCAGCGCGGTCCCGTCGTTGATGAGGCTTTCCCCCCTCAACACGGTGAGGGTCCGGCGCGGCAACCGCTTGGCCAGGCCGGCAACGGCGGCGGCGTCGGTGGGGGAGAGCACGGCACCGAGCACCGCCGCGGCGTGCGATTCCATGCCGAATGCCCGCGCGGTCCACGACACCGCGACCGCGCTGGCGATCACCAGACCGACGCTGAGCAAAAAAATGATGCGCAGGTTCGCGCGGATCTCCCGAAAGCTCGTGTTCAGGCTCTCCCAGTAGAGGATCGCCGGCAGG